>Ga0075163_10005949_pt1 | contig 16196 bp, 14 predicted proteins | sample JI1023141ADNA_FD_71478 | JGI IMG/M metagenome (GOLD analysis project Ga0075163, IMG submission 71478) | Wastewater effluent complex algal communities from Wisconsin, to seasonally profile nutrient transformation and Carbon sequestration -... | ecosystem: Engineered > WWTP > Effluent > Algae...
TATCCGCTGTTTTCAACGGAAGATCAAAAGGAAGGTATGCAAGCCTTCATTGAAAAACGTAAACCCAATTGGAAAGGGAAATAAGACTTGCCCGCTTCTTTATCTGACCTCAAAGCTGGTCTTTCCAAATTGAGCATTGGCAAAAACCTTGTCATTGCCCACGCATCCATGCGTGCCTTTGGCTCTGTGGATGCGAATGAGATGCTCTCCGCATTGCTCGATTCCACACGTGGAATCATCATGCCGACCTTCACATACAAATCCATGTTGAATCCAGAAGTGGGTCCCCCAAAGAATGGACTGACCTACGGCAGCCAAAATGATTTGAACAAAATGGCCGAGCCCTTCCACCCTGATATGCCCGTTGATCCGTTGATGGGGATTCTGCCCGAAGTGCTGCGCAAACATCCGAAGGCAAAGCGTTCCATGCATCCCATTCAATCCTTTGCGGGCATTAATGCGGATGCGATTCTCAACACCCAAACGCTTTACGAACCATTTGCTCCAATCGCATCCCTTGCGGAGCAGGATGGCTGGGTGCTTCTGCTCGGCGTGGATCACATGGTCAATACCAGTATCCACTATGCCGAAAAACTGGCGGGACGGATGCAATTCATCCGTTGGGCGCTGCTGAAAGATAAGGTCGTGGAATGTCCCGGCTTCCCCGGAGACTCGGAAGGCTTCAACGCCATCACTCCTGATGTGGAAAAATATACGCGCCGTGTGGAGATCAACGGCGCGTTGGTGCAGGCAATTCACTTGAGAAGTTTACTCAAAGCAGTGGTCGAAAAAATTCACGGAAACCCCTATGCGTTGTTGTGCGGCAGGAAAGACTGCGAACGATGCGAAGCAGTGCGCTACGGATGATAAAAAATCAAGGGCGAGATGATCTCGCCCTTGATGATTCAAATCCCCTTTTCGTTCAACCAACTTAATATTTTATCTGCAACAGAGCGCCAGTCTTTTTCCAGCATCATGTCGTGCGCCATATTTGGGAAAATCTCCGCCTGTGTCTTGTAAGCCTTTGCCGTGGCGTTGACATTTTTTACCGAGATAACCGCGTCATTCTCCGCGCCGAGTACCAGCACGGGAGCTTTTACCCGTTTTGGATTCGCGAGATTTAATCCCAGCAGGTCAAGATACGCGCGGAAGGATTCATCATCCAACTTTGCAAAATATTTCAGCATTTGCTTTTTCGGCATGGAATGCGAGAACAACGCCCAACGCGCATCCGTTGGCGTTTCAACCGCAGGACGCAAACGGAATTGGGTCATCACCTTCAGCAGCGTGAGCGGACTGTGCATGAAGACCCGTCCGGTTGCAGGCCACACGCCAAAGTGTGGCACCGATGCCAGCAGCACACCCGCAGGTGCTTCATTTGTTTGAAGATATTTCTGCGTGATGAATCCACCCATCGAGTGACCGATGACGACGGGCGGCGCTTCAAACCCCGCTGCAACCTGCTCCACATCTTTGACATAATCTGCGATCGAGCTTCCGCTAATTTTGCCCTGGCTGCTTGCATGTCCGCGCAGGCTCAATGCCGTGACGTGATATCCATGCTCGGCAAAATACGGCAGGAAGAACTCGTCCCAACACCACGCGCCATGCCACATCCCGTGGACAAAAAGCAGCGGTGTCTTATGCGTTTGGGTCTTCGGTGTGCGGGTGATGGTTTCGATTTTCATTGAATTTTCCTCTGATGGTGAGCGGCGACTATGGCGAACATTTCCACTTTCTCATTGTACTGGACTCTACCTCTGATTTAATAACTCATCTTACCCAGAGATAACTCCGAAGGAGTGAAATGATTATAGATTCAATGCAAGAATTCACCCAACCCCGAAGGGGTGTCATAGGAGAGGGGGTGAGGGTGCGTAACACTTAATAAAACGCCACTTCGTGATCCACAAACTTTTCCCCATCGTAATTGAATTTTCCTGAAAAGAATCGTCCCTGCGAAACCCACGGCAGGAAAACCTGGTCGCTGTCCCAAAGGGGGAGGCGCAGAATTTCATCATCACGAATCCATTCAAGTTTCCCTTCAGGCACATCGTCCAGCAACTCGCCTGTGAAATTCTCCGCAGTGTAAACGAAGACGTACCAATCATTCCCTTTGAAATTGGTAAAGGTCAGGATTCCATGCAGGTGAGGTGCGCGGATTGTAAGCCCCGATTCTTCCCCTACCTCACGGATGACACAATTTTCTGGAGATTCGCCCGCCTCGAATTTCCCACCCAGACCATTCCACTTGCCTTCATGAATATCGTTCGGGCGTTTGTTGCGATGGATCATCAAAGTAAGTCCATCCCGTTTGACATAACACAGCGTGGCGAGGATCATCGTGGGAACATCGCCTCCAGCGCGCGCCAGACTTCATCCCGCCAGCAACTGTAATTATGACCACCGACAAATTCACGATAAGTGACGTTGTATCCATTGCCCAATAGAAGCGGCTGCAAGCGGCGGTTATCTTCCAGCAGCCAATCATAGTGACCGATGTCCATCCATATTTTTATTTCACGGCTTTGCTTCGCGCGGATCAAATCCACAGCGGCGAAATCGCGTCCCTCGGATTCGAACACGCCCGATTGACTAATGACCTTGCCGAAAATATCAGGCATGCGCAGCCCTGTGTACATGGACATTAATCCGCCGAAGGATGCGCCCAGAACGCCATACGCGCCGCGATTCTTTTTCACATCCAGCAAATTCAGCTTCTTTGCGGCGAACGGCAAAATGGAATTCTCAACCGTCATCAAGGTGGCATCGGAACAGGCATATTCCACACCGCGATTCTTTCCACCGTTTTGAACGAATGCCATCGCAATGGGCTGGATGCGTTTCTTGTAAATGAGGTTATCCACGATCACATTCAGCATGGCTCGTTGTAGATAATCCTCGCCATCGTAAACCAGCAGCAATGGGACAGGCCCCTTGACGGGTGGCTGATACAAATAGATCTCGCGCTTGCCGTCATCTTCGAGCATCCATGAATCCACGAGGTGATGGGTAACTCGTCCGCGCGGCACACCTTTACGTTTTGTTGCCAGTGATGTGGCGCGTGCTTCAGGCATGTAAAAGAAATGGTTGTAGTGTTTGATGCCGTTGAAGATCGTATTTTTATTAAGCGGGTCTTTTACGCGTTTTTTGGTGCGCGGTTCGTAAAAAGAATATTCTAGATACGCGGCAGAGTCCAGTTCGGTGGAGTACGTCCATAGATCGGGAGCAGCCCGCTTCATCTTTTGCGGGGAGTCCTCCCACATGTGAATATCATCTATGAAATACGGCGCGGACTTTCCCTTCCACACGAAGGTGACTTGATTCCCTTCGATGACTGGGTTTCCGTTTTTACGGGCGAGTTCGAGAAGGTTTGTGTTCATATCCCCATTGTAATAGACCTCTGAGACGCTTGGCGTAATAAAAAGTGACAGTCACCTTAAAGGTGACTGTCACTTGGTTTTCTACTGAAACGTAATCGGTTCTACGCGCCAGGCTTCTTCGTTCATCAGCTTCTTCAGGCGGTCGAGCAGCTCGGGGCAGATGCGCGTGGTCTCGTTGGGGAAATCCACGAGGTGGCCTTTGCCGTTCTCAAAGATCTGGAAGCTGAACTTATCGCGGCCATGAAACGAAATGAGAGTGCCGTACAAGGTCTTGATGCGGCGCTTGTCGCGGGCGTGGTCGCCTGTGGGGCGCAGGGTGACGGTGATCTGCTGCGGCGGATGTTCCTTGTCTTTATCTTCTTTCACCAACGGGACATACAGCGACGGAGGAAACGCCTCATGCTTGTCTTCGGCTTGATTCATCTCTTCGACAGTTGCCAACGCTGCCACAGCGCGAGTCACCAACGGCGGAGTCACTTCTTCGTTTTTCTTGAACTTCGGCTCGGGTTTTGCGGCCACAGCGGCTTCGTCAAACGATGGCTGCCATTCACTGTCCCAGCCGTCGGGGAAGTTATCAGGAGGGGGCGGCATGTCATCATCCAGATCATAGACGGGATTCTTTTCGGAGACTTGCGGAACGCTGACTCGCTGACTCGCTGACTCGCTTGGTTCGTTCGGCTTCTGTTTCGGCGGCTGAGTCTGCTGTTGAACGGGAGCAACTGTCGGCTTGGGTTGAGGCGCGGCAGGTCTGCGGGGTGCGTCTGCTTCGGTACGCGGGAGCAAAGGCTTGGGCGTTGAATCCTGCTTGGCGTATGGGTCATCCGCAGCAACCGTCATGGTGATCTCGGTCTTGACCACATCCACCAGAATTTTTGCGGGCGGGTTGCCTTGATCGACCTTGCCTTCGACGATGATGATCTGCCCAACGGTGAGAACCTCGCGGAATTTTTCCCAGGTCTTGGGGAAGAGCACGAGTTCGATGTTGCCTTGAATGTCTTCGATGGTGACGAAGCCCATGGGCTTGCCGGTTTTTGTGGTGTACGGGCGCACGACGCTGATTAGCCCCGCCACGCGGACTTTTTCTTCGTGGCTGGCTTCGGAAAGCTGCCCCGAAAAATAGCTGACGATGTGCGCGAGCTGGGTTTGGAATTCGTTGAGCGGATGATCGGAGATGTAGAGTCCGATGAGTTCGCGTTCCCAATTGAGCATGTCGCGCTTTTCAACGTCTTTCACTTCGGGCAGGGTGATCTCTTCAATGATGCCTGTGGTCGTGCCGAAGAGACTCATCTGGCCTGCGTCCGCAGCGCGGAAGTGATTGCTGCTGATGGCGACGATGCGGTCAAGCGAGCCGAGCATGGATGCACGGTTGCCGAACTGATCGAGTGCGCCCACTTTGATGAGACATTCAAGTGAGCGTTTGCCGACGGCACGCAAGTCTACGCGGCGGGAGAAATCGTTCAGGTCGATGAACTTGCCTTTGTCCCGCGCTTCAACGATGATCTCCACCGCGTTCTGGCTGACGTTCTTAATCGCGCCCAAGCCAAAGCGGACGCTGGGAACTTTTTTATTTGTGGCGGCATCTTCAACGTCTTCAATTGCAAAATCCCAAAGGGAGGCGTTGATATCTGGAGCGAGTACGGGGACTCCCATGTTGCGGGCATCTGCCACGTAGAGCGCAATCTTTTCCGTCTGTCCTGCGGATGCCGACATAAGCGCAGCCATATATTCGGCGGGATAATGCGCTTTGAGATAGGCCGTTTGCACAGCGATGACGCCGTAATCTGCGGCATGAGACTTATTAAATCCATACCTCGCAAACTCTTCCCAATCCATGTAGATCGCGTCGGCGGTGGATTGCTCCATGCCTTTTTCAACGGCGCCTTTGACGAACTTGGCGCGGTGTTTATCGATGTCTTCTTTTTTCTTTTTGGAAATGGCCTTGCGCAGTTCATCTGACTCGGAGGGTGTGTAGCCTGCGAGTTCCACTGCGGCGCGCATGAGTTGTTCCTGATAGACAGGAATGCCGAAGGTGTCTTTGAAGATCGGCTCCATGGCGGGGTGGCGATATTCCACTTCCGATTCGCCGTGCATACGCGAGATGTAATCAGGGATGAAGGCCATTGGGCCTGGACGATACAACGCGACCATCGCGATGATGTTGTCCAAATTCTTTGGCTTCATTTGCACGAGCCAGCGCGTCATGCCGCCGCCCTCGACTTGGAAGACACCAGCGGTCTGTCCCGCGCCCATCAACTCAAATGATTTCGGGTCATCAATGGGAATATTGTTCAAGTCAAATTTAATGCCGTGACGTCTGAAGATGTGGTCGCAGGCACGCGCCATCACGGTCAATGTGATCAGGCCGAGGAAGTCCACTTTCAACATGCCCAGCGAATCGAGAATGCCCATTTCAAACTGGGTCACCGATTTGATGGGCGTTTCTTCTGAATTAGATGTGGGACGATGAAGCGGCAGATACTCTTCGATGGGATGGTCGGAAATCACCACGCCCGCCGCGTGCGTCCCTGCATTGCGGACAGTGCCTTCCATGCGCTCGGCAATATCAATCACTTCGCGCAGATGCGGTTGAGTATCGTAAATCTGTTTGAATTCAGCGACTTCCATCGCGTCCTTCATGGTGGTGGCACGGCCTGAAACGAAAGGCACGAGTTTTGCAACCTTGTCAATTTCGGGCAATGGAATTTCCATCACACGCGCCACGTCACGCAGGGCGGCTTTCGACCCCATGGTGCCGAAGGTGATGATTTGCGCAACTTTATCTGAGCCGTATTTGTTCGAGCAGTATTCCAACATTTCCGAACGGCGGTCATCACGGAAGTCGAGGTCAATATCGGGCATCGAGACGCGCCCCGGGTTGAGGAAGCGTTCAAAGATGAGCGCATGTTCAAGCGGGTCAACCCGCGTAATGTCGAGTGTGTAGGCGATGATCGAACCAGCCGCCGAACCGCGCGCGTTGTACCAGATTCCATGATCGCGGGCGAAGGTACACAAGTCCCACACGATGAGGAAGTAGGCATCGAATCCCATGGTATGGACGACGCTTAATTCATACTCGAGTCTCTCTTGGACCCTTTGGCTGGTTGCATCTTCTTTGAATTTTTCCTTCGCCCCTTGCTGGCAAAGCGCGCGCAAATACGTTTCTGGCGTGTACCCTTCGGGGACGGTGAACTCAGGCAGGTGATAGCCTTTAAATCCTAAGTCCACATTGCAGCGTTCGGCGATGAGCAGGGTGTTGCTTAATGCATCGGGGACTTCGGAGAAGATCTTGCTCATTTCCAAAGGCGAGCGCAGATAATACGAGTCGTCGCTCATCTTCATGCGGCTGGGATCGTTGAGCGTGGAGTTGGTCTGGATGGCGAGCAGAATATCCTGCAAGCGCGCATCCGCTTGATTGACATAATGCACATCGTTGGTGGCGATGAAACGCGCTTCGTAGCGTGCGCCCAAGCTGAGCAATTTTTTATTTAAGTCAGTGATCTCAGCAATGTTGTGCTGCTGCAATTCCACAAAGAAGCGGTCACGGCCAAAGACATCGGCATACCAATCCCATTTTTTAACAGCTTCCTCAGGCTTTTCATTTAACAACGAGCGCGGAATTTCTGCCGACATACAACCTGAAGTAGCGATCAGCCCTTCGGAATGGGCGGCAAGAAAGTCATGGTCAATGCGTGGATAATAATAGAAGCCTTCCATCTGCGCGGCAGAGGCGATCTTCAGAAGATTCTTATAGCCAGTTTCATTTTCAGCAAGCAGAAGCAGGTGTGTGGACGAACGATCGAGCTTTGAATCCTTGTCCTTCATCGTGCGCGCGGCCATGTACGCTTCCAATCCGATGATCGGCTTGATCCCCTCCGCTTTGGCGGCTTTGTAGAAATCGATCACCCCGAACATGGTGCCGTGGTCGGTGATGGCAACCGATTCCATGTTCAACTCTTTAACGCGTTTGACCAGCTTCTTGATATTCGAGAAGCCATCGAGCAGGGAATATTCAGTATGGACGTGTAAGTGGGCGAAGGACATGGGCTAAAAAAGATTATAGCACGCATGTTCAAGTATCAATCTTACGATTGGCTTAAAATATTTCGGGTTTTCGCCGTGCTTTAATAGAAACCATGACGCAATGTCCAGTGAGGTATTTACGGATAAAATACAAATATATTAATTGAGTTCTCCTCTTTTTATTGTTGAGGCAAGGCAGATCATGTACCCCATCCCAGTAAGCAAAACGAAGATTATTCCACCGCGCCGTCGTGTTGAACTTCTCACCCGCCAGCGCCTATTGGATATGTTATTCGATGCGCTTGATAAAAAGCTGACGCTTGTTTCTGCGCCCGCAGGATATGGGAAGACCTCCCTTTTGATAGATCTTGTGAATCAAAGTGAATTACCCTGCTGCTGGCTGGCTTTGGATGAGTTGGATCGCGACCCGCAGCGCTTCGCCGCTTACTTCATCGCGGCATTGGCAGAGAGATTTCCAGAATTTGGCGCTCAATCACGAAGTGTGTTGGAAAAAATGTCTTCGTTTGAACAGGATATGGAACGCCTTTTGGTGACGATCTGCAATGAGATCATTGATTCTATTCGCGAACATTTTATTTTTGTACTGGATGATTTTCATCTTCTGGATAACGTCCGACCTATTCAGAGCTTTATTAATCGTTTCATCCAATTGATGAACGAGAACTGTCATCTTGTGATCTCTTCCCGCGTTCTCACAGGCTTAAATGATATGCCGTTGCTTGTAGCGCGCGAGCAGGTTGGCGGCTTAAGTTTTTCAGACCTTGCTTTTCAGCCGCAGGAGCTTCAATCTTTACTGGCGCAGAATAAGAATCTGCAAATTACAGATGAAAAAGCCAGCCAATGGATCGCGGAGACGGAGGGTTGGATCACCGGTTTGCAATTTTCAGATGCTGATATTTTGCCTGGAAGTTCAACCAGCTTTACCCGTGATAATGAAGCGGCTCTGTTTGACTATCTCGGTCAGCAGGTGTTGGATCGTCAACCGCTGGAATTACAGGAATTTATTTTGCGTACGGCTATGTTCGAAGAGTTCGATACTTTCCTTTGCGAAATGGTGCTATCCCCGTTCTATTCAGAAAAACAGGATTGGCAAAAGTGGATTAGAGCTATTTCCAACAATAATCTCTTTGCGCTGCCTGTCGGTGCAGATGGCAGGTGGCTGCGTTATCATCACCTTTTTCGAGATTTTATTCGAGTGCGTTTTGAGAAGGAACGTCCGCAAGAGATGATTCCGATTCTGTCCCGTCTCGAGTCTGCGTATGAAGTGATGGGAGAATGGGAAAAAGCACATCATGTTTGCAAAAAATTGAACGATGCCAATCTGCTGGCATATATGGTTGAGCGCTCCTCTGTTCCAATGTTCCAGCGGGCAATGGTTACGTTGGAAGCCTGGCTCAATGAGCTGCCTCCATCCTACCTTCGCAATAGAGCCGCTCTGCTCTCCATTCATGGCAATATTATTTATACAAAAGGAGATGTGCGCGAGGGGCTGGCGTTGCTGAAAAAAGCGGAGCAGATCTTCCGGCAGGAGAAAGACAGTTACGGCCTAAACCTGACTCTGGTTCGGCGTGCCACCGCCTTCCGCTTTCTTGGGGATTATGCTGCGTCCCTGAAGGATGCCGATGAAGTGATCCAATCGACCCAATCCAGCGACGATATGCGGGTGCTCTATGCTGAAGCCATGCGCTTGAAGGGATTGGTCTTGTTTCGGCTGGGAAAGGCGCGTGAGTCAATAGCTTACCTGGAGCGCGCTTTGGATATTTTTCAATTGAACGATAAGACCATGATCCCTGTTTTGCTCATGGAAACGGGAATGGCCTATCGTGCCACGGGTAATTTTTCAGATGCTGGCCGCTCCTATGAAAAAGCCTTGCAGATCTGGCGGCAAGATGGAAGCCTCTCCTGGCAGGCGAGCCTTTTGAATAACATGGGCGTCATGTATCACATTCAAGGCGAATATGAAAAGGCGGTGTATGCCTTTGAGGAGGGATTGCTGTGTGCCCAGCGAAGCCGGCTTACCCGTCTTGAAATATTGATCTCGATCGGGCTTGGAGAACTGTTTGCGGAGTTGGCTGATTTCAGCCTGGCAGAGCAAAATTTCCACTACGCATCCGAAGTCCTTCAAGGGACTCAAGACCGCTTCCTTTCCTACTCTTTGGCTGCCGCGCGGATCAACCTGGCATTGTTGCGCAGGGATGCAGAGTCTGCGCGTTTGATCCTTGGGGATACTCAAACCGTTGTGAAGAACAATTCATCGGCATACGAGAGCGGAATACTTGGGCTATTACAGGCACGTCTTTCCCTGCTTGCCGCCGACCCGCGCAAAGCATTGCGTGAGATCAAAAAAGCGGAAGCATATTTTTTGGAAGACGGACGTGAATTGGAAATGGCGGCTGCGCAGGTATGGCATACGGCAGCCTGTTATCAGCTTGGTGACCATGCAGGTGCAGCGCAAATTCTTCAAGACCTGCTTGGCAGTAAGAGTCGGATCCCACATGTGGTTCTGGCGGCTACTCATCACGCCCGCGCCTGGCTCGAAGGGCTGCAAACCCTGCCTGAAGTTTCGCGGTTGGTGCGTGAATTGTTTACAAAGGCAGATCGTCTTGCTGGAACCATGCCGGGCATTCGACGTCAATTAAGACGGCAGGCTCGTGTGGTTCAGGCTCCCATTGCTCACCTTTCCATTCGTGCCTTTGGACAAGCCACTGTAAGTGTTGGGGGCAAGCTCCTGTCTGTGGCTGATTGGCAGACCCAGTCGGTGCGGGAGTTCTTCTTCTACCTATTAACCAATCCAAAGCCCATGACCAAGGAACAAATCAGCGAAGCGCTCTGGCAGGATGTGTATGAACCAGCAAAACTAAAGCTGCGATTCAAAAATGATATCTACCGCCTGCGCAAAGCCGTGGGACAGGAAGCGATCCTCTATAAGGATATGTATTATTCCTTCAATCGCAGCATTGATTATGAATATGATGTGGAAGCGTTTGAATCCTTTATTTCCAAAGCCAGGTCAGATGAACAGCCATTGCAGCAGATTGAACATTATCAAAAAGCTGTTGACCTTGTGAGCGGACCCTATCTAAACGACATATACGCGGATTGGAACTTGCATGACCGCGAAAGACTCAGCCAGATGCATCTCAGCGCTCTTGCAGCATTGGGGAACCTCTATCAAGCCAACGCCGAATTTGATAATGCCTTAACCGTCTGCCAGCAGGCCATCCTGTTTGACTCGGCGTTTGAAACCGCATATCAGATTTCCATGCAGGTGTATCATCGTCTTGGCGATCAGGTCTCCATAAAGCGCACGCATAAAGCTTGCGTAGATGCCATGCAGCAGCGCTTTGGCATGCCGCCTTCGCCAGAGGTGGAGGAACTCTATCGCCGCCTGACCCGATAAGACTGAATTTACGAAACTGGGTATGGATAAACTCCTTACCCAATGTTCATGTTACTTAGCCAAAATCAGCCATCAAGGCTGATTTTGGCTATTTTTTTGAAGCCTATTTTGAAGCCTGAGGAAAAGTATCTTAAGCGCATCGTACTCACCAATAAGGTTTTCAAAAAAAGGAGCTTCTCATGAAAAACAAACTCAACCTCGTAGTCGTGTCCCTTTCAAAGATCAACCGCCAGCATATTCAATTGCTCTTTGTTCTGCTTTCCCTCACCATGTTGGTGATCGGCGCCGGCGCCCCTGAAGATGGCGGCGGAAGCACCCGCTAGTGATTTTGCTTGCGGCCCTTGTGGCCGGTCTAGTGACCGGCCTGGCCCTGGCTCGTTGGCGTGGGTATTCCTACCAGGCGCCTAACTTGAAACATCTTTGGTTGGTATTTGCAGCTTTTTTGCCCCAGTACATTGTCTTTTATGTTTCGGGTGACCGCCAAAATGTTTCGGCTTTGCTCTTGCCGCTTTCCCAAGCCCTGCTTCTGATATTCGCATGGTTGAACCGCCAACTGCCCGGGATGATGATCCTGCTGCTTGGCACAGCTCTCAACTTTACCGTTATCGCAGCGAACCGCGGCTTTATGCCCATCAGCCCACAGACAGCGAGTCATCTGGTTCCTCAGGCAGTTTTGGAAAATGTCCAACCTGGCGAGCGATTCGGCACAAAGGACATTCTCCTTCTCCCGGAAGACACCCGCTTCGAATGGCTGGCGGATCGCTTTCTCCCTCCGGCATGGTCGGCCTACCAGGTGGCATTTAGCTTCGGTGATGTATTAATCGCCTTCGGTGTTTTCCAGCTTCTTGCCCAACAAGGGCTTTTACTGGAAAATTTTTATTCACGAGGTACCCCCATATGATCTCTTCATTTACATACCAACCCCAGGTAACCATTGGCGTTAAGACAACCACTAGGCAAACAGATGGACTGAGCCGCATTTTTGCGGCTGCTGTGGTTAACCGCCAATTCTGTCAGATGCTGTTGCAGGATCCGTATGCTGCGTTGCAAAAAGGGTATCTTGGCGAGACCTTTATTATTAGCAAAGAGGAAATGGATGCCATCATTTCGATCCGCGCCGAGTCTCTGCCTGAGTTTGCGCGCCAGTTGAACAGGGTTCTCAACCAGTAACCAATGGCCTGTGTAGATTATGGACACGAGTCTTTTTTATAAAAAACTTCCCAGCAGCGCACAACGGCTGGATGCCATGTTCCAGGCCTTCGATGGCTTGATGCTGGTGTTGGATGGTTCCGGAAGGATACTAGACTATAAAGCCGGAAATAATTCACCGTTGGGTTTTCCAGTTAATAAAAAGGATTCTGTAAAATTTCAGGATGTAGTTCCTGCGGATGTCTCACGAAAATATAAGATTGCACTTCAAGAGCTTCGCAATGGCAGCAAGGTTGTCTCTTTTGAATATGCTCTGGATGTGCTTAAAAAAAAGACCTGGTACGAGTCTCGCCTTGTGCCATCTGCCAACGAGCAGAACATCATGTTTGTGCGAGACATCACCACATACAAACAATCTTCGAGCGATGAAGTAACCCTTGCCTATGAAAAAACAGTGGAGAGCTGGTCTCAAGCCCTCTATCTGAGAGACCAGGAGACGGAAGACCACACTCGCCGTGTAACGGATTTGGCATGTAATCTTGCCCGCCGCCTCGGACTTGCAGATGCAGACCTTGTACATATTCAGCGTGGTTCTGCGCTGCACGATATTGGCAAGGTGGCTATTCCGGATAGCATTCTGTTCAAGAGCGGCCCATTGACAAAAGAGGAATGGTCAGTGATGCGCCGTCACCCCATGATCGCAGCTGAGATTTTGGCTCCCATTCAATATCTGGCTCCAGCGCTGTCGATCCCGCGGTGGCACCATGAAAAATGGGATGGTACTGGCTACCCGGATGGGTTGGCTGGGGAAGCCATTCCGCTTTTTGCGCGCATATTTGCCTTTGCTGATGTGTACGATGCGCTTACTTCTGACCGGCCTTACCGCAGCGCATGGGGGCAGGCTGAGGCGCTTGCTTTTATCACCGGACAGTCTGGCATGCACTTTGACCCTTCCATTACGCCTGTATTTATCGACATGCTCATGGAATGACGAAATCACGTACTGGCGTATTCGTGGCCTGAGGGGAATACGATACGAGTTAGGGGAACGGGGTGTGCGCCAAGGAGACTTGGCGCGCAGTTTTTTAATTTGATGAAAAGAATAACGAGCATCATATCTTCGTTTAAGACAGGCTCCCTTCCCTTGCCTGTTTTGTTCTTTAAGTTCCTTGGCGTAACTCAATTTTTTTCTGTTCCCCCAAGGCGCGAGACGATTGCCATCTAGGTTTGTGAGCTTCACCGCGGGGTTGTATAATGGTCATTAAGGAACCCAGTTATGAGAAAAATTATTGTACTTGAACATATCTCCCTTGATGGCGTCATACAAGCTCCAGGCGGGCCAGAAGAAGATACCAGTGGTGGATTCTCGTATGGCGGGTGGATAGCATCCTATTCTGATGCGACTCTTGGAACGTTGTTGAGAAAACAGATGAATTTGCCGTTCGACCTGTTGATAGGACGCAAAACCTTTGATATTTGGGCGCCGTACTGGCCGCACCATGTGGACGTATGGCCGGGTGTCAACGCGGCAACCAAGTACGTTGCCTCGAATACCATAACGTCTAGCGAATGGCATCCGTCCGTGTTTTTAAGTGGAAATATTGTAGAACAAGTTGCCAAAATAAAGCAAGAACAGGGACCAGATTTACACGTTTGGGGAAGTGGTAATCTCATTCAAACGCTTATCAAGCAGGACTTGGTTGATGCGTTCTGGCTGATGATCTATCCAATCACGTTGGGTGCTGGAAAGCGGTTATTTGCTGATGGCACTATCCCAACGAAATTCAAGGTGACAGAAAGCGTAGTTACACCAAGCGGCGTCATTGTTGTGAATTACGAACGTGCAGGTGCAATCTCCGCCTGAAGTTAGCTCGTCTTTGTCAAAACTCCAAGCACCGTACCTTCAAAGGGTAAAAAATATGACTGTCTTAAAACGCATTGCTGTCACTGTTTATATTTTGGTTCTTCTATATTTGGCAGGCTTTGGAATTGGAAGCGCTGCAAGAGAAGATATGCTCATCCAGATCGCGCTGCCTTTTGCGATTGTTCTAATTCTTGGCGTTCGGGTTTTGGGGGAACGATTTGAATTGGCAGGTTGGGCTGTTTTTACGGTCTGGTTGGGCAGCACTTATTTGCAAACGGGACAAATCATCGAAACGATAATTTTTGTGGTTTACATTGGCATTGCCTTGCTTGGCGCTTTCAAATCACCTTACTTTCTTGCATTTGCCTGGCTTTTCCATCCTGTTTGGGATTTTATCCCCCGCGAACTGCCAGACTTGTTGAAAGATCTGCCCATGGCCTGCATTATGTTCGACATTCCCATCGGGCTTTACATTCTTTGGTTCACTCGCAAAGACCGCTGGATGCCTTTTGGAAAGATTGCAAAACCTTCCTCCCCCGAAACTACTTTGTGACAAAGCCACACCATGAATCACCAAAAAGTTGTCATTTCTCTCAAACGCTTTCTGCTCATTGACCAATGTCCGGCAGACTGGAAAGGGCTGGATCTATATGTATTCCGAGATGAAGCAGTAGTCTTCTATGTTGGTCAATCTCATCTTGCGTTTGCGCGAGTATGGGATCATCTTTTGGGCGGCTTCAAAGGGCACTCCATCATGGGGCGGTTTGTCTGGTGCAACTGGCCAAGATCCATGAGATTCACTATCGAGTTGCTGAGTTCACAGTCTGAGCAATTTAGTGAAGTTGGGAATGATTTGAACGCTTCAGAGCGGATGCTCATTCAGCAATGGTCTCCCTGCTTTAATGTGTCGTTGAACAGCCAGCCAACGCCTGTGCCAGATTCCTATTTGCCAGCCAACGCCCCATTCCGGCGCAGACGAAGCCTAACGATGTTAATCCACGAAGCGGAGCGAGCCGTGAAAGCCGAAGATACAAAACTTTGGATACAGGATTTGAAATAGGGAAACTCTACGCGGTGGATGTTCTTTGCTTTTGCTCCCAATACGCCACGCTCACATACGCCCCAAAAATAAATACCAAACTGCCAATATACGCCCAAAAGAGAAATGCAATAATGGTGGCAACCGTTCCATACACAAGGTTGGATATGGAAATATAAGTGGCAACAAATGCAATGAAGATTTTCTTTGCCGCCTCCCAAAGCAAACCTGCGCCCACCGCGCCCGGAACGATTTCTCGCCAGGTGGAGCCCCCATGCGGCAGAGACATAAAGATCGCCATGAACATGGTGATGTCCAACAAAATGGTCAATGCCGTGCTGATCCATTCTGTAAATGGCAAAATCAAGTCTGGCAGCCAGAAGCGCAAGCTAGCGAGCACACTGCCAGCTAAAGAGAATAGGAAAAGAGTCGGGCCAACAAACGCCAGCACGAACAGGATCGCGAGTCCGCGCTGTTTCCAGGCTGCGCTGCTCTCTTTGGCGTGCCAGATGTCATTCAGTGCGTGGGTCAATGCATAAAAAACAGAAGAAGACGACCAGATCAGACTGACCAATGCCACGCTGCTGACAGAACCGCGCGCACGGATGATCTGGTCAATATTATTTCCCAATAATTGTCCCAATGCAGGTGCGATAAATTCCAACCGCTGTACGATAATATGCTCGTCCATAGCGAAGGCAGGACCAAGCCCAAAACTTGCGATGGAAATACTTAATAGGATCAGGGGAAAAAGCGAGAATAGCGAAAAATATGCGATCGCCGAAGCCATGATGGATGTATCCATTCGCAGCGTTTGCTGTATTGCCGTCCATAGAATGCCCAGCCAGCCGCGTGAAAGTTCATTCGCCTTGTGAGCGACCTGTCTCCCATATTGCCGGATCGACATCCAAAGACTGGTTTTCATTTTTTATTTCTTTTCACACAAATAACACAGCCGTAAAATTTTCAACTCATCGTAATTCACACTTGCATTTAGTTTTTCATGCACGGGGCGCAGCATGTCCGGGCCTAATTCGTCAAAGGCGGAGAATACTTTTTGCTGCTGGTCAGGCGTCAGCTTGGAAAGAGCGAGCAGGTCACTCGCCGTCCGCAGTGGGTTGCCCGCTGTCATAAATCGCGCCAGATGATTCAGGATCGTATCGTTTGTCACGCTGTAACGCGCCGCCAAACTTTCAAGACTTTCGCCCGCGTTGTATGCCTCGCCCACCGCCACATAACGCCGCCCGGCGTCATCCTTGTTGCGCATCGGCGTTTTATATTTTTCTTCGAGCTTGTTCTCACGCGCATACGCTTTGATGA
>Ga0075163_10005950_pt1 | contig 16194 bp, 14 predicted proteins | sample JI1023141ADNA_FD_71478 | JGI IMG/M metagenome (GOLD analysis project Ga0075163, IMG submission 71478) | Wastewater effluent complex algal communities from Wisconsin, to seasonally profile nutrient transformation and Carbon sequestration -... | ecosystem: Engineered > WWTP > Effluent > Algae...
GGACCGCTGCGACCTGTTCGGTCAGTCGACCAGAATCCCGTGCCGCGAGCACCACCACTGCACCCGGAGCCAGCCGCGCTGCGAGTTCGACACCGATCTCGCTCCGCCCCCCGAAGACCATAACGGGCCCGTTGCGCCCGGGCGCCGTGTCATTCATGGCTGCGATTATTCACTGCCGCTAGCGTGGACCTGTGTTGACGAACGCAACGACCCGTCTGACCGCCGAAGCTCTCTCATTCCTCACCGAACGTCACCTCGCGATGCTGACCACGCTGCGGGCCGACGGATCGCCGCACGTCGTCGCTGTCGGATTCACCTTCGACCCGAAGACGCACATAGCGAGGGTGATCACCAACGACGGTTCACAGAAGGCCGTCAACGCCGAACGAAACAACGTCGGCGTCCTGTCGCAGGTCGATGGTGCACGTTGGCTTTCCCTGGAAGGACGCGCGAGCGTCAACCGGGTTCCAGAGGCCGTTCGCGACGCGGAGTTGCGCTACGCCCAGCGCTACCGGATCCCGCGGGACAACCCCACCCGCGTCGTGATCGAGGTCCACATCGAGCGCGTGCTCGGTTCGTCGAGCCTGCTCGACCGATCCGGATCCATACCGTCCTCAGGGTGACAGCGGCACAACCGCCAGCTCGCGGGGGCGGTTGTTGACGGAGAGCGCGCCGTCCTCGGTGACGATCACGATGTCTTCGATGCGCGCGCCCCATTTGCCCGGCAGGTAGAAGCCGGGCTCGACGCTGAAGGCCATGCCTTCAGCCAGCGGAAGTGAGTTGCCCGCAACGATGTACGGCTCCTCGTGCACCGACAATCCGATGCCGTGGCCGGTTCGGTGGACGAAGTAGTCGCCCAGCCCGGCCTCCGCCAGCACCCGTCGAGCCGCGGCGTCGACTTCCTCTGCGGTAACACCGGGGCGCACGGAAGCCACCGCAGTCGCCTGCGCCCGTTGCAGCACCGCGTACTGTTCGGCGAATTCCGGATCCGGCTCACCGAGGCAGTAGGTGCGGGTGGAATCGGAGTAATAGCCGGGCTCGACGGGCCCGCCGATGTCGACGACGATCACATCCCCCGGTTCCAAAACCCGGTCCGAGCATTCGTGGTGCGGATCGGCACCGTAGGGGCCGGAGGCGACGATGACGAATGTGGCCTCCGAGTGCCCTTCGGCCACAATCGCTTCCGCGATATCGGCCGCGACGTCCGCCTCGGTTCGGCCGGGCCGGAGGAACTCGTGCACCCGAGCGTGCACACGGTCGATCGCCATGCCGGCCTTGCGCAGCACATCGACCTCGGCCGGCCCCTTGGCCATCCGCAGCGATCGCATCACACCGGTGGCCAGTACCGGCATGGTCTCGAAGACGGCGGTGAGCGGGATCAGGTGAAGCGCCGGCATGGAGTCCGTGACAGCTGTATCGATCGGGCCTCCGCCGATACCGCCCAGCGCCTCCGCGACCAAGACATAGGGGTCGTCGCCGTCGACCCAGTCCTCGACCGTCAGTCCGAGGTCGCCGACGGCCGACGATTCGAGGGCGGCACGTTCCATCCGGGGCACCACCACCGTGGGTCTGCCCGCCGCGGGCACCACCAAGGCCGTCAAACGCTCCAATGTCTGCGCCCTCGACCCGATCAGGTACCGCAGGTCGTAGCCGGGGGTGATCACCAGGCCCGCCAATCCCGCGTCCCTGGTCGCAGCTGCTGCCGCCGCCAGACGTGCGGCGTACACCTCATTGCTGAATCGGCTGACGGTCATCTGAGTCAGGCTAGTCGGCGACTGGCAGGATGGCGGGCATGCCCGCACCGGTGATGCTGCTCGACGGCGCCAGCATGTGGTTTCGTTCGTTCTTCGGTGTCCCGTCATCGATCACCGCTCCCGATGGTCGTCCCGTCAACGCGGTCCGCGGATTCCTGGACAGCGTCGCCACCCTGATCGCCCGTGAACATCCCGCCCGCCTGGTGGTGTGCCTTGATCTGGACTGGCGCCCCCAATTCCGGGTCGACTTGATCCCGTCCTACAAAGCGCACCGGGTGGCGTCCGACGGAACCACGGACAGCGATGAACCCAGGCCGGAAGAAGTACCCGACGAGCTGAGTCACCAGGTCGACATGATTGCCGAGCTGCTGGACGCATTCGGGATCGCCACTGCTGGCGCAGTCGGCTTCGAAGCCGACGACGTCCTGGGGACCTTGGCCTACGCTGAGCGCACGGATCCGGTGGTTGTCGTCAGCGGCGATCGGGACCTTCTGCAGCTGGTATCCGACGAACCCGTTCCGGTGCGGGTGCTGTATCTGGGCAGAGGGCTGGCCAACGCCGTGAAGTTCGGGCCGGATGAAGTCGCGGAGCGATACGGGGTCCCCGAACACCGCGCCGGGGCTGCCTACGCCGAACTGGCGCTGTTGCGGGGCGATCCCTCCGACGGTCTTCCCGGAGTACCCGGAGTCGGCGAGAAGACCGCCGCCACCATGCTGGCGAAGTACGGCTCGCTCGACGAAATACTCTCCGCTGCACTGGATTCCACATCCGCTCTGCCGAAAGCCTTCCGCGCCAGAATCCTGGCCGCCACCGATTACATCGATGCGGCCCGACGAGTGGTCCAGGTCGACTGCAACGCAGCCGTGAAGCTGTCGACCGCGACCGACCGACTGCCGCTGTCAGCCGCCGACCCGTCCCGGGTTGCTGAGCTTGCCGCCGCATACGGCGTCACGTCGTCCATCGCCCGGCTGCAGAAGGCCCTGGACGCCCTTCCCGACTGACGGCGCACTACGCGTCGACAGCGCATCACGCGTCGAACATCTGCTCCTCGTGTTCGATCACTTCGGCCGCCGCCCGCTCGCCGGACCGCACCGCACCGTCGATGAATCCGTACATGATCGGCGATGATTCCGTTCCGGCCCAATGGATTCGGCCACAGGGTTGCCTCAGTGCCGGGCCGAACTCGGTGAGCACACCCGGCGGGGTATGGGCGATCATTCCACCGCCGGAATACGGTTCCGCCGACCAGTTCTGCTCGACGTAGTCCACCGGCGTCAACGCCTTGTCGCCGAACCGTTCGGCCACGGCGGCCAGCACCGCAGCACGACGCTCATCGGCGCCGAGCTTGCCTATCTCACGAGCTTCGGGACCTTCGGTGATGACCGTCAGGATGCCCGGCGAACCGGAATCGGTGCACGAGTCGATAGTGAGATTCGCCGCTGAACCCGGCGCGAAAGATTGCCCGGAGAGGCCGTCGGCCCGCCAGAACGGCTCGTCGTACACCAGTCCGATCTTGAACACCGCGCCCGTCGGCATCCGCTGGTGCAGGAACGATCGGTCGACCGGCAGCATCGGCTCGTAGATGATCTGCGCCGCAATCGCAATCGGCACGGTGACGATGACCCTGCGGGCCCGCACCTGCGTGGCGTCGGCGTACACGGTCACGCCTTCGCGATCCTGAACAATCCGGCGAACCGGCTGCGACAGATTAACCACATCACCGAGCTCTGCCGCCATCGCGCCGTGGATGGCACCCATCCCGCCGACCGGCCGCTCATCCTCAGCCGCATCCTTGACGCCGAGAACGAAGCTCGGTCCACCGGCCGACGCCATCTGGAACAGGACGAAAAGCAAGGACAGTTCCGAGGCCGCCGAGGTGTACAGACCGGCGACGGCGGACTCCAGAAGCTGGCGCGCCGGCTTGGACAACGTGTTGCTGTCCAGCCAGCGCGCCCAGGTGATCTGGTCCCACTTCTGCGCCTTCGGCGCCTCCCAGGGAGCCTCGATGGGGATCGACTTGCACATCTGCGTGAGTTCCAGGAAAGCGGTGCCGATGTTCGCCACCGCCAGCGGGTTCATCGACAGCGGGATGGTCCCCTTGTACCGGTACTTCTTGCCCTCGACGAACATCATTGCGTCACCGTCGACGTATTGTTTGTAGCTCGGCACGCCGAACTCCGTCATCAACGCATAGATCCGGTCCTGCCCCGGACCTATCCACGCGCCGCCGCGATCGATCCACAATCCGTCGTCGCGTTTCTCGGTGAACGTGCGGCCACCGACACGGTCGCGGGCCTCCAACAACACCACGGACTGGCCGGCCTGCTTGAGACGCAGGGCCGCAGTCAGACCCGCGAAGCCGGCACCGACGACGCAGTAATCCACGGTTGCCATCAGGCTCCCCATCTCTCGGGGACACCGAAAAGTGATCCCGACCCTAAGGCGTACTCGGCCCCTGGTGGTTAGTCAACAGGGCGTCGGTCAACAGACCGTTCGGCTACTTTGGCCGACCGACTTCGTACGTCCCCTTGTCATCCTGGAATGTCACCGTCACCTGACGCTTGGTTCCGTCGATGCTGACTTCACAGGTGAACGTGGCACCCTTCTTCACCGTGGGGCTCTGGCCGTTGTTGCACTTGACGTCCTTGACGTTCTTGGCACCGTAACCATTGGTCTCATCGGTGAGGATCTGCTGCACGCCCTGCTGCGCCTTGCTGACGTCGAGCTTGGTGGTGACGAAGAACCCGGGCTTCCAGAATCCGAGCACCAGCACGACCGCCACCAGAATCGCCGCGAGCACACCGACGACAGTGCCGATGACCGCCATCGAGCGCTTCGACGACTCTTCCCCGCCCGGCTGCGGGTAGGCGCCGTACTGAGCACCGGGCTGCTGCGGATACTGGTTCGGGTCCGGATACTGCCCCGGCTGGTACTGACCCGGCTGCTGATATTGGCCGGGCTGCTGCGGATACTGCCCGTACTGCGGGTACTGGCCGTATTGCTGGGGTTGTTGCTGACCATATTGCTGCGGCTGACCATAAGCCGACGGGTTGTAGCCGGTCGAACCGCCGTAGGCCTGCTGAGCCTGCGGGTTGTTCTGATCCGGCTGCTGACCGTACTGCTGGTACTGCTGCGGGTTGTACGCCGGCGGCTGCCAGCTCGGTGCCTGGGTAGTCGGCGGCTGGGCGGGGGGCCCGGAAGGCGGCGGTGTCTGCCAGGACGGCATGTCACCCGACCGCTGATCGCTCGGCGGTTGCCACGCAGGGGCCGAAGGCGGCTGGGCGGGGGCGTTCTGATCGGAGCCTCGCGCCGAGGAATCCGAGCCCGACGACGAGCCGCTCGAAGGCTGATTCGTGCCGCGTGAGGACTGATCCGACCTGTCCGAACCGGGAGCGGGCTGATCCTGACCCTGCGCGGGCTGCTTTGCCTGCCAGGGGCTGGGGTCAGTTCCCTGCGGTCCGCTCATCGTCTCTCCTCGTTCTGGTCGCGAATTCGCTCCCACCGTAGCGTTTGGATCACCCTACCCGCCATCAACAGCCACGACGCCGCGCCGGATGTCGTCGATGGCCCGTTTCGCCGCCGTGCGCAGCGATTGATCAGGTCCGGAAATGCGAACCTGATCGAGCAGATCCAGCACCTGGCGGCACCATCGGACAAAATCGCCCGCGGACAACGGTGTCCCGCTCCCGGCGACGTCCGACGCGTCCAACGCGGCGGCGAGGGTGCCCGTTGTTGCCCAGCGATACACGGCTGGGACGAATCCTTCGTCGGGCTCCCTTGTCGGCCCGATCCGGTGCCGTACCTCATCCGCACGTAGTCGAGCGGAAAGCCGCCGGGCGTCAGCGAGCGCCTTGCGGACACGCGCCGTGGGCATGTCGATGACATTGGCCGGCGTCGGTCCGTCGCCGCCGCGGGCCTCGAACACCATTGTGGAGATCACGGCGGCCAACTCGGCGGGCTGCAGGCCGTTCCACACACCCGAACGGAGACATTCGGCCACCAGCAGGTCGCTTTCGCTGTAGATCCTTGCCAGCAGACGCCCGTCGTCGGTCACCCGAAGATCGCCACCGTCTTGCGCCTCGATGAATCCCCGCTCGCTCAGCAGGAGAACGATCCGGTCGAAGGTCGTGGCCAACGAGTTCGTCGCCGCGTCGATCTTCTTCCGGATGTTCTGGTTGTCCCGCTCGACTCGCAGATAACGCTCACCGATCCGTACCTGGACCTCCCGGTCGGCGAGTCGATGTGCGGGATGCCTGCGCATGGCTTCCCGTAGGGCCAACAACTCCGGGTCGGAATCCGGGCCGTCATCGTCACGGTCGCCGCGGCGGTTGCTCGACGGGCGTGGCAGCCGGCCGGCCGCCGATAACAGGGCTGAGGCAATATCCCGACGCACTCTCGGCTGTTTGTGTTCGACGCGCTTCGGCAGGCTCATCGTTCCGAGCGGCGCGGAACCACCGGCGTAGTCGGTCGAGGAAATCCTTCCCGCCCAACGGTTTTCGGTCAGCACCAAGGGACGCGGATCTTCTGGATCGCGGGCCGGCTCAAGCACCACGGCAAGTCCGCCCCGCCGACCATGGGCGACGTTAATGATGTCGCCTCGTTTGAGCGCCACCAAAGCGTCGTTGGTCGACTGGCGGCGCCGCAGCCGCGACGACCTGGATTGCGCACGCTCGCGTTCGCCGATGGTCGCGCGCAGACGTGCATAGTCCAGGACAGCGGGCTCCGGCACCGGCTTGACGTGGCGGTCCCACCCCAGCTCCGAGGCGATGTCGTCGAGCAACTTCTCACCGCGATCTACCCCGCGAGCCAGCCCGGCCACAGACTTGTCGGCCTGATACTGTGCGAACGACTGTTCGAGCAATCGATGCGCTTGTTCGGGTCCCATCTGACTGACCAGGTTGATCGTCATGTTGTAGGACGGGCCGAACGAGCTCTTGAGTGGGAAGGTTCGAGTCGATGCCAGCCCCGCGATCTCAGCCGGCTCGGCCGTGACCTCCTGTGGGTTCCAGATCACGACCGCGTGACCCTCGACGTCGATGCCCCGGCGACCGGCGCGACCCGTGAGCTGCGTGTACTCACCCGGCGTCAGCGGCAGGTGCTGCTCACCATTGAACTTGACGAGCTTTTCCAGCACGACCGTACGCGCAGGCATGTTGATTCCGAGGGCCAGCGTCTCGGTCGCGAACACGGCCTTGATCAGGCCGGCGGTGAAAAGCTCCTCGACCGTGTGCCGAAAGATCGGGAGCATCCCTGCGTGGTGAGCGGCCAATCCCCGTAACAGCCCCTCGCGCCACTCGTAATAGTCCAGAACCGCGAGATCGGCGTCCGCGAGATCCCCACAGCGCCGGTCAATCACCTCAGCGATCCGGAGACGGTCCTCGTCGCTGGTCAATCCCAATGAACTACGTAGGCACTGTTTCACAGCGCCGTCACAGCCCGCACGCGAGAAGATAAAGGTGATCGCCGGCAGCAACCCCTCACGGTCCAGCGCCGCGATGACATCCGGACGCGACGGGCCCCGGAAAAGGCTCGGCGGCCCCCCGCGCCGGCCACGATGACGCGGCTGCCAATCGGTGAGCCTGTCGGCCTCCCGCCGATGCGCGATGTGCCGCAGCAGCGATGGTTCAACAACCGGGACGTCCCCGCGTTGTCTGCCCACCGCGTTCGCATCGGAGTAATCGAAAAGGTCGAAGAGCCGCTTTCCCACCAGCACGTGCTGCCACAGCGGCACGGGACGGTGTTCGTCGACGACGACGGTGGTGTCACCCCGCACTGCCTGGATCCAGCCGCCGAACTCCTCAGCGTTGCTCACAGTGGCAGACAGGCTCACCAGGCGAACGTCGTCCGGCAGGTGCAGGATCACCTCTTCCCAAACGGCCCCGCGCATCCGGTCGGCGAGGAAATGCACCTCGTCCATCACAACGAAGGACAGCGCACGCAATGTTTCCGACCCCCCGTAGAGCATGTTTCGGAGCACCTCGGTGGTCATCACCACCACGGGCGCATCGCCGTTGATCGACTGATCCCCCGTCAACAGGCCAATGTTCTCCGCACCGTACCTGCGCACCAGATCGCCGTGTTTCTGATTACTCAGGGCCTTGATCGGGGTGGTGTAGAAGCATTTTCGGCCGGCCGCCAGCGCCAGGTGAACGGCAAACTCGCCGACAACCGTCTTGCCTGCGCCGGTGGGCGCGCAAACCAGCACACCGTTGCCGCGTTCGAGTGCTTCGCAGGCCTTGATCTGGAACGGATCCAGCCGGAAGGTCAACAGTTCGGTGAACCTGGCCAGTTCGGAATCAGGTGATGTCATCGTGCTCTGCCGCCGTGTGGACTGACACAGCCTCGGGCTGCTGAATGGGTGCCGCCTCGTCGTCGGGGATTGCGGCCCGGGCCTCACGTTTTGCCTTGCGCTTGTCGTGCAGTCTGGCGATCTGGATGGCGAACTCCAACAACAGCGACAGCGCCAACCCCAGCGCCAGCATCGAGAACGGGTCCGACCCGGGTGTGGCGAATGCGGCAAAGACGAATACCGCGAAGATGAGCCCCCGCCGCCAGGCCTTCAGCCGCTCGTAGGTGAGCATCCCGATCAGATTCAGCATGACGATGAGCAGGGGGAATTCGAAGCTCACACCGAACACCAGCAGAAGATTGATCAGGAAGCCGAAATATTCGTCGCCCGACAGCGCGGTCACCTGGACATCGCTGCCGACGGTCAACAGGAAATGCAGCGCCTTCGACAGCACGACGTAGGCAAGGACGGCGCCCGAGACAAACAGCATCGCCGCGAACACCACGAACATCACCGCGAATCGGCGCTCATTTTTGTAGAGGCCGGGGGTGATGAAAGCCCAGAGTTCGTAGAGCCACACCGGACAGGCCAGCACCAGACCGGCCGTCATACCCACCTTCAGGCGGAGCATGAATTGGTCGAACGGCGCCGTCGCCAACAGTCGACAGCCCCCGTCGGGGCTGAAGTCGGCGCGCGCCGATGCCGGCAGCGAACAGTAAGGATGTCGCAGCCACTCCCCCAGGCTCTCGAACCCCAAGACGGAATGGCCGTACCAAAAAAACCCGAACACCGTGGTCAGTGCGATCGCGAACACCGCCACCAACAGACGTGCCCGCAACTCCCGGACGTGATCGACCAGGGACATCGTCCCGTCCGGATTGACGCGGCTGCGCCGCTGACGCGGGTTGAGCCGCGTCAGGAATTTAGGGGTGCGCACAGCAGGATGTGGTTGCAGGCGCGAACGCGCCCGTCAGGTTCTTGATCAGGCCGGTCGGGCGTCGTTCTGGTTCTGACCCTGAGGCTGGGCCAGCGGGGCGTCGACCCGCTCGGATTGCACCTGGATAGGAGGTTGAACAGACGCGGCCGGCGGCGCAACGGCCTCGGCCTTGCCGTCATTCTGAAGTTCCCGGATCTCGGATTTGAAGATCCGCATCGACTTACCGAGCGATCGAGCGGCGTCCGGCAGCTTCTTGGCCCCGAACAGCACGACGACAACAGCCAGAAGAATCAGCCAATGCCAGGGACTGAGACCGCCCATCAGTTACCTCCAGAAGTTGTCTCGATGCTACCCCACGGCGCCTCGACGAAGTCGGTGCCGACATCGGTCACGTTCGGCTCAGCCACCCAGTTCCGCGTAGGCGGCCAATGCGGCGCCGGCCGATTCCCGGACTCGGTGCGCCAACGAGGCAGGTTCCAGCACCTGCACATCGGCGCCGAATCCCAGCACCAATCGAGCCAGCCACTCTTCGGAGGCGAAGGTCATTTCCGCCTCGCACGAGCCGTCCGGCAGCTCGCGGATGACGCGCATCGGGTAGTACTCCCGAACCCACGCGGCTGCGGGGGTGATCAGGAAGCGCGCTACGGGAAGGGCGGGATCGGCGTCGAACAGCGAAGTGTCCGGGCCCGACTGAAGCGCCGGTTCCGGCACGGCCGCCACCTCGTCGAGAACGGTCGCGTCAACGATGCGGTCGAAGCGGAACAGCCGCACGCCTTCGGCTTCGCGCGACCATGCTTCGAGATAGCTGTGGTCGCCGACGAGGACGACGCGGATCGGGTCGACCACGCGGTGCGACAGGACGTCGCGGGAGGCGGAGTAATACTCCAGCGCCAGTGCACGCGCGTCGCGCAATGCGGCGCGCACCCGGACCGCGGTCTCGCTCTCCGCCGACGCCCTCTCGGCCGCCGTCTCGGTTGTGCCGCTGCGCCCTACGGTTCCGGCCGCGGCCTCGATCTTGGCGATGGCGCTCTGGGCTGCGCGCGGGTCGACGACACCGGGAATGTCGACGAGGCCACGCAGTGCGACCAGGAGCCCGGTGGCCTCGGGCGACGTCAGACGCAGGGGCTTGTCCATGCCCGCGGAGAACGTCACCTCGATGGTCTTGTCGTCGTCGTATGCGAAATCGATCAGGTCGCCTGGGAAATAGCCGGGCAGGCCGCACACGAAAAGCTGACTCACGTCTTCGCGCAACTGCTTCACGCTGACGCCGAGTTCAGAGGCGGCGTCTTCGTAGCTGATCCGGGGATTGGCCTGGAAGTACGGCACCAAGTTCAACAGCCGCACCAGGCGTGCCGACACCGCTGTCATGCGCGAACTCCCGCATGAGCGGCCAGGCGTGCGCAGACATCGTCGCGAAGCTCCTGCGGCTCGATGACCAGAGCGTCCGCACCATGACCGGCGATCTCGCGGGCCAGCCTGCCGGTTGAATCCAACTCCAACTCGATGAGTTCCCCCGGCCTGTTGCCGACCTTCCGCGGGCCAAGCGGAGCGCCGGCCCTGCGCACCGAAGTGGCTCGCCCGTCCGCAACCCAGACGACGGCCCGTATACCGCTGGGGGTCTCGCCGATGGCCGCGTTGACCAGCCCTCTCAGGTCGACTCCCGGGGGGCGCGTGACAGCGCCGGCGGGTCCGGTCGCTGTCACGTCGGAGCCGATTCTGGACAACCGGAATGTGCGTGTCGCGTCGCGGTCTCGGTCATGCCCGATCAGATACCACCGCCCCCTCGCCGTGAGAACACCCCATGGTTCGACCGTGCGCGTCACGTAGGCCTCGGCGGGCGAGGGTCGATGGCTGAACTGAACCGCCTGTCCGGCATCGATGGCCGCCAGCAGTGTTGCGAGGACATCCTCCGAACCTCGCAGCCCCGAACGTCCGGCAGCGGTGGTGATCGTGACGGCCGCATCCGGGTCGACATCAACACCCGCGGCACGCAACTTGAGCAGGGCTCCCTGCGTCGCGGTGATGAATTCGGGTGATTCCCACAGCTGAGCGGCGACCGCAACGGCGGCCGCCTCTTCGGCCGTCAATTCGATGTCGGGCAGAGCGTAGGCGTCCCGATTTATGCGGTAGCCCTCGTTCGTGTCGAACGAGGACACTCGCCCCGTCTCCAGCGGTATGCCGAGGTCCCGGAGTTCGTTCTTGTCCCGTTCGAACATGCGGGAGAACGCCTCGTCGCTGGGGCAGTCGGCGTAGCCCGCAACGTTGCGCCGAATCCGTTCAGCGGTGATGTACCCGCGGCTGGACAACAACGCGATAACGAGATTCATCAACCGCTCGACCTTGGATGTCGCCATTATGCGCACCTCACATACTGGCGATGAGCCGCTTGACGCGCTCGTCGACCGAACGGAATGGGTCTTTGCACAACACCGTTCGCTGTGCCTGATCGTTGAGTTTCAGATGCACCCAGTCGACGGTGAAGTCGCGGCCGGCCTGCTGCGCGGCACTGATGAATTCGCCTCGAAGTTTGGCTCGAGTTGTCTGGGGCGGCGTGTCGACCGCCGCCTCGATCTCCTCGTCGGTGGTGATCCGGGTCGCGAGGCCCTTCCGCTGCAACAGGTCGAACACTCCACGACCGCGTTTGATGTCGTGATAGGCGAGATCCAACTGGCTGATCTTCGGATCGGACAACTCCATGTTGTAGCGATCCTGATAGCGCTGGAACAGCTTTCGTTTGATTACCCAGTCGATCTCGGTGTCGACCTTGGCGAAGTCCTGACTCTCGACAGCATCCAGCTGCCGGCCCCACAGATCCACTACTTGCTCGATCTGTGAGTTCGGTTCGCGCGTCTGCAAGTACTCGACGGCCCGCGAGTAGTACTCACGCTGGATGTCGAGCCCGCTCGCCTGCCTGCCGCCCGCGAGACGAACCGGCCGACGCCCCGTCACGTCGTGGCTGACCTCACGAATAGCCCGAATCGGGTTGTCCAGCGAGAAGTCCCGGAACGCGACACCGGCCTCGATCATCTCCAGAACCAGCGACGCGGTGCCGACCTTGAGCATGGTGCTGGCCTCGCACATGTTCGAATCGCCGACGATGACGTGCAACCGCCGATATTTCTCGGCGTCGGCATGCGGTTCATCACGGGTGTTGATGATGGGACGCGAACGCGTCGTGGCGCTGGAAACTCCCTCCCAGATGTGCTCGGCACGTTGCGAAAGGCAGAAGGTCGCGGCTTTGGGCGTCTGGAGAATTTTGCCCGCGCCACAGATCAACTGCCGGGTCACCAGGAACGGAAGCAGGACATCGGAAATGCGGGAGAACTCACCCGCCCTCACGATCAGATAATTCTCGTGGCATCCGTAGGAGTTGCCGGCGGAGTCGGTGTTGTTCTTGAACAGGTAGATGTCGCCGCCGATGCCCTCGTCGGCCAGCCGCTGCTCGGCATCGATCAGCAGGTCTTCGAGGACCCGCTCACCGGCCCGGTCGTGGGTGACGAGCTGGATCAGACTGTCACACTCGGCGGTCGCATATTCAGGGTGGCTACCGACGTCGAGATACAGGCGTGCTCCGTTGCGCAAGAACACGTTTGAACTACGTCCCCACGAGACCACCCTGCGGAACAGATAGCGCGCGACTTCGTCCGGACTCAGCCGGCGATGACCGTGGAAGGTGCAGGTGACACCGAATTCGGTCTCGATGCCCATGATTCTGCGCTGCACGCCACCGAGCCTACTGGTTGCCACACGGTTTCCGTGGGTAGGCGGCGACGTTGCGCCCGTGCACGTCGGGTCCGTGGACGGGTGCCTGTGGATGACGCAATCCAGTCCCGAGTTCCACGTGTCAGCATCAGCCGTGACCGATCCCGTGGAGGTCGACTCCCATGAACTACGCACACTGGCGACACGCATGCGGTCGATAGCCGACGACATCGCCGGCGAGGCGATTCCCGCTCCGGCGCTTGGCGGCTCGGCGACCTCGATGGTGAACGCACCCGGCAAGTTCGCGGCGGAAGCAAGGCGACTGAGCGCAGCCGTGAATGAGTGGGCACGCAACGCCGTTCGCTGCGCCGACGAGCTCGCCGCCGCCGACAACGCGGGTGGCGACATCCAGTCCCGGTGACACTCCCGACTGTGTCGCAGGCCCGGGCATGGGACCCCGCGGCGCTTCGCGATCTGGCCGACACCTGGGACGGCGTTGCCGGCCGATTGCAACAACGTGCGGACGAGGTCGATGCTGCGGTAACCGGCAGCGACAAGATCTGGCGTGGCATTTCGGCAGACGAGGCCCGGCGTGTGGCGACGCCCGCGACGGCGGCACTTCGACGCCTATGCAGCGCGCTGGTGATCGCCGCGGCTGAGGCCCGCGTCGGCGCCGATGCGATCGGTTCGGCGCGCGACGAGGTGCTCTCCCGCGTCGACGATGCCCAGACCGGCGGGTGCACCGTTGCCGACGACGGCACGGTCAGCCCGCCAGCGCGGCCGTCGGCGCTGGCCGTGATGCTGACGGGAGGAACCCCAGAGGGCGCCGCCGCCATGCTGGAAGTCCGGGCTCAGGAACTCACCGGCACACTGCGGTCGGCGCTCGACGGATTGGCCGCTTCCGACAACGACACGGCGCGAGCCATCGATGCGGCATTCGACCTCGCAGCCGGCGATGCCCCGGACGCCGTCAGGCCTGCCGGACTGTCAAGCAGCACCGTCGGAGACTGGCCTCACCTGAGCCAGGGCCGCATCGCGGAACTGATTGCGGCCATGCCCACCCCCGACCGGGAGCGACTGATCCGCACCCACCCGCAGCAAGTGGGCAACACGGACGGCATCCCCTGGGATCTCAGGGTGGCCGCCAATCGGATCAACATCGCGAACGCGATCCTGCGCGAACGCGAAATCATCGACCGGCCCGTCGAAGACAAACTCAGGGCGGCCGTGTCCCCGTCGCTCAGCCCCGCCGACGCCGAACGACTATGGGCAACGCTGCACGCCGACCCCGCACTGCGGGCAGCGACGATCATCGCCCACGACCAGACCTCCCGGCGACGGATGGCGTTCTACGAAAGCCTGCTGGTGGAGGTCCCCGACCCCACGGATCTCTCGCACCGCATCCCTCGCCAGATCCTGGCGTTCGATCCGGATCGGTCGGCGTTGATCGAAATGTTCGGTGATCTTCATCGGGCACGTGCGGTAGGTGTCCTGGTTCCCGGACTCAACACCACGATGGAGACGTCCGCCGGAAACGCGGCGACGGCAGGTCGATTCGTCGCAGGATCCGGTGGCGACGTCGCGATGATCGCCTATCTCGGTGGCCCCTTTCCCACCGGTGATCTCGCGGCCGGAATCGTTGATGCCGCCGATCCCCACTACGCGCTCGACATGGCCCCCCGGCTCGCGGCCTTCAGCGAAGATGTCGAACGGACCGTCCAGCGCCTCGACCGCCCGGTCCCGGTCACCTATCTCGGTCATTCCTACGGCGGGTCGATCCTTGGGACGGCGGAGCGTTTCGGGCTGACCGCGGACCGAGTGGTCTATGTGGAGGCAGCCGGTTCCGGTGTCGGCGTCGCCAGTCCCGCCGACTGGCACAACCGCAATCCCGATGTCCTCAGGTTCGCGATGACCGCGCCGGGCGACTGGATCAGCTTGGTGCAGGGGTTACCCGCCGGGCCGCACGGCGCAGATCCGGACAGGATGCCCGGCGTGATCCCGTTGGCTACCGGTCAACGCATGAACGGATGGCCCATGGCAGGCCCGTCGACCCACAGCGACGTGCTCAACGAACCGTCTGATGCCTGGCGCAATATCCTTGCGGTGATCATCGGGGACAGGGAACACATCCGTGTCAGGTCCGGGCGGTGAACACCGTCGAGCCGATCAGGCTTTGGGTAGAAGGACTTCCAACGCGGGGCCGGCGATCCTGCGGAACGCGCGGCGGGGCCGATTGACGTCCAGGATCGCAACCTCCAGCGTCGAAGGGCCCAGCGCCCGCGGCTCGACAGCCGGAACGGCATTGCCGCTGGCGCTCGTGATGCCGGCGCGCAATGCATCCACCGCTACCCGGACCGCATCGGCGAGCGGTGCGTTCTCGACGTAGGACTCCTTCAGCGCAGTGATGATCGGATCGGTCGCACCGCCCATCACGACGAAGTGCGGCTCGTCGGCGATCGACCCGTCGTAGGTGATCCGGTACAACTCAGGAGCTTTCACCTCCCCGTAATGCGCTACCTCGGCCACGCACAGTTCGACCTCGTAAGGTTTTGCCTGCTCGGTGAAGATGGTCCCCAGCGTCTGCGCATACACATTGGCCAGCTGGCGACCGGTCACATCACGACGGTCGTAGGCGTAGCCGCGCGTATCGGCGAATTGGATTCCGCCGCGTCGCAGATTGTCGAATTCGTTGAACCGCCCCACCGCGGCGAACCCCACCCGGTCGTAGAGTTCGCTTACCTTCTGCAGGGAACGCGACGGGTTCTCTGCGACGAACAACACCCCCCCGTCGTAGGCGAGCGCGACGACGCTCCGCCCGCGGGCGATTCCCTTGCGGGCGATCTCCGAACGCTCGCGCATCGCCTGTTCGGGCGAAATGAAATACGGAAAGCTCACGGTGCAACCCTCGGCGCTTCGTTGTCAGGTCCGCCTCCGGGACCGAATTCGTCCGACCTGGACCGACTGGCGATGACCTCGCGAGCCAACCGTGCGATGCGCCCCTCGGGCACGTCATGGGCACCTTCGGCATCGATCGTCACAGCTGTCGGATAGATACCGCGGACCAAGTCCGGTCCGCCGGTGGCAGAGTCGTCGTCGGCGGCGTCATACAGAGCTTCCACGGCGACCTTGAGCGCCGAATCCTGATCCTTCACAGCGGAATACAGCTTCTTGATCGACGACCTCGCGAACAGGGAACCGGAGCCGACCGACTGATAGCCCTCCGCCTCTATGTTCCAGCCGCCCGCCGCGTCGAATGAGACGATCCGCCCGGCGCCGGCCGGATCCGGGTGGTCGAGGTCATACCCGACCAACAACGGCAGGGCGACGAAGCCCTGCAACGCCGCGCCCAGATTCCCGCGCACCATGATGGCCAACCGGTTGACCTTCCCCGCGAAAGTCAGCGGCACACCTTCGAGTTTCTCGTAATGCTCCAGTTCGACGGCGTACAGCCTGGCGAACTCGACTGCGATTGCGGCAGTGCCCGCAATCCCGGTAGCGGTGTAGTCGTCGGT
>Ga0075163_10005951_pt1 | contig 16194 bp, 14 predicted proteins | sample JI1023141ADNA_FD_71478 | JGI IMG/M metagenome (GOLD analysis project Ga0075163, IMG submission 71478) | Wastewater effluent complex algal communities from Wisconsin, to seasonally profile nutrient transformation and Carbon sequestration -... | ecosystem: Engineered > WWTP > Effluent > Algae...
ACCGCGGCGTTGGCCGGCTCGACGGCCGCCGCGAACGTGAGGTTCGACGCGGTGTACTCGTGTCCGAAATAGATCTTGGTGGCGGGGGGCAGCGCGGCCAGCTTCGCGAGCGATGCCTGCATCATCGCGGCGTCGCCCTCGAACAGGCGGCCGCAGCCGGCGGCGAACAGCGTGTCGCCGGTGAACGCGCAGTCCTGGATCAGGAACGTGATCGCGCCGAGCGTGTGCGCGGGATTGTGGATCACCCGGCCGCGCAAGATCCCGAGCGAGACCTCACCGCCATCGGCGAGCTTGTGGGTGACGCCCTCGATCTTCGGCGCGTCGATCTCGCCGGCGACGACATCGATGCCGGGGTGTGCGGCGAGCAGCGCCTTCACACCGCCGACGTGATCGTGATGGTGGTGCGTGGCCCAGATCGCGACGAGCGTGACGCCCTCCTTCGCGAGCATGGCCTCGACCGGCGCGGCCTCGCCGGGATCGACGACCGCGGCATCACTCCCCTCGATCACGAGGTACGCAAAGTTGTCCTTGAGGCATGGAACCGGGACGACGCGCATGCGCGGACCCTAGCACCCGAACCGGAGTAGAGTCCGGCGGTGAAGGCGATCGTCCTGCGCGAGCACGGTGGGCCCGAAGTCCTGCGCGCCGAGGAGCTCCCCACACCCGAGCCCGGACCCGGCGAGGTGCGCGTCCAGATCCGCGCGGTGGCGCTCAACCACCTCGATCTGTGGGTGCGCCGAGGCGGGCCCGCGTTTCACCTCGAGTATCCACATCGGCTCGGCGCCGACATCGCCGGCGTCGTCGATGCGGTCGGTGCCGGCGTGGCGATCGAGGTCGGCTCCAAGTGCGTCGTGCAGCCGGGGCTGTCGTGCATGCGGTGCGCGGCGTGCCTCGACGGTCACGACAACCTGTGCCGCCACTACAAGCTGCTCGGCGAGAACACGCAGGGTGGCTACGCCGAGTACCTCGTCGTCCCGGCGGTCAACATCGCGCCGTTCCCGGAGCGGCTCGACTTCGTGCACGCCGCGTCGGGGATCCTGACGTTCATGACCGCGTGGCAGATGGTGGTGCGCAAGGCGCAGGTCCAGCCCGGCGACACGGTGCTGGTGCACGGCGCGGGCTCCGGCATCGGCGTCGCGGCGATCCAGATCGCGAAGCTGTTCGGCGCGCGCGTGATCGCCACGGTCGGTAGCGATCACAAGGGGACGCTCGCGAAGCAGCTCGGCGCCGACTCCGTGATCAACTACAAGACCGCCGACTTCGCGGCCGAGTGTCGCGCGCAGACCAAGAAGCGCGGCGTCGATGCGGTGATCGAGCACGTCGGGGGCGAGGTGTTCGAGAAGTCGATCAAGGCGGTGCGCAACGGCGGCCGCATCGTGACCTGCGGCGCCACCGCGGGCTTTCACCCGAACATCGACCTGCGCCACATCTTCTTTCGCCAGATCGAGGTGCTCGGCTCGACGATGGCGAGCAAGGCGGATCTGCTCACCGTGCTCTCCCACATCGCGGCCGGCCGGCTCGAGCCCGTGGTCTACGAGAAGCTGCCGCTCGAGCGCGCGGCCGACGCGCATCGCATCCTCGAGGACCGCGCCGCGTTCGGCAAGCTGGTGCTCGAGCCGTGAACGCGCTGGAGCTCCGCGGGCTCGGCAAGGACTACGGAGAGCGCAAGGCCGTCGGTGCCGTGGATCTCGACGTCGCGAAGGGCGAGTGCCTCGGCTTGCTCGGCCCCAACGGCGCAGGCAAGACCACGACGATCTCGATGGCGTGCGGCGTGATCACGCCGTCGCGCGGCCGGGTCTCGATCGGCGGCATCGATCTCAAGTCGGATCCGCACGGGGCGAAGCGCAAGCTCGGCCTGGTCCCGCAGGAGCTGGCGATCTACGAGGAGCTGAGCGCGACGCAGAACCTCGCGTACTTCGGCGCGCTGTACGGGCTCGCCGGCAACGCGCTCGCGGAGCAGATCGGCTGGGCGCTCGACGTGGTCGGCCTGCGCGACCGCGCGGACGAGCCCGCGAAGAAGTACTCGGGCGGTATGAAGCGGCGGCTCAACCTCGCCGCCGGCCTCGTCCATCGCCCCGAGCTGCTCGTGCTCGACGAGCCCACCGTTGGCGTCGATCCGCAGTCGCGCAACCACATCTTCGAGACGGTGAAGGCGCTGCGCGCGAACGGCATGACCGTCGTCTACACCTCGCATTATATGGAGGAGGTCGAGGCGCTGTGCGATCGCGTCGCGATCATGGACGGCGGCGCGATCATCGCGACCGGCTCGATCGCGAGCTTGATCGCGGAGCATGCCGGCACCGGCATCGAGATCGCGCTCGCGGGCAGCCCTGAAGCGATCGACGCCGCGGTCACCGCCGCCGGCGCGCACGGGGTCGTCGAGCGCACCGCCAACGTGCTGCGTGTCGATCCGAAGGGTGCGCTCGCACCGGTGATCGGCGCGATCGAGGCTGCGGGCGCGACGATCACGCGGATCGAATCGAACGAGGCCACGCTCGAGACCGCATTCCTCAAGCTCACCGGCAAGACCCTGCGCGACGAGGAATGAGCTGTCACGACCACGAGATCGACGAGGCCGTCCCCGACCGAGCCTCGTCGTGTAGGTGACAGGCGGCAATCCCGCCGATCTCGATGAGCTGGCGGCGCAGCGGGCCGTCGAGCGAGGTCCGATGGCCTCGGCGAGGAGGGCCTGAATGACCTGCGAGGATGACGACACCTACGACGTCGACAGCGCGGTTCTCGAGGGGCCCGGCACGCTGCACGAGGTCGAGCCGTTCCTCGATCTCGACGAGCGCCGCATCAAGCGAGCGTCGGTGATGAAGGCGAGTTAACCATCTGCGCCTCTCGATCCGCGCGGCCGCACTCCTCGACCAGCTCGCCCAGGTTCCGCGCTAGGCTGTGCCGCGATGATCGGGGCGGCGATCAAGAAGGACATCTGGCTGTTGCTGCGGGATCGCGGCGCGCTGATCAGCCTGTTCCTGCTGCCGATCATCTTCATCCTCGCGTTCGGTTCGATCTTCGGCGGTGGCGGCGACAAGGGAAAGCCGCGCAGCATCCCGGTGTGGCACGCACCCGGTGATCCGCGTGGCGCGAAGATCGTCGCCACGCTGGCGAGCACCGACACCTTCACCCCGGTCGAGCTCGCGAGCTCCGACGCGGTGCGCACCGGCGTCGCCGACGAGACCTATGCCGCCGGGCTCGTGATCCCCGACAGCGGTCCGGTCGAGCTCGTGATCGATCTCGGTCAACCGATCGCCGGACGCGGCCCGATCCAGGGAGCGCTGTTCGGTGTGGTGATGCAGTCGGTGTCGCCGGTGGACGTGTCGAAGCTCCCTCCGATGGTGGAGGCCAAGACGCCACCCGGGATCGCGAGGCCGCTCGCCAACATCTCCGCGTTCCAGGTCACGGTGCCCGGCAACGCGGTGCTGTTCGGCTTCTTCATCGCGCTCACCTGCGCGATGGCGTTCGTCAACGAGCGCAAGGTCGGCACCTGGCGCCGCTTGCTCGCCGCGCCGGTGCCGCGGTGGAAGGCGCTGCTCGCGGGCCTCGTGCCGTACTACCTCGTCGGCTGCATCCAGCTCGCGTTCGTGTTCGCGATCGGCATCGTCGTGTTCGGCATGCAGGTCGCCGGATCGCCGATCGCGCTGGTCGCCCTCGCCCTCGCCAACGTCGCGTGCGCGGTTGCCCTCGGCCTGCTGTTCGCTGCCGTCGCCCGGACGGAGAAGCAGCTCGGCGGCATCGGCTCCGTCGTGTTGCTGGTGATGGGCATGCTCGGCGGCTGCATGTTCCCGCGCGCGTTCATGCCGCCGTTCATGAAGTCGGTCGGGCTCGCCATGCCGCACGGCTGGGCGCTCGACGGGTACTACGCGGTGCTCGTGCGTGAAGGCACCACGCTCGTCGATGTCCTGCCGTCGATCGCGGCGCTGTGCGTGTTCGCGGCGGCGTTCGCGAGTCTCGGCGTCGCGCTGTTCCGCTTCGAGCGCTGACGAGTTTTCCTTCCCTCCCCTCGATCCGGGTAACGCGATCGGTCGTACGATGGGACGTCATGACGCAAGTGCCGCCGGGGTCACTGGGAGCGCCGTTCGTCGGGGAGGCCCTGAAGTTCCTCAAGGATCCGTTCACGTTCACGCTCGAACGGACGAGGAAGCACGGCCCGGTCTGGAAGACGAAGATCCTCAAGGACACGACCGTGTTCTTCGCCGGCCCGAAGGCGTTCTCGTTCTTCATGGACGAGGCGAACTTCACGCGCGAGAACGGCTCGCCGAAGTTTCTCCAGGAGATCCTGGATCCCGATGCGGTGCCGTTCCTCGACGGTGCCAAGCACAAGACCCGCAAGCGCTTGCTGCTCTCCGCGTTCACCAAGGACGCGCTCGAGAGCTACCTGCCGGCGATCTTCACGAGCATCGAGCGGTTCGTGCCGACGTGGACCACGGAGCGTCCGGTCGGCAAGGAGCTCGGCCAGCTCGCGTTCGATATCGCCGACTTTTTGTTCGGCGCGAGCGATCCGAAGACCAGCAACACCGAGATGGCGGTCGCGTTCGACCGGATGATCAAGGGCAGCTTCTCGGCGCCGATCAAGCTGCCGTGGACGGCCTACGGCAAGGCGCTCAAGGCGCGCGACAAGTTCCGCGTCTACATCAAGCATCAGATCGCGAACGCCGATCCGAAGGGCACCGCCCTGGGACTCCTCAAGGCGGCGCGCGGGCCGGGTGGCGAGCAGCTGACGGAGCTCGAGCTCGAGATCGAGATGGTCCACTTCTACTTCGCGGCGCACGGTGGGGTGACCGCGGCGTTCGCGTGGGCGCTCGTCGTGCTCGGCGAGCATCCCGAGATCGCGGCGAAGCTGCGCGCCGAGGCCGATCAGGTGCTCGGCGACGGCATGCCCACCCTCGATCAGATTGGCAAGCTGACACTCGCCCGCGCGGTGTGGCGCGAGATCCTGCGCAGCTATCCGATCGCCCCGGTGACGTTCATCGGCGTCGCGAAGCAGGACCTCGAGCTCGACGGGCTCCACATCCGCAAGGGGTGGAAGGGCACCGGTGCGATCTGGGCCACGCTGCAGGATGGCTCGACGTTCCGCGACCCGACCGTGTTTCGCGACGATCGCCTCGGCGACGATGCGGTCGCGGCGCTGCCGCACAACGCGTTCGTCCCGCAGGGCGGCGGGACCCCGGACGGCCATCGCTGTGCCGGCGAGGCGCTGACCTCGCTGATCATCCCCGGGTTCCTGGCGTGGTTCACCAGGCGCTACGACCTCGTGTTCCCGTCGCAGAACACCGCGCCGGGTGGCGGCGGTCTCGGCCCGCTGCCGCGCGACGGCCTCCGCCTCGCGATCAAGAGGCGCGCGTGATCACCGCGCTCACCGACGCCGAGATCGCGGCGCAGCTCGCGACCTTGCCCGGCTGGACACTGGTCGCCGGCAAGCTGCATCGCGAATACCTCCACGCCGACTTCGTCGAGGCGTTCGGGTTCATGACCAAGGTCGCGCTGATCGCCGAGCGGATGGGCCACCACCCGGAGTGGTTCAACGTCTACAACAAGGTCATCGTCGAGCTCACCACGCACGACGCCGGGGGCATCAGCGCGATGGACTTCGACCTCGCCCGCGCGATGGAAGCCACGCAGTAGCTCGTCGGGCAGCCCGGACGATCGATGCGCCACGCGCGGCGGAGTGGTGGTACACCACCGCCATGGCGCAAGGACGTCGACCCGGTGGTTTGACCGCACTCGCGGTCTTGAACTTCGTGTTCGCAGGGCTGCACGCACTCAACATATTGGGGGCGGTGTTCATCTTCGCGATGGCCGGCTCGCTCAAGGAGAAGATGACCACGCCGGAAGATCGCGCCGTGTTCGAGGCCTTCGAGAACATGAACGTCGGCCTGTGGGCGCTGATCCTGATCAGCACGGCGCTCGGTCTCGTGCTGCTGATCGTCGCCGGTGTCGGCTACCTCAAGATGCGCAGGTGGGGCCGTCTCACCGGCAACGTCTACGCGGTGATCTCCATCATCGCCGGCGCGCTCGGCGCCATGATCACCCCCGCCGAGCTGGGTGGCGGCTTCAGCATCAGCACCATCATTGGCCTGGTGTACCCGCTACTTACGCTCTTCTTCTTGAACCTGACGTTCAAAGACGATCTCGCCTCGTAGTCGTCTCGTAGTCGCGTGTGCGTTTTCCGCGCGACCAGTACGATCGACCGTCGTCTGTAGGGGGCATGGAGCTGCGAGACCACGAAAGATCTCCAGCAGCTTGTTTTTGACACCTCACTGAATGACAGTAATCGCGCCGCACCGTGGGTGGCGCGTGCAGTTTCTATACACAAGGAGATCGAGATGGCAGACGGCAAGCGTCCTGGCGGGTTGACCGCACTGGCAGTGTTGAACTTCGTGTTCGGTGGACTTTCGATCATCTACACGTTGGTCGCTGGCCTGGTTGTCGTAACGGCTCACACCGTCGTCAATACGTCCATGGAGGCCGCTGAAAAGATGGGCGCCAAGGGCGAAGACCTCCACAACGCGTCGTCGAGCGCGAAGGGGTCGGTCGGGCTTGGCTATGCCTATGTTGCTCTGTGCATCGTCGGCGCGGCGCTTCTGATCGTGGCCGGTGTTGGCTACCTCAAGCAGAAGCGAATGATGGGTCGCACGCTCGGCACCGTCTACGCGTTGGTGTCGCTCGCCAGCACGTTGATGGCCATGTTCTCGTTCGGGGCGAACACGGGCATCAGCTTGGTGTTCTTCGTCTATCCCATCCTGACGCTGATCATGGTCAACACGACGTTCAAGGACGACCTCGTCAACTGACGAGACGGCGCCGGCATCCCGGCAGCCCTCGTCAACTGACGAGACGGTCGCCGGCATCATCCCGAGCCGGCTGACGAGATGGTTACGGCCGCGAGTTATAGAGGGGTGTGATGCTGCGGAAAGAACATCTCAACCTAATCGCTCGCCACTCACTGAGGCACAGCCTGCGAGGTGGCGCGGGTTTGGTGTCGATCGCCCTCACGTTGGTGATGGGACTGTTTCTCGCGCAGTGTGCGATCGGCCCCCTCGAACGCATCGACAAGAGCGTCGACTATGCGGCGGATCGGACACCTGGCATCGACCAGGATCAACGGACCTACGCGAAGCAGAAGGCCAACCAGCAGATCGTCGCGATCGCGGTCAAGGGCATGGAGATGGCGATGGATCCGTCCACCGACCAGCTCAAGTATCTGACGGAAGAGAAGCCCGCGATGATCTCGGTCATGCTGGTGCTGCTGTTCCTCGCCACACCACTCTTCGCGTGTCTCGGCGGGTTCAACCAGACCGCCGGTGACATCGGCAGCAAGGGCTTGCGATTCCTGCTGTTCCGTACCGAGCGAGCCAACATCTTCTGGGGCAGGTTTCTCGGAACACTCGGGTTCACGGCCGTAGTGAACTTGCTCTTGTTCGTGATCCTGGCGATCTACATCGCCGCGAAGATCAAGGTTCACCCCACCGGCGACATGATGTTGTGGCTGGCGCAGGGCTACTTGCGGATGATGATCTTCACGCTGCCGTACATCGCGCTGTGTGCGTGGATCTCGTCGGCGATGGAGTCCGCGTTCGGTTCGCTCGCCATCTCTCTCCTGGTCGCGTTCTTCGTACCGCTGTTCCTCGGCGTCGCCGGCAGCTTCGAGGACACCGTCAAGTACGCGCAGTACGTCACCCCGTGGGGCTGGAAGTACTTCCTGCTCGAGCCCCTCGGCGGGAAGTTCTTCGGTGGCCTCGCCGTGATGTTTGGCTTCTCCGCCATCTTCCTCTACCTCGGGCACCGCAACTTCACGCGACGGGATCTGTAGATGGCGACCCCAGAACCCCACCGTTCATCGGGTGACGTCAGTTCGCCCGCGGTCTCGATCAAGAACGTCTCCAAGATCTTCGGCACGCAGCGCGCGCTCGACGATGTCTCGTTCGACATCCCGCGGGGCTCGGTGTTCGGGCTACTCGGTCCCAACGGCGCGGGCAAGACCACGCTGTTCTCGATCATGGCCAACTTCCTGCGACCGGCGAGCGGCCGCATCGAGGTGCTCGGCATCGACGTCGAGCGGATCGGCGACCTGCGCGGTCGGCTGACGATCCTACCGCAGGACGCGCTCTACCAGTCCAACGTGCCGGTGCGCGAGCAGCTCGAGTTCTTCGCGCTGCTCGGCGGGATGACCAAGGCGCAGGCCGCCGAAGAGACCACCCGCGTCCTCACCATGGTCGGGTTGCTCGACGCGCAGAAGAAGAACGCGCGCGCGCTGTCCCACGGCATGACCAAGCGCCTCGGCATCGCCCAGGCGTTCATGGGCAGCCCGGAGGTGATCGTCCTCGACGAGCCTACCGCCGGTCTCGATCCGGTCAACGCCGCCGCGGTGCGCCGCCTGATCAACGACATCAAGGTCAAAGCGAAGGCGACGATGATCGTGTCGTCGCACAACCTCGCCGAGATCCAGGAGCTGTGTAGCGCCGTCGCGATCCTGCACAACGGCAAGCTGGTCGAGCACAAGTCGGTCGCCGAGCTCACCGAGCACAAGGGCAACGTCCGGATGACGTTCGGCCGCAAGCTCAACGAGCTCGAGGTCGGCCGGATCCGGTCGCTGCCGGGCGTCGGCGCCGTCGACGTCGACACGCAGGGCGAGTTCACGCTCGAGCTGGTGCTGGCGCAGGGCCAGACCACCGAGCAGTTGATCGGTGCGCTGGTCGTCGAGCTCGCGAAGGGCGGGCTGGTCCCGCGCTCGGTCAAGGAAGGCGCGTCGCTCGAGGAGAAGTTCCTCGAGGCGACCGGCGCCTCCGGTCAAGCAAGCTAGATCACGCGAGCCGCCGGCAGCTGTGCCGGGGCGAGCGGGTCGACACACGCGGCCTTCGCCGTCTGCTTCGACATCAACGCGAGGATCACGACCGGCCATGCGAAGCCGAGCAGGCTGAACACCATCGTGAGGCCGCCGATCGCGCTGCCCATGCCCTTCATGCCACCACCGAGACCGCCGAACGCCTTCTCCATCATCGGCGTGATGATCACCATCGTGATCACGATGTTGACGACCACGATCACCATCCCGAGGATCGCGTAGACCTTCGCGAGGCTCGGTGCATTGGGCTTGTAGCCCACGCAGCGAATGCCGACGTAGAGCTGGAACGCGCCCTGCGCGAGACCCAGCAGGCTGGTCACCGTGTTGATCGACTTCAGCGTCTTGTACTCGGGGATGTCGCGCAGGATCGCGTCGTTGCCGAGGCCACCGGCCATTCCGATCAACCCACCCAGCAGTCCAATCGCGCCGAAGATGATCATCAGGATGCCGATGACCTTCGGGATTGCTGAACGCTGCGGTGGTGGTGGCACGTAACCGTATTGAGGGTTCGGATAGCCCGGCTGCTGCTGCATGGCCCTCGAATATCACGGCTCCAAACGGCCGGCGGGAAATAGTTCAGGCCGGAGGCAGGCCGAGGCGGTCGCGAAAGAAAGCGAGCACTTGGTCGAGCGCGACCCGGGTGGGATGGCCGGGCTCGTCGACCAGGTGGTGGCTCAGCACCGAGTGCGCGATCAGCGGAATCCCGTGCGGATTGCCCCGGCTCGAGTCGATCTCGACGCCGAGGAAGTTGTCGCCGAGCTCGGCGCGCAACCGTTCGAAGCGCGCGGCGGGGACCAGCCGATCGCCGGTGAACCGGAGGCCGAGCACCGCGGGTTTCGGGAGCGCGGCGCAGCGCTGCTTGACCCGTGCGAGGTCCGCATCGGAGATCCCGAGGTCGCGTTGCTGGGCCGGCGTGACGCCGAACGGCAGCGACGGTTGGCTGAGCACCGGCGCGACGACCACGTCATCGACCATCATCGCGAGCGCGAAGCCGCCGGTCAGGCACATGCCGACGGCGCCGACGCCGGGGCCGCCGCACTCGCTGTGGGCGAGCTTCGCGAGCGCGCGCAGCCACGTCGTGATCGGGCTGGTGCGCCTGGTGGCCCAGGTCGAGAACTCCGCGGCGACGCACGCACGCGCGATCGAGCGCGCGGTGTACGCGGGCGACACCTCCTGGAACGGCTCGCCGAACAGCGACGGCAGGTACGCGCGCATCCCCGCGTCGGCGACGCGCCGGCCGAACGCGACGACGCCGGGATGGAGCCCCGGGATCTCGTGCATCACGACGACGGCGGGACCTTCGCCGACGCAGTAGACCTCGCGGGTGACGCCCTCGAGCGTGATCTGGCGGGCGGTCAGCTCGATCACGGCACGAGCTCCGCGATCAGATCGGCCGCCGTCAGCCGCGTCATGCCTGCGACCGAGCCGCGCGCATCGAGGAGGTAGCCGGCGCTGTGCCTGGGGATCGCGAGATCGTCGGACAGCAGCGCGACGAAGGTCGGCGCATCGGCGGGTGGGATCCGGCCGAGCTGGCTGTCTCGATCGGGCGCGCCGTGAAGCCGCGCGAGGCGCTCGAGCGAGGTCTCGTGATCGCGGCGACGGTTCGTGGTGATCGTGCCGTCGAGCTCGCGGATGTAGATCACGTTGGCGCGGGCCGCCGCGTGGATCGCGGCGACGTCCCACAGCGTCGGGCGTGCGCGTGCAGCGGCGAAGTCCTCGAAGTCGCGTCCGGCGTGCGCCAGCGCGGCGCGATAGCCGCCGACGTGATGCAGCTCGTGGTGGCCCGGCATGTGGACATCGATCCAGCGCAAACGGCGGGTGACGAGATCGATCGTGAGCGGCAGCGTGATCACCGACGCGCCCGACAGATCGAAGCGCTGTGCGACCGCGCGCGGATCGAACGTCGCCTCCGGCGCGAGCATCACGCCGGCGAACCCGTACGGCAGGCGATCGAACGGCACGTTGTTGTAGCTGAACACCACCATCACCGCGTGAGCGGCGCCGGTCGCGGCGAGGGCCTCGAGGTCGAGATCGACGAACTCCGACGCACCGAGCGGGGGTGGGGCGTCGGTGAGATCGCCGGAGTGCACCGCCGCGCGGTCGCTGACCACCAGGTTCGTGAAGTCGCAGGTCGCGACATGGCGCCAGCTCGCGTTGAACAGTGCGACGGACAGATCGAGGTCGACGCGTTGCTCGCGCGGCTGCTCCCAGTGGAGGAACAACCGGACCTTGTCACCCGACGGCAACGCTCGCTCGCTGCCGCGGGGCCACGCCACCTTGGCCTTCGAGGCGCTGCGCTCGCCGATCGGCACGAGGAGATCGACGAGCCCGCGATCGATCACGGCGCGCGGGAACACCGGCTTGCGCTTCTCGGCGCGCGCGAGCAGCTCGCGCTGGACCGCCTCGGCGACGCCGGCGATCCCGTCGCCTCGTAGCGGGGCGCGCGCGTCCGGCATCGTCCACGCCTGGAGCACGTTCCCCTTGGGAAACACCACGCGCCGGCGCCACGGTGAGGTCCGCGCGCGGACGTGCGCCCCGAGGACGAGCAGCGTGTTGGGCGCGCCCTTCGGGATCGCGACCTGGATCGTCCGCAGCACGTCCTCGAACGCCGACGGTTGCTCGATCGCGGTCATCCGCAGCACGTGATCGACACGCCGGAGCAACTCTCCCGGTCGCTCGGCGAGGCGTTCGATGGCCTGCTTTGGATCGCGTGCGCGCAGCGCGGCCTCGACGGCGCCGGCCCACGGGGTGATCCGGAGGCGGTGCCGGGCGATCGCGACGCCACGGATCTGAACCGCGCGCTCGGTGAGCGCCTTCGCGAACGTCAGCGCCTCGAGATCACTGCCGCGGATCGCGGCGAACGCGAGCGCGGCGACCGGATACTTGTCGGCGAGCTCGAACGGATGCAGCCGCTCGCCGACGCGCTTCCACCAGCCGACGTGGCGGCGCATGTCCTCGAGCAGCGGCTCCGGCGGCAACCTGTCGAGCGCTCCCAGCACGGCGCGGCGCAGCGACCGCGGGATCGACGCCAGCTTGGGGCCCGGGACGAGCGCGGGATCGGCGCCCATCAACACCGCCGCGATGCGCAGCACGTCGGTCGCGGTGCGGATGTGAGCTTGCGTGGCGCGCACCATCGCCGCGCGATCCGGAGCCGCGATCCAGAACCGCGCGAGGGCGAGCGCGATCGTCTCCTTGACCGGGATCTTCGGCGGCAACCAGCCCGCGACCCGCGGTCCCATCACGTCGATCACGGTCTCGAGCTCCTCGCGATCTCCCTTCGAGAGCGGTGTGGTGCGCGCGAGCATCCGCTGGAAGCGATCCTTCGCGACCGCGACCGGATCGATCGCGAGATCGATCACCCGCAGCTGCCCGTCGGAGCGCGTCACACGCTCGGCCTGTGGGGACGGCTTGACGAACGGGCTCCCGACGGTGACCCGGCGATGGCAGATCGGACAGCCCGCGTAGTTGCCACCATCCCAGCACGCCTGACACACCAGGTGACCGCACGGATCGAGCGCGCCGACCGTCTTGATCTGACCGCACCACGGACACGGCTGGTCGGCGCGCGTGGCCAGCCACGACAGCACGCGGCGCAGATACAGCGAGCGCGTGTCCGCGGGCGTCGCGGCGGGAAAGCCGCGGAACAGCGGCACGTGGGGCCGGTGGGCACCGACGACCTGCGCGAGCGTCGCGAGCATCCACACCTTGAGCTCGTGACCGCTCGCGTGCGGCAACCGGCGCAGCGTCATCGCGAGGTCGAGGCTCATCACGAAGCCGAGCTGCGCGAGCTCGTCCTCGAACTTCTCGACGTCGTCGTCGCGCTGCGGGCGGGTCGCCGCGCTGGCCACCCGGTCCGCGTCGAGCACGACCGTCGAGGTGCGCGCCAGGAGTTGCGTGCGGAGCCGGTCCATGGCGGGAAAAGGTGGGCGGAGAGTGGTCGCGCTACCGAGTTGACCCCTTGCGGGGGAGAAGGAAGCGCGGCCGGAGCCGCCCGCGGACAGGCTACCACCGTGACCCAGCAGTTCGCCGGGTCGTAGCCAAAAGGAGGCGTCATGCGGTGACGCCTGATCAATGTGCTCGATTCGGGTGAGCTCGCCCTGTTCTCTCCCACTGCGACCCCTGTGGCTCTCTGAGACGGAGGTCGCACGGAGGATCATTCGGGAGGATCCATGCTCGTCGACCGCGTTTTCGCCCGCGTCCTTCCTGATCGATCCCTCCGTGAGGCGTCTGTCTCCCCGCGACCCCTGTGGCTATTCCGATCCACGTCGGCTCGCCATGCAAATGGAGCAAGAAGACGACCCCGAAGCGCGATTGCCGAAGGCGCCCGGGCGTCGCGGTGACCGCCTGATCAACGCCTTCGATTGGAGATGTCGAAAGGGACGGACCTTCGCGCTTACTCGGAGAGCAGGGCCGCGTCGCTCGCCAGGACGTACTCCTGGTTGCCGTCGTTGCGGTCGCGGATCTGGATGTAGATCCAACCGTCCGAGCGGAAGTGCGGGAACAACGCGTACTGGCCGGGCTTCATGTTGGTCACCCGCTTCACGACACCCGTGGTGAGCTCCATCAGGTAGACGTTCGCAGCACCCTGGCTGAGGTACGGCGCGAAGGCCGGGTCGTTTGGACCGGTGAAGCCGAGGTCGACCGCGTCCGCGGCGGTGACGTAGTGGTGATAGACGATGAAGCGCTCGTCGAACGAGAACGACGGCTTGCCGCCGTTCATGCAGTAGCGCGCGATCTCGGGCGTCGTGATGTCGTAAGAACCGCCCGCCGGCGTGGCGTCCACGCGGCGCATCACGAAGCCGAGCTGGCGCTCCTGCGCGTTCGCGACGCGCGAGATGATCAGCTTCGCCGACGGCGACAGCACGCTATCGCCCTCGAACGGGACGTCGATCTTGACCTGCGGCTTGCCGATGTACTTGGTGCCGTTGAACACCAGCGGGTTGAGGTACATCGCGGAGTTGTCGGGGAAGTGCGCGAACGGATCGCGCAGGGTCGGGTTCTGCTGGTTCGCGCCGTCGTCCGACACGAACTCGCTGTCGATCGTGAAGTAGTCGCCGCCGTTCAGCGCCTGCCCGACGTGCTGGTACAGCCCGATCGTCGCGATCCGGTTGCAGGCGGCTTCGGTCATCGAGATGTTGGTCGGGTTCGACGTCAGCACGCTCATGCCGCAGGTGTTGCGCACGCCGCCCTGGAACACGAAGCCCGAGTTGTCGGGGAAGAACGCGGGATCGTAGAGCGCGTTGATGATCACCGTGGTGTCGCGCTGGAGGTCGTAGATCACCGACTGCTCCTGACCGATGCCGAGCGTGGCGTTGCTGATCGCGCCGGCGCCGACGAAGCGGCCGTCGGGCGAGCTGCGCGTCCAGAACGACGTGCGATACGGCAGCGTCGCGAGCAGGCGCGTCTTGCCCATGCCGGCGACGTCCCAGCCGGTGCCGAAGCTCTGATCGGCGGCGAACGGCTTGTTGGCGAAGCAGTCCTTCGGATCGGTGGCGGCGCCGCAGTTGTGCATCGCCATCATGTTGGTCTTGTTGACCGCGCGCCAGCCGCTGGTCGCCATCGCAGTGACGTGCGAGCCGACCGCGTTCGAGATGCCGGGGAGACAGACCGTCGGTGCCGGATCGCTGGTCAGCGTGGAGTCGAGCGTCGGCAGGCCGCGCACGAACCACTCGGCGACGATGTCGAACTCGGGCTGCGTGAACTGCGGGATCTCGACGCCGCGGGGCATCTTGACCTTGGCCTCGAGCTGCGTGAGCCGCGTGGGGGCGTCGGCGCCGTAGGCCTTCTCGAGCGTGTACTTGAACCACGGCAGATCGATCGCGGTGGCGTAGATGCCGGCCTTCGTCGCGTCGAAGTCCGACTCGCCGTCGGGCACCATACGCAGGCACTCGATCATCGCCTTCGCCGACTCCTGCGAGCCGACCGCGAGATCGGTGAAGCAGTCGGTCATCGCGGAGTCCGACAGCGCGCGCCAGTAGTTGAGGTGCTGGCGAGTCATGCCGTGGCACTCGTTGCAGCTGCTCGGTCGCGCGTTAGCGACGTTGGCGCCGAGCAACTCGAGCGCCTTCACGGCGAGCACGTCGTCGGGCAGATCGACCGGGTTGCGAAACACGGGAGCCACTTCGGCGTCCGGCGTCGGTTCGGCATCGGGCGTGTCGTCGCCGCTGCTCTTACCGCCACAAGCCGCAAGGATCGAGACGAAGATCAACCGCCGCATCGGGGTGCATCTAAGCGCGGTCACACCAAGAAATCGCCACACAGGTCATGCCACGTGCTCACCGATCGAGCGTGCGTCGTATCACCAGGGCAGTCCGCTGGGTCCGTTGACAGCCAACGGGCCCAAAGCGACTATCCGCCCAACTATTTCGCGGACATGGAGGCTCGGATGTTGAAGCAAGTACTGTTTGGCCTGGTGATCGCAGTGGCCGCCGCTGGCTGCCCTGCGCAAGGAACTGCGCGACTGCATGCCAACGCGACGATCGTCTATCAGGAGCCTCCGCAGCCGCAGGTCGAGAAGCAGATCGAGCGCCCTGGCTACTTCTGGGTGAAGGGCCACTGGGACTGGCAGAACAACCAGTGGACCTGGATCGGCGGTCACTTCGAGCGCGAGCGTCCGGGATCGCAGTGGCGCGAGGGGCGCTGGGAGCGCCGCGGCAGCGAGTGGCACTGGATCGTCGGAGAGTGGATCGCGGGTGGTCCGGTCGTCGGCGGCGGCACCGTGGTGGTCAGTGAATACCCCGACAGCGAACCGCCGGCGCCGCGCGCCGAAGATCCCGGCTCTCGCCAGGGCCAGGTCTGGATCGCGGGCCGCTGGGAGTGGAAGGGCGGCAAGTGGTCGTGGACCGCGGGTCGGTGGGAAGCCGATCGCGACGACGAGCAGTGGAAGTCTGGCCGCTGGGAGAAGCAAGGCGGCCGCTGGGTGTGGGTCGACGGCTCGTGGGAGGAGAAGCCGTACGACGGCCCGTCGTCGGCGCCGCCACCGGTGAAGGTCGAGCGTCCGGGTACCAAGCGCGGTCAGATCTGGATCGCGGGCCGCTGGGAGTGGAAGGGCGGCAACTGGGAGTGGATCGCGGGCCGCTGGGAGGCTGCGCGCGTCAAGGAAGTCTGGACGCCCGGTCACTGGGAACAGAAGGGTCGGCGCTGGGTGTGGATCGAAGGAGCGTGGGGCACCGTCGAGGCCGGCTATCCCGACAAGGATCCGCCCGCCGCGAAGTACGAGCCGCGGCCGTCGCCGAAGGCAGGCAACGTCTGGGTCGCCGGCCGCTGGGAATGGAAGGGCGGGAAATGGGAGTGGAGCGCGGGTCGCTGGGAAAAAGACCAGGCGAACAAGAAGTGGGTCGATGGCA
>Ga0075163_10005952_pt1 | contig 16191 bp, 13 predicted proteins | sample JI1023141ADNA_FD_71478 | JGI IMG/M metagenome (GOLD analysis project Ga0075163, IMG submission 71478) | Wastewater effluent complex algal communities from Wisconsin, to seasonally profile nutrient transformation and Carbon sequestration -... | ecosystem: Engineered > WWTP > Effluent > Algae...
CGTCGTCGTGCAACCTGAATTGCAGCGTCGATTGCAGCGAGATTCGGGTGCGTTCCTCGCTGTCCAAGCCTTGGTTGGTACGCCCGACAGGATTCGAACCTGTGGCCTGCGGCTCCGGAGACCGAGGGACAGCGGTCATAAGCTGTTGTGGATGAGACGATTAGGTCGACCCGCACTCCGAATTACAGCGACGATTGCAGCGAGCCCGGCCCGAGGCCAAGTTCTCAACTCGCGGAGCCCCGGTCCCCCTGGACCGCCACCTACTACAGCAACGCGCGCGAACTTCCTTGAAAGTGGGAATTTGGCGCAACAGGATGTAGTCATGAGAGAAAGTAGCGCCTTGCCCGCCTCACGCGCCCGGCTGGCCGTTGTGCTTCGTGCAACCAAGGACGCGATCTCGATCCAGGACACGGCACATACGCTTGGCCTCAGCCGCACCGCTGCGGCGAAGCTCCTCTCGCGCTGGCGCAAGCAGGGCTGGCTGCGCCGCATCGGGCGCGGCCTTTACGTCCGCGTGCCGATCGACCTCGCCGACAGCGAGCAGGTCGTCGAGGATCCTTGGGTCCTGGTCCCGGCGCTGTTCGGCCAATGCTACATCGGGGGGTGGACCGCTGCCCACCACTGGGACCTGACGGACCAGCTCTTCAACGAGACCGTTGTCTTCACGACACGGCGCGTCAGCGCCAAGCGCGTCGCCGCGCAGGGCGTGACCTTCGTGCTCCATCACATCGGAGAACAGCGCCTCTTTGGTCTCAAGTCGCTCTGGCGTGGGACAAGCCGCGTGAACATCTCCGATCCTGCGCGCACACTGATCGATATGCTGGCGATGCCCGAGACGGGTGGCGGCATCGATCATGTCGCCGAGTGCCTCGCGACCTACGCGAACTCAGCATCATTTGACAGCAGCCTGCTGATCCGCCACGCCGAACAGCTCGGAAACGGAGCCGTCTACAAGCGACTGGGTTTTCTCGCCCAGGCACTTCTACACCACGAGGAGCTGGCGAAAGCCTGCGGCGCGCGCATGACTCAGGGTCACGCGCAGCTCGATCCCGCCCGTCCGTCTCGCCACCTACAGACGGCGTGGCGCCTCTGGGTGCCGGAGCGCTGGAGAAAGGTCGCACCATGATCGAAAAGCGCGAGATTCTCGAAGCCGCTTCGGCCTTGGGTCTATTGCCCAACGTCGTCGAGAAGGACTACGTGCTGGGCTGGCTTCTGGCCGGAATCAATGCGCATCCAGTGCTTGGCGCCTCGTGGGTGTTCAAGGGCGGCACATGCCTGAAGAAGTGCTACTTCGAGACCTACCGGTTTTCAGAGGACCTAGACTTCACTCTGCAGGAGGAGAAACAGCTCGATGAAGCGTTCCTGCGCGGCTCAATCAGAGAGACCATCGCCTGGGTGGCCGACGCGTCAGGTCTTGTCCTGCCCGAGGAGCAACTGGCCTTCGATATCTACAGGAATCCGCGTGGTGGATTGTCATGCCAGGGGAAGATCGGGTATCGCGGACCGGTCTCGCCCACCTCGGGTTCAGGAGGCTGGCCGAAGATCAAGCTCGATCTCACGGCGGACGAGCTGCTCGTGCTGCCGCCCGCGCGACGAGAGGTGTTTCATTCCTATTCCGATCGTCCCCGCGACGGGATGTGGATCAACAGTTACGCATACGAGGAAGCCTTCGGTGAGAAGCTTCGAGCGCTTGGTGAGCGCGCGCGGCCCCGCGACCTCTATGACGTGGTAAACCTCTACCGCCACGGCGACACGCGCCCGTCATCCTCGATCCTGCGCGATGTCTTGGAGCAGAAGTGCCGCTACAAGGGGATTGCGCTACCAAGCATGCAATCGCTCGAACCGCTTCGTGGCGATTTGGAGGCGGCGTGGGAAAGCATGCTTGCCCACCAACTTCCGGTCTTGCCGCCGGTGGCGGATTTCTGGGCGGCGCTGCCGGCGATCTTCTTCTGGCTCATGGGAGGTGCAGAAGTACCGCCTCGTGCGCCTATCGAACAAGGAAGCGCAGAGGTCACGATTCGCAGCCGCATGCTGCCAATGTCCATCCCGCTCCGCTCTCGTGCCCCGCTCGAAATCATCCGCTTCGCGGCAGCAAACCACCTTTGTATTGATCTGACCTATGACGGCAAGGTGCGTCGCATCGAGCCTTACTCGTTGCGCCAAACGAGGGAAGGCAATTTCGTGCTGCACGCGATCCGCAGTGACTCAGGTGAGCACCGCTCGTATCGCGTCGATCGTATGCAGAATGCCTCGGTTACGCGCCAAGCCTTCACTCCACGCTACCTCGTGGAACTCTCGTCAGAAGGCCCCCTTGCCGTCAGCTCAACTCCCATTGCAGGGCCGAAGCTCCGGCAAAGCGCTGCATCACGCACCCGAGGCTTCGCGCCGCGTCGGCACACTGGCCCAACGTACGTGTATCGCTGCTCGGTATGCGGGAAGACGTTCAATCGCAAGACGATGGACGCTTCGCTAAACCCGCACAAGGGCAAGAACGGCCTCGCGTGCTACGGGACATACGGAACATTCGTGCGAACGAATTACTAATAGGTTGCGCCAGGATGGTCTCTTAGCTGCGACTTCCGGCTGAAAGAAGGAACCTTGATTGGGGAGCTTGTGCTCGGCAACGAGCTGATGTGGAGCGCCGACCAACAAAACCCCAAATCAGCCACCCGCAACGCGATCCAGTACACCGTGGATCGATCCCTCGCGATTCTGGACAAGCTAGGGGTGATTGGGCACCGTGCCGGCGTCGACTCGAACCCGGCTCTACCAGCAGTCCCCCACGTGGTTGGCTACCGGATGTTCGACGCGTGGATCGTGAACATCGACAGGCACCACGAGAATAGGGGGGTAGGCCAGCGCGGGCTCATTGGCATTGCCACGCGCGTTATCGAGCTTGCTGATCGTAGGATCGACAGATGATCCTTTTCTCGCGCCCCTCGACCTCATTTAGCATTCCCATAACTTGATCGTCCGTGAATCGGCTCTTGCTCATGCTGGGCTGGGGGTTCGTTTTGCCCGGAGACTGGGGCTTCCGCTGGGCCAGCTTTCAGGGCAAGCTCAATATGGCTACGGCTTGACTCGACGATAGTGTTGCCGGAACCTTCCAGAACCTCGAATGGCGGATCCCTTCTCTACGAGGTTCTCACAGGCTAGATAAACATCCCACGGGTCGTGTGAGTTGAACTCGGCAATCGTGGCAAAATGCTGAAAGTGATCCGTCAACGCACCAGCGACAGACTCCAAAGTCGAACCATCAATCGACTTGACTCCCCAATCATCCGAGGGCCCCGTGAACAACCAAACGGAGCCCCGATGCAAGATAAAGTGAGAGCGGCATCCAGTATCCCGCCAAATGGACGGATAAAGTGTAGCCTTTGGACCTGGTTTGTGCAGACGCCAGGCCGGTCCAGTGCGTGAATCCAGGTTGACGGGCACTTCCTCGTTGCAACCACAAGGACACCTCATGATAAACCAACGATGCGTACCCGATCGACTTACCAACAGCATGTCCGCAGTGAGTTGCAGTCGAGCCGGTGCAAATTCACGTGAGTCTACCTCCCCAACCCAACGTGCAGGAATAACTTTCATGAGCGCCTACCTTTGTGAAGACTCTGAGCGACCCGATGCGGGTGGGCATTTTGTTGAATGTCGCGCGCCAGGCCACTGGCGATCCGGTATGCATACGTCCCGGCCACGGTGTTACACGAGGATTTCAACGAGGCTAGGCGAACAAGTGCTGCCAACACACAATAGGCATAGTGACGTCGATCCGTTGCAATGCTGTGTGCATGGCAACGAATGGCATGTATGGCATTACAGACAGACTCAAAGGGTGAATGAGGTGATGAGAAGTAGCTTGAAGTGGGGTGGTGCGACAACTCCTTCATTGTGTATAGCGAATCAATTTGTGTTCTCCACTTTTTGGCGGCGGGCGAACGGAGGCTCGTGCAGTCTGGATGGACAGTGCCAAGCCAGTGAAAAGCAAGGGTAACCTCCAGCCAAGCTGGATCTAGTAGTACCGGGGCGCTGGCGCAATCTGCGAAGTCGATTACAATGGCACGGGTTGCCTGCCCTAGCACATTGCGGGCACTCAAATCTCCATGGATTTTGCCAACCCGAACCGCCGAGAGCTCATGATCAAAGCAGTCATGTATGAGGGCGGGGTGAACAACGCTAAACTGTGCAGCGGTGCGTTCGTAAATACTCGCAAGTCTAGCCTGTTGGTCAGGCTGACTATGAAGCGGGTGTTTGATCCACCTCAGCAAGGTTGTATCCCCAGTCGCTGAAAGAACCTGAGTGGGAAATATCTGCGAATTGCTCCACCATCGACGCAAGAGGGTTCCAAACAGATCGTTGAGTAACTCTACCCCGTGATCCTGTTGCACTGCCTCCAACAGAGGCACTCCGCGCTCAACAAACCGTCCAGTCACTACCCCGAGATCGCCAAGTACTAGGGATCGCGCGGCGACCAAACTAGGACGACCTCGAAAGGGCACAAAATCGCGTACGTGATGCTCATACAAACGTACCGCCTTAAACGTGTCGCGCCGACTGGCAAACTTCGCCACGAATGGAGTGAGCCAATTCCCATGCTTGAGCGCCCGAATCTCTGCAACGTCGGCACCGCTTAGGCCGCCGGCGAGCTTGTGGCATACTATGCGCTCACAGTCACCAAATGCCAGGCGGAGGAGCCGATCATGCGATGCCCCCAAGCCAAACTCCATTGAGTGCACTGTGATGGATTCTACGAGTGGAGGTGGGCGTGGGTGCAAAGCCCTGACTATGTCGCGAGTATCACTGCCGCACCGGCGAACTTCTGCGCCTCGCAATGGAAGTGGGTCGAGCGACTGCTGCGTGTTCGGATCGTCAGGGACATGATCGCGAAACGACAGACCACGGGATTCGACGAGCTTGTTCAGATATTGTGTCGGGTAGTGTGCATATGAACTTTCGGGTAGAACAAAGATTGAATTTACGCCTTGGTTAAGCGCCGTAACTGTCGCGCTCAATAGGGCGCGTTCATCATCATTTCCAGGTTTATCGAGCAGAATTAAGACCGCGACAACATCAGTGACATCAGGAATGCTGGCGCCAATCATGGGTTGCAAGCTAAATCCAAGACGCTCCAGTGGTGCACTAGCCCGGCGAGCCCTAGTAGAACTTCCAGCCCACAAGAGCTTACCGTTACACCCCTCATTCAAATGATCGATACTCGTCATGATGGGCGACCAGGAAGAGGCCAACTATCTCCCCATGCATATGCGCCCTGTGGCGAACAAGTCACGCACCCAGGGTGAATGGCGGACGTCGTGGGCCGGACCGTGCAAGCTATGCCGTCGTATCGTATGTGACGTGCCAGCGAGGGAAGCCGCGCAAAAGTCGCAAGGAACATGGTCGTTGCGAGGGAAACAACAGTGGAGTTGATGCTGATGACAGCAGGCTCCGGAACGTGAGCGCCAATAATATAGGGATCTCGGGCACGTTCGGAATCCGACATAAGGTCGCGACGTACGGCTGACGGGTCTAGGGTGCCCTGGCAGGTCAGGCATGGTAAGCCGGGGCTGAGAAGCTGCGCACGGCCGGAGATGTGCGTGACACGGTCCGAAACCACGATAGCCACGCCCACATCAAAGCATGGTATTAGGTATCGATATGCGAGTTCATTAAGGACGTATCGACTCCCATGCGAATCGGTGCAACAAAAGATGGCATCTACGTCGACCAGGGTCGCTAGGATTGAGTTGTGGACGATGTTGTCCTGTAGGATAGTACACCGGACGTCCGCCGAAATGTCCTTAAGATGATCGGCTGCGACATCAACCTTCGGGCGGCCTATGCGAGTGGCGTTTGCGCCGACAACGCGATTAAGGTTGGTGCGATCGAGTGTGTCAGGATCGACGAGTACAAAATCCCTTACGCCTAAGTGGGCCAATTGCTGAGCCGCAACTGATCCAGTGCCGCCCAGGCCAACGATCGCAATCGTGAGCGATTGCAGGCGGCGCTGGGCATCTCTGCCTAGGGCTCGTACTTGTCGATCGTAGTTGTCGAGTGAGGGCCCAGCACTGGTCGAATGTTCCCGTTCAGGAGTTGCCAATTCTTGACGCACAATTGCACCAACGATCGTCACATCGATCGGTACGTTTGTCCCCAGAATGCGAGCACAAGAATGATGTGGCGTGACTACAACAGCTACATGTGTCCGATCTGGAACACGCTGCGAGAGAAATTTGGCTAGGACACGCTCGCCAGCATCATCTACCTGGGAAAACCGCGCCTCCAGGGCGAGAGGGTGAGTATGTATGAAGACGCAGGAGAGTTGAAGTCTTCGTGCGTCCGCGACCGTCTCAGCGACAAAGCGAGGCGTCACTTGCGCTCCTGTTGCGCCTCTATAAGCATAATCCCCATCCGCTGGGAATCTAAGTTCGCGTAGTAGTAACCTCTGAGAGGTTGGGGTGTGGGCCAGCGTCGCTAGTGCGATTACGACAGTTTCCACACCGTCCGTGCGAACAGATTGTTGGAGCTGATCCCAATAGCCCTGGGGAATGGTCAATTTCATTGGCACTTCTGAAGCCGCTGACGGATAACTCCCATCCAAGTTAGAGCAGAGCCGGAATTCGGGTTCCAAGCCTCAACATGCCACGAGAACCATAACGCGTTGATATTCAAGCCCGGCACTTGCTGCATGCCTGAAGCGTGGGGCAGGGCCCCACTTGGAAGACGAACATCGGCGTCGACATAGAAGCAGTCGGGCTTGGCCGCTGGATAACCGAGGGGAAGCACGAAATAGACGGTGGTGTTGGGCTTTGACCAGCCCTGCAGCGGAATGCCCGGGACGGTTACGACCACTCCGCCTTGGGGGAGCGCCATCCACGTCGCCTCTGGATAGTCACGCAAGAAGGCCTCCTCTTGCATCTTCAATATCGGAGGGAGGGAAGTCATGTGTAGAAAGGCACTAACCGAATGTGGCTGGCGGAGCGGTGTAGAAACGCTTGGGTGTCCCCGAGAGGTCTACAGACTCCGAATCGGCAATCAGGCGATCCGGTTGACCGCCCTCGCCCTCGAGAAAGAGTTGAAATGCCGGGTCAAAATTCGGAATCTTGCGTTTGATTGCAGACCCTGTAATGCTGCTCACCTCTGAACCGTATCTCACACCGTCTACCCCGTATTGAAAGGGGGCAGGTTGCGGTCCGGAAGTGCCATGGGGCCCTGTGGGTTGGTCGGGTTGTGTCATGATATGATCCTGAGGTTAGTTATCGCTGTGTGGCAAGATGCTAGCCTCCGTGCCTTCCAAAACAAAGGGCCGATCAGCGTTCCGCTGACCAGCGTGGCGCGCATATGAGAGGGCTGCTCGCTTCCCTCCCTGAGCATGGGGCCGGTCCGGTCCTGGCACGTATTGGCGCGTCCGGTCATGGGGTTGATCTTGCCCTTCATGCTGGGCACGAGTTTCGTGCGTCTCGGTGGCCGATACGCGATCGTGCCCGTCACCTCGACCTTGCCGGCTGAGGCCCCGTCGAACCCGAAGAACACGAACCGGTTCCCAACCTGATCGGTCAGGGTGTCGGTGTCCGCAGCCGCACCGTTGGCGGCGTAGTCGAAGGCTCCTGCAGCTCCGTTCTTGCCCTTGAACTGGTTGGAGCCACCATCCGTCGTGCGGTTAAACTCGAGGAACCGGTCGGCTCCGTAGACCAGATAGACGACGTCCTTCGTGCTGTCAGAGGGATGCGTGTAGAGCACGATTTCCGGCATCGCGGTGCTGGCCCAGTTAATGCCGCACACCCAGTTGCTCGATATCGAGCTCCCGCCGGAGTTGACCTGGAGCGAGTTGAACGTGCGGCCAAAGGCGAACTGCAGGCCGGTTGTGGGCAAAGCCACGTCCATGTCCATCTGCGCATATCCGCCGACGTCGATGCGCATCAGGCCGTCCGTCTGCTTGCCGGTCCAGGCGTTTTCACTGGGGTTTCCAGCCAGTTGCATCGCGAGACCGTGCGAGGAGCGCCACGAGCCGTCGATGTTGACACCGTGCTGGCTCACAAGCGGGCGCACGCCGTTCACCGTTGTTGCGGCGGGAAGGTAGGTCGTGAGCGAGTCCGCGTAGACCTCGAGGATCTGCTGTGCGGGAGCAGATACGGCGAGCGTGAGGAAGGCCACAACGGGGAAGACCGAACGACCGAGCGCGTGGGAAGAACGCATGGAAACTCCGGGAAAACTGGGGTCGCGGAGAAGTGCGGACCCGAGAGAGCGAGCTGGCCACGCGGCGGGGACCGCGGGCGACAGTCGGAGGCTATCACCCGCGGCGCAACTCGGTAACGGGGAGAACTGCGAATAGTCGCGGCGAGTCTCGGGGTCGGGAGACAAGGCTAATAGCGCCGTCAGAGAGGGCGACGCTGTTGCCGAACTTGAACGAACACATCACCCAGTTTGGCAACTAAGGCGAATCGGCACGACCTGCTTCAGCGGCTTGCCCTGCGATGCGTTGGTGGCTATCGAGCGATCACCCTCAACCGAGCGTCGTTGGCAAATGGCGAGCCTCGCCTGACCCACGATGGCTCATCAAGAAGGTGGGTCGGTGACATCATTGCCACCGACCCAAGGGTGAGACTACACGCAGGTCTTCCGGGGTGAAGGCCGGTCACAGAGCTCTACACCACCCCTCGCGCGCCTCACCGGTCAAGCAAGCAGGCTGGAGTCAATAGGGCTCGAACCTCCGCTACCCCCTAATCCAGGATGAAGTACCCCATGTATTGCTTCGACCAGCGACTCCCGACCCGAACTTGGATCAGAGTCAACCCCAACGGCACGTTCGCAGGTATCTGGACCTTCATGCGCTGTGCATTGACCAGAGTCAGCCCTGCGCCTGACACGTCCACCGGTGGATTGCTGCCGACTCGGAATCTCACCGCCGCGGCGGCGCCAAGGTTGGCGCCTATCAACTCGATCGTCGCGCCGCGACGCGCTCCAACACGTGGCCATGCTTGCGTCACGTGCGCCAGCGTATCCGTCGGTCGGTCGTTCCTCCAAAGGGAGACCCCGCCGAAGAAGGCGTCCATGGCAAGGTCGATGTCGCCGTCCGCATCCAGGTCGACGGCTTGAATGTCGCTGCAGTCGACCTGCGCGAACGCCAGCGGAACCGATGCGTCCGTAATGTCCTCGAAGAACCCAAGCTGCGAAGGAGCAGGGTCGCTGGCATTGATGATGTTGTTTCCGTCCGTGTCCGCACCTTTGTTCCGGAGGATGCGGGGAGCGTTCGAAGCAACGGCACAGAGCATGTCGAGGTCGCCATCGCCGTCGATATCCGCCAGCGTGATGGCCAGCGTCTCATCGACTACCGCCCCTCCATACAGGCTGTTTCCCTGGAAGTCGTGCGCGGGAACACTGTGCACGGTGCTGGTCGAAAATCCGGCCAGGTTTACCCGGGTCTGGTACTCGTCCACGAACCGCTGAACGCCAGGCTCGTTGAGCCGGTTGATGTAGAGCGACGGCAACGCTGTGCGATCGAAGTTCGTGTTGTCGTGCGCGACGATGACGTCGGCATCGCCATCGTTGTCGATGTCACCCTGCGTCACGAAGAGCGAGCCCGCGGAGTCCTTTCGGGTGTCGGTCACACCTGCGATCTGGCCATCGTCGATCTCCTCGCGGACCGTCGGGGGCAGGATGGTCAAGCCGCCCGGCGCAGGCTTCAATCCAGATTCGGTCAGGGTTCCCGCAGCCGCCGGAGCATGGTCGTTCAGGAAGAGGAGATCGCGCAACTGATCGACATCTTCGAACAACCAGGTACCACCGGCCCCACCACTCGGCCCGTTGAGCGCGTTGTCCGCGCGTCCGCAGGTGGTGTAGTAGTCCATTCGTCCGTCGTTGTCGAAATCGGCCACCGTGCACGCACCCTGACCACGGTTCCAAAACCTGCTGTAGTTTCCGTTGATGTCTTTCATCTTCGTCGCCGTGACGTCCAAGAAGCTCGGCGCGCTACCCGCAGGGCCACCTAGGTTCTTGAGGTAGCTCCAGCCGGTCATGTAGGTCGAGATCGGCGTTTCAGGGAACTCCGGAGGATCGATGGTCATCAAGCGCCCGCCATCCACGATTCCCTGATAGAGCACCAACACATCGGGCAGGCCATCATTGTCCATGTCCGCGATGTCGACGCGATCCCCGATGGCGGCTTGTCGTGCAGCGAGGCGCCCATTGGGGTCAATCTTCGCGTCCATGAAGACCGTGCTGCCGTTCGTGAGCGTCTGCGTCACGACCTCGTGCTTGAAGCCGCTTGCGGATCCGATGTTCTGCAGGACGCACACCGCCGCCGACTTGCGAAGGTTCTCGGTGTAGGTGCGGGGCGTGGTACTCGATGCGGTTGTCTGTCCCACGACGACAGCGTGGACCCGATCGGGAATGCCCAGCTCGGGTGAGGTCACTGTCAGCTTCTCGAATCGAAGGTCCTCTTGCCCTCGGGGATTCTTGCGTCCACGGTCATTGCTGATCATCTGCCAGCCCGGCAAGGTGAAGTCCCAGTGCCAGGGTCCGTTGTGTCCTGGCGTGTGAACACCCACGTCCTTGACCAGGAAGTCGTAGCCTCGCGAGGTTTGACCAGCGTCGATGACGCCATTCTCGTTAAAGTCGGCGAAGTCGAATCCGTACCCGTGCTCGGTGCCCGGCAACAGGTCGTACGACTCGTCGAAGAACACGTTCGGGTTGAGGGAGACCACGCTCGAGATGGTCCCTTGGAAGCGGTTGCCCGTCCCATTGAAGAGCTGCGCCTCGCCGAGCTGCATGAAGTCGTCGATCGCAACCGTCTGGCCCCACAAGGTTGCGTAGGCCGTCCCATACTGGATGGGCGGGTTCTGCGCGGAGCCGTAGTTTCGGAGGATGTGGACGTTGCTCGCCACCGCCTGATCGGACAACAAGATGTCGCGGTGGTTGACGATGACTATGTCCTTCAGGCCATCCGGTGAGGTTGCCGTAGGACCTCCGCCAATGAGGTCCGCGAGCAGCACCTGAGATGTCCAGGGACGTGTGGCCTGAGCCTCGATCCCTGGGACGAGCATGGTCGCGACGACGTCGGTGTAGGTCGTCCCGTTCGTGGTGTGGAAGATCTGCATCGGATGGTCTTGCCCGGGTCCGGCTGCCAGGACGTTGCTGAACCCGTCCGCTCCCGCATTTCCGATCACGATCTCAGGGTAGACGTCCCCGTCCAGGTCGCCGATGGCCACGCTGCGCGAGTCGCTGTTCACCCCCGAACCCAACAGGATGACTGTGAACGATCCCGTGCCGTTGTTGATCAGCGCGAAGTCCGTCGTCTCGGATCCGGGGGTGCCGCTACGCGCTTGCCGGCCGACCGAGACGATGTCCAGGAAGCCGTCGTTGTTGAGGTCGGCAGCGGCCACTTCGTTGGCCGCGTTCACCGGCAGGCTAGGGATACGCGTCGCGGTTTCGTCCATGTAGCGGCCGCTGCCGGGCTTGTAGACGAGCAACTTGTCGGCAGCACCGCCGTAGTTGTCTCCCTGCATGCCGATGTAGAGGTCCATGTATCCATCACCTGTGAAGTCTGCGAAGGCCACGCCCGAGCTGTTGCCCTCTCGGATCGCGAGCGGCACTCGCGAACTCTCGTCCTGCCAGTACCCAGAGGCGTCGCGCACGAGCAGAAGGTCCCGCCACGCCTCGTCGACGACCGCCGCATCCAGAGGGTCGATGTCACTATTCGCGTATCCGATCGCCGCGGTGACGTAGACAGCATTCACCTGCGCGGACAACGTCTGCAGCGCAGGCGGGAGCGGCTGCGGAGTGGCCATTTGGGGCGCCTGTGAGTGCGGAGCCACGAGCTGCCCCGTTACTCCGAACGCGGCGCGGGTGGCCGAAATCGCGTGCGAAGAGAAGCCACGCGGCTCCACGGGCGGGACGGTCTGTGTGTTCAACGGCGTGTCCAACGCGATGAAGAACGACGGTGACGTGTACTTGCGGTACGGTGTCCCTACGGGCGGCGGCAGCGTGTAGTCCACGATCGCTTGGCTGTAGTTGACGTAGAGCTGCAGTCCCTTCCTGTCGATCGACGCATAAGCCAACCGCCGCGGAACAGCGGATGGCGCACCCTCGGGCGGATCGAACTGGGCGAAGTTGCAGAGCAGGACTTCGGGAAACGCGCCGACCTGTTGTGGCTGGAACACGCCTGGAGACGTCTCAACCTGAGGCAACGTCACGAGGTCTCGGGCGATCGCGAACACGGTGTTCGCATTTGTCTCGAAGTGGCGCTGTTCCTTCCACACAAGCTCACCGCTGCTCTGGAACTCCCAGGGGACGAGCTGCGGAGGCGTCTGTGCCGATACGAAGGAGCCCAGGCTCAGGGCACTGATTGACGTGACGAGGCGAACGATGGGCTTCGCGCAGGGACTGTTGAAGTTGGAAGCATCCATACAAGTCTCCCGAGATCAGTTGGAGGGAAGGAACGAGCTACAACCTCGATGGGGCTGGGGCGCGTGGCGATCACACTCGGCGCACGCGCGCGTCGCTGCACAGTCTTGGCCCGGCAGGCTGAAGCGTTGCGCGCACGGTAACACCGCCTCGGGATCGTGGGGTGATGCCTGTGCTCGATTCCTCGTGCCCGCCGCGTCGCGATTCGATCGGTATGACCAATACCGCGGAGGACCCTGCTGCCGAACAAGGGGCCTCGTGAGTTACATCGCGGTTCTCCAGGAGCCACTCACGCGCGCCAGGTCAGGATTACGCAATTTTGGGTCGGGTGCGCGATACGGATCGGACGCAGCATTTCTCGACGGCACGACGACTCGTTCACGCTGCGATTCGTCGATCGTGGCCCCACTCGCACGGTGGTATAACCCAGCCCGACGGATGCGCCCTGCGACGGCAATAGCACCCACGTCGAGGCAGGTCTGCACTTACCGCGGCGTGGACTCTGTCCTGATCCACGGCTACACGCGTAGCGGACTAGAGGTCTCGTTCCGGCCTCACAGCGGCAGGTTCACCAAGCCCCGAAACGGCAAGAAGCCGAAACACGCGAAGACGCGTTCCTTCTTCTCGTCGGCGCTGCTCTACGGCAAGCCGGAGATCATGCTTCGAGAGGATGGGCACAAGTGGGAGCCGTGTCTTCACCATGAAGAGCGCTTGCGGTCGAAGTCGCTATCTGAACCGTGCTTTGACATCTACTACCATCACCGAGAGAGCGGTATGAAGGTCGTCGATCCTCAGCCCATCCCGTACGCCTTCGTTGTGAGTCTGAAAGCGCCCAAAGTGTCGACCCTCTATAATCAAGTTGTGCGCGCATACGCCAACATCCTCGTGCCTCTGCAGCCGCAGACGCGCATTCACATTCGTCCGCGGAGGTGAGGCGACGGAGTGGCGTGACCGACAGAGGCATCAGCGACAATCTGCTTGAGGCGTCGGTTCTCATGCTCGAGGTCTCGGCGGCGACGCGCTTCGTTTGCCTCGAGCTCGCTGAACTTCGCCCTCCATCTATAGCGCCTGCTCGCTGAAGTCGTGCTTTCGACAGGCCTCCTTTTCCGTCACACCGGCCTCGACCACCTTCCGGATTCTGATGACTTGCTCGTCCGTGAATCGGCCCCTGCGCATGCTGGGCTCCGGGTTTGTTCTACCCGGATACTCATTCTTCCGCTGGACCTGCTTTCAGGGGCAAGCTCACACCGTAGAACCTAAAGACCAGCCTAGACTCAATGGCGCCGAACTACGACTCCGATAACGGGCATAGGCCATCTGTTCAAAGGCACATCATCCAGTTCTTCCATGCTGCCGAGAATGCCATGGACATCTTCACCTCTAGCCTGTCTCCACCGTCCATCAGCAATGACGTCTGATCCAATTCCATTTAGAGACCAGGCCAAGCACAAGTTCTGTGACTCGTTATTTTCCAACCGCAGCAAAGGTGGATTAGGGTGGAATCCAGAGTAAACTAAGGGCTGGGGGCGACTCTTGTTGCTTGAGCTGGCGTCAAGAGCGGAGTAGCTCGCAAGGACAAAGCTGCCCCCATCAAAGAGGTAGGTAGCCACGACCCATGCACTGTGCCCGCCGCCGACATCGCCACTGAACATACCGTCGTTCTGCACAGCACACATCCAAAGTTGCGGATCATCCGCCCTGAACTCCCCAGAAGAATTCAATATTGCGTTGGTACGCAGGTCCACCATATCTAGTGTGACAGCGCCACATTCAGTGGCAGGTCGAAGCTCATACAAGTAAAGACCAAATCCCGGCAACTGCTCTTCAAGTTTCGAGATTAGATCTCGGTTTGTGTCTTCTTTGAGTGGAACCCCGATGATGGTACCAGTCCAGTGATCGTCGCTTGGTTTCCACCGGTGGGGTGAACAATCCAAGACGCTTGGTACTAGGACAACCGTGTCCGATATTCCCAACGCCGCTGCCGGTTGGTCATCGTGGCATGCGGAGAGCAGACCTATCAGCACCAAGCTACCGACAACAGACCTTTTGCTATAAGGCACGTGCACACCTCCCAAACCGAGTCCTTGTTTCTTCGCCAACTTCCCCACCAGTACTCTTGCCATCAGCGACTTGGCCCATTGAGAACAAAGGTGTAGTGATCATTCCGCCCGGACAGTGGCCGCAGCAATCCCACCAACCGAATAGATCCTGAGTCAGGGGACCATCAACCAAGAATGCAGACCCGAGAGCGGTGCCTGAAAGAGGCTGCCTGATTGCGTAGGGCGCGCCTACGTCGCGGCCGTGTATCGAAATGCGTTCATGCCAGGTGGTAGCCCAGTCTGTGCGCTGCTGAGGCGAAAGACAGTAGATTCCAATACGGTTGCGGCTTGTCATTGTGCCGAAAGTGCCAAATCTTGAGTACGTCCTACGATCTGTCGTATTGAATCCGCCACCGGGTGTAGGTGACATAGGCCACGCCTCTGTCCAGGTGTACGCGTCCACACCACAATTAGAGTAGGTCGTCTGTCCTTCACTGGCACTGCAATCACATGTGCTTACCCGCCATGTCCATTCCTGTACAAAGAAGGGGACGCTGTTGTCTGGGCACGTGCCTGAGGTGCAGAACTGGACGTCGTCCTGGAATCCGCACCCATTCGCCGTGCCCGAACTATAAACCGTTACCGACATGCGCCCCAGCGGGTCTGCATACTTGGGGGGATTGTCACTCAGATATTCATATAAGTTGTCGTTCAAGTGCATTTGATGATAATCAACCTCGGCCTCTGGATCTCTTGACAACCACCGACCCAGTTGCGTGTCTGCCTCTCTGCATCGGGCGCTACAAAGACCGTTTGAGTATGGAAGTCCCAATGCTCCGTAGTGGCTTTTGTGATTGACGCTGCTCAGCACGCCGCGCCCCAACGTATCACTCTGTGCCATGGAAACGTCTGATCCATCGATAGCGCCGTCGAGGTTAATATCGGCCCTGACATCGTACCCCGTAGCCCAACCAATGATACTTGTTTGGTCAGCGACATCGCAGTCGCCGTCGGAGTTAGTGTCCCCAAGTGGGATTCCAAATGGTGTGCCATACGCAGAGTACTTGACCCACTCCAGCATCTGACCGCCTGAGCCGATCAGCGCACTGACGTCAGCTCGCCAGTTCTGGCAGTAGTAGATGCGCTCCTCGCGCACAGCGTCGGTCGCTGAGGCCCAAGCCGTGTTCGCGTCCTTTTGCCGCAAGACCAAGAGATCGATGTACGAACTGCCGCCGTGGCCTCCGAGTCCAGCCTGATGCGGCACGAACTCTTCCTTTGGGGTCGCGTCCGTATCCCGATACCGTGCGAGCTGCCGCCAGCGCTCGTCAAACGCGTCGTAGAACCACTTGTCGCTGCCGTCCACGTCGCCATCGGTGTCGGTATCGGCGTGCTCACCGATCCGGTATCCAAGCCCGTTGTACCGGTACTCGGCGATCAGTGCGTGTGACGATGTGTGCTTGACCTTGCATAGGCGATAGAAAGCGTCCCATTCGTACTCATAATCTACGCCGTCGTCGGTCATGTTGCCTGCGGCGTCGTAGCCCAGCGAGGTACCCCCCGAGTCGCGGGTGGCAATCTCGTTGACATCGTTGTGGACGCGGGTGTCGTTTTCCTCCCCGCTGTCGGCGAAGTCCAGGTCTCCGTTGATATCGACCTTATTGACGTCCCAGTTCCCCGTCTGGCTCAACGTCCACTGTTGGTCGCGCGTCGTGCTCGACACCGAAGGGGTAAGCGGGGAGCCTGACCATCCGAC
>Ga0075163_10005954_pt1 | contig 16187 bp, 12 predicted proteins | sample JI1023141ADNA_FD_71478 | JGI IMG/M metagenome (GOLD analysis project Ga0075163, IMG submission 71478) | Wastewater effluent complex algal communities from Wisconsin, to seasonally profile nutrient transformation and Carbon sequestration -... | ecosystem: Engineered > WWTP > Effluent > Algae...
GGCCGCGCGGGCGGGCTGGTCGCGCAAGCGCGCGAGGACGTCGGTGGCAGACTGCACGCCGCTCCTATAGCAGGCCCGGCGCGGGGGGGATACGCTGGACCCGCACGCAGGTCCGGGCGGCGAGACCGACCGGACGAACCACGCGTTGCCCCCGCCACGATGCGCAGCAGCCAGCTCGAGATCACCAGCCCCTGCCACGAGTCCTGGGACGCCATGCGCGGCGGTGCGGAGCGGCGCTTCTGCGACATCTGTCAAAAGGACGTGCACAACCTCTCGGCGATGGGCCACGAGGAGGCGGCGGCGCTGCTGCGCGAGAAGGCGGGCGAGCACCTGTGCGTGCGCTACACGGCGGAGTCGGACGGCGCGCTGCGGTTTCGTGATCTGGTGCCGCGCGCGAGCCTGACGCGCCGGATCGTGAAGGCCGCGTTCGCGGCGACGATGCTCGCGGCGTGCGCCCCGCACGGCGACGGTCCGCCGATCGACGGCCTCGGCGACGCGGTGATCGACTCGATGCGCCAGGACACCGTGCCGACCGCGGACGGCGGCTGCGACTACGCGACCGGGCCGTTCACGACGGTCCACCTGCCGCCCGGTCACACGCTGTGCGTGCGCGGCGACGACGACCCGAGCGGCCGCATCGTCACGCCGCCGCCGGAGCCGCCGCCGCCGCCGAGGCCGTTGATGGGCGCGCCGCCGCCGATCCAGCGGCCGGTCGATCCGCCGCCGCCGGCCGTCGATCCGCGCCCGGTGCAGAAGATGGGCGAGATGGTCGCGGACCCCACGCCGAAGAAGGATGCGTTCGTGCCCTGCGATCCGAAGCCGGGCTTCGCGCCGCCGCCGCCGCCGATCGATCGCTCCGACGTGAAGGGCGAGCTCGTCGTGCCCGAGCCGCCCGCGCCGCCGCCGGCGGAGGTCATGGGCGGCCTTCGGTCGTACGACTGAGACAGCACGACGGAGGCGAGACCATGCGCAGCAGCGACGTTCACATCGAAGATCCGTGTCACGAGTCGTGGGACGCGATGACCGGCGACGGGCCCCGTCGCCACTGCAGCGCGTGCGACAAGCACGTGCACGACCTGTCGGCGATGCGCCACGACGAGGCCACCGCGCTGCTCGCGAGCCGCCGCGACGCGCCGCTGTGCATCCGCTACACCGCCGAGGCCGACGGGACGCTGCGCTTTCGCGACCTCGTGCCGGCGCTGAGCTTGACGCGGCGGCTGGTGCGGGCCGCGTTCGCGGCGACGATGCTGGCGGCCTGCACCCCGCACGGCGAGCCGGCGCTCGGCGACGCGGTGATCGAGGTCATCCAGGACGGCGCGGTGCCCAGCCCCGACGGCGGCTGTGACTACGCGACCGGGCCGCTGACGAGCTTCCACTTCGCGCCCGGCAGCCGGTTCTGCAGCGGCGCGGGGCAGGACGCCGCCGAGTCGGCGCCGCCGCCGACGCGGTCCGACGGCGCGCCGACGGACACGCCGGCGGTTCCGCCGACGGTCGCGCCGCGGCCCGAGCCCGGCCCGCGCATGGGCCAGGAGCGGGCCGTGCCCGCGGCGAAGGACCCGTTCGTGCCGTGCGACCCGGAGCCGGTCGTCACCCCGACGCCGCGCCCCGGCGGCAAGAAGCTGATGGGCAAGCCCGCGCTGCCGCGGCGCGAAGTCGCGACCGACGCGCCCCCCATGCCCGACCCGCCGCTCGAGAAGATGGGCAAGCGCAAGCGCCCGATCGACTGAGCGCGGTCGGTCACTTCGCGGCCGGCAGCTGCAGCGGCAGCGCGGCGGTGGCGAGCTGCTTGCTGTCCTTTGCGACCTGTCCCGTAGAACCTGTCCCCGGGGTCAGGCTCAGCGCGAAGCGGTTGCGCAGCGGCGTGCACGAGCGGTGGTGGACGGCGTCGCAGGCGACGGCGCGGACCTCGAGCACGATCTCCTTCGGGAGCGCCGCGCCGGGCTCGCCGTCGTCGTCGGCGCCGAGGTCGAGGCGGGCGCCGAGCGGGAACTCGAGGCCGCCGTCGGCGGTGCCGTGGAAGCCGGTGCGCGGGCGCGTGCCCGGGGGCACGATGACCTCGAGGTCGAAGGGCGAGCCCTCGCTGATCTCGTGGCCGGGCGGGGCGATGAAGCGGAGCTTGAACTCGGTGATCGCCGCGCGCAGCGGCTCGGCGACGGTGACGCGGGCGGTGAGCGGGCCGAGCTCGGCCGCGGGCGCGGGCAGGGCGGCGCCGGTCAGCGGCTCCGGGGCGCCCTCGATCACGATCGCCGCCGCGGTCTTGCCGTCGGCGCCGATCCGCAGCAGGCGCCCGGCGTTGGTGTCGGCGACGACGAAGCTGCCCGACTTCTCGCGGGCGATGCCCGCGGGCTGGTGCAGCGCGAGCTCGCCGGCGCCGGTATAGAAGGTGGCGACGGTGCCGGCCGCGAGGTCGATGCGCTTGAGCTTGTCGTTGTAGGTGTCGGCGACGAGCAGGGCCTTGCCGCCGTCGACGGCGAGCACGTGCAGCGGGTGCTGCAGGCGGGCCTCGGCGAGCGGGCCGTCCCTGTCGCCGAACTCGAACAGGCCGGTGCCGGTGAGCGTGCGGGTCAGGCCGTCGGTGACGGCGACGGCGCGCACGCCGGAGACCTCGCTGTCGGCGACGTACAGCGCGCCGCCGAGCAGCGACAGGCCGGAGGGTTGCGAGAAGGTCGCGCGCTCGCCGGCGCCGTCGTCGATCGACTCGCGGCCGGTGCCGGCGAGGCGCCGGATCTTGCCGCCCGCGAGCTCGACGACGGCGATCTGGTGGCTGCCCGCGAGGGCGACGAACAGGCGCTTGCCGTCGGGCGCGAGCGCGAGGTCCCACGGCGAGCGCAGCGCGGTGGTCCGCGCCGGGGTCGGGTCGCCCTCGAGCGGCGCCTCGCCGAGCGCGCCGGTGCCGGCGATCGTCTCGACCGTGCGGGCCTTGAGGTCGAGGCGGCGGATCGCGTGGTTGCGGGTGTCGGCGACGTAGAGGCTGCGGCCGTCGGCCGTGATCGCCAGGCCCTGCGGGTCGTCGAACGCGGCCGCCGCGAAGCCGCCGTCCGACCAGCCGCGCAGGCCGCTGCCGGCGGTCAGGCGCACCTTGCCGCGCGCGTCGAGCACGAGCACGCGGTGGTGCCCGGAGTCGCTGACCGCGAGGCCGCCGTCGGGCAGCGCGATCACCTTGCCGGGGTAGGCGAGCGCGCCCTGCCTGTCCTCGGGGACAGGTGACTTGAGCGCCGGGCCGGCCGCGAGGCTGCCGTCGGCGCGGGCCTCGGCCATGGTCTGGCGGATCACGGCGCGCAGGAAGTCGCCCTCGGGCTCGCCGGGCAGCTGGCCGACGACCTTGCCGTTCGGGCGGATGACGACGAGCGTCGGCCAGCTCGACACGCCGTAGCGGCGCCAGATCGCCATCTCGCTGTCGACGGCGACCGGGTGGGCGACGCCGTAGCGGCGCATCGCGTCGCGGATGCGCTGCGGGTCGCGCTCGCCGTCGAACTTCGCCGAGTGCACGCCGATCACCGCGAGCGGCTGGTCGGCGAACTCGCGCTCGATCTCGCCGAGCAGCGGCAGCACGTGCATGCAGTTGATGCAGCAGTAGGTCCAGAAGTCGAGGACGACGACCTGCCCGCGCAGCGCCGCGAGGTCGATCGGCGCGTCGACGCCGAGCCAGGCGATCGCGCCGTCGAGGGCCGGGGCGTCGGGCTCGTCGTCGGCGGCCGGCTTCGCGTCGGGGTCCTTGACGGCGACCTCGGGCGTGGTCGTCGCCGCGGCCTCGCCGGGTTGCGCGCCGCGGTTGCAGGCGGCGAGGAGCAGGGCGGCGGCGGCGAGGCGGGCGAGGGACATGGACCTCCAGCGTACGGCGGACCGGCGATGTTACCGTGGTGACGGCGGCGACGGTGGTGGCGGCGCGCGGCTGCGCACGCGCCGCAGTCCCCGGGGGCGCTTGCGTTCGCGCGGGCCCGGCGTGTAGGGTGTGCCCCCGTCAGCCGCAAGGAACATTCGTGAAGCCGATCCAGATCTGTCAGCACCTTGGCCAGGGCCACATCGACGCGTACTACGACGAGCTGTCCGGCAAAGAGGTCCGCGCCGTGCTCAAGGCCGGCGGTTGCAGCGTCAACGTCCCCGCCACCGCGTACACGCAGGCCGCTCGCCGCCGCTCGTGGCGCAAGCGCTTCGACGCCGAGTTCAACGGCGGCAACGACCAGCTCGCGCTCGCCCTGCTGCTCGAGTGGCTGATGCGCCACCACCGGAGCATGCTCGTCGACTACCTCGACTTCCTCGGCGTGAAGCACCGCCAGGGCGAGACCGACGAGGACTTCTGCGCCACGCGCGACGCCGACAAGCTGCGCGAGGGCGTCGCCGAGCTGCTCAAGAAGTACCCGCCGTCGCACGTCGCGACCTACCTGCTGCTCGTCGGCCACCTGCAGGAGACGCCGGTGTTCGACCAGACGCCGGAGGTGCTGACCTCGCTGGGCCTGGGCGCCGACGAGGCCGCGGCCTACGTCGAGGAGCACAAGCGCACCTACAAGCCGAAGACCGAGCGCTCGCCGACCCCGATGGTCACCATCCCGGCCTCGGCGACGGCTTGATGGTTTAAACCAGGAGCCGCCATGGACCGCCTAGCGATGTTGCAGCAGTTCGTGGCGCAGAAGCCCGACGACCCGTTCGCCCGCTACGGCCTGGCGATGGAGCTGAAGAAGCGCGGCCTGCTCGCGCAGGCCAACGCGGCGTTCGTCGAGCTCATGTCGCGCCACCCGACGTACGTGCCGGCCTACCTGATGGCCGGCAACACCCTGCTCGCCGACGGCGACCGCGACGGCGCGCGCGACGTGTTCGCCCGCGGCGTCGCGGCGGCCCGCGCAGCGGGGGACGACCACGCGCTCGGCGAGCTCGAGGCCGCGAGGGCGGCGCTGGATTGACGGCCGCGCGCGAGCCCGACCTCGTGTTCGCGAGCCCGCGCAAGCTGCCGCGGGCGGACGACCTGCGCGGGCGGGTGGTCGTGCTCGACCTGGCGTTCGCGGCCGACGGCATGGGCGGCCCGGGCTTCGCCAAGATCACCGGGCGCTTTTTGAAGCAGCTCGGGCCGCGGCTCGCCCGCTGGGTCGATCACCACGACCACGAGCAGCACGCGGCGTATCGCGGCGACGACCGCTTCGTCCTGCACACGAAGGCCGAGCACGGCGCCTGCCCGGAGATCATCACCCCGGAGATGGTCGCGCAGACCGGCCCGATCGACACGATCGTCGCGCACTTCGACCTCGACGGCCTGTACGCGGCCGCGAAGTGGATCCTCGGCGGCCGCGAGCCGTACGCCGGCGCCGACGCCGACGCCCGCGCCGTCGACACCCGCGTCGGCGTGCCGAGCCCGCGCGCGCAGCTGATCGACAAGGCGCTGCGCGTCCACTACGACGACCCCGTGCTCAAGCAGCGCATCGTCCACTGGCTGTGCCGCGGCATGCGGCCCGGCGTCGAGCTCGACGCGATCAAGCTGGCCGCCGGCGACTTCGACCGCCGCGCGGCCGAGGCCGAGAGCATGGCCGAGCGCTTCGTCGTCGACGGCGGCGTCGCGCTGCTGCACGTGCCCGCCGGCGCGGCCGCGTTCGACAAGACCGAGCTGCTGCTCAGCGGCCAGCGCCGCGCCCCGGTCGCGGTGGTCGTCGACGGCGTGACCGTCAACATCGCCGCGAGCTTCGACAGCGGCCTCAACTTCGTCACGCTGCTCGGCCTCGGCGGCGGGATGCCGACCCGCGTCAGCGTCCCGGTCCAGCGCCTCGACGGCGTGCTGCAGAAGATCCGGGCCGCGCTGCGCGAACGGGGCCTCGCGCAGAACGCCGGGCCCGACGGGCCCGGCCCCGACGAGCCCTGAGCCAGCGCCCGCCACGGGGGCGCTGGGACATGCTCACGGCTTGGGCGGCACGAAGCCCTTGGGGCAGATGATCTGGCCGGCGGGCACCGGGATCGGGGGGGTGTCGTCGTCGATCGACTGCACGAACGCGACCAGGTCGGCGAGCTCCGCGTCGGTCGGCGCGAACACCTGATTCCCCGCGGTCAGGTGGGCCTTGAACGTGCTGGAGAGCGCCTGCTCGAGCGTCTCCGCCGCGCCGTTGTGGAAGTACGGCGCGCCCACGCTCATGTTGAGCAGCGACGGCACGTTGTAGCCGTCGACGCCCTGCGCGACCTTGCCGTCCTGACGGACCTCCGCGGCGCCGCGCATGTCGGCGCCCTTCTTGTCGAAGGTGTCGACCTTGCGGACGACGCAGACGTGGCGGTGCGGCGCGCCGTTCTTGTCGGGCTGGATCACGTTGAGCAGCTTGGTGTCGGTGCTGGCGACCTGATCGGGGCGGACCTGGCCGATGCTCTGCACGCCGGCGGCGAACAGGGTCACGAGGCTCGCGTTGGTGTCGATCGCCGGGGTGTAGTAGCGCTCGGAGAGGGTCCACAGCGGGCCGCCGTGGCAGTTCTGGCACCCGCCGGCGGTGAACACCTTGCGGCCGTTCTCCGGGTCGCCGACCAGCGCGCCGCGGCCGGCCGGGGCGCGCAGCGTCTTCATGTACAGCTCGATGTTGTCCCAGTCGTCGGGGGTCGCGCCGGTGATGGCGACCGCGCGCGCGGAGCCGTGGTTGAAGCCGTTCTTCGGGTTCGGGATGCCGCCGGGCCCGACGAAGTCGATGCGCACGGCGACGTTGGGGCTGCCGTCCATGTTGAGCGCCTTGTCGCTGACGATCGCCCCGGTGCCGCCGGCGACGGCGCGGGTGTTGAGCTCGAAGTCGTGGACCTCGTCGAAGATCGCCGTCCAGTTGAGGATGCGCTGCTTCGTGCCGGTCTTGTCGAAGGTCGCCGAGGTGTCGACGGTCTGGCGCGGCCCGGCCGGGAACGACCACGTGACGTTGTCGGTGGTCCCGAACGGGTGACACGCGGCGCACGAGACCCAGCCGTTCGCCGACCAGCGCCCGAGGCCGGTGGTGAAGAAGCGCTGGCCGTCGAGGACCTTCTGGCCGGCCGCGTCGGGCAGCTCGGCCGACTCGATGTCCATCGTGGTCGTCATCTGGCTCGCGAGGTCGATGACGGAGATCGACCGGCCGACCTCGTTGTAGGTGTACGCGGTCGAGCCGACGATCGCGGCGCCCGTCGGCGCCTTGCCGGTCGCCAGGAAGTTGGTCCCCGACATCGAGCCGGCGACCGGAGGCGACTCCGACCAGTCGACGCGCTGCAGCGAGTCCGAGGCGTGCGAGACGATGTAGCCGAACTCGCTGTTCGGCGCGAACGCGAGGTCGTGCGGGATCGCCACGAACCGCTTGGGGGCCTTGAGCGCGTCGATCTTGTTGTTGAGGTTGATCGTGCGCGCGAGGTCCTCGGTCCCGTCGGCCAGCGTGATCGCGTGGACCAGGCCCTGGACGTTCTGGTGGAAGTCGGTCGCGCCCATGAACGACGCCGGCGAGGCCCCGACCGCGCTGACGTAGACGTGGTCCTTGTTGACGATGCAGCTGTAGAGCTGGTTCGGGTACGCGCCGGTGCCCGGGGTCTGCGGGATGCCGGCGTCGGCCAGCGGCGCGAGCTTGAGCGCGGTGAACGTGCCGTCGCCGGCGGCGACGCGGAACACCCGGCCCTCGCGCGCGCCGTCGGTCGCCTCGAGCGCGCCCATGAGCGGCCGCGCGTAGAAGTCGGTGACGTACACGGCCTCGTCGGACTCGTCGTCGTCGCCGTCGTTGGTCATGCACACCGCGTAGGGGGCCCCGCCGACCTCGATCGTCTTGGTCACGGCCATCGCCTCGGTGGCGACGACCGAGACGGTGCCGTCGACCCAGTTGCTGACGTAGAGGGTCGCGCCGGCCGGCGCGAGCGCGGCCATGCCGGGCTCGCTGCCGACCTTCACCTTGCCCTCGACGAACGGGAAGGCCGACTGCGCGCCCCCGACCTTGACGACCTCGCCGCTGCCGCGGAGCACCACGAACAGCGTCGAGTCGTCCGGGTGCCAGCTGACGCTGACCGGCTCGAGGCCGATCATGAACTTTGCGCGGACCGTCGGCGGCATGCCGTCCTCGAGGGCGAACAGCGTGAGCTCGCCGGTGCCCTTGTTGGCGACCGCGAGCGTGTCGCCGGCGGCGTTGGCCGCGATGCTGCCGCCCTTGCTCGGGCCCTCGGCGATCGGCCCGACCTCGCCGGTGGTGGTGTCGCCGAGCGTCGTGGTGCCGTCGCTCGTGCTCGTCGTCGCGTCCGTCGTGCTCGTCGTGTCGTCGCCCGAGGTCGACGTGCCGGGCTCCGGGCCGGTCGTCGGGTCGGTCGTCGGCAGGCTCGGGTCGTTCGTCGTCGTCGGGTCCGGCGCCTCGGTGGTCCCGGGGTCGGTCGCGGTCGTCGGCGAGGACGTCCCCGTGGAAGACGTCACGTTCGTGGCGCTCGCGTCGTCCGCGGGGGCTCCGTCGTCGCCGCAGGCGTTGAGGGACACGGCGACCAGCAGGGTCGCGCGCAGGTAAGTTCGGTCCATGGTCGCTCCGATGTCAGCACGTGGCGACCGAAGTGGCCGCGCCACGGGAGCGACCAGCATAGTCGCGTCGGATCTCGCGGCAGCATAGCCGCGGGCTATGGCTCGCATAGGCGCCGCGGCCGTCCGCGCCCGCATAACCCAACGCTGGTGGGGGTCGTCGTCGACATGCTCCGTTTTGAAACAGCGCTGCAATCTGTTTCAGATTGAAACAGTGTCACGAGCGCGCCCGCGATCGCGGCGAGCGGTTCCGTGGAGTATCGCGGGGCGGCGCGACGCACTATCCTCGGGTCCTCTTCGCCGCCTGACGCGGCGCGTGGGACAACTTCACCGTGGGGAACGAGATGTCAGACCGAGGACGTGAACGAGACCTGGTGCTCGCGCCGAACGAGTTCGCCTTCATCCTTGACGAGACGAAGGGCAACATCAACGTCTACGTCGGGCCGCACAAGACCAGCCTGGCGAACACGGACGTGCCGGTGGTGTTCGACTCCGGGACCAAGCGCTTCGACCGCAAGACCCTCGACCAGGCGATCCAGATGATCTCGATCGCGCCGGAGGGCTGGTACCTGGTGCTCAAGAACCCGGCGACCGACAAGAGCCACCCGCGGACCGGGGCGCTCAACAACCTGCCGAACCTCGACACCGGGCGCAAGGTCAACATCCCCGGCCCGATCTCGTTCGCGCTGTGGCCGGGCCAGATGATGCGCGTGCTGCAGGGCCACCACCTGCGCTCCAACCAGTACCTGCTGGTCCGCGTGTACGACGAGGAGGCGGCGAAGTCGAACTGGAAGAACGCGGTCATCAAGCCGCAGAAGACCGGCGAGGGCGAGCCGGAGGTGGCGATCCTCGACGCGCTGCCCGACCTGACGATGGGCAACCTGCTGGTCATCCGCGGGACCGAGGTGTCGTTCTACATCCCGCCGACCGGCGTCGAGGTCGTGCCCGACGTCGACGGCAACTACGTGCGCGAGGCGGTGACCCTCGAGCGGCTCGAGTACTGCATCCTGCTCGACGAGAACGGGTCCAAGCGGTTCATCGTCGGGCCGGACGTGGTGTTCCCGAAGCCGACCGAGGTGATCGTGCGGATGCGGGGCTCGCGGAAGTTTCGCGCGATCGAGCTCAACGAGAACTCCGGGCTGTACCTCAAGGTCATCGCGCCCTACGAGGAGAACGGCGTCAGCTACAAGGTCGGCGACGAGATCTTCCTGACCGGCCGCGATCAGATGATCTACTTCCCGCGCACGGAGCACGCGATCGTCAAGTACGGCGAGCAGGAGAAGCACCACGCGGTGGCGATCCCGGCCGGCGAGGCGCGCTACGTGCTCGACCGCCTGACCGGCAAGATCTCGCTGCGCCGCGGGCCGGCGATGTTCCTGCCCGACCCGCGCCGCGAGGTGATCGTCCGCCGCGTGCTCGACCCGAAGACCGTCGCGCTGTGGTTCCCCGGCAACCGCGAGGCGCACGAGTACAACCGCCGCCTCGCCGCCCAGACCGCGCCGCAGCTCGCGGCGGACTACCAGGCCGCGCCCGGCTCGCCGCCCGCGCCGGTCCCCGCCGCGAAGCCGGCCGCGGCCGCGAAGGCGGCGTCCGGGGCGATCCCCGCGCGCGAGACCCAGCTGGCCGCGACGCCGCCCAACGAGTTCGCGGGCGACGACTTCAACCGCAACCAGAACTTCACGAGCCCGCGCACGATCGTGCTCGACACCCGCTACGAGGGCGCGGTCGCCATCGACGTGTGGACCGGCTACGCGGTGCTCGTCGTCAGCAAGACCGGCGAGCGCAAGGTCGTCAGCGGCCCGCACACCCACCTGCTCGAGTACGACGAGAACCTGCAGGTGCTCGAGCTGTCGACCGGCACGCCGAAGTCGGACCAGAACCTGCTCAAGACGGTGTACCTGCGGACGCTCAACAACAAGGTGACCGACGTCGTCGAGGCCGAGACCCTCGACCTCGTGCGCGTGCACCTGCAGCTGTCGTACCGCGTCAACTTCGAGGGCGACCCGGCGCGCTGGTTCGAGGTCGAGAACTACGTCAAGTTCCTCACCGACCACCTGCGCTCGCTGATCCGCCACGCGGTCAAGCGCCACGGCATCGAGCACTTTTATGCCAACTCGGTGGCGATCCTGCGCGACATCATCCTCGGCGTGCCCGGCGAGGACGGCAAGCGCCCGGGCCGGCGCTTCGATGAGAACGGGATGCGCATCTACGACGTCGAGGTGCTCGAGGTCGCGATCGGCGACGACACGATCGCCGGCCTGCTGGTCAAGGCCCAGCACGCGGCGGTCCAGCAGACGCTGCAGCTCGCGGGCGAGCAGCGCCGGCTCGAGGCGACGCGCCAGGCCGAGGCCATCTCGCAGCAGATCGCCGAGCTGCAGTCGGAGACGCGCCAGAAGGGCAGCGGCCTCAAGACCCGCGAGATCGAGCAGCAGCTGCGCCAGCAGCTCGCCGAGCAGGCGGCGAAGATCGAGCTGCACGAGCGCCAGCAGGCCGCGCTGCTCGCCGAGCAGGAGCGCGTCGGCACCATCCACGAGGCCGAGCTGGCCCGCCGGCGCGCGGTCCAGGAGGTCGAGCTGACGCTCGCGCAGCGCAAGCTCGATCAGCGGATCGAGGAGCTCAAGGCCGAGGTCGCCGCGGTCGCCGACAAGGCCCGCGCGGTCTCCCCGGACCTGATCGCGGCGCTGCAGGCGTTCGGCGACAAGGCGCTCGCCGAGAAGATGGCGACGAGCATGGCCCCGCTGGCGATCCTCGGCGGCGAGAGCGTGTCCGAGGTGCTCGGCCGGCTGCTGCGCGGCACGCCGCTCGCGCGGCTGCTCGCGCCGGAGACCAAGGCGGTCGAGGCCGGCAAGTCGTGAGCGCGAGGCCCTCGCGCGTCGGCGCGAGGGCCCGGTCGCTTCACGGGGCGAGGGTCCGCAGGGCCTTCTTGCCGTCGCCGGCGAGGTAGATCTCGAGCTTGCGCTCGAGCAGGAGGGCGTCGAGGAGCCGCTGGCGCTCGTCCGCGGTCGGGGGCAGCCCGTCGCCCTTCCAGCGGGTCAGGAAGTGGTTCACGCCGACGTAGCCGCTGGCGAAGTGGGCCTCCGCGAGCCGAAGTTGCTCGAGGAAGACCCGGGTATCGGCGTCCGACGGCTCGCCGGGCGGCTCGGCCTCCTCCTGCGGGGCCTCGAAGTTGGCGAGCCCCTTTGCGAGGTCGATGTGGTCGAACGAGGCGTTGCGGATGCGCGAGGACAGCCCGTAACCACCCCACGTCGCCACGAAGGCGATCTTCCCCAGCGAGCGCACGCCCTCGACCGCGGGCGCGTGATCGGCGTCGCCCGAGACCAGGACGAGGGCGTCGAAGGCGTCCACGGCCGCCATGCGCAGCATGTCGGCGACCATGGTCGTGTCGACCTCCTTCTCCCTCGTGAAGCTGTGGGTCGCGCCGCATTCGGAGCACTGAATGCTCTGGGACTCGCGCGGGAACCGGTGCACGAAGTGGCCGCGCTGGGTCTCCAGCATCGCCAGGAAACCCGCCAGAGGGTTGGGGCGATCCGGGGCCGGGGCCTCGACCCCGGTGTAGTAGTGACAGCCGACGAGCCGCGTGCCGTCGGCCTGGGTCACCAGCCAGTTGGCCAGCCGCGAGAAGTCCAGGCGGCGCCCGCTGGTGTACTTCTGGAGCCCCATGTAGAAATTTTTGCCGTCGACGAAGATGGCGACTTTCATCCGTGAATGCCTCCGAGGAGAGAGCTGCGCGCGGTCAGGCGCGCAGGCTGGCGAAGCCGATCACGCCGCGGTCGGCCTGCAGGCGGCGGATGAGGTGGGCCTGGCCCTCGGCGTGGTAGCTGCTGCGCACGAGCGGGCCGGCCTCGACGTGGGCGATGCCGCGGGCGAGGGCGTGGGCCTTGAACGCGGCGAACTCGTCGGGGTGGACGTAGCGGGCGACGCCGAGGTGCTTCTTGCTCGGCTGGAGGTACTGGCCGAGCGTCAGGATCGTCAGGCCGATTTCGGCGCACTGGTCAATGACCTCGAGCACCTCCGCCGGCTCCTCGCCGAGGCCGAGCATCAGGCCGGTCTTGACCAGCGCGCCGCGCTCGCGGGCGTGGCGCAGGACCGCGTAGGAGCGGTCGTAGCGGGCCTGCACGCGGACCTCGCGGCTGAGGCGGGGGACGGTCTCGAGGTTGTGGGCGAACACGTCGGGGTTGGCGGCGAGCACGGTGTCGACGTCGGCGAGGGCGCCCTTGAAGTCGGGGACGAGCACCTCGATCGTCATGTCGGGGGCCTGGCGGTGGCAGGCGTGCAGGGTCTCGGCCCAGATGCCGGCGCCGCCGTCCGGCAGGTCGTCGCGGTCGACGGAGGTGATGACGGTGTGGTTGAGCTCGAGCGCGGCGAGCATGGTCGCGACGCGCTCGGGCTCGCCGTGGTCGACCGGCAGCGGGCGCCCGGTGGCGACGTCGCAGAAGCGACACGAGCGCGTGCAGATGTCGCCGAGGATCATGATCGTCAGGGCGCGGTGGTTCCAGCACTCGCCGATGTTCGGGCAGCTCGCGCTCTGACACACGGTGTGCAGGCCGAGCTCCTTGACCATGCGGCGCAGCGCCTGATAACCGTCGCCGCCGGGCATCGGCACGCGCAGCCACTCCGGGTGGCGGCGGCGCGGGGCGGCCGGGGTCGCGGGCTCGGGGGCAGGATCGGCGGAGACGACGGGCAGGTGAACGGCCACGGCCCTGGCATAGCACGCCGACCACGGCCCCCGCCCGCGGTCGCGCGAGCGCGGTCTCACCCGCGGGCGGCGCTCAGAGGGCCGGCAGGGGCGCGTCGGCGGGCACGTACCACAGGCCGTGTGCCGGGTCGCCGGGCTGGTCGACGAGGTAGTAGAGCGCGCCGTCGTCGAGGCGGGCGAAGTCGGCGACGTGCCCGGCGTGCGCGGTGCGCCGGCCGGTGGCGCCGTCGACGGTGAGGAGGGTGCCCTCGAAGATGGTGAGGAGGCGGCGGTCGTCGAGCCACACGCGCTTCTCGCCGACCTGCGCGGCGAGCAGGCGCGCGGGGCCGCCGTCGAGCGGGACGTCGAGGAGGTCGCCGTCGAGGTAGAGGTTCACGCCGTCGGCGTCGATCCGCAGGGGCGCGGGATCGTCGTTGGAGGGAGGGGCGACGACGGCGTCGAGGAGGGTCGCCTCGGCGTCGCCGGGGCGGACCGCGAACAGTCGGTCATCGCCGGGGCGCACGCCGACCACGGCGCCGCCGTCGAGCAGGTCCAGCGGCGAGCCCGGCAGCGGCAGCGCGAGGCGCCGGCCGTCGAGGTCGAAGGCCTCGCCGTCGACGGCCCAGGCGCGCGGGAAGTGCAGGACGTGCGCGCCGGGGATCGTGAACAGCCACGGGGTCGTCAAGCCGCCGCGGCCGTCGATGAAGGAGCCGTCGACCTCCGGGTCGAACACGCCGAGGTCGATCTCGGCGCCGGACGCGAGGTCGATGAGGCGGATCGGCCGGACGTCGCCGTCGACGCGCTCCTGCCACAGCAGGTGGGTCGCGGTGGTCTGGAACATGTCGACGCTGGCGCGCAGCAGGGTGTCGTTGCCGCTGGCGAGGTCGTGGGCGTGCAGGCCGCGGTCGTCGTCGAGGTAGTAGAGCATCTCGCCCTGGACCTCGAAGCGGTTGGCGCGCGCGGCGATCTGCACGCCGCCGTCGGGCGCGGGAAACTGCGGGAGCAGCCACAGCTGATCGGCGCCGATCACGTCGCCGCCGACGACCACCGGGCCGGACGGGGTCGGCGTGAGGCGGCCGCAGGTGTGGTCCGGGAGCACGATCGTCGGCGGCTGCGCGTCGCGCAGGGTCAGGTGGAAGAAGTGGCCGTCGATGCAGGTGGTGTGCGGGTCGTCGTCGCGCTCGTCGAGCTGCGCGGCGGCCGGCAGCGCCCGCGCGCCGCGGACCGCCAGCGTCGGCGCGGCGCCGCAGTCGAGGCCGCTCCAGGTGTCGACGGGGCCGTCGGCGTGCTCGAGCACGAACACGGTGCGCCCGGCGGCGGGGCGCGCGAGCACGTCGACGTAGCTGTCGGCGGGCGCGAGCAGGTGCACGGGGCCGGCGCTGGCGCAGATCGCAGCGCGGTCGTCGGGCTCGCAGGCCGTGATGATGCCGAGGAGCGCGAGCAGTGTGGGGCGCGCGGCGAGCATCGTCAGTCGCAGAACTCCTCGCCGTGGCACAGGATCGGCGGCGGGATGAAGGCGGTCGCGGACAGGAACCACACGCCGTCGCCGCGGCCGGCCTCGCCGCTGTAGCGCAGGTAGTAGACGCCGTCCGGGGTCGGGCGCATCGCCATCACGCGGCGGGCGAGCTGGGTGCGCGAGCCGGTCGGGGTGTGGATCGTGGCCAGCTCGTCGCCGTCGAGGGTGACGAGGTGGCGCTCGTCGACCCAGAAGCGCTGCGAGCCGACGCCGCGGGCGAGCAGCTTCGGCGCGCCGCCGGCGAGCGGCACGCGGTAGAGGTCGCCCTCGCCGAGCACGAGCTCGACGGCGCCGCCGAGCGCGGTGATCGGGCTGAAGAAGGCGTTCGGATCGAGGGCGACGGCGAGCGGGGGCGCGTCGGCCCGGCCGGGGCGCGCGACGACGACGGCGCCGCCGTCCAGGGTCACGAGCACGGCGCCGTCCGGGTCCTCGACCAGCGGCAGGCCCCACGCGGGGAACGGGACCTGCGCGCCGCTCAGGTCGTACGCGGTCATCGGCTGGTCGAGCGGGCCGGGGTAGTGGAGCACGAACTCGCCGGTCGGGTCGAAGTGCCACGCGGGCGCCGGGACCTGCCAGTGGCGCGGGCTCGCGTCGGCGTCGACGTGGTGGAGGCCGAGGTAGCGGTCGGCGCCGGTCGCGAGGTCGCGCAGGCGCATCGGGGCGACGTCGGCGTCGACCTGCTCGCGCCACAGCAGGTGCGTGGCGGTGACGGCGAAGTCGGCGACGCGGCCGGGCAGGCGCCGGCGCGCGCCGGTCGCGAGGTCGCGGACCTGCAGCGCGCCGGAGCGCTCGGTGTAGTAGAGGTCGTCGTCGCGGCGCTCGAGGCGGCCGGCGAAGTCGCGGGAGACCGTGCGCGCGGTCGACTCGTCGGGGAAGTCGGGGAACAGCAGGAGCAGGCCGACGGCGCCGCCGCTGCGGTGGCCGCGGACGAGCACGCCGCGCGGGGTGGGGACGGCGTCGTGGCACTGCAGGTGCGGGAGCACGAGCTGCGGCGTCGTCTCGCCGGTCGGGTCGATGCGGTAGAAGCGTGACGAGGCGAGGTCGCAGGCGAGGGTCGGGTCGTCGTCGCGGGGGTCGAGCTCGACGCGGGCCGGCGCGAGCCGCAGGCCGCTCGGCAGGCGCAGCGGATCCTCGCCGCACGCGCGCCCGAAGTAACCCTCGGCGCCGTCGCGGGGGTACACCGTCAGCAGCGTGCCCGCGGCGGTCGGGGCGACGCTGAAGTCGGCGTAGTACGGGGTGAACGCGACGACCTGGACCGGGCGGGTCCGGGTGCAGAACGGCGGCGGCTCGGCGCAGGCGGCCGCGCAGAGCGTGCCGGCGAGCGCGAGCGGCAGGGCGACCCGGGGACTCGGCATGCGCCCGGCGATGCTAGCACGCGCGGGTCACAGCTCGAGGTCGGCGCGCGGGTCGACGTCGGCCTGCAGGGCCTCGAGCGCGGCGAGCAGGGCCTCGTCGCCGGCGGCGGGCATGCGGACGTCGAGCGTGATCAGCAGGTCGCCGGGCTCCTGGCCGGCGGGGGCGATGCCCTTGCCCTTGAG
>Ga0075163_10005955_pt1 | contig 16186 bp, 13 predicted proteins | sample JI1023141ADNA_FD_71478 | JGI IMG/M metagenome (GOLD analysis project Ga0075163, IMG submission 71478) | Wastewater effluent complex algal communities from Wisconsin, to seasonally profile nutrient transformation and Carbon sequestration -... | ecosystem: Engineered > WWTP > Effluent > Algae...
CGGCGCTCTGGCAGCGCACCATCCCGCCCACCGCACCCAGGCTCTGGCGCGTCTGGGGTCGTATCGATGGCGGCAGCGCCTCACTCTCGAACGAAATCGTCCATCCCACCGGATCCATCACGAACTGGCGCCTCGCCTACTTTGGATCCACGGCGGACTCTGGCAGCGGAGCCGATGCGGCAGACCCGGATCACGACGGGTTGGTCAATCTTCTGGAGTATGCCTTCGGCCTCAGCCCCATATCCGCTGCTGGCGGCATTCCCGCAGGTCACACATCAGGTTCTGGAGCTGGCGCTGTGTTTGAGATCCGCTTCACCCAGCCAGCGGGCATCACCGGCATCACCTATGGCGCCGAATGGAGACCCACGCTCGGCGGCTCATCGACGCCAGTGCCTGACACCGGCGTGTTCCCCGAGCATGTGTTCAGCGTCCCCATCGCCGGCGAGAGCCGCGGCTTCATGAGCATCGTCGTGACGCGGGCACCTTGATCAGCAGGGATGTTGTCGGGTCTTGATCACCGCGCATCGTCCAATCTTTGAGCTTGGCTTCTGAGGGCTTTGCTGATTAGATTCGCAGCATGGCAACTGGCGAATGGCATGTGTTGAAAATGGCGGACCGCGAGATTCATGGTCCCACGAGTCTGGAGAATCTGCGGAGTTGGGCGTCGGAGGCGAAGATTTCGCCGCTCGACAAGCTGTCCAATGACAATCGCAAATCTTGGGTGCGCGCGCCGATGGTGCCGGAACTCCAGATGGACTGGCTGATCGAGATGCCGGACAATTACCTTTACGGTCCAACGAACATTGGGACGATCCAAGAGTTCCTGGCGACGGGCGAGATCGACGAGAATGTGCGTGTCATCAATTGTGTGGAAGGCACAGAAAGCTGCCTTGCCGACACTGATTTTTACAAGGCCAGCCCGCACCATGTTCGCAGCGCGGACACTTCGTTTGTCGGGACTCAGTGGCCTGAGTCGGCGAAACTCGATGGCGGGGATTTTGTGCTGAGGCAGCGGATCGCGTTGCTGGAAAAGACGACTATGGAGTTGCAGCGCTCGGTCGATGAGTGGCAACTCGCGTATGCGAGCCTGCGGCAGCAGTTCATCGAGACGACGGGACGAGATCCGATGTGAATTTTGTCGAGGGTTGAGGGGAAGCTGTCCGCCCAACTCACCTCTACCGACTCACAGCTTCTCCGGTTGCTGCAAGAGCTGAGCGATGCGTGCGAGCAATCTGCCTGCGCCGCCACCGTCGAGGATGCGATGATCGAAGCTGAGTGTGATCTCGGCTTTTGTGACGGGGATGAACTGCTTCACCTCCTCACTCCAGTGGGGGACTTTTTCTCCGAAGCCGAGGCCGAGCACGAGGTTTTGCTCGGGCAGGGGGATGGGTGTGGCCCAGACGATGCCGAAGGTGCCGAAATTGGTGACGGTGGCGATGCCAGGGCCTCGGGAGTCGCTCGGTAGGCGCCGGGCACGGGCTAGTTCGACGAGCCGGTTGTAGGTATCGACCAGCGTTACGAGTGGCGTCTTATCGACATCGCGCAGCACGGGCACGAGTACGCCGTCGTCCACCTCGACGGCAAAGCCGATGTCGATCGCCTTCGGGTGGACGATGCGATTGCCGACGAGGCGGCCGGCCATGGCGGTGTTCTCGGCGAGTGCGAGAGCGAGCGCGCGGATGGCATAGAGAGCGGGTCCGGGTTTCGGATTGGCTTTCTTGCGGTGATTGAGCAGCGCATCCATCACGACGGGAGATCCGACGGTGGCGAGCGGCCTGGCCCAGGCGCGGCGCATGGAGTCGGCGACGGCGATGCGCATCGGCGAGGCGGGCGTCATGCGATGCTGCTCGAGCGAGCGGAGGAATTGCTCGAAGTCCTCGACGGTGACACGCCCACCCGCTCCAGTGCCCGCCACACCCGCGAGGTCGGCGGCATTGAGGCCGAGTTCCGTCATGCGCGCGCGCATCCGTGGCGAGATGTAGCTAGCGCCACCGGCACCTGCTGGCACGGGGAGTCCGCCGAGAACGGGTTCGACTGTCGGCTGCCCTTCATGGATGGCTTCGTCTTCGTTGAACTGGAAATGCACCACGTCCTTGGTCGAGCCGTTCGTGCGTTTCTTCGCGACTTCGACCTCGCGACCTTCCTCGATGCCGAGTGATTTGGCGTCCGCATCGCTGACTTCCATCGATGCGAGATTTGCACCGACGGCGTAGCTGCTGTTGGCGGCGGCCACGATCTGACCGATCTGCCCGCGACAGGGGGACGCCACTGCCATGGTTGCTTTGTTGGTCTCCACTTCAAACAAGTCCTGCCCCGCAGTGACCTGAGCACCTGGCTCGATGAGAATGCGGATCACCGTGGCTTCGGCGATCGATTCACCGAGTTGGGGCATGAGGATCGGGATCGTGGGCATGGTGGCACAAGAGAGAATTGAATCAGTAGCGAAGCAGACGGCGCAGGGCGTCGGTAATGGAGGCGCTCGTGGGGCGGTGGGCCTTCCAAAGATTCGGGTGGTAGGGGATGGGGGTGTCCTTTGAATTCAGGCGCATGGGCGGCGCATCGAGCAAATGAAAGGCCTCGGTGGCAACACGGGAGATGATTTCCGCCGTGACACCGCCCCAGGGGAAGGCCTCGCCCACGGTCAGGAGGCGTCCGGTGCGGGCGACGGACCCTAGGATCGTGTCGGTATCCATCGGCTTCACGGAGCGCAGATCGACAACCTCGATTTGATAGCCGTCTCGCTGGAGATCTTCGGCGGCACGGATGGCTTCATGCACCATCGCGCTGTAGGTGACCACCGTCGCATGACGGCCCGGCCTGACGACGCGCGCCTTACCGAGTGGAAGGCTGCGCTCTCCAATCTGGTCGGCCTTGAGATGGTAGTAGAGGAATTTGTGCTCGCAGAAGATGACCGGATCGTCGAGAGCCACGGCGTCGAGGAACATCCAGTAGGCGTCTTCGACCGAGGCTGGAGTGAGAATCACGAGACCCGGATACTGAGCGTAGAGCGCCTCCATCGATTGGCTGTGAAAGGGGCCACTTCCTGCCGTGCCACCGGATGGCATGCGGATGGTAATCGGGCAGGTGGTGTTCGTGCGCCAAAACAGGGTGGCAGCCTGATTGACGATCTGATTGAAACCGCAGGTCGAGAAATCGGCGAACTGCATTTCGACAATGGGACGCCCGCCTTCGATCGCCGCACCGACGGCGAGTCCGACCATAGCATCCTCGCTGATGGGTGCGTTGAAGACGCGACCGGGAAACTCTTTCCACAAGTTCTTGGTTGCCTTGAATGCACCACCAAATTCCGCAATGTCCTGCCCGTAGAGGAACACGTTTGGATCACTGCGCAGGGCCTCGTATTGCGCCTCGCGGATTGCCTCCAGGTAAGTCATGCTCATGCTTCGAACTGTCCCTCCACCAATTCAGCCGTGGAGAGTGCGCGCCAGCTCTCACGGTAGGGGTCGGGCGTGGGTTCCTTGCTCACCTGAGCCAGCGCCGCCTCCACGTCAGCCAGACACTGCTCGCGCCAGCGCTGGATGTCATCCGCAGAAGCCCAGCCCTCCGATACGAGCCGCTTTTCGGCGAGGAGAATGCAGTCTTGGCCTAGTTTAGACTGCCGTTTATCATCCGGGATGTATGAGGCGTCGTCGTGCTCGCCATGTCCGGCGAGGCGGAGCAATGAACCAACAATCATCTGCGGTCCGTGTCCAGTGCGCGCGCGCTGCACCGCCCAGGCAAATGTCCGTACGCAGGCAACGAGGTCCGTTCCATCAATCGAGTCGCCCTCAATGCCGTATCCGCGCGCACGATCGACGAGATCTTCGCATCGGAACTGTCGCTCGTTGGTGGTGGAATAGGCGTACTGATTGTTTGCCACGGCGACGACGAGCGGCAGTCTTTCCACTGCGGCTTGATTCAGACCTTCATGAAAAGCACCCGTCGATGTGCCGCCTTCTCCCATGCTAGTCGCACCGATGCCGTCACCAAGCCGACCTTGTAGCCTTTTCGCAAATAGCATGCCATTCACCACCGACACGAGACTCCCGAGATGGCTAATCATAGCGGGCAATCCTTCTTTTGGCCGACCACGATGTACATTGCCATCACGGCCACGCATCGGCCCAGTGATCGCGCCGAGGTAGGTACGGAAGGAGTCTAGCAGCGGCTCCCCGAAGGCAAGACGTCCGGCCTGATCACGAATCAGTGGTCCATAGACATCCTTGCCTTTCTGAAGATGCACCCCGAGTCCGGCGCTGAACGCCTCTTGGCCCTTGCCAAGATAAACGCCCCCTACAATCCGTCCGCCCGCGCGGTAGAGGCCCGCAAGCCGCTCCTCCAGGAGCCGCGACAACTGCATTGAGCGGAAGGCACTCACGCATAGCGTCCGAAGGTCGGCGGACGCTATGTCTTTCGGGTGGGCAATGGTGGTTTGATCGGACACGATTCGCTAGATGCGGCAGCGGGGCATTTCGTGGGCTTTCACACAAGAATGACATTGAATGCTGGCATGGCACTACAGTGCTGTCCAGCGGGGAATCAAACTTCGAGGAGAAGGCTTTGGGATTCCCCAGTGATGGCATTGCCAGTAAACCATTGGGTCGGAGACCGCTGCGCCGGACGTGTCAGTCAGCACATATTCTTTTGTCGGGAAACGGCGTTCATGAAATACCCGTGACGCAGTCGTTTGGGTGTAAAAAATAGGTGTCGCTGATGTTTGATTATGAAAATAGAGGTGGTGTTTTATGTTTTTGGATAGGCGTTGACCGCAAAGCGATCTGCGGAACTCCAAACCTGCGCACGTCCACGGTTTGCCACATTGAGCGGTTCTTCCTGACCATGAGGCAGGGGAACAAGAGAGTCGCCCGCAAGACGCTGGCATATTCCAAAAGCTGGGACAACCACGCGCTTACAGCCTCGATTCACATGTTCGTTTACAACCTCGTCAGGAGGCACGAAACGACCAAGACCACGCCAGCCGTGAAGCTCGGCATCGTTGACCGCCGCTGGACTTTAGAAGACGTGGTGGACATGACGGATCGGTACTTCAAAGCGAAGGAAGACGCTGCGTTCATGGCCGCGTTTGAATCTCCGAAGTTTGCAACCGCCCCAAGCTCAAACAGAGTGTGGGAACCGGTGGCACCCAAAACGCCTTGGTATCTCGACCCTGAAAGCGGCGGCCCAAACCCTTCGATCAAGAAGGCTGGCGTTCAATACGCCGAACCGGACGAAGAGGATGAAGAACCATAACGAAACGAGCCCGACACCACTTTAGTGGTAGTGGGTCACATCGTTTATGGAACTTTCAAAATGAAAACTGCCCGCGCTCGACTACTGTCGGCACATGCCACGAACCAAGCAGGCCAAGAAGAAAGCCACACGGCGCGCCGACAAGATGAAGGCGGCAGAGGAAGGGGTTGCCTCTGCTCAACGTGTGTTTGCCCAGATTCTCAAAAAGGCTGATCCTAAACTGGTCAAGCGTCGCCAAGATTAAGAGGCATTGTATCCCCAAACTTTGGAGCAGCGAGATCAAGTTGCCTCAAGAAAGCATCCCATGTGCCGGATGCTTTCATCAGGAAGCTCACGTTACTCAGGTGTTCCCGCATCTCAGGCACGCCAACCTCGCCGGTGAAATATTGATGATGCAGCCGCTTGCGGCGGCCCGTCGATTCGCTTTTTGGATTCAGTTCTTTTAGCTTCTTCAAAATACCAGGTTTGATGCGGCTGTACACGATGTCGTTTGTGTATTTACCAATCACACCAGGTCTCGCGTTAGTATTCTCGCTAAAATCCCATTTCCGCAGCCGAAACATTTGCCGATAATACTCAAGCGGAAACATGCGCTCCCATTTCCGAAAGCCATCTGTCATCAAATAGGTTTCCAGGATTTTTGCCAACGCGAGCTTATCGCGAACTTCTTGATAGCCCGTAGCCTCGTCGATCAGAGCCGCGATCCCGACCCTTGCCAGTCCCCTCACTAAAATTTCGGACTTCGTTGCAACATCAAATTGAGTGTGGTGAAGCACTCCTTGAGCCCTCGCATCCAAGTAAACTTCACATACCTGCGGCAGAAGCTCGGCGTTGAACCCGAATGCCTTAACCCCCCTCAATGTGATGAAATTGATAGGCTTCGTCGAGTCCCGTAAATCATTGGAAATCAATGGTTTAAGGTTGCTAGCGGCCAAGAAAGGGATGGCATCGTCGATACTGACTCCTTGGCCTGCTTTTGGGCGTTCTGAGCGGCCCAAAGCCTTCAAAAAGCCTTGTTGAGTCAACAGCCGAGTACCGTCCTCAAGCACGGCACAGGGAATACTCACCTGACCTTGCCCTATGGAAATGACCCCCTCGTGTGTTGCTTTTGGTACTCCTTTCTCATGCGCCCATCTGCTTGCCGCCGCCTTGGTCGCAATCGCTTTACGTTGTTCTGGACTCATCTTCCGAGCGCGTGCATCGCCCCCAGCCTTTCCTTGTGGATTATTTGTTTCCATGCTTGCAGATTCTAGTTGCAAGCACCATGCTTGCAAGATAAATATGCAAGCATGTTGAAACTCACCACCGACAAGCGGGCCGCCGTCCTTCGTTGCTTAATCGAAGGAAACTCGATTCTCAGCACGTCGAGAATCACGGGCGCAGCCAAGAACACCATTGTTGGTATTCTCGAAGAGACTGGAGATGCCTGCTCAGACTACCAAGACAAGTATCTTGTGAATCTGCCATGCAAGGTTCTCCAACTGGATGAGATTTGGTCGTTCGTCGGGTGCAAGGAAGCGGCGAAGAAAACCGCGATTGGTGGGCATCCTGGCGACGTTTGGACGTGGACGGCTCTGTGTGCCGACACCAAACTAATGCCGTCGTGGAGAGTAGGGGACCGCTCGGGAAACACGGCTTTCGCGTTCTGCCGTGATCTCAGCAAGCGGTTCACTGGCCAGCTTCAAATCACCACAGACGGCCACAACGCCTATCGTTGGGCAATCGGAGCCAATTTCAGCGATGCCGATTATGCCCAGCTCGTGAAGATATATGGCAAAGACGACAAGGGATTTGATACCGTCGTTGGCATTCGCAAGGAGCCGATCTTCGGCACGCCAAATATCGACCTCGTGAGCACGAGCTACGTTGAACGCGCAAACCTCACGATCCGCATGGGCAACCGCAGGTTCACACGCCTCACGAACGGCTTCAGCAAGAAGCTGGAAAACCATTGCCACATGCTGGCCATCCAGATGATGAACTACAACTTCTGCATGAAGCATGGCACGATCAAGACGGCTCCGGCCCATGAAGCAGGTGTCACGAATCACCGCTGGAAACTGGAGGAAGTCGTCGAGATGACGGACAGGTTCACGGCAGAGCGCGACAGACTCGCATTCGAGAAAGCGTTTGAATCAAAGTTCTCTTCGCCGCGCTCAACACCCAAGACCTACGCGCCAGTTGCCCCAAGAACCCCGTGGTATCTGGACGTGAACAGCGGAGGCAAGCCAGCGGATGAAAATCCATAAAGCATCTGACCCACTACCACTTTAGTTCACCTTACATGCATTGTAAGTAGTTATTGATATTGGGTCCGGACGACCCTCAAGCGGTCATCAGGCCATGGTTTGGACTTCCGAACTATTCCTCAAATCGGTATTCTCTGTCCAAGAAGACGCGGTGCCAAAGTTCCAGGATGAGGAGCGAGACGACTTGCTTGCACAAGACGAACTCGCGCGTGCGATGCATGGACTCGATGAGCGTTGCGACTCTCTTTGGTTGGAAATAGCCGCGCTTCCGGACGGCAGTCTCATTCAGGCAGTCGGCCACGAGTTTTTTGAACTGGGGTTGGTCCAGAAAGTACTCGACCGGCAAATAGAATGGGATCTTGGTGCGCCGAGCGATGTGCGGCGGGAAGATTTTGTCGGCCAGGCGGCGCTCGATGTATTTGTCGGTCTTGCCACGGATCTTCATCTCAGCGGGCATGGTGAATGCCAACTCGATCAGGCGGTGGTCGAGGAACGGCAGGCGGTACTCAAGGCTGTGGGCCATGGTGTTTTTGTCCTGCCGGATGAGCGCCCAGTCCTGGAGCCACTCGTCGTATTGGAGCTTGAGCAGCCGGTCGAGAAATGGGCCGGATTTGTCCTTTTCCTTCTCCTTGGCCATCCAAGCGTCGGTGGCCAGGTGCTGGAACTCGGGTGTGTAGGCGGAGCGGCGCTCGTCTTGGCTCCAAAGGGTGCGGAGGGCGTTGAAGTTGTGATTGAGGTCGCGGCCGTTGTATTTGGCGAGAAATTCAACCACGCGCTTCTTTCCCTGGCTGCCGAGGTCGGCCGGGAACGTGAAAAACCGGTTCAAAAGACCTGCTGGAGCGGCGGCAAAGGCGGCTGCACCCAATGATGTGGCTAGCGGGAAAAGTCGTTTGATTCGCTCAACTTTAGTAATGACGCCGTGGAATGAGTAGCCCGCAAAGGCCTCGTCGGCCCCTTCTCCGCCGAGCACGACCTTGAGATCCCTGCTGGCACCCTGGGCGAGCTTGTAGAAGGCGATGATCAGTGCATCCCCGACGGGCCGATCCATGTGGTAGATGATCTTGGGCAGCAGATCGAAGTCCTCGGGCTGGCAGATGATCTCGTGGTGGTTTGTGCCGAGGAACTTGGCGGTCTCGCGGGCGGCCGGGGTTTCATCGACAGGAGAATCAAAGCCGAGCGAGTAGGTGTTGATGTTCTGAGAGAACTTCCTCATCGCGGCCACGGTGAGCGATGAATCGACACCGGCACTGAGATAAGCGCCGACCGGCACGTCGCTCCTCATGCAGAGGCGGACGCAATCGGTGAAGAGTGACTCTAGCGCCTCGAAGTACTCGCCCTCGGACTTGTAGGTGGCGGTTCGGGCATCGAGCAGCGGTACCTCCCAGTAGCGACGGATGTCGAGCGAGCCTGAGTCGAGCTTGTAGGTGAGGTAGTGGGCGACCGGAAGGATGTGGATGCCCTCAAACATCGTGGCAGGCTCGGGCACATTTCTCAGCGTGAGGAATGGATCGATGGCCGGGATGTTCGGCGCAGCGGAGACGTGCCGACTCTGGAGGATGGACTTCACCTCGCTGCCGAAAAGGAAGCGCCCATTGGCGTGGTGATAGTAGAGCGGCTTCTGCCCGCAGCGATCGCGGGCGATCACGAACTCCCTCTTCCGGGAGTCGTACATGCAGAAGGCAAACATGCCATTCATCCGCCGCAGCAGGCCCTCGATACCCCATTCCTCGTACCCGTGTACGAGCGTCTCCGTGTCGCTGTGGGTGGTGAAGAGATGCCCCTTCCCCTCGAGTTCGGTGCGCAGTTCGACGTAGTTGTACGTCTCGCCATTGTAGCAGATGGCGATGGAGCGATCCTCATTGTAAATAGGCTGCCATCCGGTGCCTAGATCGATGATGCTGAGCCTTCTCATGCCCATGCGGAAGCGCGCACCCTCCGGGGCCTCATACCCCCCTTCTCCGTCCGGGCCACGATGGCGGATGACGCGGCCCATCTTTTCAAGAAGCCCGTCCTCGTCAAAACCCGCAAATCCGTAGATGCCACACATGTGTAATAAAAGAGGCCGACTATGAGCGCAGGCCCGCGCCGTGTAAAGTGCGGGGGAACGGCTGCGTGTTCGAGGTGAATAGCTTGATCGCTTCTGAATCTGAATGAGACCTCGAAACTGAAGATGCCATTCCTTCGCGAACTAACATTCAAGAAACTCGACTCTACTTTTGTGCGAATGCCGGTGTCACCCTGCTGCCGCTTGGGTTGGACAAGTCGAATCAAAGCCCAGAATCGCTTCTCGACCAATTCCGCGGTATGTTTCCGCCACCACACCGAGATGCCCATGGAAGGGTGCAAGCCCAAACGCGTTCATTAGGCACGAAAGTTGGCAGTGAACGTGCGCGTTCCACTTCTGCGGAGTGTTTCGCGACTTGGGCCGCAGTCGTATGGAATTGTCACTGAATGAGATTTGTTTCTGCTTTTGCCTTTTTCCTTTCAACCACCACTTGGGTGTGGGGTGCTGACGCGCCCCTGCCTCCGCGAGGCGAGGCGGCCTACCATCAAAAAATCAAACCGCTGCTGGAGAAGTACTGCTTCGATTGCCACTCGGATGGCGTGGAGAAGGGCGATTTCACCTTTGACGAGCACAAGACTTTTGCAGACCTCCGTGCCGATCTGGTGCTGTGGGACCATGTGCGGCACATGATTGCCACGCATGTGATGCCGCCAGAGAAGAAGGAGAAGCCCTCCCTGCTGGAGCGCGACGAATTGGTGTCGTGGATCGATGACTCGGTATTCTGGTTTGATCCGGCAAAGGTGGATCCCGGTCGTCAGATCTATCGACGCCTGAACCGCACGGAGTACAACAACACGATCCGTGATGCCTTGCTGCTCGACCTGCGGCCTGCGGATGAGTTCCCGCCAGACGACTCGGGCTACGGCTTCGACAACATCGGCGACGTGCTCACGCTGTCGCCCATGCTCATGGAAAAGTACATGCGCGCGGCGCGGCAAGTGGCCGATCAGGCGGTGAAGGTGCAGGAGCCGACCCACGCCCACCTTTTGCTCGGGCCGAAGAAGTTTTGGAACCAGAAAGGAGAGACAAGCGAGATGTCGAGCGCGCGGTGGTTCACCAACAACGCCGAGATCGCGACGAAGGTGACGGTGCCCGCAGATGGCACCTACAAGATCATGCTCCGCGCGGCTGCCTCGCGAGCGGGCGATGAGGCGGCGAAGCTGCGAGTGCGGATCGGAGAGCAGGAACTCGGCACGCACGAGGTGACGAGAATCTTCAACAATGAGATCGGCCCGTGGCAGACGATCACGCTGCAAGCGCGCCTCAAGAAAGGCGAGAGCAAGCTGGTGGTGGCCTTTGTGAATGATTTTCAGGACGAGAAGAATCCGGACGTGGACAAGCGCGACCGCAACGTGGCGCTGGCTGATGTAGCGGTGGATGGCCCTTTCAGCCTGATGGCACCGAAACCGAGTCGTTTCCTCGCGTGGCTGCTCGACGGTCGGCCAGTGGGCGCGCCCGAATTGGAACTGTCAGGCGAGGATTTTGAGAAGGGTGAAGGCACCTCGCACATCGACACGGGCACGATCGAGTTGGCCACGAAGGGCTATGTGCGCCACCCCTTGGAGATCGTGACGCCTGGGATCTATCAACTCAAACTGAAGGTCGGCTCGATCCAAGGCGGCAATGAACCAGCCAAGTGTGAACTGCGTGTGGCAGGCAAGACCGTGGGAGCATTCAGCGTGACGACCAAGGATCAGGCTCCGCAGTGGTTTGAATGCAAGGCCGAGCTGCCCGCTGGGATGCACGAACTCCAAGTGTGGTTCCTGAACGATTTCTATGACGAGAAAACGAAGGCAGACCGCAATCTATGGATTCACGAAGTGCATGTGCGGCAACCCGGCGCATCCAACACACTGGGCGCGGCGGAGATGCCCGCATTGATCGAGCGGATGACCACACGCCTCTTCCGGAGGCCATCGACGGTGGATGAGAAGACAAAATGGTCCTCGCTGGCTGCGGCAGCGCTCAAGGAGGACGCGAGTGCGCTCGAAACGCTGGAAATCGTGCTGGAGGGCATGTTGATGTCGCCGTCGTTCCTGTTTCGCGGACACGCGACGCCATCTGGAGCGGCCAGCAACGGCTCGGCGCTGATCGACGAATTCAGTCTCGCATCACGGCTCTCGTATTTCCTCTGGGCGGCACCACCGGACGACCGGCTGCTGCAACTCGCGACGAAGAACGAATTGCGGAAAAATCTCGCAACCGAAGTAAAACGGATGATCGGCGACTGGAGAGCGTGGGCGATGACGGAGAACTTCGCGGGCCAGTGGCTGCAACTGCGCGACATGGACATCGTGTCGCCGAGCGAGCGGAGGTTTCCCGAGTACAAGGGCGGCGTGGGCTACTCCATGAAGCGAGAGACCCAGATGTTCTTTGATCACATCCTGCGGGAGAACCGGTCGGTGATCGATTTCCTGAACGCGGACTACACGTTTTTGAACTCAACTCTCGCACGCTACTACGGCATCAACGGGCCGAATGGTGGCGACCGGAACAAGTTTGAAAAAGTGTCGCTCGCTGGCACTCCTCGTGGCGGCGTGATGACGCAAGGCAGCATCCTGACGCTGACCTCGAATCCGACCCGCACGTCGCCGGTGAAGCGCGGCAAGTTCTTGCTGGAGAACATTCTCGGCACCCCGCCACCGCCCGCGCCCGGAGGCGTGCCGCCGCTCGACGACAAGCGCATCGACATGGAGAAGCTGACGCTGCGGCAGCAGTTCGAGGAGCACCGCGCGAATGCTTCGTGTGCCGGCTGCCATGCTTTCCTCGATCCGATGGGTTTCGCCTTCGAGAACTACGACGCCGTTGGCCGCTGGCGCGACACCGACAAGGGCAATCCCGTCGATGCCGCAGGGTCGCTGGTGCGTGGGCAGAAGTTCAACAACTTCGCAGACCTGCGAACACTGCTGACCAATGAGCTGTCCGGTGATTTCGAGAGAAATCTCGCCGAGAACCTGCTGACCTACGCGCTGGGCCGCGGTCTGGAGCATCACGACAAACCGGCGGTGCGTGAGGTCGTAAAGCGCACGCAGGCGGCTGAGCATCGGTTTCAAGACATGATCATCGCCGTGTGCGAGAGCGTGCCGTTTCAGCGCATGAGGGTGAGCGAGTGAACCGCCTACTTCGCCACGTTCGGCTTCACCGTGAGGATGCCTGATCCGACCTGTGTGGTAGCCGAGCCGGTAGGTGTGGCATCGCGCTTGAGTTTCGCAATCACGTCCTTGGCTGGCACGCCCCACGCCAGATAAGCGGCAGCTGCACCGGAGACGAGGCCTGTCGAATGGCTGGTGCCGCTGGCAATCGCGACCTTGTCGGTTTCCCAAGCAGACACCACGCCGACACCCGGAGCGACGATGTCGAGATTCTGCCCCGAGTTTGAAAAGCTCGCCTGTTTCCCGCTCGCATCGACGCTGCCTACGCTGAGCACACCGTCGATCGCCGCCGGGATCGCGAGTTGATTGTAGCCTTCATTGCCCGCCGCTGCGACGACGATGGCACCCTTTTGCCAGGCATAATCCAGCGCCGCACGAAGCACCTCGCTATCGCCATAGCCACCAAGGCTGATGTTCAGCACTTTAGCGCCTCGATCCACTGCCTCGATGATGCCCTGAGACAGGATTGTACTAACGGTATAGCCATCAGGACTCGCCACTCGAATGTCGAGGATCTCAGCAGCGGGAGACACCCCAGGAGCCTGAGGGTTTTGTCCAGCGATCAGCGAGGCGACACTCGTGCCGTGGCTGTTGAAGGTCTGGCCGTCATTCACCAAATCCACGTGGGTGATTTGATCTTTGCCAAACGTCGGATGATCCATGATCCCGGTATCTAGCACAGCCACTTTGACGGACTCACCCCACTGCGTGCGATCACCTCCCGCTGAGATGGCATCCATCATCTGCTGGCCACGCTGAAACGGTGTGACACCACCTTCATTCTTCACATCCACACCTAGCTCCTGCGGCACACGCATCCAGAGGTTTGCCTCGGCGGTGGCGGCTCCGTTCGTGTCCGAGATGAAATCGCGGAGTTTGCTCATGTCCTTGTAGCCGACGCGAATGGAGTTCAGCGCGTCGATGCTGCCCAGCAATTGCAGGCCATAGCCCCCGAGATTCTTCACGAACTGATCTCGCGACGCCTTGTCACGAAAAGTGAGCACCATCTCGTTGGCCACGGCATTGGGGTTCTTCGCCAGGGCCTCAAGACCATCGAGCAACTGTTGCCTCGGGTCGAATGATGCGACGGGCGGCGATTGGAAAGCAGATGACGTCGAAGACTCCCCTGCCCCCTCTTGCCTCGCGGCAGAGTCTGGCAATGAAGATTGTGAGCCCGATGAATCTCGCGGCATCCCACTGACGTTCGGCACCGAAGAACTGCCGCCTCCACCACCTCCTAGCACTAGCCTTCCAACCAGTAAAACAGCCGTGAGCACAGTGATGGCAGCCACTGACAAGATTGCGATGCGCAGCTTTTCGTTCATTCAGAGGAGGCGAGAATAGCACACTTTGATCATCGTGACTCGTCTCAATCCGTGGTGCCGGGATGAACAGAACTGAAGTGTCGAATAATGTCAGATTCAAAAATGCTTTCTCGATCTGACATCTCAGCCAAGCTAGCTTTTCGTGGAGCCAAAAGTTACACGCTTGAGCTAGTTAGCGTCCAGTTCTTCCTTTATATTTTGGAAATTATTTTATTACAATGAAATTATCTGCCTCCCGGCGAAGAATTCTCTTGGAATGTCGTATGACAATGGCTTCAATGTCCAATCATGCTTAGCCTTGGTACAAGAACCCCCGGAGAAATCCTTGAAGCGAAAATCAAGGAGAAGAATCTGACCCAAGCGCAGGCTGCGGAGAAGATCGGAATCACGCGCCAATACCTGAACGGCATCATCAACGGAAAGTACCCCTTCACCGCCGATCTGGGATTGAAGCTCACAGAACCCCTCGGCACCGCCCCTGACTTCTGGAGCGAAGTGATTCGGGCTCACGATAGCTTTTCCGAGACAGATGAGGGACGGGAGCTTCAAAGAGCAAAGGATCGCGAGTCGCTCGTTCTTGATTTTGAACTCCAGGGTGTGCGCTCGCTGGTTGATCATCAGATCGACGGCGCAATCCAGGCGAATCACATTGGCATCGAGCCACAGCCCGAACGTGAGCGCATCCAGAGCAGCTATGTTGTGCTGAGCTTCGGCATGAAAGGCTACCTCTACGGTGCCAATGGGAAGCCAGTCGCCGTCGCCACCAAGCCGTCGCTGACGCTGAAGCGCGGTGAATCGCTCTCCATTTCCACGCTCGAGAAAGTCACCATCCCCTCGCGGTTGCGCGGCCGTGTTTACGGGCTCTGTGATTCGCTGGCGGAGAAGTTTCTCTCTTGGTCCTGCATGACCATTCTCGACGCGCCCTTTGGCAATCACCTCACCCTCGGACTCACCAACGTCGGCCCTTTCGACGTGAAGATCACGCACGGCGATCCTTGCTTGATGGTCGGCTTCGAGTTTCTCGCACAGGAGCCCGTGCGCTCCGCCTGACACCTTTCCCCACACCCCAATCTCAACCCGCCCTCCCCATGCTCCAACGCCTGCTTTATCCTTGGCATCTGCCTCCCTACGGACTCCCCAACACGGACTCCTTTTCCTGGAAACCCAAGAAGCTCACACATGAACTACAACACCTCCCTGATCAGGTCAAAGGGATCGTCGAGAGCATCCGGTATGAGTGGATGTTCGACTTCTCCTGCGCCGTCGCGCGCCAGCTTCTCCAGGTAGGCACCAGCCTGAAGGATCACCCGCCATCGTCGGGGGCCGTGCTGATCGCCAATGATCAGCAAACCGTTTCTCCCGTCACAAGCGCTCATGCGTTTCTGATGTCGATGGCTCAGCCAACAGCCTTTGAAATGGCGGGACTGATGATGGAAACGCCGCCGTCCGCGCCACCCTCTGGCTGTTCCGAGATCACGGGCGTTGCGTTCTTTGCGGAAACTGCCCGGAACAAAGGCTCAGGCAGCCGACTCGGGCAGACCATGCAGTTGGTGGCAAACGAAGCCGCGCAGCGCTGCGTGGCTGAAGGCTTCGCCTCGCCTAGCATCTGGTTCACGCACTCAAAGCCATGCCAGGCAAAGTCGCCCATCGACGGTTACGGCGCGCTTCCGATGGCGGGTTATCGCATCCGCTTCTCAGGCTGCACGCCGGAGGCCATCCTCCAGTCTCTCGCCGATGCTGTCCAGGCGCTGCCGCCTGCGCATCGTGTCGGAGATCGTTCAGACGTGATGGTTCTGAGCAATCTTTGGACTCCAGCGGCGAGCGTCTGAGCAGACTCCCCCTGCCCTACGCCTTCAGCGCAGCGTGATACATCGCCTCAAAGTCCTCCTGTGAGACCGGTCGCGGATTGAAGCGCGCCGTCCACTGCTCGCCTGCATGGTGAGCGAGCGCAGGCACGTCAGCCTCTGTAGCGCCATAGTGCGCAATGTTGCGCGGCATGTCGGCCTCCCAGAGCAATTCCAAAACACGGTCCGCCAAGTCACCATCAAACAAGCTCTCGTAGATCTTGGCAATCTCGCCAAGACCTGAGTTGAAGCGGATCACATGCGGAAGCATCACGCCCACGGCCTCGCCATGCACCACGTT
>Ga0075163_10005956_pt1 | contig 16183 bp, 16 predicted proteins | sample JI1023141ADNA_FD_71478 | JGI IMG/M metagenome (GOLD analysis project Ga0075163, IMG submission 71478) | Wastewater effluent complex algal communities from Wisconsin, to seasonally profile nutrient transformation and Carbon sequestration -... | ecosystem: Engineered > WWTP > Effluent > Algae...
GCGGGCGGCGGCGGCAACACCGGCGCGAACGCGTCGGAGGCGAGCGCCGCGTCGTCTTGCTTCGGGAGGTCCTGCCGCGCCTTGCGCCGCTTGAGCACCATCACGCCGGCGATGCCGACGGCGACGTGGATCCCGCCGATCGACATCAGCGCGGGCGCGAGCCCGAGCGCGGACTGCAGCACCAGCGCGAGCCCGAGGAACACGAACACGTAGCCGACGATGCCGATCAGCACGAAGATCGTGTAGTCGAGCGCCGACTTACCGACCGCCTTCGCGCCGTCCTTCGCGTTCTCGATCAGCGACTGGGATGCCTCCTGGACGGGCTCTTTCACCGCGCGCGCACCCAGCTCGAACAGCCGGAACAGCAGAGGTTTTCTCATGACGCACGACCGAGCTGCGAGGCACATGCCACCGGGTGTGCGCGAGGGATCCGTGCGCTAGCCGATCGCGTCGCGAGCGCACCCGCCCGACGTGCGTGCTCACCACAGCGTCCTTTGGGTGTCCCCATCCCTCGCCGGTGTGCATCAGACTGGGGCATGGACGTCCCGCAGGCCCTCGACCGCTTCCGCCAGTTCTACGACGAGTTCTCGCCGGCGTGGATCGCCCGCCTCGAGGAGCTCTACGCCCCCGGCTTCGCGTTCCGCGATCCGTTCCACGAGGTCCACGGCGACTTCGCCACGCTGCGGAAGTACTTCCAGCGCGTCCTCGACTCCCTCGCGGTGACGCGCTTCCACGTCGAGGATGTCGCGACCGGCAGCGATGGAAGCTACGTGCGGTGGCGCTGGGAGTGGAAGCGCAAGGACAAGGATGACCTCCACCTCGTTCCCGGTGTCACGCATCTCCGCTTCGATCGCGCGGGCAAGATCACGCACCACCACGATCTGTTCGACGCGGCGCAGGGCTTCTACGAAGAGCTGCCGATCGTCGGTGCGGCGCTTCGCGCGGTCCGCAAGCGCGTCGCTGGCTAGTTCGAGCCCGAGCCCGCCGGCGGTTTCATGGTCGACGGCAGCCCCGAGCCATGACCGGCCGCGCCACCCATCCCGCCCTGGCTCATCATCACCTGCATCATCGCCTGCGTGTACTTGGAGCGCTGCTCGGGGCTGAGGCGGGTCTTGCACTTCGCGATGTCGGGCGCGGTCTGGAAGCACGACACCACTGCGTCATCCCACTGATCCTTGATGCAGAGGTCGCCGAGTGTGGCGGTGAGCTTGGGCTTGAGCTCCTCGACCAGCTTCTTCAGGTTCGGCGAGCCCTGCCCGCCGCCCATCGCCATCCGGCGCTCGAGCGTCATCGTGACGCCGCGTTCGATCGCGGAGTCGCACGCCGCCTTCTTCGGATCGGCGCCCTCCGGCTTCTCCGCCTTGTCACCACCACCACACGCCGACAATGCGATCGCGAGGACGAGCCACTTCATCCCCGAAGGATGACCGAAAATACGAAAGGCCCACCAGTGGTGAGCCCTCGTTAAGCGAATCAGAAAATCGAATCAGTTAGAGAGAAGAATTACTTCTTCTCTTCTTCCTTCTTCGGCTCTTCCTTCTTCTCTTCCGGCTTCGCAGCCTCTTCCTTCTTCTCTTCCGGCTTCGCCTCTTCCTTCTTCATGTCACCGGCGGGGGCCGCGGTGTCACCAGCGGGCTTGTCGCCGGCCGGGGGAGCGCCAGCACCGGCCATCATGATCTTGGTCATGCACTCGGTGTACTTGGTCATGATGTCGGCCGACTTCTTGGCCATCTCCGGGTCCGGCTTCTCGTCCTTCGCGCCGGCGCCGGCCGTCTTCGCCATCTCAGTGCCCCACTTGGTCATGTCCTCGTTGACCTTGTCGGCGCACGCCTTGTCCTTGCAGTCGCACATCGACTTCTGGAAGCCTTCCATCTTGGCGACGGCTTCACCCATCGCGCCGCCCTTCTTCTTGCAGCCTGCGAAGGCGAGAAGGGACATGGCGGCCACAAACGAGATCGTCAGCTTGTTCATCAAATATCTCCTTGAGCGCTGTTTTAAGGCATCCGCGAATCGCACGGAAGCAAAGTGATGTCATTCATCGCGTTCGCTTTGTCACCGCTCTGCGGGAACTCGTAATCGAACGGCGACAATTCGGTTTGCCGTCGAGGAATCCCCGCAAGACGGGCGCGGAAGTGCCCCAACTGGTCACCGCGTCACGACAATCTTGCGATCCCGCTAGCTGACGAGGAAGCGCTCGTAGGCCCCGAAGTCGTACTCGCGGCCGAGGAAGTTGCGGACCAGCTCCGCCGCATCCCGGCTCCCACCCGGCGCCAGCACCTTGTCGCGATACGCGTAGGTCACGCCCTTTGCCATCAGGCCGGAGGTCTCGAACGGGGTCAGCAGGTCCTTCGCGATCACGAGGGACCATTGATACGTGTAGTACATGGCCGAGTAGCCGACCAGGTGGCCGAACGAGGCGTGGAACCGGGTGCCCGGCACGTACGCGAACGGCGTGTACTTCTTCTGGAGCTGCTGCACGAAGGCCAGCTGATCGAGCCCGGCCGGATCCGCGCGATGGAAGCCGAGCGAGATCGCGGCATAGAAGATCTGCTGCACGGTGGCCGTGCCGAGCCCGAACTTGTCGGCACGCCGCATGTTCTCGACCAGCACCTCCGGGATCACCGCGCCGGTCTGATGGTGGCGCGCGAACCGCGCGAGGGTGTCGTGGCGCCACGCCCACTCCTCGAACATCTGCGACGGGGCCTCGACGAAGTCCCACTCGGTCGCGACGCCGCTCTGCGTGATCCACTTCTGATGGCCGCCGAGCACGTGGTGCATCAGGTGACCGAACTCGTGGAACATCGTGACGACGTCGTCGTGCTCCATCAGCCCCGGATCGTCGCCACCGGGCCGCGGGAAGTTGCAGACCAGCACGCCCTCGGGGAGCTGGATGCCGCGCACGCCATCCTTGAGCGGGAACTGGGCCGCGTGCTTGTACTTGCCCTCGCGCGGGTGCATGTCGAGGAAGATCCGCCCGAGCTTCTCCCCGCCGCGGACCACGTCGTACGCGAGGACGCTGGGGTGCCAGACCACCGCGTCGGGCAGCTTCACGTAGGTCAGCTCGAAGATCTCGGCGGTGATATCGAGCAGGCCGGCGAGCACGCGGTCGTACGGGAAGTACTGGCGGGTCTCGCTCGAGTCGACCTCGTAGCGCTCGCGCTTGACCACGTTCTCGAGCCAGGTCTTCTGCCAGTCGGCGACGGCGGTGGCCTTCGGGTCGAGCGTCTGGAGCTGGCGCAACAGCTCGGCGTAGTCGCGCTCGGCGCGCGGGGCCGCGAGCGACCAGACCTTCTCGATGAACTCCGAGGCGCGGGCGCCGGAGCCGATCATCTTGTCGGCGGTGATGTAGTCCGCCCAGTTCGCGAAGCCGAGCAGCGACGCCTTCTCGGCGCGCAGGGTCAGGATCTCGCGCAGCACGCGCTCGTTGTCCTTGTCGCCGCGGCTGCGGAACGCGACGTAGAGCTGGCGGCGCAGCTCGTCGTTGTCCGCGTACGTCATGAACGGGTTGTAGTCGGGGTAATCCGTGGTGATTCGCACCTTGCCGTTGTCGACGGGGTGCGAGGCGACGAAGTCCGGCGGCAAGCCGACGAGCTGATCCGGCGACGCCTCGATCGAGCGCACGTCCTCGGAGATCGTCTTCGAGAACGCCTGCCCGAGCTTGGTCAGCTCCTCGTCGATCTGCTTGAGCCGGGCGCGGGTCTCCGGCGACTTGTCGACGCCGGCGCGCCGGTAGTCGCGGAGCGTGTGCGCGATGAACCGCTGGGTGTCGGCGTCCGCCTTGGACACGTCGACGGCCGCGAGCGCGTCGTACATGTCGCGATCGAGCGCGAGGTCCGAGTAGAACCGCGAGACCTCCTGCTCGCACTCGCGCGCGGCGTCGCGGATCGCCTCGTCGGGATGGACCTCCGACATCAGGCCGGCGAGCGCGTTGCTCCCGCTCGCAGACATCAGCAGCTGGTTGTAGCGAACCAGCGTGTCCTCGATCGTATGCGGCGCCTGGAGAATCTCCGGGCGGAGCTCCTCGGCGCGACGAAGACCTGCGAGACATTCCTTCGAGAACGGCTGCTCACTCACGACCGGAAAGGTAACATCGAGTGTGCCCGATGATCTGGCTATCCCGCACCTCAGCGACGCGCTGCCGCTGGTCACCTCGGATCCGAGGTGGCTCGAGGTCGCGCTGGCGGATCTCGAAGCGGTCCACGCCGATCACCTGCACTGCGAGCGCAAGGCCGCGAGCTCCGCGCTGTCGCTGATCAAGAGCTATCCCGAGCAGACCGATCTGGTGCTCGCGATGGCGCGGCTCGCCCACGACGAGACCCGCCACGTCGTCCAGGTCGCCGCGCTGCTGACGCGCCGGAAGCAACCGGTGGCGATCGACTTCGGGGACGACTACGCGGCGGCGCTCCAGAAGCTGGTGCGCAAGAAGGAGCCGGACCGGCTGCTCGATCGCCTCCTCGTGTTCGCGGTGATCGAGGGTCGCTCCGCCGAGCGGCTCGGGCTGCTCGCCGGCGCGCTCGACGATGTGAAGTCGCGCGAGCTCTACGCCCACCTCGCCGAGGCCGAGGTCAGGCATCGCGACATCTTCCTCGCCCTCGCGCGCGACATCGCGCCCGAGACGTGGCGCGGGCGCGCACTCGAGCTGGCCGCGACCGAGGCAGACGTGCTCGCGGATCATCCGATCCTTCCGCGGATCCACTGAGCTCGGACACGGTGCATGCTGTAGTGCCGCGATGCAGCTCCGCCTGCTGGAATACCTGTTCGATGCCCTGCCGCTGGGCCTGGTCGTGCTCGACGCCGAGGGACGGATCGTCGTCTACAACCGGGCCGAGGAGCGGATGGCCGCGCGCTCGAAGCAGTCGGTGATGGGCCGTGGCTTCTTCGAAGAGGTCGCGCCGTGCATGGATGTTCGCCAGCTGGCGGGACAGTTTCGCGACAACATTGGCAAGCGACCGATCGATCTGACCGTGGAGATGACGTTCCCGTTCCCGCACATGGATCGGCCGCGCGACGTCCGCGTGCGGATGGCCTCGTTCGAGGCGGACGGCGCGCCGCATGGCTTCCTCGTCATCGAGGACACCTCGCTGCAACGCTCGGTCGAGCGGATGAAGGAACAGCTGCAGAGCCTGCTCGTGCACGATCTCAAGAATCCGCTGTCCTCGACGTGGATGAATCTGCAGCTCCTCGAGGAGACCCCGTCGGTGCGCGACGCGCCCGATGCGCTCGAGCTAGTGGAGAACGCGCTCGACTCGGTGAAGCGCGTGAGCAAGATGACGCTGACCCTGCTCGACATCGGCCGGCTGGAGACCGCGTCGATGGAGCTGCGTCGCACGCGCACCAGTGTCGACGCGATGTTCGCGCGCGTGATCAACGACAACCGCGTGCTCGCGAGGGTCGACGGCAAGCGGCTCGGCGCGACGCCCAGCGGGCTCGAGGTCTCGCTCGACGAGGATCTGCTCGTGCGGGCCCTCGACAACCTGGTCGAGAACGCGCTGCGCCACGCCAAGACGGTCACGCTCTCGGCGCGCGCGGACGGCGATCGCGTGACCCTCGACGTCACCGACGACGGCCCGGGAGTCCCCGAGGCGCTGCGCGAGCGGCTGTTCGACCGCTACGTCCAGATCTCGACCGAGTCCCAGGCGCGGGGACAGAACCGAGGCCTCGGGCTGACCTTCGTACGGCTGGTCGCGCAAGCGCACGGTGGTGACGCCGAGGTGATCTGTCCCGCGTCAGGCGGCTCGGTGTTTCGGCTGGACCTCGTCGCGCCGCGATCGCCTAGCGATTGACGATCGACGCCGTCGCGACGAGCTCGTCGAGCAGCGCCATCGTCGCGCGGCCCGAACAGCCGAACGGATCCACCGCCGGCGTCTCGGAGTACTTGAGCAGGAGCGACGCGTTGACCTTGGCGATGTTGACGTGACCCATCGTCCAGTTGCCGAAGCGGCGTTCGGTGATCTCCTCGAACACCAGCATCCGGACGTGGGTGTGGCGGTGGTCGCTCACGATCGACTTGTAGAGCTCGCAGATCGCGTCGCGGCCTCCCTCGAGCACCTGGATGAAGACATCCCCGCTGACGCAGAGCATGCCGGTGATGCCGAGCCGCGGGTTGTTCCTGCGCGATTGTTCCAGGATCGAGTCCATGACGTCCGGGGTGAGTGGACCGACGGTGCGGCTGGCGTAGAGACATCGGACGAGCATTTCGGCCTCAGGCTTTCAGGTTGATGAGAGACAGAAACTCGCGCCGGAGGGTGGCGTCCTTGAGGAACGAGCCACGCATGACACTGTTGATCATCTTGGTGGAGGCATCCTTGACGCCACGCCAGTGCATGCAGAAGTGGTCGGCCTCCATCACCACGGCCAGCCCATCCGGCGTCACCTTGTTCATCAACACGTCGGCCAGCTGCGTGATCGCCTCCTCCTGGATCTGAGGACGGCACATGATCCACTCGGCGAGCCGCGAGTACTTCGACAGCCCGATCAGGTTGGAGTGCTCGTTCGGCATCAGCCCGATCCACAACCGGCCCATGATCGGGCAGAAGTGGTGGCTGCACGCGCTGCGCACGGTGATCGGGCCGACGATCATCAGCTCGTTGAGGTAGGCCGCGTTCGGAAACTCCGTCACCGGCGGCGGCGCGAGGTAGCGCCCTCGGAACACCTCGAACAGGTACATCTTCGCGACGCGACGCGCGGTGTCCTTGGTGTTGTGATCGCTGGCGGTGTCGATCACCAGGCTCTCGAGCACGGCCTCCATCTTGGAGGTCACCTCGTCGAGCAGGGCGTCGAGATCGCCGGGGGCGAGGAACGCTGCGATGTTGTCGTTCGCGTGAAAGCGCTGCTTCGCCCGCTCGATCCGCTCTCGGATTTCCGTCGACACCGGAGCGCGCGGCGCGACTGGCTTGGGCAGGTCGGTCATGGAGCTGGTGGCGGTACGATGAACCCGACCACCCTCTGGTTACCCGTCGGATCGTTCGATCCGGATCGCATGGGTCGTCATCCCAGATCGGCCTGCACGCTCAGGCAGGGACGCGTGGCTTGCGCGCCGCGACCACCGTCGACACCATGTGCGACTCGCTCGCGACCACCGCGAACCCGGCCTCGCGCACGAGGTCGGGCAGCGGATCGGCGAGGTAGTCGAGGTAGTACGGCTCGTGGAACTCGCGCGGGAATGCGTCGAGCACCTCGCGCAGCTCGGGTGCGTCGGCGTACTGCGACGAGTCCTCGATCACCAGCAGGCCACCCGGCCGCAGGACCCGGAACGCTTCGCGCAGCACGTTGCGGCGCGCGCGCCTCGGCAACTCGTGGAACATGAACACGCTGGTGACGGCGTCGTAGCTCCCGCCCGCCGCGGTCAGGGTCTCGGCGTTGCCCGCGATCACGTGGGCGCGCGCACCGAGGCGCCGGTTGGCCTCGGCGGCGTAGAACGGTGACAGCTCGACACCGTCGAGGCGCACGCCGCCGAAGCAGCGCGCGAACATCGCGAGCATGCCGCCGGTGCCCGCCCCGAGATCGAGCAGGCGCGCGAACGGCTCGCCGCTCGCGCGGAGTCGGGACAGGTGCGGGATCAGCTGCCGGCGCATGACATCGGCGGTGCCGCGAAACAGCAGCTCGACCGAGGCCTCGTAGACCGCGGCCGAGGCGGCGCTGAGATAGCCATCGGACTGCCAGTGGAAGTTCCGGCGGTAGTACGGCGGGAACGACTCGAGCTCGACGTGCGCCGGCAGATCCTTGAAGTTGCCCTGCCGCTTGCGCGCCGCGAACAGCGGGGCATCGCGCACCAGCCTCGGCAACGCGCGAACGATCTGCGTCGACAGCGAGGTCGTCAGCAGCGCGGCCGGGTAGTGACCGAGCTCGACGTTGCGGAGATCGGCCTCGAGGAGCGCGCGCAGGCGTGTGCGAAGCGCGAGCACGGTCGCGCGGGTCGGCGGCGACCGGCGAACCCCGGTGGCACGACCGACGACGGTCCCGAACGCGGCGCCCGCGGCGAACCAGGCCGCGCGCTGCGAGAAATAGCGAACCCGATCAGGGACGGTGAGCCGAACACTCATGCCGGCTGTGATGTCGCTGGCTTCTCGTTGGCTACGCGAGAATTCGTTCGGCCAGGGCCAGCCCCGAGAGCACGGCGCGACTCGTTGCCGCACCTGCCACCGCGTCGAAGCCATCCCCGGCGACACCGAGCTGTAGGGCATCGTCGTAGGCGCACGGCCTGGCGATCCGCGACGTGGCCCGCGCGTAGCGCCAGCGGTGGCCGCGCAGATGAATCACCGCGCCGCGGACGTGTGGTCAGCGCGTCGGCGAGCTCGCGGGCCGCCTCCTGCGGGTCCTGCTCGAGGTGCGCGACGCTCCACGCCTCGCTGCCGTGCGCCACCCAGAGCTCGGCGGCGGCGGCGATGCGACCGGGTCGGCTGTCGAACCGGTGCGCGGAGGCGAGCGGGCCACCCACGTCGTGGAGCTCGTCGAGCTGACCGTCGGCTTCGATCGCGAGCATCGCCACGAGGCACGGCGCGAACGTGGCCTCGGCCAACAACGCGAGCAGCGCGTCGGCGGGCGTCGTCGCGAGCAGGTCGCACACCTGCGGGATCGGCGCGGTGATCGCGACGACGTCGAACGGGCCTGCCGTGGTCGTGAGGCCGGCGCGCTCGATCTCGAGCCACCAGCCGTCGCGCCGCGCGAGGGAGACCACGCGCGCGCTGGTCTCGACGGCGAGGCCGGCCGCGAGATGATTCGCGAGGGCGCTGGCTCCCGGCACGCCGACCCACGTCGCCCGGTCCGCACCGCGGGGGTGCCACGGCACGATCACGCCGGCGCGCTCCCACGACGCGCGGAGCTCGCCGACCGCGCCGAGATCCAGGCGAGGTGCGCCGTGATCGAAGCGCCACGCTCCCTCGCGGCGAGTCGACGTGCGACCGCCCACGCCGCGCCCCTTGTCGAACACGGAGACGCGCGCACCTCGGTCGTGCAGCGCACGCGCACAGGTGAGGCCGGCGAGCCCACCGCCGATCACGGCCACCGATCGCATCTGGGTCATGGCTGCTGTGATGCCGGCCAACCGGATCTGTTGCGCTGAGGTACAGTGTCGCGATGGCGGACTCCCGACCACGTCTCGTCGTCCGACCGCTCAAGAGGACCGACCTCGCCGGGATCGTGGAGATCCAGCGCAAGTCGTTCCCGATGATCGATCCGTGGACGCGCGAGCAGTTCGAGAGCCAGCTCGCGATCTTTCCCGAGGGGCAGATCGGCGTCGAGATCGACGGCAAGCTGGTCGCCACGTCGAGCTCGCTGATCGTCGACGAGGAAGATTTCGGCGCGTACCACACGTTCGACGACGTCAGCGACAAGGGCTACATCCGCAACCACGATGGCGAGGGCGACACGTTGTACGGCATCGACATCGCCGTCGATCCGAAGCACCGCGGCTCGCACCTGACGCGCCGGATCTACGAGGCGCGGAAGGAGCTCGCGCGGAAGCGCAACCTCCGCGCGATCCTGATCGCCGGCCGCATCCCGGGGTACGCGAAGCAGGCCGACAAGATGACCGCCGAGGAGTACGTCCGGCGCGTCGTGAAGAAGGATCTCAAGGACAAGGATCCGGTGCTCACCGCGCAGCTCTCGCAGGGCTTCTCGATCCGCGCCGTGCTCAAGAACTACCTGCCGAGCGACACCGAGTCCGGCGGCTACGCGGTGTTCATGGAGTGGCTGAACCCCGAACACCATCCGCTCGGCACGGCCGCCGTGCGCAACATTCGCGTCGCCGCGGTGCAGTACCAGATGCGGCCGATCGCGAGCTTCGAGGAGTTCGCGCAGCAGTGCGAGTTCTTCATCGAGACCGGGTCGGAGTACCGCGCCGATTTCCTGCTGTTCCCCGAGATGCTGACCAACCAGCTGCAGGTGCTCGTGCAGATGAAGGAGTCGTCCGCCACCGCGCGCCGGCTCGACGAGTTCACCCCCCGCTACAACGAGTTCTTCTCGCGGATGGCGATGAAGTACGACGTCAACATCATCGGCGGCTCGCACCTCACGGTCGAGAACGACAAGCTGTTCAACGTCGCGTCGCTGTTCCGCCGCGATGGCACCGTCGAGCGGCAGTACAAGCTCCACATCACCCCGGCGGAGTCGCGCTGGTGGGGCGTGTCGGCGGGCGACGAGGTGCGGGTGTTCGAGACCGATCGCGGCAAGATCGCGATCATGATCGGCGACGACGTCTCGTTCCCCGAGCTGTCGCGGATCGCCGCCGGCAAGGGTGCGTTGACGCTGTTCGTGCCGTTCAACACCGACATCCGCTCGGGCTACATGCGGATCCGATCGTGCGCCGCCGCGCGCTGCATCGAGAACGGCATGTACGCGGTGCTCGCCGGCCCGATCGGCAACCTGCCATTCGTGCAAGGCGCCGACATCCACTATGGAGAGGCCTGCATCCTCACCCCCTGCGACGTGCCGTTCGCGCGCGACGGGGTCGCCGAGGAGGCCACGCCGAACGTCGAGACCATGGTGCTCAACGAGCTCGATATCGAGGCGCTGCGCCGCAACCGCCTGACGGGCAGCGTCCGCACGTGGATGGACCGCCGGCAGGACCTCTACGCCGTCCGCTACACCGAGAACGGCAAGCGCCTCGAGGTCTGACCGAGCTCGCGAAAAGGTTTTTTGCCCCTTGCGGAATGCGAGGTGAATGCGAATAGTTGACCGCCCACTGTGCCTTTGATCCACCTGATCCTGTCGCTCCTGATGGTGGCCCTGCCCACCGGCGGGCGCTTTGGATCGGTGCAGCTCGACGAGGAGCACGAGCGGGATCGCTCGGAGCAGACCGAGAGCAAGCAGATCGCGGGCGAGCATCGCCAGCAGCGCCCACCCGGCGCGCCGGCCGCCACCGAGTCTCAGGTTCCCCGTGCCGTTGATCAGGGGTTTGTACCGACGCTGAATCCTCGCGGAGCCGAGCCTGCGCTCCGCGGTGTCACCGAACGCCGGATGTTGTGACCGTCCTCGCGTCGCGTTCGTAGGTCGGCTCGATGTTCGAGCTGGATCTTCGATCGCGCGCGTAGCGACCCACATTCGACGTCCGGAGATCTCATGTTTCGTGCTTCCTCGCGCGAGTCTGCACTCGCGCGCGCTCGCGTCGCGTCCCTCAAGACCAATCGCTTACGTCCTCCCGACACGCCCCGTGCCTCGGGCGGGGCGGAGATCCGCGAGACCTTGCGTGCGCGGTGGTCCGAGATCGGAACGCAGGGGATCTCGTTCCACGACCTCCTCGCCGGTCTGACGGTCGCCACGGTCGCGATTCCCCTCAACGTCGCCCTCGCGGTCGCCGCCGGGCTGCCCGCGAGCGATGGCTTGATCGCGGGTGCGATCGGTGGCTTCGTCGCGGCCGCCCTCGGCGGATCGAACTACCAGGTGTCTGGTCCCGCCGCGGCGCTCAACGTCATGGTGTTCGGGATCGTCGGCCAGTTCGGCCTCGGCGCCGCCGCCGCCGCCGCGCTGATCTGCGGCGTGGTGTCGGTCGCGATCGGCATGCTCGGCTGGGGCCGCTACGCGAACCTGCTGCCCAAGATCGTGCTCGCCGGGTTCACCACCGGCGTCGGGCTCACGCTGATGGACAAGCAGGTCCCGATCCTGCTCGGGTCGGATATCGCGCTGTGGCACATGCTCTCCGACTTCTGGGCGATGGAGTGGCTACGCGAGGTCGAGTGGCTCTCGGTCGTATGTGGCCTGCTGGTCATCTGGATCACTGTTGCGCTCGCCAACCTCAAGAGCTTCCCGTCCTCGCTGCTCGGCATCATCATCGCGACGTTCATCGCGTACGAGCTCGACTGGACCGAGGTCGCCACCGTCGGCAGCGTCGACTTCACCGGGCTGTCGCTCATGCTGCCCGAGCTCGCCACCGGCACGAGCTGGCTCGCGCTGATCGCGGTCGCGTTGCCGCTCGCGGTGCTGTCGGCGGCGGAGTCGCTGATCTCGGCGAAGGCCGTCGACGACATGTCGGCCGGCAAGTCGGGCTACAACGCGAACGCCGAGCTGTTCGGTCAGGGCATCGGCAACCTCGCGAGCGGCATCTTCGGCGGCATGTCGGTGACCGGCGTGATCGTGCGGTCGAGCGTCAACCTCCAGGCCGGAGCGCGGACGCGGATCGCGGCGATGGCGCACGGCATCATCCTCCTCGTCGTCGCCTACTTCTTCTCCGACTTGCTCGCGATCATCCCGCTGGCCGCGCTCGCCGGTCTGCTCGTCACGATCGCGTGGCGGCTGATCAAGGTGAAGATCGTCATCGAGGCGTTCAAGACCCACAAGCTGCACGCGCTCGCGTTCATCGCGGCCGCGGTCGGCACGACGCTCGGCTACCTGATGACGGGGCTCCTCGTCGGCAGCGCGCTCTACTACCTCGACAAGTGGTTCGAGAAGCGGGCGAAGGCCGCCACCAAGGACGCGCCGATCCTGCGTCCGAGCCCGACGATCCGCGCCGTCGTGACCACTGCCGGTCGCGTCGAGGTGGAGCACGAAGACAACCCGTCGATGCAGGAGCAAGCGGTGTGGTCGCGCCACGTCCGCACCAAGCCGAAGATCCACCCGACCGCCTACGTCCATCCGACCGCCTCGGTGATCGGGTGGGTCGAGCTCGGCCGCGAGGTCAACGTCGCCGCCGACACCTCGATTCGTGCGGACGAGGGTGCGCCGTTCTATATCGGCGATCGATCGAACGTCCAGGACGGCGTGGTGCTCCACGCCCTCAAGGACAAGTGGGTCCTCGTCGAGGGTAGACGCTGGGCGATCCACATCGGCTCGGACGTCTCGCTCGCCCACCAGGCGCTGGTGCACGGTCCGTCGATGATCGGCAAGAAGTCGTTCATCGGCTTCAAGGCGATCGTCCACGACTCGATCATCGGCGAGGGCTGCTTCATCAGCCACGGCGCGGTGGTGGTCGGCGTCGAGATCCCGCCCGGCAAGCGAGTCCCGAGTGGCTGGATCGTCGATAGCCCCGAGAAGGTCGCGCAGCTGCCCGATGCAGAGCACGCGCATGCGCACTTCAACGAGGACGTCGTCCAGGTCAACCGTGGCCTGGTGGTCGCGTACTCGCGCAGCACCGACCCCGCCCACCTCGTCGAATCCCTACCCCTGCCCGGACAGTCCGGCGCCACCCAATCCGGCTTCTTCATCAAGCCTCTCTGAAAGGATCCCCATGACCTCTCTCCTGATCGGAATCGCCGCTGGCGCTGGCCTCGTCCTGATCGCCTTGATCATTCGTAGCGGCGTCAGCATCGACAACGGCAACATCGCCGTGCTCTCCAAGTTCGGCCGCTTCGTACGCGACGGCCAAGGCAAGGTCGTGACGTTCGAGCCGGGCTTCCACTGGCGTGCGCCGTGGGCGCAGGTGCACGTCATCTCGCTCGCCGAGCGCAGCGTCGGGCCCGGCAATGCCGAGTCCGCGATCGAGGCGCTCGCCTCCGACGGCACTCGCATCCGCGTCAACGCGCGGCTGCGCTACCGGGTCGACCCGACGCACGTCACGACGTTCCTCGCCGACGCGAAGGACGCGCCGCACCACGTGGCCTGGCTGTTCCGGCAGCGGCTGCGCGAGCAGATCGCGCGCTTCGAACAGCGGCCCGGGGAGCTCTCCGCGTACACCGCGATGCGGCTGCGGATGAACGAGCTGCAGCAGCGGACGCTCGATGCGTTGAAGAAGGAGGCGCTCGCCGAGTACGGCGTGCAGGTGATCGCCGTCGACCTGCTGCAGCTCGACCCCCCCGAGGAGCTGGTCGATGCGCTCAACGGCGTGATCACCGCCGAGTCGGAAGCGAACCAGCTGGTGTCACGCACCGAGCTGCAGTGCCAGCAGCGCACGCTGTCGGCGAATCACGCGGTGACCATCGCGCATGCCCGCGCACGCGCCCAGGAACACGAGATCCGCACGGTCGGGACCGAGCTGGCGACGCTCGCGGATCAAGGCGTGCTGCGCGACTACGTGGCTCGTCGTCGCCTCGAGGTCCTCGGCGGATCGCAACGCGTGTACCTCAACCACCAGCCCACGGGCACCAGGAGCTAGTCATGACCTTCGATGCAAATCATTTCCTGATCGGTCTCGCGATCCTCCCGGCTGCCGCGCTGCTGATCGTGCTCCTGTTCAAGCGCTTCGCGGTGATCAACCCCGAGAGTCACGAGGTGCTGCGACTCCGCATGGGCAAGCTCGAGGCCCATCACACGGACCCGGGTCTGGCCGGCAATCGGTTCTCGCTGTTCAATCGATTCATCGTCGTGTCGCGCCAGTGGGACGAGCGGATCTTCCGCGCGATCGAGTCCAACGACTCGCAGGGCACGAACGTCAAGGTCGACCTCCGCGTCACCTTCCGGATCGCCGATGCGAACAAGGCGATGTTCGCGGTGCACGACTGGGAGGAGGCGCTCGAGAGCTCCACCGTGCACGAGGCCGCCGCCGCGATCGCCGGCAAGGAGCGCATGTTGTTCCTGCGCAACGCACCCGAGCTGTCGACCGCGTTGACCATCCACGTGCGCAAGACCATGGCGGAGTACGGCATCGAGATCGGCGATGTTCGGATCCTCAATGTCGAGTTCCGGCCCGAGGTCGCACGGCAGATGTTCGAGGCCGTGGCGGCGAAGCTCGACGTGGCGAAGGGCGAGTACGAGGAGCGCGGGCGCACCGATGCGGCCTTGCTGCTCGCCCGCACCGAAGAACTGGTTGCCGAGCTCGAGGCGAAGGCCAAGACCGAGAGCCTCAAGGCGGTCGGGCGCGCGTATCACGAGCTCCAGAAGCGTCCGGAAATCTTCGATGCGTACACCGACCTCTATCGGCTGGCGCAGCTCGATCCGTCGAAGGTCGTCTCGTTCGATGGGTTCGAGGAGCTGTCGACCGCGGCGCTCGTCGAATCTGACCTCGAACGCCACAACGACAACAACCACACGCACGCCCGAGGAACCAGCGGGGTGAACGTGTCGTAAGCTGCCGGCATGCACTCACGGCCCTTCGGCAACGGCCTGATCGTCACGCCGACGAGGCTCGCGCACACGGCAGCACTGGCCGAGCTGCAAAAGATCATCTTCCCGACCCTGGCACCCGAGCAGCGGTTCACCGCGGCCAACTACGACAAGCACGTCGAGTTGTTCCCCGAGGGACAGTGGGTGGTGCTCGACGAGGCGACCGAGCGCGTGGTCGGAGCGACGACGACGATCCGGACGGGGTTCGACGTCGTGTCGCCCGGGCACACCTTCGCAGGCGTGATCGAGGGTGGCTGGTTGACCTCGCACGATCCCGAGGGCAGCTGGCTGTATGGCGCGGACATCGGCACGCATCCCGAGTTTCGGGGGCGCGGCATCGCGCGCGCGCTCTACGCGACGCGGCACTACGTGGTCCACGAGCTGGGGCTCGCGGGGCAGCTCACCGTCGGGATGCCGAGCGGCTACGGCGCGATCAAGCACGAGCTGAGCGCGCAGGCGTACTACGACCAGCTGCTCGCCGGGACGCGCACCGATCCCACGGTGTCGGCGCAGCTCAAGATCGGGTTCGAGCCGCGCGGCTTGATCGAGAACTATCTCGACGATCCGGTGTGCGCCAACTACGGCGTGATCCTCGTGCTCCCGGCATCGCGCGACGTGCCGTTTCCTCAGTAGTCGTCGTCGCCGCCGTCGTCAGACGGCGAGGGCTTGGTGCCGTCGTAGATCCGATCGAACACGGCGCGCGCGTCGCTCGCGAGGGGCTTGCGGGTCTTGGTCAACAGCTTCTCCGCACCCTGGAGTGACCACGGGTAGTAGCGCTGCTTCGCCATCGCGAGCTGGTCGGCGGCACGGGTCAGATCGCGCGGCAACCCGTCGGCGCCGGTGAGGTAGGCGACCCCGAGCTCGAAGTGCGCCGTGCCGGTCGCCAGCTGATCGTCGTCGTAACGGAGCGACGAGCTCTCCAGTAGATCGGAGCTCAACTCCTCTGCCGCCTTGCGATGCTTCGCGGTCGGCCCGTGCGAGGCCGCGACCTCGAGCCACTTGTACATCTCGTCGTCGGCGGCGCCGTCGGTGAACGGCTGGATCGCGACGACCAGGGACTCGACATCGCCCTTGATGGCGAGCGCGGCGAGCTGTGCCGAGGTCAGCTTCTTCGCCTTGCCCTTACCCACCTTCGCGAACGCGCGGTCGAGATCCAGCCCCGTTGTCTTGGCCTTGGGCGTTGCCTTCGCCGCGGGCTTCTTTGCCTTGGCCT
>Ga0075163_10005958_pt1 | contig 16181 bp, 17 predicted proteins | sample JI1023141ADNA_FD_71478 | JGI IMG/M metagenome (GOLD analysis project Ga0075163, IMG submission 71478) | Wastewater effluent complex algal communities from Wisconsin, to seasonally profile nutrient transformation and Carbon sequestration -... | ecosystem: Engineered > WWTP > Effluent > Algae...
ATGGGCGGGCTCTACAAGGTGCTGGAGGTCGCGCGGCAGCACGACTGCCAGGTGTTCTTCCCGAGTTCCATCGGCGCCTTCGGCCCGGGCACGCCAAAGGACAACACACCGCAAGACACTATCCAGCGTCCGAGCACGATGTATGGAGTCACCAAAGTCGCGGGCGAACTGCTCTGCGACTACTACAACCGGCGTTTCGGGGTCGACACCCGCGGGCTGCGCTTCCCCGGCCTCATCTCTTACGCCACCCCACCGGGCGGCGGCACCACCGACTACGCGGTGGCGATCTTCTACGACGCGATCCGCTACGGAAAGTACACCTGTTTCCTCAAACCAGACACCCGGCTCGACATGATGTATATGCCGGATGCTCTGGCCGCGCTCGTCACCCTGATGGAAGCGGATCCGGGCAGGCTGATCCACCGCAATTCCTTCAACGTCACGGCCATGAACTTCACGCCTGAAGAACTGGTGGCCGCGATAAGGAAACACATTCCCGCCTTCGAAATGCGGTACGAGATCGATCCTGTCCGTCAGGGCATCGCCGACTCGTGGCCGAACTCGCTCGACTGTTCCGCGGCGCGCGCCGAGTGGGGCTTCAGCCCCAGGTTCGGGCTCGAGGCCATGGTCGAGGACATGCTGACCCAACTCCGGGCCCGCATCAGTTAGGAGCTTTCCATGCCTTTCGAACGCCTGTCGCAGGCCCTGCAACAGGAGATCGCGGTCATCGACGGCCGCGGCTCCAGCAAACGCCATGAACTCGTGATCGTGGACGTGGTGCCCCCGCGGGAGGGTCACGGGCCGCGTTACCTTCTCGAGGGGCAAGGCGCCACGCCGTTCCTCAAGATGAACTCCAACAACTATCTCGGCATGAGCCTGCGGCGTCACGTGATCCAGGCCGAGGAAGCGGCGGTGGGACGGTTCGGTTGCGGACCGGGCGCGGTCCGGTTCATCAGCGGCACCTACGAGCCCCATGTGGCCCTCGAGGCGAGGCTCGCGAAGTTTCATGGCCGCGAAGCCGCCATGCTGTTTTCCTCGGCCTACGCCACGATCATCTCGACCATCGTGCCCCTGATCACCGCGGACACCGCGCTCATCTCCGACGAGTTGAACCACAACTGCATCATCAACGCCATGCGGATGGCGCGTCCGAAGGACAAGTACGTCTACAAGCACAACCAGGTGGCGGACCTCGAGGCGGCCCTCACCAAGGCGGCCGAGAGCGGGGCGAAACGCGCGGTGGTGGTCACCGATGGCATCTTCAGCATGCGGGGCGATCATGCTCCCCTCGTTGAGATCCAGGCCATGGTCCGGAAGTTCGATGCGCGATTCCCTGAGAACGCGGTCCTCGTAGTCGACGACTCGCATGGCGTCGGCGCCTTCGGGGCCACGGGCCGGGGCACCGAAGAGTTCACCGGGTGCGAGCCGGTGGACATCCTCGTGGGCACACTGGGCAAAGCGTTCGGCGTCAACGGCGGCTACGTCACGGGTTCGCGCATCCTCGTCGACTATCTGCGTGAGACGTCGATGATGTACATCTATTCGAACCCCATCACTCCGGCCGAGGCCGCGGCGGCCAAAGAAGCGGTGGAGGTCCTCGACTCGCCCAAGGGCCTCGGCTACCTCGCCCATCTGCGAGAGATGACCGCCAAGTTCGAAAAGGGCCTGATCGACCTGGGCTTCGAGACCATCCGCGGGGAACACCCGGTGACGCCGCTGGTGGTGCGCGACACGCCGAAGACCCAGGCCCTGGTGAAGCACCTCTTCGCCCACGGCATCCTGGCCACCGGCCTTTCCTATCCGGTGGTTCCCAAGGGCGACGAGGAAATCCGCTTCCAGGTCTCTGCCGACCACACGGTCAAGGACATCGACACCGTCCTCGACGCGCTGAAGTCATTCGCCGGCTGAGCTCGGTCCGCGGCCGCACGCCCGCGCCGGTCGCGGGTAGGATCACGGGATGATGATGCGCTCTCGTTCGACCATCGCCGTCACCCTCGCCTTCCTCACGGCCTTCGCTCCGCTGGCCGCCGCCAGCCAAGCCGCGCGTCCTGTCCGCCCGAAGGCCGCACCCCCGCCGCGGCCGGCCGCGAATCGCGTTCCCCCGGCCCGCTTCGCTGATCCCGACCGGCTGGGCAAACTGGCGCGGGCGTTTCCGGAAATCGACAAGGCCTTCCTCAACTTCGCGCAGGGCGGAAACGCGCCCGGAGTGGCGTGGGGCGTCATCGTCGACGGTGAACTCGTCCATTCGGGAGCGACCGGCGCGCGCGATGTGCCCTCGAACGTCAAGGCCATGCCCGACAGCGTGTTCCGGATCGCCTCGATGACCAAGAACTTCGCCGGCCTCGCCATCATGAAGCTGCGCGACCAGGGACGCCTCTCGCTCGACGCACCGGTATCGCGTTACGTGCCCGAACTGAAGAACCTGCCGCTCCCCACCACCGACTCCCCGGAAATCACCGTGCGCCATCTGCTGACCCACTCCGAAGGATTTCCCGAAGACAATCCCTGGGGCGACCGTCAGCTCGCCGAGAGCGACGCGACGTTGTCGCGATGGATGCGCGCGGGCTTCCCGTTCTCCCAGGCGCCGGGAATGGGCTACGAGTACTCGAACACCGGCTTCGCCATTCTCGGACAGGTGATCGCCAGGGTGTCGGGAATGCGGGCGCGCGACTTCATCGACCGCGAGTTCCTGAAGCCCCTCGGCATGACCTCGACGAAATGGGACACCTCGGCGGTTCCGGGCGATCGCATCGCCCGCGGTTACGGTCGCGTCGACGGTCAGTGGGTGGCCGAAACGCCGCTGGCCGACGGTTCCTACGGCATCATGGGTGGCCTCTATTCGACGGTGCCCGACCTGGCGAAGCTGGTGGGCATGTATCTCTCCGCCTACCCCGCGCGGGACGGCGATGATCGGGGCCCGCTGAAGCGAGCGTCTCTTCGCGAGATGCAGGTCGCGCATTCGCCGTATCGATCGACGGCCCTACGACCCGTGGTCAACGGCCCGCTCAATCTCTCGTCGGGCGGCTACGCCTTCGGCCTCGCCTCGACCCAGACCTGCCGCTTCGCGAACGTCGTGGCCCACTCCGGCGGCTTGCCCGGCTACGGGTCCCAAATGCGCTGGCTTCCCGAGTATGGCGTGGGCATCGTGGCCCTGGCGAACGGAACCTACGCGGGTCCGGGCCGAGCGGTGAACGAATCACTCGAAGCCCTGGCCCGGACGGGCGCCCTCAATCCGCGAGTGCCCCAGCCTGGCCCCGAACTCATCAGCACCCGGGCCGCGATCGACGAACTCGTCAATCGCTGGAGTGACGACGGCCTGCGGAAAGTGGCGGCTATGAACCTGCTGCTCGATCGCTCCCTGGATCGAAGGCGTCAGGATTTCGAGAGCCTGCGCGAGAAACACGGCGTCTGCCGCGGCGGGTCGGACATCGAGGCCGAAAACGCCCTGCGCGGACGATGGACGCTCACCTGCGAACGCGGACAGGTGCGGGTGAACATAACCCTCGCCCCCACTCTTCCGCCCACGGTGCAGTCCCTCGAGACGTCATCGATCCTCCCGGCGAGCGCAGGGTTCAACCGCGTCGCGGGGGAACTAGTGCGGTCGATGAACTCCGGTGAGCCGTTGAACGAATCGCTCGTCTCCTTGAGCGCCCCCAAGGACGTGGCCGGGCAGATTGCGGCGGCGCGGGTCTATGGAACGTGCGTCGCCAACGACCTGGTGGCCGGGGGACCGGACAGCGGAACCCTTCGCCTCAACTGCGATCGCGGACGCCTCGACCTCCGCCTCACCGTCGACAGCGCGGGCCTCTTGACCGGTCTCCGCATCGCGCCTGCGTCGGGCGAAGTCTGTGTGCCCTAGCCGCTAGCGACGTTCCGAAACGATGAGGGCCCGGCCTCGTTCAACGTCGACGCGCGACAACAACCAGGCGCCGACCACGAAGAACACGGCGAGACCGAGAATGGCGCCCCGGCTGGATCCGGTCACCGTGACCATCACCCAGAAGAGCGCGGGGCCCATGATGCCCGCGAAGCGTTCGCCGATCCCGTAGAAGCCGAAGAACTCGGATGATTTCTCCTTGGGAATGAGGCTCGCGAAGAGGGATCTCGACAATGCCTGGGCCCCGCCCTGAGCCGTCCCGATCAGAGCGGCCAGCACGAAGAAGTGCCAGGTCTCGGTCATCAGGTACCCAACCACGCAGATCACGAAGTAGGTGGCGAGGGCGATGTAGATGGCGGCGCGGGTGCCGATCTTCGAGGACATCCGGCTGTAGAAGTAGGCACAGGGCAGGCCGATGAACTGCACGGCCAGAATCGCCTGAAGCAGCCGGGCCTGGGGAATACCGATCTCGGTTCCGTAGGTGGCGCCCACCTTGATCACGGTATTGACGCCGTCGTTGTAGACGAGGAACGCGATCATCATCATGAACGCCTCGCGATAACGGCGCAGGTCGCGGAAGGTCGCGCGCAGTGAATCGATGGTGGCGGCGAAGGCCTTCATCGGAGAGCGCCGCTCGCCCTTTCCGTCGCCGCTTGCCGGCGGTTCGGGCACGTTCCGGAACAAGGGGATGGAGAAGACCGCCCACCAGACCGCGGCGAAGGCGAAGGACGCGCGTGTGGCCGATCCCGCATCGGCGAACCCCCAGGCCTGGGGATTCGCAATCCACAGCAGGTTCAAGGCGAGCACCAGGCCGCCCGAGAGATACCCGAACGCGTAGCCGGCGGACGAGACCAGGTCGATCTCCTCGGGCTTCGCCACGTGCGGCAGGAGCGAGTCGTAGAGGATGAACGAAACCGCAATGCCGACGTTCGCGAGTCCGTACCAGAAGAGCCCGGATCGCCAGTCGCCCGGACCGACAAACGAAATGCCGAAGGTGGCGATCACGCCGATGCCGACAAAAAGGGCCAGGATGCGTTTGCGCGTGCCCGAGAAATCGGCGAGTGCGCCCACAAAGGGCCCGATGAGAGCCACGATCAGCGCGGCGATGGCGGTGGCGGCGTAAAAGTGGGCGCCCGACTCGGCCTTGGTGAGTCCCTGGGCGGCGACACTGGCGAAGTACACCTGAAAGACCTGGACAATCGAGGTCATGAACGCGGAGTTCGCCCAGTCGTAGGCCACCCAGCCCCGCAGTTCCGGGCGGGACAGTCCGAGTCGCTCGAGCAAGGGGGCAGCCACGGTGCCGCATTCTGTCATTCCGGCGAGGTCTCCTGGCGCGGCTTTGTTGTCAGAATGGAGCCTCATCATGCCCAAGAGCCCCGTCACCAGGACCACCGCACCCTTCACGTACCGGATCCCGGTCATGTTCCACGACGTCGACGCCGCGGGAACGGCCTACTATCCGCGCCTCGTCGACTTCTGTCACCGCGCCTTCGAGTCGTTCTTCAACGACCGGATCGGCAACTCGTACGCGAAGGTCATCGGAGGCGGAGTCGGTTTCCCCACCGTTCGTTTCGAAATCGACTTCATCAGCCCCATCCGCCATGGCGACACCATCGACATCTCCGTGAGGGTCGCCGACATCGGCCGGACTTCCGTGGGCCTCGCCTACGAGGCGCGTCGCGGTCGGACCGTGCTCTTCCGCGCCAGCAACGTGGTTGTGGTGGTCGACCTCAGAACGATGACCAAGAAGCCGCTTCAGGGCGCGATGCGCCGCCGATTTGTCGCGGCTGCCGCTTAGGACAGGACCAGGCGTTCGATCAGCTCGACCCGCCGGCCGAGGTCGGCGGCGAGGACGTGTTCGTGGCGCGCGTGCGCTCCATCGCCTGCGGGGCCCAGGCCGTCAAGGGTGGGAACACCGGCGGCCGCGGTGAGATTCCCGTCGGATCCACCGCCCACTCTCTCGCCCCCAAGCTCGAAGCCCAGTTCGGCCGCGATCCGCCGAGCCGAGGCAAAGAGAGAGCGCGACGCGTCGGTCTCCATCAGCGGAGGTCGGTCGAAACCGCCCAGGATCTCCACCCTCACACGGGGATCCTGTGACCGCCAGGCGCGCAGGTCACGTTCGACCCGCTCGGGTTCGCTTGTCGTCCAGACCCGGCAATCCAGAGTGACCTCGGCGTTTTCGGGGACCACGTTCGACTTCGTACCCGCGGAGGCCAGCGTGGGCGTGACCGTGGTTCCGAATTCCGCGTTGCCGAAACTCCGCGCCACCTGGACGAACTCGGCCAGCGCCTCGAGGGCCGAAGCACCCTTCTCGGGATCGAGGCCGGCGTGCGACGGCACTCCGGTGAAGCGCACCCGGAAGAGCCCCGTCCCCTTGCGCGCGACCTTGGCCGCGCCCCCGCCCGCGGACGGTTCGAGAACCAGAACGCGGTCGTGTTTCTTGGCGGTCTCGATGAGGAGCCTGCTCGAGGCGGCGCTGCCGATTTCCTCATCGGGGGCCAGGAAGAGCGAAACGCGGGGCGACGCGGCTCGCGAGCGCAGCCGGTCCAACACGTGAATGCCCACCGCGACGCCTGCCTTCATATCGAAGACGCCCGGACCGCGGATGACCCCGTCCTGATTCTGAAACGGGATCTCGCGGAGGGTTCCCAAGGGCCAAACCGTATCGATGTGGCCGAGGAGAAGAGTGGACGGCCCTCCGCCCTCGTCGGAACCGACGGTGGCCACGAGAGCATCACCGCAACCCTGGCAGGGCACAGTGCGGGCGATTTCGGCCCCGCCTCGGTTCAATCGGTCGCGAACCCAGGCGGCCACGGCGCTCACCCGTTCCGCGTCGTCCGAGGGGGATTCGTGCTCGACCAGCTGACGCAGGTCTTCGAGGAGCAGGCCGGTGTTTTCCACGGCGGGCATCATAAGTCCTGGCCGGAGATAGATTTCGGCGGCAGGCCCACGCGATGGAACCTGACAGGCCGGCGCTTCGTTATTGCCATAGAGAGGAAAATCCATGACCACACTGTTCTTTCTGGGCCTGATGTTCTGCGGAGCGCTCATCGCGCTGGTGGCTCTGCCGCTCATGCTGCTGAAGGTGGGCTTCAGCGTGGTCCTGGCCCTGGTCACGATCCCCTTTCAGATCCTGGGTTCGATCCTCGGCGGCCTGACCCGAGGGGTGCTCAAGGGCATGTTCTGGCTGGCGATCCTGATGATCCCGTTGGCCGTGATCCTGTTGCCCTTCACCATCCTGGCCTTCGGAGCCTGGGTCGTCTACCGCGTCTTCCGCCCGCGGCGTCCTCCGCAGGCCTACGTCGTGGCCTGAGGCGGGGCATCCATTTCGAAGCCGGTACAATCACCGGCGATGAGCATGGAAGCGGCCCTTCTCGCGCACCAGACGTCGGAGCCTCGGGAAGAACACGATCGCGCGCGCATGCTCGAGTTCGCGCGCCGCCATCAGGATCCGTTCGATCGCAACATCCCCGAAGGACACTTCACCGGCTCCGGCCTGATCATGTCGGAGGACGGAACGCAGGTTCTCCTGCTCCATCACGTGAAGCTGCGTCGCTGGCTGCAGCCGGGCGGTCATGGCGAATCCGGCGAGACCCTGGGCGAGAACGTGGCCCGGCGCGAGGTGGAGGAGGAGACCGGTCTGCGGCCGCGACTGCATCCGACCGCTCCGAGGCCTTTCGATGTCGACATCCACACCATCCCCGCGCGGAAGACCGACCCAGAGCACGAACACCTCGACCTTCGTTATTTGTTCGTGGCCGATCCGCGAGAGTCGCTGCGGGGCGAGGAGAACGAAGAGCCTTCGCTGGTCGAAGGACCCGCGGTCCGCTGGTTCGGGACCGAGCAGGCGCTGGGCATGGACATTGACCCGGGACTCAAGCGCATGATCCGGAAGGCAGCGGCCCTCCTGAGTTCGCGGTGATCAACTCGTCGCGGGTCAGCGTGGTGATACCCGCCCTGAACGAGGAAGCGACGATCGTCGCGGCTCTCTCGTCCGTGAGCGACGCGGACGAGATCGTGGTGGTGGACGGTGGTTCCTCAGATCGGACCGGCGAAGTCGCGCGGGGCCACGGCGCCCGTGTGATGACAACGGCCGCGGGCCGGGGCCCACAACTGGCCGATGGCGCCGCGGGGACCAGCGGCGAGTGGATCCTGTTCCTCCATGCGGACACTCGGCTCGGGCCGGGCGCGTGCGCCTTCATCCGAACCTGCGACGATGCCGTGAAAGGCGGCGCCTTCCGACTCCGCTTCGATTCGCCCCGGGCCATCTATCGCCTGATGGAGGCCGCGGTGGGCCTGCGCACACGCGCGTTGAGTTTGCCTTACGGGGATCAGGGCATTTTCTGCCGGCGTGGTGCGTATCTGAAGGCTGGCGGCATGCCCCGGCTGCCCGTGATGGAGGATGTGGCGTTCGTGCGGTCCCTGGGCCGGCTGGGCCCGCTCGCGTTTCCGCCCATCGATGCCCTCACCAGCGTGAGGCGGTACGAACGCCGTGGGATCGTGCGCTCGGTCGCTTCCAACCTCTGGCTCCTGACCCGGTATCTCGCGGGAGCGGATGCCGAGACGCTGGCCCGCGCTTACAGAACCTAGAACGGACCGCCGGGCAGGCCAATCATCCCGCGCAGGCCCTTCACGAGGAAGTGGGGGTAGGAGGTAAGGAGGAAGGTGAGCAGGGCGGCCACGAAATATCCGGGCAGGATCAGGGCCAGGGGAGTCCACGCCGGGATGGCGCGCTTGCCGGACAGGAGCCAGGGAAGCAACAGCGGCGTCACCGCGAAGGCGAAACCCATGGCGCCCAGGGCCAGACTGTCGCACCACGGACAGGGGGGCGGCGGACCGATGTTGATGCTGCACAACTTCTCCGCGCCCTGCCATAACGTGGTGCACCCACACAGGAAGAGGACACCGCAGGCGGGGGTGAAGAAGGCCGCGGAAATGACCACAGCGAAGAAAGTGGAGGCGCGCACCCGAAAACTTTAACCTTCGGAGACGAGACAGGACGACGCCGGTAGGGCAAGATCACCTGCGTGAAATTGAAGGAACGGGATCAATGAACCCAAAGGACCGCCTGATCGTGGCGCTCGACGTCGACAACAAGGAACGTGCCCAGGTCCTCGTGGACGAGCTTGGACCGCACGTCGGCATGTTCAAGGTCGGCAAGGAACTCTTCACCGCGGAGGGACCACAGATCGTGCGTTCCATCGTGGAGGGCGGCGGGAAGGTGTTCCTCGACCTGAAGTTCCACGACATTCCGAACACCGTGGCCAAGGCGGTCGGCGCGGCCGCACAACTGGGCGCCTTCTTCGTGACCCTCCACATCACGGGAGGGCGCGCAATGCTGGAAGCCGCGGCGTCGGCCCTGCCCGCCGAAGGAACCCAGCTCCTCGGCGTCACCGTCCTGACCTCGCACACCGACGCCTCCCTGATGGAAACGGGCATGCGCGGCACGGTGGTGGAGACCGTCCGGCAACTCGCGCGACTGGCCCACGAGTCGGGGATCGATGGCGTGGTGTGCTCCCCGCATGAGATCGCCCTGATCCGCGAAACTGCAGGCGACGACATGGTGATCGTGACCCCGGGAATCCGCCCCAAGGGCGCGGCGAAGGGCGACCAGGCGAGGGTCACCACGCCGGGCGAAGCTCTGCGCCTCGGGTGCGACTACATTGTGGTGGGTCGACCGATCACCGAGGCGGCCTCGCCGAGTGACGCGGCCAAGGCCATCGTCGACGAACTCAGCCGCGGCTGATCGAGTTCGACAGCTCGTCCTGGTCGCTCACGCCGGCATCGCGCGGGAAGTGAGCAGCCAGGAGATCGCCCGCCTGCTCGACCGCGGCCACCAGTCCCTCGGTGAAACGCCCGGCGCGAAAGGCCTCGGTCAGCGTCGCGGCAATGACATCAAGGGGCCCGGTCCCCACGCGTGAGGTGATTCCCGAGTCGCCCAGCACCGCGAACGTGTGATTGCGGGCGGCGATGAAGATCAGTATGCCGTTGCGTTCGGCAGTGGCGGTCATGCCGAGACGCTCGAAGGTCGCGGTGGCTTCCTTGATGACGTCTCGAGTCTCCTTCTCCGTGACGTGAAGACGGATCTCGCCGCGCGACCGGCCTTCGGCGACGCGGATGGCCTCCACAATTCGCGGTTCGTCGATTCTGGCAAAGAAGGAATCAGTCATGGCTTACCAGCTCCCCGAAGCGCCGCCGCCGCCGAACGAGCCCCCGCCCCCGGAGAATCCCCCGCCGCCGCCCCAGGAACTGCCGCCGCCGCCGCTCGACCAACCGCCACCGCCGGACCAGCCAGTGGACGATCCCCAGCCCCGCCGCCCCCGCGAGGAGCCGCGCCCCGAGTAGGTCCGTGATCCCGTGATCTCCTGGATCTCGCGCAAGAGCGGCAGCGCGACGCCGACGAAAAAGAAGAGGAGCACCACCAGGACGATGAGCCCGGTCCGCCCCGGCGACGAAGTTCGGGCCTTGGGCTGATACTCACCCTTGGTGGCCGAGACAATGGCCTCCACTCCGGCAAGAAGGCCCTCGCCATATCGGCCATCCCGAAAACGGGGCGTGATTTCGTCACTGATGATCCTCGCCGCGAGGGCGTCGGGCAGCGCGCCTTCGAGCCCGTACCCGACTTCGATGCGCATCTTGCGATCGCCCACGAAGACGAAGAGAACCGCGCCGTTGTCGCGGCTCTTGTCGCCCACCCGCCACGCTTCGGCGGTGCGATTCGTGTACTCCTCGATCGAGGTGTAGCCCTCGGGAATCCGGTCGGCCACGACCACGAGAACTTGATTGGACGACGTCTTCTCGAAGTCGCGCAGTCTCTGTTCGAGACGCGCGGCGACGTCGCCGGCCACAACTCCGGTGCTGTCGGTGAAGAAGTTCGAAGGTGGAGGCGGGGCGGCCGGCTGAGCGAAGCCGCTAACCGGCAGCGCGAGGGAGGCGAGTACGAAGGCGACGACCAGCCCGAGACTCCCCCAACTCCGCAAAGCGGAGCGCGACCCTGCAGCCAGGAGAAGGCTCAAGGAGAGCTACTTCGAAGGGGTGGGGGCGGGAGAGGCTCCGAAGTTGAAGTCGACCGTCGGCGCTTTCTCGCTGCCCGCGACCGACTTGAAGTAGGGCTTCTCCTTCATGCCGAAGAAACCGGCGAAGAGTCTCGCGGGCATGCGCAGGATGGCGGTGTTGTAGCTCTGGGCTTTCTCGTTGAAGCGGTTGCGCTCAACCGAGATCCGGTTCTCGGTGCCCTCGAGCTGAACCTGCAGATCCCTGAAGTTGGCGGTGGCCTTCAGGTCGGGATACTGCTCGGCCACGACCAGAAGACGGGAGAGCGCCGAAGAGAGCCCGCCCTGCGCCCGCTCGAAATCGGCCATCGACGCAGCGTCGCCTGGATTCACGCGAACCTGCCCTACGCTCGCCCGCGCCTGGGTCACCGCCTCAAGCGTGGACTTCTCGAAGTTGGCGGCGCCGGAAACCGTGGCCACCAGGTTCGGAATCAGATCGGCGCGGCGCTGATAGGCGCTCTCGACCTGGGCCCACTGGGCATCGACGGCCTGGGACAGACCCACCAGGCTGTTGTAAGAACCCATCAGGACGAGACCCACCCCGAGGGCGAGGAACACGGTAACGACAAGGCAACCAATGGCTTTCATTCTCTTTCGACTCCATCTGCGCGTATGGGCGAATCCGCGCCCGGTGATCATAGTCGGGCCCTCTTGCTCGTCGTGTGCACGGACAACGCCTGCAAGGGACCCGGGCGTGAGCAGGGGCCGCCCGGCAGCCGGCAGCATCTAAGATCGTGGGTTATGACCAAGCTCGAATCCCTGGGCATCAAGCGCCTCGAATCGGTTCACTACTACGTCCACGACCTCGAGCGGTCGCGTCGCTTCTACGTTGACATGATGGACTTCGCGGAGATCGGGGTGAGTTCCGACGACCTCACGCGCCGCGGCCACCAGAAATCAGTGGCCTTCATGGCCGGCAACTGCGTGGTGGTCTGCATCGCACCCGAGGGCGAAGGTGGACGGGCCGCGCGCTTCCTCAAGAAGCACCCCGATGGTGTGGGCACCTTGAACTTCGAGGTCGAGAACATCGAAACCACGTTTCGCCTCCTCGAGGAGCGGGGAGGCACGCCCATCCAGGACATCGAACGCGCCACCGACGTGAACGGCGGCGCCCTCGCCTGGTTCTCCATCACCACGCCGTTTGGCGACACCACGTTCCGCTTCATCGAACGCAAGGGTTATCAGGCCCTCTTCCCCGGATTCCTCGCCCACGAGACGCCGCGCGGCGGGTCAAATCGTCTCGGCTTCCAGGGCTTCGATCACACGACCTCCAACTTCCAGACCATGAAGCCGGCGCTTTTGTGGATGGAGCACGTGATGGGCTTCGAGCAGTTCTGGGATGTCCAGTTCCACACCACCGACGTGGGCAAGGAGGACAAGAGCCACGGCTCGGGCCTGCGCTCCGTGGTGATGAAGGATCCGCACTCCGGGGTGAAGTTCGCGAACAACGAACCCTGGCGCCCGTTCTTCAAGTCATCGCAGATCAACATCTTCAACGAAGAACTGCGAGGTGACGGAATTCAGCACCTCGCCATCTCGGCCAAGGACATCATTTCCTGCGTTCGCGGCCTGCGCGAGCGCAAGATCGAGTTCATGCCCACCCCGTCGACTTATTACGACATGTTGCCGGAACGTTTGAAGCGCCTCTCCATCGGTACCATCGACGAGGACCTGAACATTCTCCGCGAGCTCCAGATCCTGGTGGATGGCGACGGACCTCACTCGTACCTGCTTCAGATCTTCCTGCGCGAGGCCTCCGGCCTCTACCGCGAGGCGGCAGCGGGTCCGTTCTTCTTCGAGATCATCCAGCGCAAGGGTGATGAAGGGTTCGGGGCGGGCAACTTCCGCGCGTTGTTCGAGTCCATCGAGCGAATGCAGACCACGTAAGTGAGCGCGACGCCCGTTCCCGCTCACCCCGCCGGCCACCTCGGTCTCGGATCGGGGATCGGCCTGGTTGTCTCCAACATGGTGGGCGCCGGGGTGTTCATCAGCGCCGGCTTCATGGCCCAGGATCTCTCCCCCGGCCTGATTCTGCTCTCCTGGCTCCTGGGCGCCTTGATCGCACTTTCCGGCGCTCGCGCGTACGCCACGGTCGCCACCTGGGTGCCCCGGTCGGGGGGCGAGTACCGCTACCTGTCCGACCTCATGCATCCCGCCCTCGGGTGTCTCGCCGGCTGGGCTTCTCTGCTCGTCGGTTTCTCCGCGCCCATCGCGGTGAACGCGGCCGCGGCCGGAGCCTTCGCCCGTACTCTCGGTTCGCCCCTGCCTGCGCCGGTGTTCGGCGCTCTGGTGATCCTCGCCCTTGGCCTGATGCACACGATGGGACGAGGCGCCTCACGCCGCGGCCACAATCTGCTGTTCAGCGCCAATGCCTTTCTCCTCGCGGGTTTCGTCATCGCAGGTCTCTTCTTCGGAACCAACGAATGGCCGGTTTGGACGCCGCAGTCCCAGGCGGGAGCGGCGGGCTTTCCCACCGAAGCCTTCGCGCGCGGCCTCTTCTACATCGCCTTCGCCTTCTCCGGTTGGAACGCCGCGGTCTACAACGCTTCGGAGTTCCGCAACCCTGGCCGCGATGTGCCACGCGCTCTGTTGATCGGCTGCAGCCTGGTGGCCGTCCTGTACCTGGCGGTGAACTGGGTATTCGTGGCGAATCTCAGCCCCGACGACTTCAAGGTCGTGTTCGGCTATGACCAGAACCAGGTCACGCTCGGGCACGTGATCCTGAGCCGCATCCTCGGACCGCTGGGCGGCCTCGTCATGTCCTTCCTGATCCTGGTTGCCTTCGTCGCGGGAGCCAGCGCCATGACCATCGTGGGACCGCGGGTGTACGCAGCCATGGCCGCGGACGGATTCCTGCCCGCGTTTCTGCGGGTTGAGGAAGGCCAGGTGCCGGTGAAAGCGATCCTGCTCCAATGCGCGGTCGCGCTCGTCATCCTGGCCACCCACACCCTGCAGCAGGCCCTCGCGAATGTCGGCGCGATTCTCACTCTGTTCGCGGCACTCGTCTCACTTTCGATCTTCCGCCGCGCTCTTTCCGGCAAAGTGGGAATCGACAAACCACGACCGCTGACCTTGATAGCCGCGGGGGTGCACGTGGCGTCCTCCGCCTTCATGCTGTACTTCGGTTTCCGCGACTCCACCGGCCTTTTGCTCTGGGTCGGTCTTGTCGCCGCCGCGGGACTGGGTTTTTGGGCCCTGGCTCGAAGGTCAGCTGAGCAGAGGGCCGCGGGTTAACGCCTAAACCGCGGTCCCGACCATTCGGCCCACGAGAGCGGTGACGGCCATGGCCAGAGCACCCCAGAAGACCACCCGGGCCGCCGCCTTCCCCACCGGAGCGCCGCCGGCGCGGGCCGCCACCACACCAAGGGCGGCCAGGAACAGGATGGAGGCGCCCGCCACCACGGTGGAAACCTGAGGCGGCGGAGCGAGCAGCGCCGCGATCAATGGGAGCGCCGCGCCCACCGCGAAAGTGGCGGCGGAGGTGAGGGCGGCCTGGACGGGTCGCGCGGTGGTGATCTCCGAGATGCCGAGTTCGTCGCGGGCGTGCGCGCCGAGGGCATCGTGTTCGGTGAGCTGATGCGCGACCTGGGAAGCAAGTTCAGGCGTGAGGCCACGCGCCTGGTAGATCATCGCGAGTTCGAGGTGTTCGGACTCGGGCTCGGTGGCGAGTTCAACGCGTTCGCGGGCGAGATCCGCGGCCTCGGTATCGGATTGGGAACTCACCGACACGTACTCGCCTGCCGCCATCGACATGGCTCCAGCCACGAGTCCGGCCATACCCACAGTGATGAGTTCGTCGCGGCCGACGCTGGCCGCGGCCACGCCCACCAGGAGGCTGGCCGTCGAAACGATGCCGTCGTTGGCGCCCAGAACCGCGGCGCGAAGCCATCCGATGCGTGAGGTGCGATGGGTCTCGGGATGGGTGGTTCGTGCCATGACGGGAGTGTAAGGCGGACGCGCGTGCTACGGTAGCGCCCGTGGAACCGCGATCCTCATCGCCCTGGAGCCAGGCGGGAACAGTGGCCGGCTTCCTGCAGTCGCCTCCCAACGCCACGTTGATGCGATATGCCCACGCGGAGCGGGCGCGACGCCCCTTCACCCGGATCCTCGACATCGGTTGTGGCGCGGGGCGGAACGCGGGTCCGCTGGCCGAGGCCGGGTTCGAGGTGATCGGGCTCGACCTCTCCTGGCCCATGCTGCAGGGAGCCTATTCCCGCGCGCGCACGGGTACGGGGGCACTGCATCTCACCCGGTCCGACATGGATCACCTTCCCATCCGCGACCACTCCGTGGATCTGGTGATCGCGCACGGGATCTGGAACCTGGCCGCATCGGGCGCGGAGTTCAGAAGAGCGGTGCGCGAAGCGGCGCGGGTCTCGAGGCCCGGCGCCGGACTCTTCGTGTTCACGTTCTCGCGGAACACGCTCGACGCCGACGCCACGCCGGTTCCGGGCGAGGCCTTCATCTTCAATCAGTTCTCCGGAACGCCGCAGTGTTTCCTGACCGAGGAGCAACTGGTTTCCGAACTGGCTGCGACGGGCTTCGCGCTCGACCAGACCACGGTGACGCTGACGGAACACAATCGCCCGCGGCCCGGACAGCTTCGCTCGACCGGCGGGCCGGTGATCTTCGAGGGTGCGTTCCGGCTCACGCCCTGAAGTCGCCGCGACTTCAGCCGTCGAGCTTCTTCTTGAGCTCCACCAGAAGGTTCAACGCCTCGATGGGAGTGAGGGCGTTCACGTCGGTCTTGCGTATGTCTTCGGCCACCGCGTCCGACACCGGAGCGAAGAGCGAGAGCTGACGCTCCTTTGGCGCGCCCACGATCCCGGTGCGCGCGAGCTTGGGCCGGCCTTCTGAGTCGAACTCGGTCTGCTCGAGGTTCTTGAGGATCTCGCGCGCCCGCTTCACCACCGGAGCGGGCAGACCGGAGAGCTTGGCCACCTGGATACCGAAGGACCGATCGGAACCGCCCGGCTCCACCCTGCGCAGGAAGAGGATGTCGTCTTTCCACTCGCGCGCGGTGACGTGGAGATTCGAGACAGAAGGACGGTCGACCGCGAGGTCGACGAGCTCGTGATAGTGGGTGGCGAAGAGCGTGCGCGGGCAATGCGCGCCGCGTTCGGCCAGATGTTCGGCCACCGCCCACGCGATGGAGAGGCCGTCGAAGGTGGCGGTACCGCGACCGATCTCGTCGAGAAGCAGCAGGCTGCGTTCGGTGGCGTGGCGGAGGATGTAAGCGGTCTCCTGCATCT
>Ga0075163_10005959_pt1 | contig 16180 bp, 17 predicted proteins | sample JI1023141ADNA_FD_71478 | JGI IMG/M metagenome (GOLD analysis project Ga0075163, IMG submission 71478) | Wastewater effluent complex algal communities from Wisconsin, to seasonally profile nutrient transformation and Carbon sequestration -... | ecosystem: Engineered > WWTP > Effluent > Algae...
GGCGATCACCTGCAGGCCGAAGTCGATGCCGGCGGTGACCCCGCCCGCGGTCATGCGGTTGCGATCGATCACGACGCGCTCCGCGGTGGCGATCGCGCCGTAGGCCGCCAGCAGGTCCTGATACATCCAGTGGGTGGCCGCGCGGTAGCCGCGCAGGAGCCCGGCGGCGCCGAGGAGCAGGGCGCCGGTGCACACCGACGTGACCCACCGGGCCTCGGCCCCGACCCGGCCGAGGAACGCCAGGGTGTCGGCGTCCTCCATCTGGGCGATCTGGCCGTAGCCACCGGGCACGAACAGCAGGTCGGCGCGCTCGACCTGGGCGTAGCTGGCGTCGGCGTGGAGGATGAGCCCGGTGTCGGCCTTGATCGGCCCCGCGACCTTGGCGGCCACCGTGAGGCGGGCGCCGGGCAGGCGCGCGAACAGCTCGAAGGGACCGGTCAGGTCGAGCTGGGTCAGGCCGGGGAACGCGAGCAGGACGACGTCGAAGGCGGTGGAGTTGGTCATGCCGTCACCCTAGCGACGAAGGGCGATGGCACGAACGACAATCTAGTCGTAATTTCTGCCATGGCCTCCTCGCGCTCCCCACGCCGTCGCGTGGTCTTGATCGCCTCCCCGGGCGTCCAGCTCCTCGACCTGACCGGGCCCCTCGAGGCCTTCGCCGGCGCCGCCCAGCACCGCCCCGGGGCCTATCACTGGGTCGTGGCCAGCCCGGGCGGCGGGGCGATCACGTCGTCGAGCGGCGTCGTGGTCACGACCCGGGCCCTGGGTGGCGTGCGGCCGACCGCGCGCGACACCGTGTTGATCGCCGGCGGCGACGAGGCCGGGGTGCGCGGCGCGATCTCCGATCGCCGGCTGCGGGCGTGGCTCGTGCGAGCGGCGCCGGTGGTCGAGCGCCTGGGCTCGGTGTGCTCGGGCGCCTTCGTGCTCGCGGCCACCGGCCTCCTCGACGGCCAGCGCGCCGCCACCCACTGGTCGGCGTGCGATCGCCTGGCGGCGTTCCGGCCCGCGCTCACCGTCGACCGCGACGCGATCTACGTCCGGACCGGGCGGCTGTGGACCTCGGCCGGGGTCACCACCGGCATCGACATGGCGCTGGCGATGATCGAGGACGACCTCGGCCGCGAGGTCGCCGACGCCGCGGCGGCGCGGCTGGTCCTCTACGCCCGCCGCCCGGGCTTCCAGTCGCAGTGGAGCGACGCGCTCCTGGCCCAGGCCCGGTCCGGCGACCCGCTGGCGCCGGGGATCGCGTGGGCTCGCGCGCACCTGCTCGGCCTCGACGTGCCGCGCCTGGCCCGCCAGCTCGGTTGGTCGGTGCGGACGCTGCACCGTCGGTGTCAGGCCACGGTCGGGACCACCCCGGCCAAGCTGATCGAGCGCCTGCGGGTCGAGCGCGCCCGCGAGCTCCTGGCCAGCGGCGAGCGCGCGGTCAAGCAGGTCGCCGCCGCGGCCGGCTTCGCCGACGTCGCCCAGCTCGCGCGGGCCTTCCGGCGCACGCTCGGCACCCGGCCGCGCGACTACCGCCTGCTGTTCGGCTGATGGCTGCGCTACTTGGTGCCGAACAGGCGGTCGCCGGCGTCGCCCAGGCCGGGCACGATGTAGCCCTTGTCGTTCAGGCGATCGTCGATCGACGCGGTGTAGATCGGGACGTCGGGGTGGTGGGCGTGGAAGGTCTTGATGCCCTCGGGGCAGGTCAACAGGCACACGAACTTGATCGAGCGCGGCTTGGTCTCCTTCAGCCGATCGACCGCCGCCACCGCGCTGTTGCCGGTCGCCAGCATCGGGTCGACGACGATCGCGTCGCGGTCCTGCATGTTGTCGGGGACCTTGAAGTAGTACTCGACCGCGATCAGCGTCTTGGGGTCGCGGTACAGGCCGATGTGGCCGACGCGCGCGCTCGGCAGGATCTCGAGCATGCCGTCGAGGATGCCGCTGCCGGCGCGCAGGATCGAGATCAGCACGATCTTCTTGCCGTCGAGCATCGGCGCCAGCATCGGCGCCACCGGGGTGTCGATGTTGACCATCGACATCGGCAGGTCGCGACACACCTCGTAGCCGAGCAGCACGCTGATCTCGCGCAAGAGGGTACGGAACGAGCTCGTGCTCGTGTCCTTCTGCCGCATCAGCGTCAGCTTGTGTTGCACGAGCGGGTGTCCGATGACGTAGACCTGGCCAGCCATGATGCGTGACGTTACCTCAGCCGCGGCGGCGGCGGTGGCGTACGCTGGCAGGGTGAAGCTCGCCGCCTCGTCCCTCCTCGCCCTGCTCGTGCTCGGCTGCGGTCCGTCGACCCCCGCGGCCACAGGACCCGCGTCCGCGCCGCTGGCGCTGGCGACGACCGCACCGGCGCTCGGCCCGACCGATCCGGCCCCCGCCACTGAACCGGCACCCGAGCCGGCGCCGTCGCCCGAGCCGGCCACCGTCGAGTTCGTCGACAACCGCATCGTGCCGAGCCGCCCGGTCACCTACGCCACCGGCGCCGCCGAGGTCACTGCCGACGGCGACGTGGTCCTGGCCGCGGTCGCCGCGTTCCTCGCCAGCAAGGAGACGATGACCCAGGTGCGGATCGAGGTCCACACCGACGCCCAGGGCAGCGACGACGCCAACCAGGCGCTGTCGGAGGCCCGGGCCGTGGCCGCGGCGCGGGCCCTGATCCGCCACGGCGTCGCCTGCGAGCGCCTGCTGCCGGTCGGCTTCGGCGAGACCAAGCCGATCTCCGACAACCGCACCGCCGAAGGTCGGGCCCAGAACCGCCGCACCGAGTTCGCGCCGGTCGCGCTGCGCGGCAAGGTCATCGGCGGGCTGCCGCCCGACGGCGGCGGCCGGATCGCCGGCGACGCCTGCGCGCTGTGATCTCCGAGCTCGCCGCGCGCTCCGCGATCACCTCCGGGCCGCGCCGGTGACGAACAAGTAGTGGCGGCCGGTGATCCACACCTCGCGATCGTGCTGCTGGAGGTACTTGCGGTAGAACGCCAGGTCCTTCACCACCAGGCCGAGCTCGGGCTGCCGCAGGTTGCGGATCCGCGCGCCCGGCACTAGCACGCCGTCGCGGTACCGACAGTTGGGCACGCCGAAGATCACCGCGCCGGTCGCGGTCAGGCGGTCTTGCACGACGTGACGGAGGAGCGCGCGGTCGTCGACGCCTGGGCTCTGCAGCACGCCGATCGCCAGCACCAGATCGAAGCGGCCGAGCGCCAGGCTCGGCAGCGTCGCCAGGTCGGCCTCGTGGAGCTCGGCGCGTGGGCCCAGGCGTGCGCGGGCCGCGGCCAGCGCGCTCGGGCTGTGATCGACCCCGACCAGGTGGGGCGCACGGTCGGCCGCGAGCTCGTCGACGAGCGCCAGGGCCCAGCCGGACCCGCACCCGAGCTCGAGGACCCGCGGCGTCGGCGGCAGCGCGGCGCGCTCGACGGCCTCGGCCAGGTCGAGCACGAGCCCAGGCTCCTCGGCCTTGTCGATGCGCGCCAGCTCGGAGTCGGCGCCGTAGCGCTCGCGCGCCGGCCCGGCCGGCGGCGTCGCCGCCAGGGCCTCGAAGCCGATCGCCAGGCGGGCCGGCGGGCGCGGCCGCAGGCGCAGACGCACGCCCAGGCGATCCGCCAGCTCGACCCAGACCCGCAGCGGTCGGTGGCGCACGCCGTCGACCCATTCGCCGTTGTAGTGGGTGCGGCTGGCCTCGGGGTCGGCGACCACGATCCACGCGCAGGCCGCGCCGCCGGCCAGGGTGGCCTCGACGTGGGCGAGGATCGCGCGCATCGGCGCGGCCGCCAGGTCGGGGGCGTCGCCGTCGTCGCGGTCGGTCACGGGCCGTAGCAGTGGAGCGCGCCGGGGATCGCGCCGTCACACGGGGCCGCCTCGCAGGTCAGGAGGCCGGCGTCGCCGCCGGCGCGGCAGTGCCACAGGTTGCACGCCGGGGTGCAGGCCGTGCCCTCGCAGGCCGGGTTGCGCGGCTGGCACTCGACCGCGAAGGTCCCGCAGGTGCCGTTGAAGCTCTGCACGCAGATCTGATCGGCGGTGCAGGCCGCGCACCGGAGGTCAGCGTCGATCCCGGCGTCGATCGGCGCGTCGGGGGACGCGTCGATCACCGCGCCGTCGGCCGGCAGGCGCTCGTCGGCGCCGCAGGCGACCAAGACCAGCAGGGCAGCGGCGGACCAGCGCGCGGCGGCGACCATGGGCGCGAGTCTACCGCGGAAGCCGCGCGGGCTGGCTGCCACGGCCGTGGCCGCGGTCACAGCCGCGGATTGCGCGAGCGTCGGCCGGGCCGGTGTGGCACGCTCTTCGAGTGACGCTCCGCACGCTGTTCGCCACCGCCCTGGCCGCCGCGGTCGGCCTGGCCTCGGCCGGGGCCGCCGAGGCCCAGCTCTGGAAGCCCAACAAGAAGAAGCCGGCCGCCACCGCCGCGCCGGCGAAGAAGCGCCCGGTCGCCCGCAAGAAGCGCCCGATCAAGAAGAAGCCGGCCGAGCCCGCGGTCAAGCTCGCGACCACCGATGGCGACTCCGATCGGGGCGACCGCAGCCGCGATCGCGACGAGGAGGTCGACGATCGGCCGCGGATCACCGTGGTCGACGGCGACGCCGACTGAGGCGGCGGCTCACAGCTCGCTGGCTCACAGCTTGCTGGATCACCGCCTGCTGGGTCACAGCTTGCTGCGGTAGTCGGCGGTGACGCCGGCCGTGCCGCGTAGCTCGAAGCGGGTCGAGATCGGTCCCGGATCGACGATCACGTTGCGGGCGCCCTCGGCCCGGACATAGATCGACAGGTGGTCGGTCAGGAGCATCGTGAAGTCGCCGCCGGCGCCCCAGGTCCAGGCCCGATCGGTAGTCACTGCGGCGCCGCGCAGCCGGGCCCTCGACAGGAAGCCGTCGAGGCGCAGCCAGGCCGCGGCGCGCGCGAGGTCGAGTCGGCCGGTCAGGCGATGCTCGTCGAGGATGAGCGCGGTCGACACCGGCTGCAGCGTGCGCAGCGCATGGACCTCGAGCGTGGTGCGCTCGGTGCCGGTCGTGACCGCGGCGTCGACGTGGACGGTGGTGTAGGACGGCGGCTGGGCCGCGCCGGTCGTCCACTGCGCTGATTGCCAGCCGAGGTCGAGGCCGAGGGCGACGTCGCCGACCATCACCCCGTCGACCGCGAGCGGCGACATCGCGAAGGTCAGCGGCGCGTCGCTGGCCGCGCCGACGGCGTCGAGGGTCTGGAAGCGCAGGCGCATGAAGTCGTAGGTCTGATCGCGATCGCGGTAGCCCTTGCCCCGCCGGGCCCAGTGAACCGGCGCGATCGAGCCCCACACCTGCAGGGAGGTCGCGACCCCGTCGCCGCGCGTCCAGTCGAACTGCATCGCCAGCGGCCCGGCGTCGATCTGGTGGTGCTCCGACAGCCAGCGATAGAAGCGCAGATCGCCGTAGACGGTGTCGCCGGTGTTGCGATCGTCGTCGATGACCGGCACCGCCAGGAGCGACCTCCGGACGTCGCGGCGCCCGCGGTAGCCGACCGAGATCGTGTTGAACGGCAGCGGCAGGCATCCGCCGACGCCCCAGGCCAGCGCCGCCGACGCGCCGCCGTCCTCGTAGAAGCCGGAGCTGCTGGCCGACAGCTCGAGCAGCCGGCAGATCGGCGCGTCCCAGGTCAGGCCGAGGCCGACGCTGAGCGAGGCCGGGGTCGCGGTGTCGCCCAGCACCTGGACCTGGGTCGCGAGCTCGAGGGTTCGGCCGCGGTACAGGTTGATCAGATTGCGTAGGAGCGGCCCGGTGATCGGATCGCGGTCGGCCGCCTCGTAGGCCTGGTACAGCTCGGCCTGGAGGCCGCGCGGATCGCTCAGGTAGTACAAGAGATCGCGCGCGGCGCGCGCGTGGGCCAGGAGGCGCTGGGCCTCGGCCGCGCGATCGGCCAGCGCGCGGGCGTCCGCCACCGGATCGGCGGCCGCGGTGCTCGCGGTGGTCGCGGTGCTCGCCGCGGTCAGGACCAGACACGCGAGCGCCCTGCGCATCGCGCGACCATCGCACGAGCGCCTCGCGTCGGGGGCTGACGCGTCGCAGCAAAGTGACCCGGCCGACGGTGTGACAGACGATGTCCGCTTGCTCCCGGGGCGGGCCCCGGCGGATCGTGCCGCCCCATGCCACGCCTGCTCTCGCTCCTGGCTGCGGCCGCCGCCGCCCTCGTCTTGTCCGCCTGTGGTCCCTCGGCCTCGGGAGACGATGACGACGACGGCGGCTGCGACAATCGCTGCACCGCCTTCGGCTGGGAGGAGTGCATCTCCGAGGGCGTGTACCAGCCGCCGGTGCGCTGCGAGGCCGAGCAGGTGTGCATCGAGGATCTGGGCTGCGCGGTGTGCATCCCGGATCGCCCGTACTGCGGCGCTCCCGATCAGGTGTGGCAGTGCAACGCCGACGGCACCGGCGGCACGATGACCCAGCAGTGCCCGTCGGGCGAGGTCTGCGGGCCCAACGGGACCTGCACCACGCCGTGTCAGCGCGCGCTCGGCGAGCCGTCCAACGTCGGCTGCGACTTCTGGGCGGTCGATCTCGACAACGAGGCGTCGACCACGCTCGGCTTCACCAACGACGCGGCCGCGCAGCAGTACTCGATCGTCATCGCCAACAACAACGACTACGACGTCAACATCCAGGTCTTCCGCAACTCCGGCCGGGTCGGGGAGGCGGTCGCCGAGAACGTCGTGATCTCGACCACCGCGCCGGCGCGCTCGGCCAAGCAGATCGATCTGCCGCAGCGCGAGGTCGACGGCACGATGGGGCAAAACGGCACCTACACCCGCTACAGCGGCTCGGGCACCTTCGTGTCGCCCCACGCCTACCACGTCATCACCTCGGGCCCGGTGGTCGCGTACCAGTTCAACCCGATCGTCCAGCAGTACTCCAACGACGCCTCGATCCTGATCCCGATCCAGGCCCTGGGCCGCCACTACTACGTGTGGGGCTGGCCGACCGCCAACCCGTGTGGTCCGCCGCCCGGACAGTTCGGCTTCGACGGCTCGATCCCGGATCGCACCTCGATCACCGTGATCGGCGTCGAGGACAACACCCAGGTCACGGTCACCGCCACCCACGGGATCACGCCGTCGGCCGGCGACTCGGGCTTCGCGATCCCGCGGACCCCGCCGGGCCAGCCCTTGACCTTCACCGTCAACAAGTACGACGTCGTGAACCTCGAGTCGGACCAGCCGGTGGTGCCGATCCAGGAGTGCTTCCAGCACCTCGACAAGGACGGTGACTTCATGGGCTCGCTGGTCACCAGCGACAAGAAGATCGCCGTGTTCACCGGCCTCGAGCGCGGCATCGGCACCGGCGGCGCGATGCCGCCCGACCCGCCCAACTGGGACGGCGAGAGCTGCTGCACCGATCACCTCGAGGAGCAGCTCCTGCCGACCACCGCGCTCGGCAAGGAGTACGCGGTCAGCCGCAGCCCGGTGCGCTCGACCCACCCGACCTACCGCGAGCCCGACATCTACCGCGTGCTGGCGACCGAGGACGGCACCACCGTCACGACCAACCTGGGCGGCGCCTTCGGCTCGTTCACGCTCAACGCTGGCGAGCACAAGGCGTTCTTCGCCGACAAGGGCTTCACGCTGTCGGCCAGCGCTCCGGTGTCGCTCGGGCAGGTCCTGGTCTCGCAGCACCGCGTCCCCGACGGCTTCACCGGCGATCCGTCGCTGGTGATCTTCCCGTCGGCCGAGCAGCACCGCAAGGACTACGTCTTCCTGGTGCCGTCGACCTTCCGCACCAACTTCTTCGTCCTGGCCAAGCCCGTCGCCGGCACCTTCACCGTCGACGGCCGGGCCCTCGGCGAGTTCGCCGGCTGCGACGTCGAGCCGATCGGCGCGATCCTCGGCGTGAACTACGAGCAGGTCACCTGCCCGGTCAGCGAGGGCCAGCACACGGTCGCCGGCAGCGAGCCCTTCGGCATCACGGTGTACGGCTACTACAACGTCGGCAGCTACGCCTTCGCTGGCGGCAGCGACCTGAAGATCATCAACCCGATCGGCCGCGAGCCGCCGACCGCGAAGGCCGCGACCACCTTCGCCCTCGGTCCGCACACCCGCGGGTTCCTGGCCCGCGCCGGCAAGTAGCTTCGCTCACCGCGTCGCGGCGGCGACCGCGGGATCGGGATGGGCGGCGGCGGCGGCGCGCAGCCGCTCGGCCAAGCGCGGCTCGGCGGCGTAGGGCGCCAGGGCGGCGGCGGCGGCGATCGCGTCGGCCTTGGCCGCGGTGGCGACGCGCTCGAGGAGGTAGGCGACCGCGGCCGGGTCGCGCAGCATCGCGAGGGCGGGGTAGCCGGCGCGGGCCCGCTCGCCGCCGGGGCTGCGCTCGCAGTAGCTGATCAGGAGCGGCGCGGCGTCGGCGCGGCGGCTCTCGCCCAGGGCCAGGGCGGCGGCGGCGGCGCGATCGGGGTCGGGCTCGTCGAGCACCGCGGCGACCACCGGCAGGCCGCGGTCGGGGGTGAGCGCCAGGAGCGACGCCAGGCACGCGGTCAGGACCTCGGGCTCGGGGTCGCCGACGCGGATCTTGTAGCGGAGTAGCGCGCTGGCGTCGGGGTGGCCGGCGTCGCCCAGGGCGGTCGCGGCCGCGGCCCGCGCGCTGCGCTCGGGATCGGCCAGCAGCTCGGCCAGGACGTCGAGGACGTCGGGCCGGTAGCTCTGGGCGTAGGCCAGGGCGCACAGGGCGCGCAGCGGCGCGGCGGTGTCCTCGCGGCCGCCCCACACCGGCTCGGCCTGGACCCAGGCGATCCCGATCGGGAAGACCGCGTCGTCCCAGCGCTCGAGCTGGCGCAGCGCGCGCGCGATCGCCAGCTTGCCGCGACATCCGGGGTCGCGCTCGATCGGGCGCTCGCACAGCCGGGTGAAGGCCGGGCCGAGGAGCTCGATCAGCTCGGGCGCGCCGCCTTCGCCGATCACCTTGGCCGCCGCTCCCACCACCGTGCCGCTGCGATCGCCGAGGCCGGCCCGCACCGCGCCGAGGTCGACGGCGCGCTCGCCGCGGGCCATCGCGGTCAGCGCCGCGAGGCGCTCGTCGGTCGACGCACGCGGCGCCCGGGCCATCGCGCTCGCGGTCCTAGGCTGCGACGCCGTGGCACTTCTTGTACTTCTTGCCCGAGCCGCACGGGCAAGCGTCGTTGCGACCCGGCTTGGTGTCGACGACGATCGTGCCCTGACGCTCGCCGGGGCGGCGCCCCGACAGCGCGGCGTCGAAGGCCTCGATCGCGACCTGGGTCGGCCGCCAGATCGTCGCGGCGACCTCCTCGGTCATCGCCGCCTCGCGGACGTCCTCCTCGATCAGCTCGCGCAGCTTGCCGAACAGGTTGGGCTGGGCCTCGGCCTGGGCCTTGGCGTAGCGCTCGTGGACCGGGCGGCTGGGCAGGTCGGCCTCGCCGGCGTGGGCGGCGTCGACCGCGGCCTCGGCGGCGGCCAGGTTGCGCTCGGTCAGGCGCGGCAGGGTGCCGGCCTCTTGGCGATCGAACATCGCCCACACCAGCGTCGCGTAGAACACCGAGGCCTCGCCGGCCTTGTCGCCGTGCTCGGCGCGGACCGCGGCCGCGTACTGCAGGAGGTGCGGCTGCTCGCGCTGCAGCCGCCCGGCCAGCTTGTTCATGGCCTTGCGATCGCCGCGCTGATCGAGGCGGGTGAAGGCGGTGATGGTGAGTTCGACGTCCTCGGACGAGACCACGACGGGCGGCATGAGGGGCGCATGTTCGTGACTCGCCGGCCATCCGTCAAGGACGGCGGGGCGCAAGCGCGCCGGTCAGCCGATCCAGCGGTGCGGGCTGTCGGTCGACCAGCCGGCGGCCAGGGCCCAGGCCACCGCGGCGATCGACTCGGCCACCGCCGCCTCCTCGCGATCGGTCAGGACCACCGGGGCGGCGCGGCAGCGCTCGTGGACCCAGGTCGTCAGCGACTCCGGCGGCGCCATGGCCAGCCCGTCGCGCAGGAGCGGATCGTGGATCCGGACCGGCTCGATCCCGTGGTGCAAGGTCACCGCGGCGTGGAGCCGACACGCCAGGTCGAGGCCGAGGGCCAGGGCGTCGCCGTCGGTCGAGGCCAGGCGCCGCTCGAGGAACCGCACCACCGCCGGCTGGCGGATCGCGAACCACGCCAGCTCGTGGGCCGGGGCGTCGGTGGTCGGTGCGGTGTCCAGGCTGTGCGGGTCGAACAGCGCCATGCCTCGACGGTAGGCCCGGGCCGAGCGTCGACCAACTTTTCGGATATGGTCCGCGTCATGACCCGCGCCGCGTTCGTGATCGATGGTGTCCGCTCTCCTTTCGGCCGCTACGGCGGTGGCCTGGCCGGGGTCCGCGCCGACGACCTCCTGGCCCAGGTGATCGCCGCGCTGGTCGCCCGCACCAAGGTCCCGGCCGAGCGCATCGACGACGTGATCGCCGGCTGCGCCAACCAGGCCGGCGAGGACAACCGCAACGTCGGCCGGATGGCCCTGCTCCTGGCCGGCCTGCCGATCGGGGTACCCGGCGTGACCGTCAACCGCCTGTGCGGCTCGGGGATGCAGGCGATCGCCGACGGCGCCCGCCTGATCGCGGCCGGTGAGGCCGACCTGGTGATCGCCGGTGGCGTCGAGCAGATGTCGCGGGCGCCCCTGGTCATGGCCAAGCCGACCGAGGCCTTCCAGCGCGGCAACCAGACGATCTACGACACCACCTTGGGCTGGCGCTTCGTCAACCCGAAGATGACCGAGCTCCACGAGACCCTCGCCATGGGCGAGACCGCCGAGCGGGTGGCCCGGCAGTGCGGCGTCACCCGCGAGGCCCAGGACCAGCTCGCGCTGCGCTCGCAAGCCCGCGCCGAGGCCGCGCGCGCCTCGGGCCGCCTGGCCCAGGAGATCGTCGCGATCGCCACCGGCACCGACAAGAAGGGCAACCGCCTCGAGGTCGCGGTCGACGAGCACCCGCGCGCCGACACCACCCCCGACAGCCTGGCCAAGCTGCGCCCGGCCTTCGCCAAGGACGGCACGGTCACCGCCGGTAACGCCTCGGGGCTCAACGACGGCGCCGCCGCGGTGCTCCTCGCCAGCGAGGCGGCGATCGCCGAGCTCGGCCTCACGCCCCAGGCCCGCTACGTCACCGCCGCTGTGGCCGGCGTCGCGCCGAGCGTCATGGGCCTCGGGCCGATCCCGGCCTCGACCAAGGCCCTGGCCCGCGTCGGCTGGACCGCGGCGTCGATCGACGTCGCCGAGTTGAACGAGGCCTTCGCCGCCCAGGCCGTGCCCTGCATCGCCGAGCTCGGCCTCGACCCCGAGCGGGTCAACGTCAACGGCGGCGCGATCGCGCTCGGCCACCCCCTCGGCGCGTCGGGCGCGCGCCTGGTCCTGACCCTGGCCCGCGAGCTGGCGTCGGGCCGCGGTCAGCGCGGCCTGGCATCGATGTGCATCGGCGTCGGCCAGGGCATCGCGACGCTCCTCGAGCGGGCCTGACCTCGCGCCTGGCCTCCGCCTCGGTCTCGGCCTCGGTCTCGGTCTCGGTCTCGGCCTCGGTCTCGGCCTCGGTCTCGGTCTCGGTCTCGACTCGGTCTCGGCCCTAGCGCCGGTGCGGCCGCAGCCGGCCGTCCTCCATCTCGTACAGCACGTCGAACACGTCGAGGGCGCGATGGTCGTGGGTGACCACCAGCACCGCCGCGCCGCGCTCATGGGCGACCTTGCGGAAGAGCTCCATCACCGTGCGGCTGCGCACGCTGTCGAGCGCAGCGGTCGGCTCATCGGCGAGGATCAGCGACGGCTGGTTGGCCAACGCGCGCGCGATCGCGACCCGCTGCTGCTCGCCGCCGCTCAGGGTCTCGGCGAAGGCGCGGGCGCGATGGCCGACCTCGAGGTACGCGAGCAGCTCCTGAGCCCGGGCCCGGCCGTCGCTGCGACCGCCCAGCTCACATGCCAGCTCGACGTTCTCCTGCGCGGTCAGGAACGACGTCAGGTTGGCCTTCTGGAACACGAACCCGAGGTGGCGCCGGCGCAGCGCCGCCAGATCGGCGAGGGCCACGCCGTCGCGCACGACCAGGCGGCCGGCGAAGTGGATCTCGCCGCGCTCAGCCGGCGACACAAAGCCCAGGGCCTTGACCAGCGTCGACTTGCCGGCGCCGCTCGGCCCGAGGAGCGCGGCCACCGTGCCCGGGGCCAGGGCCAGGTCGACGTGATCGAGGGCGGTGACCGCGCCGGCCCCCGAGCCGTAGGTCTTGTGCAGCGCGACTGCGCGAACCGCGTCGTTCACGGTCAGCCCTCCAGGGCTCGCGCCGGATCGACGCGCAGCACATGGCTGACGCCGAGCGCGCTGGCCAAGGTGACGATCGCGAACGTCGCGATCGGCGCGAGCGTCGTGATCGTCTCGGTGAGCACCACCCGGCGCGGGAACGACGGGAACACGAGCTGCCCGAGCGCGAACGCCATCGCATAGCCGAGCCCGCCGAGGAGCCAGGCCTGCTGCAGCACCAGGCCGAGCAGACGGCGGCGCGGCGCGCCGAGCAGCTTCAGCACCGCGAGGTCGTGGGTCTTCTCGAGCGTGAGGTTGTAGATCACCATCGTCACGATCACCGACGCGGTCACGGTGAGGATCACGGTGAACAGCCCGATCTGCAGGCGCGCGCGCTTGACCACGCCCTCGAGCAAGAGGGCCTCCTCGTCGGCCTGGCGGTAGACCGTGACATCGCCCCAGGCCGCCAGCACCGCCTGGACCTCGGCCACGCGATGGCGATCGACGTCGAGCAGCACCGCCGCCACCGGTGGCGCCGCGACCGCTGGCGCTCGCCAGCGCGGATCGGCGGCTAGGTCCTCGAGGCCGGGTTGACTGCGCCCGAGGTCGGTGGCGCGCAGTCGCGACACCACCCGCTGCCGCTCGAGGAGCGTGGCTTCGGCTGGCTGATCGAGGGCGATGGCCTGGGCGTCGGCCACCGACACGAAGGCGACCGACTCGCCACCCGAGGTGAGGGCGTTCCGGGTCACGCCGACGACGCGGTAGGGCTCGTCGGCCAGCACCAGGACCTCGCCGATCGCCAGGCCCAGCGAGGCGTCGACGATCAGCTCACCGTGGGCGTGCGCCAGGGCCCGACCGCGGACCAGGGGCAAGGCCACGCCGCGATCGTCGGGCCAACCCAGGCCGACCAGGGCGATGCGCAACGCGCGCCCACGGTGCTCGCCCTCGAGGAGCTGGTAGGTGTACGCGCGGGCGCGTCGCACGCCGGGCACCGCGGCCGCGCGGTCGGTGACGCTGGGGTCGAGGCGCGAACTCTCGGCGAAGGGCCCGCGGGTATCGCGCTGCACGACCCACAGGTCGGCGCGCATGGCCCGGGTCAAGATCGTCGCGTCGTCGACCATGCCGGCGTAGATGCCCTGCATCGCGATCACCACCGTCAGCAGCAGGCCCAGGCCGCCGGCGGTCCCGACGAACCGCGGTAGATGCCGGCGGACATCGCGCACCGCCAGGTTCATCGCCGCACCCAGCGCCGGCCACGCGGGAGGCTCGCCCCGGCGCCCGGTGCCGCGAGGACGCGGTCGCCCACGTTGACCCCGGCCAGGATCTCGACGTGGTCGCGCCCGGTCAGCCCGAGCCGAGGCCGCACCACCGCGATCCGTCCGCCGCGGTCGACGTAGAGCAGCGGCCCGTCGGCGTCGTGGTGCAGCCAGCGCAACGGGACCCGGACCGCGTCGTCGCGCCGGGCCAGCTCGATCCAGACGTCGGCGCGCTGGCCGATCGCGATCCGTCGCGCGAGTCGATCAGCGCTGACCTCGACCAACAGCTCGTGGGTCTGGCGGTCGGCCTCCCACGGAATGCGTGTCACCCGACCCGCGATCGTGGCGCCGTCGCCGGGGAAGGTGATGGTCGCGGGCTGATCGATCTCCAGCGCGGCAAGTTCGGTCTCGTCGAGCGCGACGCGCACGAACACCCGCTCAGTGTCGACGACGCGGAGCACGGTCGCACCGATCGCCACGGGGTCGCCGGGCTCGCGCAGCCGCCGCACGACCAGGCCGTCGAAGGGTGCCAGCAAGGTCGCGCGGACCATCGTCACCTCGCGCTGGGCGGCGACGCCGGCGGCGAGCTCGATGCCGCGGGTGGCCTCGGCGCGTTGGGCCAGGACGCGGTCGAGCTCGGCGCGCGCGACCCGCACGCGATCGTCGGCGTCGTCGCGCTCGCGGCCCGGGATCGCGCCGGCGGTCGCCAGCGCCTGGGTCCGCGCCGCCTCGCGCTCGGCGGCGTCCAGGACCGCGCGGCCGCGCTCCTCCTCCGCGGCCAGCCGCCGCAACGCGGTCCGGGCCGCACCGACCCCGGTCTGGGCCGACCGCAGCTCGGCCCGGACCTGATCGGTCTCGAGGCGCGCCAGCTCTTGCCCGAGGGTCACGCGATCGCCCTCATCGACCAGGACCTCGCGCAGGCGGCCGACCAGATCGAAGCCCAGCGACGCCTCGCGCTGGCTCTCGATCGTGCCGCGTCCGAAGGCCTCGCGCACCACCGGTGCGCGCTCGACCGTCGCCACCTCGACCGCGACCGGGCGCCAGAACCGGAGCCAGCCAACCGCCAGGACCGCGGCCACCAGCACCACCAGCCAGCGGCCGCGGCGGACCAGCGCCCAGGCGCGCCCAAGCGCGAGCCGTCGATCGACGCCGGTCATCGCCGCCCCGCGCGCGCACCGGGGTGCGTCGTCACGGGTGGGCCTCGTGGGTCGCGTGGGCCGCGTGGGCCGCGTGGGCCGCGTGGCCGGCGTCGCTGCCGAGGTGGTGGACCAGGATGACTAGATCGCTACCGGGGTCGGGCTCGACGGCGTGCGGCACGCCCGGCGCCAGGGCGACGGCGTGGCCGGGATCGAGGCGCAGGCGCTCGGCGCCGCTGACCAAGGTGCCCGATCCCGACACCGCGACGATGGTCACCGCGACCGGGGCGTCGTGTGGCGGCAGGACCGTGCCGGCACGGAGCGCGATCGCGGCCAGCTTGAGGCCGGGCTGCTCGAGGAGGACCCGGACCTCGCGCGGCTCGGCGCCGGTCGCGGTTGGCAGCTCGAGCGCGCGCACCGCTGGGCCGGAGGCGACGTCAGCGGTCGACTTCGGCGGCGGGACGAGCGCAGGTGGCGTCGAGGCCGCGCAGCCGACGGCGGCGATGGACAGGGCGAGCGTGGCGGACAGCGTGCGTAGGTTCATCGGGTCCTCGTGCGGCGAAGGGCCGGCGCCGCGGCCGGGGGTGACAGGAGCAGGAGCAGGGCGTCCTTCGTCGCCCGGGCGTCGGCCTCGCGGCGTCGGCCGCGGTCGGGCACCAGGGCCAGCGCCGACACCGTGCCCATCACGATCGGCGCCAGCGCCTCGGGTGCGAGGTCGGCGCGCACCTCGCCGGCCGCCTGGCCGTCGCGGAGGCACTGCTCGATGAAACGGCGCGTCCGGACCACACACGCGGTCAGGCGCGCGGCGCCGTCGGCGGGCAGCGACAGCAGGAACTGCTCCGATAGCACCAGGCGCAGGATGCCGAGCTGAGCGCCGACCGCGTGGGCGCGGGCGGCGATGAAGCGCTCGAGGCGGGTCATGGGCGGTAGCGCGGCCGGCGGGTAGGTGGCGTCGAGGACGACCTCGACCTGAGCGACGACCGCCCCGAGCAGGTCGTCGAGGGTCGGGAAGTGGCGGAAGATCGCCCCCGACGACAGGCCGACGGCGTCGGCCAGGCGGCGTGTGGTCAGCGCCGTGATCCCCTCGGTCGCGATCAGGTGCAGCGCAGCGTCGACCAGCTCGCGCTGGCGCAGCTCCGAGGGGCGGCGATCGCCGAGGGGGTTGGCCGACACGCCGTAGAGAGTAAGTGCTTACTTTTGAGGCGGCAAGCCCGGAAGGCTGGGTGCGCCACCGTGCCGCGGTCGCGAGACGCCGCGGCCGGGACCAATGCGCTCAGTTGGCGCGACCCATCGACCAGCGCTTCGCCGCGATCCTCCTCAACCTCGGACTCCGCCTCCGTCTCGGCCTCGGTCTCGGTCTCGGCCTCGGTCTCGGCCTCGGCCCCGGTCTCGGTCTCGGTCTCGGTCTCGGTCTCGGCCTCCGTCTCGGCCTCGGACTCGGTCTCGGTCTCGGCCTCGGTCTCGGTCTCTCCTACGTCTAGGTATTGGCCTCGCGGGCCTCGAGGTCGCGGACCCAGGCGGGTGGGGAGGGGACGGGGTGGTAGTCGAGGTCGAGGCGGCGCTTGCCGCGGTCGTCGGCGACCCAGCACTCGAGCTCGCGGAGCC
>Ga0075163_10005960_pt1 | contig 16176 bp, 5 predicted proteins | sample JI1023141ADNA_FD_71478 | JGI IMG/M metagenome (GOLD analysis project Ga0075163, IMG submission 71478) | Wastewater effluent complex algal communities from Wisconsin, to seasonally profile nutrient transformation and Carbon sequestration -... | ecosystem: Engineered > WWTP > Effluent > Algae...
GCGAAACCTTGTCCCGAACGTCATTGGCGGCTTGCTCTAGGTTCGCCTCTACGTTGAATTCCACAGTAATACTGCTTACCCCCAGAGCGCTCGTGGACGAAATTGTCCGCACGCCCTGTACGCCGTTAATTGCTTTTTCAAGCGGTTCTGTGATTTGCGATTCGACAATCTCAGGATTGGCACCCGAATACACCGTGCGAACACTGATGACAGGCGGATCGATAGCGGGAAATTCGCGCACACCCAAAAAGGTGTAGCCCATGATGCCAAAGAGGGTGATGACAAGCGACATAACAACTGCAAAAACGGGGCGCTTGAGACTTAAACTGGGGAGATTCATGGCGGGGTGGTAATTAAGTTGTAGAAAAAACTTCGGCAGGGTGGCGTTTTCACATCAAGACTCAGACACGGATTGGAAAGATTATTACGGATGCCCACATCCGTTTGTACTCTGCCAATCCGTGTCCTCCTCTCTTTCATTTTTAGAGTAGTGCTAACGTCAGAGCTTACGTTTTTGAGTGCATTTACTACAGGTTTGTTCCTGTGCGTGTTGCCGCGATTTTACTCAAAATTCAACTCTCAAAACTCAGCACTATTTTTTTAGAATTTATACTTCACCGAAAGCCCCGGACGGAGCGAGTTTACCGACCATTGCAAGTCTTTGACCACCGGCATAATCCCGAAAGAGTAAAATACTTCAGGGTGAACAGTCAAACGGTCAATAATCGGAATGGCGTAGCTTATTCCGGCAAAAGGCGCAACCGTAAAGGTATTCGCATTGGGTAAATCGCCCGTTGACGCATTACGAGTGCGGAAGGGTGTCGTACCGGAGAAAAAGCTGCCATCGCTTGGTTCCAACAACGTTTCTACTTGGTAGTATTTGGCTGAGTTGACGAAATTTAATCTCACGCCGGCGTGGACGGACAACCCCTCCCACACATTATAGCTTACCATTGGCTCCACTCCTATCATTTGGAGCGTATCATTGATGGTGTATTCGCTTACCGCATTGGCAAACGTACCGTCATCACGCCCAACGCGGTAACTGGCTCGCGTAGCAAGCCGGACATTCTGCGTTGCATAATTAGCTCGCAAGCCCACCGAAAGACGGTCATCAATCAAGTACTCCATCACGATACCAAATGCGGGATTCCAAGCGTTTGTACTAGAAAATGCCGTTGGTTCATTCGTGCCACCTGTGCGCGGCGTAAATATCGGCGCATTGGGCAGGTCGAGGAAATTCACATTGTGCATATCCAGACTGTATGCGCCGTACAGCCCAAGCGAGAAACGCCGCGTACGAACGCTTTGTGCCTCAAGCGTGGGAGCAGTCCACGCGCTAAGTAGAGTGAGCGCAAACGCCAGAAAAAGCGCGGTTTTGAAAGTGTTGCGTTGCATAGATATTGAAAATTGAGATTAAAAAATTTCGTTATTCAATGCCGTGCAGCCCGCTCTAAAGCAGGCTGCACGTGCAAGAGATTTACCGCACAATCTGAATCGTTTGGGTCGCTTTGCCTTCGCCGGAGCGCAGTGTCAGCAAGTACGAACCGCTTGGAAGCGTTGCAGTAGCAACGCGAGCAGTATGCTCGCCTGCCTTAATGCTGCTCAAAAGTTCCTCGCGCACAGTTTTGCCGCTAATATCGCTCAGTGTCATGGTAACATCGCCTTCATCCGCCTTGCGGAAGGTAACAGTAATACCATCCGTAGCCGGATTAGGGCTGCTCCGCACAATCACCAAGCTGGCTTTTGGCGAGAAAAATAGTTGTTGTCCGCCCGCTTGATTGAACTTCGTCAGCAGAAAACTGCCCGACGGCTGCAAGAGCACCAAATCTCCTGATGTCGGGTCGGAGAGTTTGATGGTGTTGAGCATCGTTACAGTCGAACCCGTCGCGCTACCAATAGCCGCGCGGAAGGTCGGCGTGATAATCGTATCAGTCGCACTTCCGGTGGGTATAGCAAAGACCACAGTCCGCACAGCGCTTGCCACCGAATTTCCGGCAGCAAGGCTCGTGAGATTCGTCGGCTCAAGCAGCGTCGCATTGTAGCTTATTGAAGCTAATAAGAAACGCCCTGCGGGAATACGATGACGGTTACGCACTACTATCGGCATCGAAACTGTTTCGCCTTGTGGTGCCGAATATACCGCGCTTGATTGCCCAGCAGCAACTTGCAAAAAGGCTTGTGGAGCACCCGTCAGAGTAAGCCTGCCCGATACCGTACTGATATTGGCATTCGTTGCAAAGGCATCTTCCAGACGCAAAACCGTCGTGGTATCGTTACCAAGTTGCACACGGTAGCGCAGACGCGCCATGACAGTATCCGTGCCGTTCGGTGTAAAGGTAAGACGCACGACGCGCTGATTGTCATAGACACTGCCCGTTGAGGCAGCATCAAGTGGTTGCAGCACGGTTGCATTCAGACGCAGGTTAGCGTAAATGGTCGTGTTCGCTGCCAGATTACGAATACCACGCAGAATTATCGGTACTGTAATATCGTCGCCGATTTGCGCCGTCGCATCTACTGTCGCCAGCGTTGCACGAGCTGCTGCGGCTTCGGCGCTTGCACGCAAGTCCACCGTCATCACGGGGAACTCAGCATTACTGCGCACTACGAGGCGTGCTTCTTTTTGTCCGCCGGAAGTCGGAGCAAAAAACACTGTTGCCGTCGAGGAAGCGTTTGGAACAATTCTTGTGCCTGCCGGAATTTCTCGCAGGAGGCGGAACTCAGTCGCATTCTTGCCTTCAAAGGAAACACTCGTTACCGTAACGGTATCACGCCCTGCGCTGCGAATACCCAAGCCTATCGTCGAAGACGTTGCGTTCGGCGCAGTTGTCGCAAAAAACACGGTCGAGAGCGGTACGGCAAGACGGCGCAGCGCATTACCACTGCCCAAAAGCAGAACAGTTTCCGAGCCGGGCGCAAGGTTATGCGCAACGGTCATTGTCCCGATACGAGCACCCACATCTTTCGGGCGGAAGGATACTGTGAGCGCAAGGCTTTCATTCGCTGCCAGACGAATTGGGAATGCCGTACTGACGGTAAAGTCGCTGCCATTCACACCTCCAAAATCAATCCGCGAAATACTCATGCTGGCTGTGCTGCTATTGCGAAGCGTGATGCGTTGTGTCGCGCTCGTATTCACACTCACCAGCCCAAAATTGAATTGGTACATACTCGGCGTCGTGTTGATGATGTCGGTTGTTCCTCGTGCCGTTACTTGGACTGCTCTCGGAATACCGCCAACACTGCCAACACGCAATCGCGCTGAATCTGCTTTGTCGCTGAACATGAAAATATCAACCAGCTTTTCACCTGCTTGTGTGGGCGAGTACGCAATCGAAAGCTGCTGCTGTGCGCCGGGCTGCACGGTGAAGGGAAGCGGTGTCAAGAGCCTAAATTCGGTACTTTGCACCGTGTTCAGTGTTGCGTGTACGAACGCTGCTCGCGTAACGGTTATCGGCTCAGTGCCCATATTCCGCAAGGAAACCAGATTCACCACTCGTGTCGCACCTATTGGCACAAGGCTCAGAGGCGGCAACGTGCCGGTAAGCGAGAACGGCGGTAAGCGGTCAAAACGGCTAAAAAAGCCGGTTGTTCCAGTCAAATCTACTCCGACATCATTGTAAAACCGCAAAAGATTCGTCGGGCGTTGCCCTTCGCCTATGAGCGGCATTACAACTGTTACACCATCGTAGGTAATGCGCAATCCGGCATCGCGCACACGTGGCAGACTTGGCGAAAATGCGACCTGTACGGCACTTGTCCCATTCGGGGCAATCGTTATCGGTGTTTGGGTCAGAACACGAAATTCACCGCTTGTACCATCCACTGACGGAGTAATGTTTAAGCCTGTTATTGTTAACGGATTCGCACTGATATTCGCTAGGGTAACGGTGAGAGTTTTGACCGTACCAATGGTAACAGGCTGAACCGAAACAACCGTTCCACCAAGACGAATAACGTTATTGAAGTCTAACCCTGTCGCAAGCGGCGGGTTAGTCCAGAGAACGCCACCGGAGCGGGCTGTAGCAGTAAGCTGCGTCGTGCGCTGGAAGGAAACAATGCGTGGCGTATTGAGCGCAGCAAAATCGCCCGGGGTGTAAACATACACCAAACCCGACGGCGGCGCTATTTCGGGGAAGAGATCGCACCTATCAGCTGCGGCAGTGGCAGGCGAAGAAGTAAGCCAGTCGTTGAGTTGAAAATTAACCAGACGGCTGTTAAAATCTGACGGATTCTTCCCACGCAGACCTACCTGCCCACGTATCAAGAACCCATCCAATGTATAGTCCATTTTGTCGTATGCCAGTTCAATACGATTGCTACCTTCGTATAATCGAATTTGGAAGTTCAAATCAGCGTTGGGGTTTGGAGCACCGGTATTCGTGAATAGTGAAGCACGTTTCCACTGCACGACAAAGACGCGGTTCGGCTCTGCACCCAGTGTGGCATATCGAATTGTTCCATCGGGATACATCAAAATATCTGATGCAAATGCGGAAATAATGCCTTCGGCAATGAGAGGCGCGTTTGCAATCGGATCAACGATGGCACTGCCATTATCAAGCGCTGACCCCGAAGCGGTCATACCCAACGCCAAAAAGCCATTGGAGACCAGACGAACACTCGTGTAGGTATTTTGACCAAACTGGAAGGAAAATGGTAGTGGTATATCCTTTTCTTCGTCATCCACACTCGCTCCGGCTGTGGCGAAAGGAAAATTATTGTCCGTAATTTCGGTGTAGGTCTCGCGCTTGGTGGAGAACCGATACCCATTAGCTATCGGCGTACCTGCACCACTTGTGGGCACAACGCCATCGGACATTCCCACGAGGTTAAAATTCGCCGTCCGTTGCCCTGTTGTGCCCGCGGTGGGCGTAAAGCGGACTTGTCGTGTGGTCGAAGCTCCCGGCTCAAGCGTGGTGCCATCCAGCGGTGTAACCAGAGAGAATTCGCTTGCATTGGTTCCCGTGAATGCCTGTGTGGCAGCTGTTACGCGCACATTTTGATTGCCGGTATTGGTGATGCGCACTGTTCCGGTTGTTGGGACAGGAGTTGTTCCCATATCCACCGTGGGCGAAACAGCAAGTTGCGGTGTGGAGCCTGATGCTAATTGGAAGAAAATTGTAACGCGCTCATAGTTCACGTACGAACCGGAACGGTAGGTAATAAGGAAATCTGCAAAATCCACTGCTCCCGCCGATGCTGCTGCACCGGGCTGAAGCTGAACAGTGAACTCAGCATCTTTGCGCTGCCCTGTAGCCAAGTTACCGATACTTACCGTCGGCTGCAATGCCGTAATCGTCGGGTCAATGGGCGTGAGCGTTACGCTCACATCGGTCGCATTAGAAAGGATATTTTTTACGCCAAGGACAAATCGCTTCGGCTCGAAACTTGTCAATAAGCCATTCACAGCATCAAGGCTATTACCCGCGCCAACGATACCCGGCAGGAGGTCGCCGTCGCCGTTCAGTGTGCGGTTGATGTTCAGCGCCCTGTACGCATTCATGCGCCCAAAGTACGACGACGGACGCGCAGAAGCGCCCGGGACAAGGACGTTATCGGACGTGCCGCGAATCTGCTGCGTTACTTGTTGTGGAGTCCATTCCGGGTGTAGTGTGCGCACCAATGCTGCCACACCGGCTGCCAAAGGCGAAGCCATAGAAGTACCGTTAAACGATTCATAGCGGCTGCCAATAACGGTGCTAATGATGCTGCTTCCGGGAGCAAAAACAGAAGTTTTTACGCCAAAATTAGAGAAGCCGGACGGCACGTCATTCTCGTCCGATGAACCGACAGACATCACGTTTTCAAATGAAGCCGGCATAAAAATATCATCCATGAGCGTACCGCTATTTCCTGCCGCTGCTACCACAAGCGTACCGAGAGCGGTTGCAGTGTTGATAATATCTTGCTGCGCTTGACTAAAGCCATTTGCGCCACCCCACGAGCAATTCACGATGTGAGCGCCCATTTGTGCGGCATAGAGAATACCTTCATAACCGAGAATAACGCTTGTCGAATTTGCAGCATCTTCCGTGGCTTGCTTGATGGGCAGAATACGGCATCGGAAACCCGAACCTAAGCCACCCGCACTATTATTTGCCGTCGCTCCGGCAATACCTGCCACGTGCGAACCGTGATTGAGTCCGTCTTCGGTGTCAAGGTCGCGGAAGGGGCGTGGGCGAGGGTCGTTGTCAGGACGATAGATTGATGCAGCGCGGTCAGCACCAGTAACGTTACCGATAAAATCCCAGCCGCGCCAGTCATCTGTTTTGCCGTTGTTGTCGTCATCCACACCATTAGTGCGCTTATCGCGCCCCATAGCGTCCATGCCGGATTCACCCGGATTCGTCCAGATATTATCTTTCAGGTCTTCATGTTCAATATCCACCCCGCTATCGCAAATGGCAATAATCGTTTTTTCGCTGCCTTGCGTGATGCCCCATGCTTTTTCCGCCTCAATACGCGCCCAGTGATACTGCTTTGTGAAAAGCGGGTCGGTGGGGGTAACGCGGTCTTGCATCTGTTGATAGATATAAATCGGCTCGGCGTATTCCACTTCGGGATTTTTAGCAAGGTCGTTGCAGAGCTTTTGCACATCCACGCCCGGCTCGAAGCGCACAGCATAAAGACGACCGATGCCGTAGGTATCCGATGTGAGCATAGCGCCGCTATTGTGCGGTGTGGAAACGGGACGAATCTCGCGCACGTTCACGCCTTCCAGAGCGGTCATCAGCACGGATGATTGAAAGGTCTTTGCGCCTTTGCCCATAACGAAAAGTTCACGGGTCTTCACATAAATTGCGCCTTTTTCATACGTGCCTTCTTTGAGCGGTGCCACACGGCGTGCCTTGGCGAGTGCGTACATTCCGCCGCCAAGCGAACTGCCGGGAATCAACGACAGACGTTTCACTTGGAACACAGTGTTGGCACGGGCATCCTTCTTGGTACGCATGGGCAGCGCATCAGAAGGAGAAGTTTGCGCAAAAATTTCGGAAGCAAAGGGCAAAAGGAATACCCAAGCCATAGCGAAACGCAATGTTGCAGACCGCGATGCACGAGAGGTCGCACCAGTACGGGGTTGATTCATTGAACTATCCTTTGGAAAGATGAAAAAATCACAATGTGAACGATTGAAAAGATTATATACTATCTGGGTTGGTATCGTCATGGAATACATTACGTTAAGGATATTGACAATAATGGAGAACATGAGACAAAACGAGACAAAATTCTATTGGACGAAGCGTGCTGTTGGGTAGTGAGTGTGTAAGACTTGGAAACTAGGGAATTTTTCGCATAAAATCAATATCAAATCACTGACACCGCACATTTCTGATAAATTTCTCTCCGAAAACCGTTTTTGCGTATTCTTCCTTTGCAGAGAATGTTTGTATGATTATTTTGAGCCTACTTTAGAAAAGCCGCAATTTTATGCGTTTTTCGGCGCGTTTTTCGGTACTTGAACCGACTTTTGCGCACATTTTTTTGCGAATTCGAGGAGAATTATCCGTTATGCCATTTATTCGTTCTATCTCCGGAGTACGCGCCACCCTTGGCGATGCGCTCACGCCATTTGTCGTGGCAGAATATACCGCCGCGTTTGCCTCGTACTTACCGCCGGGCATTGTCGCTGTCGGGCGTGACGGCAGACCGTCGGGGCAGTGGATTGAGAAAATTGTCTGCGCCACGCTTGCCGCCTGCGGGCGCGAAGTGCTGGAGCTTGGCATTGTGCCTACGCCCACCGTCCAACTCTTTTCCGAGCATCAGGCTGTTGCAGGCGGCATTTCAATTTCCGCATCGCATAATCCGGTGGAATGGAACGGTATGAAATTCATCAATGGCGATGGTGTTTTTCTTGGAGCCGACGAAAACGCTGCCTTTTGGCACTGCCTTGACGAGCGGCGCTTCCGCTTTGTAACCGACCAGCACGGCGAAAGCATGACTACGCACCAAAACCCCGCCTCGCATCACACCGAATCCATTATGCTGCTGCCTGTATTCTCCAATTCCGGCAACGTGGAACTTATCCGCAAGCAGCAGTTTCGCGTCGTCGTGGATGCCGTCAATGCATCAGGCTCACACTTTATTCCCTATCTGCTCAAAGCATTTGGTTGTGAAGTTATCCCGCTCTACTGCGACGGCACGGGCGTTTTCCCGCACACGCCAGAGCCAATACCGGAAAACCTTGGCGATTTGGCAAAAGCGGTCTTAGAACACAAAGCCGATTTCGGCGTTGCCGTTGACCCCGATGCAGACCGCCTTGTGCTTGTGGATGAGCGCGGGCGCGTGGTGTTCGAGGAGTTTACGATTGTTATTTGTGCGCTCTCGGCTTTGCGCAACAAGCAATATTTCGGCGAAAAAGCTGATGCGCCAGTCGTGGTCAATCTTTCCACTACCCAAGCCATTGAGGACGTAGCCGCGCACTACGGCGTGAAAGTCATCCGTACTCCCGTCGGCGAAATCAATGTCGTCCGGGCAATGATGGAGCATGAGGCGCTCATCGGTGGTGAAGGCAGTGGCGGCGTGATTCTGCCTGCTTGCCATGCCGGACGAGACTCTCTTGTCGGCACGGCATTGGTGCTGATTCTGCTCGCACAAGTCAAGCAGGAGCGACCCAAAATGACCCTTTCCAGCGTTGTTGCCGCACTGCCGCATTATTCGATGGTCAAGCGCAAAAAAGAATTTAGCGGTAACGTCCATGACGTTTTTGAAGCAGTCAAAACTGTTTTCCCAAGCGCCGAAATCAATACTGAAGACGGACTTCGCCTGACTCTCCCCAATAAATGCTGGGTTCATCTTCGCACCTCCAACACCGAGCCAATCATACGTGTCATCGCCGAAGCACAAAGCGACGAAGAAGCGGAAAAGATTGCAGAAGCGTGTATGGAGAAGATTCATTGACATTTTTCCTTTCCTCAAAAAAACACTTCCCGTGAGCAACACCACCACCCGCATCATCGTTGCCGTCATCGCCGCACCCATCATCATTGGTTTGGTAGTTTTGGGCGGCGTTTGGTTCTGGCTTTTTGCCGAAGCGCTTGCTATTCTGGCACTCAAAGAACTCTATGACTTAGGCAAACACACCTCCGCCTCGCCGCAGCGCGTCATCGGCTATGTGGGTAGCTTTTGTGCAGGTGCATATTTTTTTGTGGTAAATGCTCTTCCGCCTACGATTGCGAACATCGTATTTCCGGCATTTGTTCTTGTTTTTGTGCTGGCGGTTTTAATTATCGAACTCCTGCGCAACGCTCCGCACCCACTCTGGAATGCTGCTATCACGACCTTTGGTGTGTTTTATGTGGGCTTTTTTCTGACGAGTCTCGTGGGACTGCGTATGACCTTTAGCGGTACAATGCTTGACCTGCCCGTCATTGCGCCATTTCTTACTCATCTTTCGCAATCGGAACGTCTCGCCATCGGCGACCAATGGGGTGCATGGCTTGTCTTTGCGACGTTCATAGCCATCTGGACGTGCGATTCACTGGCATTTTTTGCCGGAAAAGCCTTCGGGCGGCACAAACTTTTTCCGCGCGTCAGCCCGAACAAGTCGTGGGAAGGCGCTGTGGTGGGCTTTCTGGCTTCGTCGGCAGCATTTGTGGCGATTGCGCATTATCTCTTACCATTTTTGCCGCCGCTTCATGCGGGAATTATCGGCGCTTTGGTGGGAATTATCGGGCAGTTTGGCGATTTGGTCGAGTCCCTCTTTAAGCGCGATGCGGGCGTGAAAGACAGTTCCAACATCATCCCCGGACACGGCGGAATTTATGACCGCTTCGATGCCGCCATGTTTGTTGCGCCCGTTGTGTATGTTTATGTACATCTCTTTTTGCTTCTTGCTCCATGATTGCCGCTTCCCCACAAGGCTGGGCACACACCATTTTTCGACGCTATCTTCGCTCCCTTGTCAAAAAACGATTTCATGCGCTGCACGTGCTGGGCGATGTGCCGAAGCTCAGCAGCGACACCCCCGTTCTCCTTCTCCCCAATCACTCCACGTGGTGGGACGGCTTCTTTCCGTACGTGCTGAATGATATCGTTCTCAAGCGTGAGTTTTTTATTATGATGCTCGAACACCGACTACGCGAGTTCTGGTTCTTCCGCTTCGTCGGTGCGTTCTCTATCAACCAACAATCTCCCAAAGGCATCGCCCAATCGCTTGATTACACCGCCTCGCTGCTTCAGGGCAACCGCCTCGTTGTCCTCTTTCCGCAGGGAGAACTCGCAGCATGGGGCAAGCGCCCGCTTGGCTACAACAAAGGTGTGGAGCGGGTGATACGGAAGTGCATTGAACAGGGCAAACGGCTTGCCGTCATCCCACTGGCAATGCGCTGCGAATTCCTTGCCGATGAAAAACCACATGTGTTTTTGCTCTGCGGTACGCCTATTATCACTGACGCAGCCACTCCCCGAAGCACAGCCGACGAACTGGAGCGCCTCGAAACAGCACTCTTGGAGGAATTGGAAAGTCGCATCACGGCAGGGGACGTTGGGGAAATACTTTTGTAAAGCCTCACTACTTTCAGCCTACACACTCAAAAAAAAAGCCCCGACACGTTCAAGCATTGTGCTTGTGTGTCGGGGCTTGCCCTATCTATCATTCACTCGCTGCGAAGGCGAGCTTGGGAGAGAGATTTTTCTATGTAAAATTCTAGCGAAACAACCGCGTGTCGCCCACCTTGACGGCAGACGACACGGGGTACTGACTGGATATTAGCGTTTGATGAGTTTATCGGTAAACCGGCGCTCTCCGTCGGTCATCTCGAAGAAGTACACCCCTGTATTGAGTGCGCTCACATCAAGTTGCTGCGAGAATCTGCCTGCGCCGACCGCTTGCGTGAAGAGTACAACAGTGTTCCCAAGAACATCCGTGATACGAACACGCAACTGTCCTGCTTTTGGTAGATTTGCCTCAAAGCTGACCATATCTTCCATCGGGTTCGGATAGACGCTGCCGGACATAACCTCGACTGTTTGTACTTCACGAACACCAGGCATAAAGGCATTTGGCAATGTAAACGAGCGTCCGTCAGGATTAACAACACGCACAGTCGGGTCGCCCAAGAAGAAGCCCGCCGGAGCAACCGCCGTGATTTGGTTTGCACCAATGTTGGTAATGCGAAGCGGAACACCGCCTACGGTAACGGTTGCACCTTGCTGGAAGTTAGAACCGGTTATCGTGAAGGTTACATCAAAGTTGTACTGCGGACGTAATGCGCCGGGCGATACACTAGAGATAATCGGACACAAGGAGCAAAGGACATTCACAGAAGCCTGTGCAAACTGCGTATCGGGGTTGATTATCTGTACGATTGCCGTACCTTCTTGGCTATTGACACCTGCCGGAACGAATGCCGTTACTTGCGTTGGGCTTGCGCCCAAGATTTGCAGCACCGTACCGTTATAGCGGATTTGGAAGCCTGCCAGTGGTTGCCCTTGCGGGGTTACACCGAAGTTCAGACCAGTGACCGTGATGACAAACGGCGTACCGGTTGCATTGGTGGTCGAAGGCGACACCGCCGTGATTCTCGGACCGTTTGGCTGACCAATCGTAAAGGTTGATTCAGCTTGCAAACCGTCAGCATTGGCAAGTGTTATCGGGAATACACCCGGCGTACCGTTGAATCCGGCAGCTATTTGAACAATTACCTGCGTATCGGATGTAGAAACAATCGGTACTTGTGTGCCGTTAAAGCGTACCGTCAACCCTTGGCGGAAGCCCCTACCTGTTATCGCTAACTGGAATGGGAAGACCGAGGCTGCCGTTACGTTTTGACCGGACACAGCACCACTTGCCGTCAGGACGCTTGTAATGGCAGGCGATGGGTAGCCGACATTAAAGAGCGCTGCTGCATTGAAGCCGCCGGGGTTGCTCACACGAATTTGGAATGTACCAAAATTGGTGAGCATACTTGCCGGAATCAATGCGGTAATCTGAGAGGTCGAGCGCGGCGGATTAGGCAGCACTTGAATTGGAAGGAAATTGAAAGTCACATCCGCATTCAAGAAGAAGCCCGAACCTGCAATCGTGACCACAATCGCAGAAGTACCAACAATCGCACGTGCTGGTGTGATGCTATTGATAACAGGTCTGCCCGGATCGCTGATGGTAATTGTGCCATTTACCGTCTGACCATCGGAGTTCCGCACAACGATTGTGAGCGTTTGCGGCACTTGATTCAGGTCTGCAGGGACAAGCACGCGAAGTTGCGTTGAACTTGCAGAAAGCAGCGTCAATGAACGTCCGTTTGCTGTTACTGTCGTACCGGCTGCACCGAAGAAGTTCGTGCCGTTGATAGTAGCAATAAAGGCGACACCACTCGCTGAGGTTGTGCTTGGCGTAATACTTGTCAGGGTCGGTGTACTTCCGGCAACAAGCTGGAACGGAATGTTCGCCAGTTGACCATCGGCGTTTAAGACGGTAACGAAGCGTTGCCCGACCATATTATTGAACGTACCGGAAATCGTAGCGCGAATCTCCGTAGCCGAAACGCTTTGGACCGAAATACGCGACGACGGGCTAATAGCCTGCGGCGAGTTACTGAGCGAGAAGTACACGCCTGATTGAACTTCTGTCGAACCGGGGTTCAGATTGATATTGAAGTTCAGACCGCGAATGATAATCGGAATATCCTGACCATTAACAATAGCAGAGTTTGGTGTCACACTGCTGATTGTGGGAGCTACATTATAGGTAAAGAGCTGGGCAGAAGTACCGACACCACCGGCAGTTGCAATCGTTACCGAACCAATTCGCTGCGTAAGCGACGAACCGGAAATCAACACTGTCATCTCCGTACCGGCAGCATTGATACTCTGCACCGTGCCAGCGACACCGGCAACGTTTACAGTGAAGAGATTCATCAATGTGCCAAAGTTCGAGCCGCTAATCGTCAGAATCGTGCCCGTTCCACCGGATGTAGGAGTAAAGGACGCAATGCTTGGCGGTATGCCGACGGTAAAGATGGCAGTGGATACACCCGAACCGCCCGGATAGCCTGGTCCCGGAGGACGCGAGACCGTAACCGGTCCCGTAACTGCACCGGCAGGAACGACAACCGAGATGAGATTATCACCAAGTACGGTAAAGGTCGTGGCAGACGCACCATTAAACGATATACCATTGACACCGGTGAAGTTCGAGCCGCTTATCAGCACTGTGGTGCCGGGTCCGCCCGTAGCAGGAACAAATCCTGAGATAGCGGGGAACACCGCAGATGCAGAAATAGTAACAATTGCGGATGTCGAAGCAATTGGTCCTGCGCCTGCTGTCGTGCTGACCACAAGTCGTACCTGTGTAGTCGGAGCAGTCGGATTCGTCCATGTTACCGTTACGCCATTCAGTCTGATGCCAGCTTGGTTTACAAATACACCAGAGGAATTACCACCGACACTAAAGGTGTTGCCACCCGATATGGCTTGTGCGGTCAAAACAACTGATGAGTTAGAAAGCGAGTTAGCCAAAACACCGAATGCGTCAAACAAGCCAAGATCAATATTGAACGGAACACTATTAGCGATATTCGGATTATTACCGTTAATACCCTGTGTACCGGTTGAGGAAATTTGACTGAATGCCAACGCTACCGGAATACTTGCGCCCGTCGAAAGGGTAATGGTTGCCTCGGTAGAAGCAATCACACCATAGAGAGGTGCCAAATTCTGCGGTGTCAAGCGAACTACAACGCTAATCGGTCCGGCAACCGTAGGATTACGCCAGTTCAGGACGACATTCTGTATGGATGATTGGCGAGCACCAAAGACCAACGGAATCGAGGAGTTCCCGTCAATTGTTACTGTCTCGGTTGCAGGAGTTACACTGACAATAGAGAGCTGTACCGGCTGACCTGAACCCGTTGCCAAGACATCAGCTTCATTGAAGAAACCGAAATCAATGTTGAACGGACGACCGCTCGGGATATTACGGTTGCCGCCATTGATGCCAATACCGCCGATAGCCGTAGTGGAATGACCGGTACGAGGTCCGATGCTTGCATTAAACGATGTTCTCGTTGCAATAGTACCGGTTGTGGTAATCCACACCTGTGCGGTGGTCGTCAGAAGCGTCGTTTGACCGCTCACTGCTGTCAACGTTACAATCGCAGCTCTCTGACCAGGGGTATTTGCCGTGTAGAAAATACGTGGGAAGAGCGAGCCAGTACCATCTACTTGAGAGACTGCCGTAGCTGTTGTACCGTCCATCGTAAAGACTTCGGTCGGGTTGATTGGATCGGGTGCGATGGAAAGTTGTACTTGTGTGGGCGATGTTGGGCGAATAACGGCACCGTACTCAACAAAGGAAGCAAAATTCACACGAATTTGCTGACCGCTCGTTATCGGGGTTCCGGGACCGAAAATACCACCATTGAAGCCATTGGTACCGGTTGCTGCCGCCAGAAGATCACCCGAATTTACCGAATATCCAAGTCGGGTCGGCACGGGAGCCGTACCACTCGTGCTCAGCACGACCGTTACGGTTGTCGAGCCGATACCGGGTGCAGAGAGAGTAATAAGTGCCTTGGTAATACCACCATTAGCTGGAGGATTTGTCCAGTTAAATATTGGGAATATGAAACCACCAGTAGCACCTGAAGCAACGGTCTGCGGGTTGATAGCACCATTCGATCCGCCCGGTGTAGTCGAGAAAATTGAACCCGGATTATCAGGATGAACAGCGATACTTGCTACAACCGTTGTAGTGTTGGTCGTAGCAACTAAGAAGTTTGAATTGGAGAAGAAACCAAAGTTAATCGGAATCCCCACGCCACCGGTGATGTTAAACTGCCCCAAACCGCCGCCATTGAAGCCCAGTGTACCATTGCTGGAATTTTGGACTTGGGTGTAGGCGATGGTGGAAGCACGAAGCGGTGGAGCAAGAATTGTTACTGTTAGCGTTGCAGAGGTCAATGTACCTCCCACGCCATTCCAGAACAAAAGCGTTGCTTGTGTGCTTGCTTGATTGCCGGGATTAAGCCAGTCAAACGTCATATTCGCCGATGTAGCGCTAATAGGATTGCCCGGCAGCGGAAGAGTCGGACTTAACACAAGCGGTGTTGCAGCGCTTCCTGTACCGGTGGTATTGAAAATTGCCGTACCACCCGGAAGAGCAACAAGATGCGCCTGTATGTTTGTAGCAGCCAGAACAGGTGAGCGCTGGTTCAGACCATTAAACGAACTGATACGCAGTGTAAAGGGCGTACCGCTTGTAATTGTGAGATTGCCTGCAGCCGGACTTGCAAAACCATTTGGCGTTACGGGATTAAAGCCACCGGAGCCATTGATTGAGAGCGAATCAGCCGCAACGATAATCGCAACCGGCGGATTCAGAACAACAAACGGCGTGTTGCTGTACGACGTAACAGGTATCGCATTCGATGCACTGTAGTATGTGCCGCCAGCTGCCCACGTTGTATTACTTACACCACCCAAGGCGTTATTGCCCAAGTTGTCGTATCCGGAGCCATTCCAGCGTGCGGTAAAGGCGTTCGTGCCGATAAAACCGCCTGCTTCGTGTAATTGATCCCACGAAAAATCGAGCCTATCACCAACGGTTGTACCACTGGCTTTACCAACATTCCACTGAACATTCACTTTCTGAGGATATGTTGTGCTTTGGTTCGTGATGATAGCTTGTGCCGAAACTGTATAGTCATCCGACACACCACTGGTATTTGTTATCATCAATGGCGTAAGGAATGGCGAACCGAGAGGAGCAAGCGTAGTAGTAGTTCCGACAAGGAATGTCCGGCGTGCACCGGCTGCAATAGGCATTGTCAGACTAGAACCAAGTGCAGTTTCAATGAAGTTGTTATCCCGTAGAGCTGTGATGCCTGCGGATGTAGCATTCACGCGGAAATTGACTCCGGGCATGAGGCGGATAGAACCACCACCTGCGGCAGGAGCTTGAGATGTGCTGTTCAGCGTTAAGGTATTTGCGACAACCGTCGATGTGGTAAGCGTTACAAGAGGATTCGTAATCGGTCCCGTTGCGGAGTTTACCGTCATTGTGCTTAATTGATTACCCGCTCCACCTGCCATACGCACGACCGATTGACGCGGCGAGGTAAAGGCAAGATTTGATGTAGCGCTACCGGTGAGCGTACCAGCGGCAGAGGCTATAAAACCACCAACTGTATTATTGCCAGTAAAGCTCAGGGTATTACCGCTCATGTT
>Ga0075163_10005962_pt1 | contig 16176 bp, 16 predicted proteins | sample JI1023141ADNA_FD_71478 | JGI IMG/M metagenome (GOLD analysis project Ga0075163, IMG submission 71478) | Wastewater effluent complex algal communities from Wisconsin, to seasonally profile nutrient transformation and Carbon sequestration -... | ecosystem: Engineered > WWTP > Effluent > Algae...
TGTGGGTAGCGGACCCAGGCGTTCCCACTCGATGTTCACGATCATGCCCACCTCGGCGCCGAGGCGGTTCATGACGTCCTCTGCGTCGACCTGGACCAGGTCCGCGGCGGTGAGCGAAGGCGCCAGCTCGGTGCTGAACACGAGCGTCGGGTACTTGGGGTCCGTTGGAACGGGCACGGCGCACCAGTGTGCCCGGTTCGGGGCCGCTCGCAACCGCGTTTCGGGCTCAGGGCTCGGTGACGAAGTTCTTCCAGCGGCGCATGTAGCCGACGAAGGCGGGGCTCAGGCCCTCGGCCTGGAGAGCTTCGGGGGTCAGCGGGGGGCGCTGGGGCTGCCAGGTGGGGTCCTGGATGCGGTTGGGCCAGGCGGCGTTGGCGATGGCGGAGCGGCCGAGGGCGATGCCGTCGGCGCCGAGGGAGAGGATGTGCTCGCCCTCCTCCTTGGTCCAGATGCCGCCGGCGACGAAGAGGGGAACGGAGACCGCGGCGCGGAAGACGGAGGCGGCGTGCTCGGTGGGTCGCTTCTGCGTCATGGTGGCGGAGCGCCAGAGGGAGAGGTGGATGAAGTCGGCGCCGTCCTCCTCGAGCCAACGTGCAGTCTGCACGCTTTCGTCGAGGTCCATGCCCTTGGCCTGACCGAAGTCCTCCGGCGAGATGCGCACGCCGACCACGAAGGACGCGGGGACGCGCTTACGCACGGCTTGCATCACCTGGCGGATGAGGCGCGCGCGGTTCTCCAGCGAGCCGCCCCAGGCGTCGGTGCGTCGGTTGTCGGTGACGCTCAAAAACTGCGTGAGCAGGTAGCCGTGGGCGCCGTGGAGCTCGACGCCGTCCAGACCGGCCTTGTGGCAGCGGGCGGCAGCGTCGGCGAACTGGCCGATGACGCGCGTGATGTCGCCTTCGGTGGCGGCGCGGATGCCTTCGCCTTCGCTGGCGCTCCAGGGCCGTTCGCCGGTGAGCTCGGGGTCGGCACGAAGGCCGCCGTGAAAGAGCTGCGCGAAGGTGAGGGCGCCTTCGACCCGCATCGCATCGGCGAGGCGGGTGAGACCGGGAATATGCGCGTCCGAGAAGGTGCCGAGCTCACCGACCCAGCCCTGGCCGTCTTTCGCCACGTGGGACGCGCAGGTGGTGATGATACCGAAGCCGCCCTTGGCCCGGTGTGTGAGCCAGTTGAGCTCGTCGTCTCCGAGCGTGCCGTCGGCGTGGCTCTGGGAGTTGGTCATGGCCGCGAGGGCGATGCGGTTCTTCGCGGTGATGCCGTTCTTGAAGACGAGGGGCTCGAGCAGACTCATGGAATGTCCAGGCGGGTGGTGCCGACCGGGCACCCTTCGGCGAACCAACGGAGGTGCAGGGGACCGGAGCGCGCGGTGCCTTCGAGCTCCAGCGAGAGCAGCGTGGGCATCGCCACTTCGGACCACGCGGCGAAGCCCAGGAGCTTGAGCTCCGCGAGGTAGTCGGCGGGAGCGCCGGCCGGGACCTCGACGCCGAACATGAACGTGTTGCCGTTGACCAGCGCTTCCCGCGGAGGCTCGCCGCCCACCGTGAGGCGAGCGGCGCTGATGCGCGTGTCGCCCTCGATGCGCAGCGTGAGGCCCAGCGCACGCGCGCCATGATTGCGGAACGTGCCGTTCCAACCGAACGATCCCGACTCCAGCGGGTCCATCACCACCGGGGCGATGGCGGCGTCGATGGGGAGCGCGGGCGGGCGCAGCTGATAGCGGCGGGTCTCCTGAACGCTCGAATCCACGACCCCTGGCGGCAGCGACGCGTATCCCTGGCGTGCCACCTCGGGAGGCAAGCCCAGCGCAGCGAAGAAGCTGGGCAGGCAGTCTTCGACCCGCGCGCTCAAGAGCGTGACGGCGCTGCGAACGCGGGTCGCGTCGTGTTGGGGAAAGGCCCGCGCGAGGACCTCGAACACGTCACCGTCGACGCGGATGTCGTCGCCATCCTTCTCGACGAAGCCTCGCCCCGCGCCGCCCTCGAACAGCCCGATGCGGAGAAACTCGGAGTCCTGGCAGAGCGTGGTGAACACCACTCCACCGACGTGAAGCGACAAGCCGGCGCCGAGCGCTTCGAGCGCATCGGCGTCCTGCTCGTCGGTGCCCTCGTCGTAGAGCGCCACCACCGGCTCACGTCGCTGAAGTACGACGGTGCGCAGACGGGTGCCGACCCCCTGGACCCGGTCCCAACCTTTGGTGTCGAGATGCTCGTCGAGGGCGGCCACCACGAATGGGTAGTCGGCGGCGCCCCGACTGAGGATCACGTTGGTGAAAGAGCGTCCCACGACGATCGTGCTACTCCCCCGGAGACGGTTTCGTCAACGGTGTGCAAAAGCGGAGAATGACGTCACAATCCCCGCATCGAGGGGGGCTGTGCGGGGTGCGCCCCGGAGTGCGCACCCGGGCCTTGCCGGTCGCCTAGGAGCGGCGCACGGGAAAAATGGGATGCCGCTCGGAACTTTCTCCGGAGGGCCCTGTCATTCCCTGCCGAACTGCATGTGTGGTGCCGGTCCGCGAACGCGTGACCGCGCCCCCGTGCCACAGCGATTTTTTTCCCGGAGGCCCACGTGCGGAAGGCTCTTGCGTTCTTTTTGGCTCTTGCTGGTGTCGTGATCTTCTCCCGCGCGGAAGCCGCCGACCCCACCGCCAACGACTGCGTGACCCTGCTGCGATCGACCCACGAGCTGGGCGTGTCCTTCGAGGCGGTCAACAAGTGCGACCGGCCACTCGCGTGCGCCATGTCGTGGACGGTCCAGTGCGAGAGCGCCTCCGGCAAGATCACCTACCGCGGCCGTTCGGAAGCGAAGTTTCCGCTGGCCAGCGACGAGAGCCACGAGACCTTCGCCTCCGCCGAGAAGTGCACGTCGAGCTGGGACATCGCCGACGTGAGCTGGAGCTGCGTCAAGAAGTAGCCGGACGCGGCCTGCACGATCGCCACAGGTGAGGCGCGCCCGTCGCCCCGAAACTGCGTGTGGACCATCGGTTGGGCCGAAGCGCTCGTGGGGGGGACGAAAACCAGGGGTGGCACGCGGGTTGCGATGCTCCGACGACACACCGTCAGGAGTCCCCATGTTCATTCGCATCGCCGCCCCTCTCGTCCTCGGAATTGCTGCGGCCTCGGGCTGCGCCGAGAATCCCAACACGCAGCCGGCCAACGGCGCGTCGGTGAAGAACGCGCCCATCCCCAACACCGGGTCCGCCAACGGGCCGGAGTCTCCGCGCGACGAAACGAAAGCCCCCGCCGCCTCGGGCCCGACGCCTGTGGAGCCCAAGGTGGAGGAGAAGAAGCAGCCCGGAGGTGGCAAATGACCCAGGCCAGCCCGGCGAGCCAACGCGTTCCCGGCGCCGACGTGCTGCAGCTCGTGGTGCTGGGGTTCGACGCGCAGCTGAAGGCACAAGAGTGCTTTCTGGCGGCGCTCCGCCTTCACTCCGAGCGACATCTGGCGCTCCACGATGCCGTCTTCGTGACCTGTGACGCGAACGGCAAGACCTCGGTGCAAGAGACCACCGACGAGACCATCGCGCAGGCCGCTCTTGGCAGCGGATTCTGGGGCCTGTTCCTGGGAACCCTCCTCGGCGGCCCCATCGGAGGGCTGGTGGGAGGCGTGCTGGGGGCAGGGGCCGGCGCGGTGAGCGCCGAGCTCATCGACGTGGGGATTCGTGACGCGACCATCGCCGAGGTGCGCCGCATCGTCCGGCCCAACAGCGCGAACCTGATGCTCCTCGTGAGCCAGGTGCAGACCAACGTGGCGCTGGAAGAGCTGCATCGCTTCGCCGGCGCGCAGCTGGTGTGGGCGACCCTCGACCCGGCCGCCGTGGCCGCGCTCCAGCGCGCGCTCTTGACCAGCTGAGCGCTCCACCTGCACGATTCCGTGTAAGGTGCACATTGCGCGTCCGTTACCGGGGACGCGGGCGCTTGGCGCAACTTCGTCGCTGCGCGACGAGCTAGCCCGTGCTCTACTTCCCGCCTCGAAGGAGAGCGCACCATGCCGAAGCTGAGTATCGCCGGGCTCGTCGCAATGTGTCTCGTGGGGTTCGCCGCCACGCCAGCGTGCAGCAGCTCCGAGGGGAGCCAGTTCGACGACGCGGGTTCCAGCGGGGGCCTGGTGCCGGACGGCGCCTTCGGCACGTTCGGCGATGCGGGCAAGCCCGATGTCGATCAGTACGCGAACGATCCGCCGGCGCCCTGGTGCGGACCTGCGGGGCAGCCGCAACCGCCCCAGCCGGGCGGAACGCTGGAGTGCCCCGACGACAAGAACAAGCCCGGTTGCCCGTGCTCCAAAGAAGGCGAGACGGCGCCCTGCTGGACCGGCCTCCGCAAGCACCGGCACCTCGGCGCGTGCAAGGATGGCGTCGCCACCTGCCAGCGCCTGAACGAGACCTACAAGGGCTGGAGCTCCTGCGAGGGGCAGGTGCTCCCCAAGGCCGGGGCCACCAAGGGGGCGGCGGCGTGCAGCTGCTTCTCGGCGGGGCAGTGGAAGATCGACAACACCTCGCCCTGCTTCATCGACTACTCGGCGGGCCAGACGTACGCGGTGTCGACGGTGGTCGACGGAACCGGAAAGGCCGCGTGCCCCACGGTCTCGAACACGCCGCCGCCCGCGGTTCCCGGTAGCCCCTGGTCGAAGAACTCGCTCAAGGTCGACTGCGCCGGCAAGTTCAAGCTTTGCTACACCCTGAAGGCCGGCAGCTTCGACGCGCCGACCGCCGCGGATTGCGTGCTCGCCACCACCTGCACCGAGACCACCTACGACAAGGAGAACGTGGAGCAGGCGTTCCCCGATCTGCCAGCTTGGGTGTCGACCGACACCGCGTGCGCGAAGAAATTCAAGGACACCGGCGGCTACGGCGAGATGACGGTGGTGGGCGAGAGCGTCCGCTGCGACAAGATCGACGATGGCGGCGGCAAAGCGCTGGTGTTCAACCGCGTCCGCTACTGCGAGCTCGCCTGCAACGCCAACCCGACCCTTCCGCAGTGCAAAGACTGCCAGCAGGGCGGCAGCGGATCGTTCTGACACACTGCCCGCGGCGGCGGCCGTGGAATTGTTGCTGCACAAACGAAATGCTATGAAGGCCGGGTGAAGCTTTGCCTGCTCGCCCTCGCGACGGTGCTCGCTTGTGGTGCTCCCCGACCTTCCGCATCGCCGGCACCGGCGCTTCCCGGTCCCGGGTCATCCTCCGCGCCGACGTCCGCCGCTTCGGAGACCGGGACGCCAGCGGACGCGGCCGCCGGGCTGCCCGATCTGACCGTGGCGCAGGCCTGGACCTTCCCCCGGGGCAACGTGCCTTCGCACTGCGCGCTCTTCGACGCCGATGCCCACCTGCGCTGCCTCGTGCACGGGCGCTTCCGCAGCGATCCGCGGGCGCTTCGGGCGGCGCTGCATCTGTTCGACGACCTCGGCGTGTTCGTCGGGCAGGACGAACATCGGGTGATGGAGGATGGCGACTACCGCGGGCGCGTGGTCATCGCGCCGGTGCTCCCGGTGGGGCGCTACGCGGTGCACCTGGAGCAGGTGGACGCAGCACTCCACGCGGTCGACGCGTTCGTGACCCAGCTCGAGGCGCGTGCCCAGGAGCCGGTGCGCTTCTCCGCGCGGCGCGTGCCGGTGCGCTTCTTCCGCACCGTGGGCAAGACCACGCCGTCGGCCTTCGTGGACGAGGGCGCCCTCTCGTACAACGTGGCGGGGCAGCTGAATCGGACCCTGGAGAGCGCCCGCGACACATTGGTGCACGAGCTCTTTCACCTTCACGACGCACGTCGCGACGCCTGGTCCGTGAGCACCCTCGATCCGGTGTACCAGCGCATCGTCCAACGTTGTGGCGGCGATCAGGCGTGCCTCGCGCCGTTCGCGCCGCACGACACCAAGGTCGACGGCGGCATCTACTACGCCTTCCACCCCACCAGCGACGTGGCCGAGTACGCCGCGGAGCTGGCCATCCGCTTCTATCGCGAGTCGAACGCCGCGCTCGCCGGCAATGCCGTGGCGGCGCCGTTCAAGTGCAGCCACGAGGACAACGCGGCCGCCTGGGGCGCCATGGCCCGGGAGTTCTTCGGCGGGGTCGACGTGGTGGGCGACTGCCCGGCCGCCCCGCAGTAGCTTTCACTTCCCGGAGGAGGGGACCAGGTCGCGCGGGCCGAGGAGGAACGACAGCGCGGCCGGTGCTCGCTGCGCCCAGTAGGTCTCGTTGTGCTGCGCGCCGTTCTGCACCACGTAGTGGAAGGTGGTGCCTTCCACGTAGCCGAGCGCCCGGTACTTGCCGGCGAGGAGCGCGGTGTTCTCCACGTCGTCGCTGCTGGGGCCGGCGTTGCCGCTGTCGAGGTACACGCGGAGCGGTCGCGGCGCCTTGGTGCTCGGCACCTGACCGAGCAGCCACGTGCCGTTCCACCAGGTGGAGGGCGAGAGAATGCCCACCAGGCCGAATACGTTGCCGCGGCCGATCCCCGCCCATGCGGAGATGAGGCCACCCAGCGACGAGCCCATGATGCCGGTGTGCTCCCGGTCCGTGAGGGTGCGCAGGGCGCCGTCCACCAGCGGCTTCACCTCGCTGGTGAGCATGTCGAGGTAGGCGTCGCCCTTGCCGCCGCCGTACGAAGGGTCGGCCACCGGCGTGTACTCGGCGATGCGATCGGCGTCGTTCTCCACGCCCACCACGATGGTCTCGCGGATGGATCCGTCCTCGGCGCCAGCGTTCATGGCCTCGTCGATCTTCCACTCGGTGCCGCCGAAGGCCTGCTGCGCGTCGAACAGGTTCTGCCCGTCGTGCATGTAGAGTACAGGGAAGCGCGCGGTGGTGTTCTCGGCGTAGCTCGGCGGCAGGTACACCCACAGGCCGCGGGTGCTCGGGAGCTTGGTGGACGTGAACGCGGGGAAGCGCTTGCTGAAGGAGCCCGACACGGTGGTGAACCGCGGGTACACGTCGACCGTGGTGTGCGGCGCGACCGCGTAGTTGGGCCCGCGCGACCAGACCTCGCCCAGCATGGGCTTGAGCTCCACCGGCTTGTCGAGGTTCGCCCGGAATACCCATACTGTGGGATCGCTGGCGTCCTGCACCAGCGGCGCGCTCACGTTCCAGTCGAGCGGTGCGCTCGATCCGCGAATCGAGAGGGTGCCCAGTCCCGCCGGATAGTGCACGCGCACGGTGGTCGGCACCGGGCCCTGGGCCGCGTCGGGCGTCGAAGCATCGGCCGAGGGGGTGGGCGGGGACGCGCCGGCATCGCCCCCGTCGCTCCCGGGAACGGGCATGACGGTGGCGGCGGGGCCATCGCTACAGGCGGCGACGAGGAGCGGAAGGAGAAGCAAGTGGCGCACGGTGACGGGTCTAGCACTCCGTCCCGCGATTGCCAGTTGGGGAGCCCCTGGCTCGTCAGCCTTCGTTTTGCGGCATTCGCACGATTTCGATGCCAGCTTCCAGGGTGGGGGCCTCGTCGTCTTCCAGGCGGATGCGGGGGAGCGTGGGTGCCTCGTCGTCGAAGTCGTCGATCATGGGGTGCCTCCGTACGACAAGAGTTGCGTGAAGCGTGCCATCCGGCCGGCGTGGAAGAGTTCCATGGGGACGTCTCGAGCCGGCATTTTCCCGGCAATTTGCCGGCGAAAGGGCCGCCATGGGTGGACTGTGCGCTGCCCAGCTGGCGCGCCGTTGCCTCACCGTCCGCTTGACGGCATGGCGCGCCGCGCGCAATAGCTACGCCGTGTCCGAAGCCCCCAAGAGACGGGTTACGCTGGGCCGCTTGCTGAGCCTGGCCCGGCCCGAGTGGGGGAACCTCGTGGCGGGCACCTTCTTCCTGATCCTCAGCAGCATCAGCGGTCTGATCTTTCCCCAGGGCATCCGCTTCATCATCGACGAGGCCTTGCAGGGCGGTTCCACCGGGAAGATCGACCGGATCGCGCTGATCATGGTGGCGGTGTTCTTCGTCCAGGGCGCCTCCGGCGCGCTCCGTTACGTCGCCTTCACCCGGGCCGGCGAGCGGGTGGTGGCGCGCCTTCGAGAAGCGCTCTTCGAGAGCCTGATGACCCAGGAGACTGCGTTCTTCGACAGCCAGAAGACCGGCGATCTCACCAACCGCTTGGCCTCCGACACGACGGTTCTCCAGAACGCGGTGTCGGTCAACGTCTCCATGGGGCTGCGCAACGCCGCCGCCATCCTGGGCGGCCTCACGCTGCTCTTTTACACGTCGCCGCGGCTCACCGGGCTGATGCTCCTCATCGTACCGCCGGTGGCGCTGGCGGCCATGCGCTATGGCCGCAAGGTGCGCAAGCTCTCGCGCGACGTGCAGGACTCGCTCGCCAAGTCGACGGCCATCGCCGAGGAAGCCCTCTCGGGTATTCGCACGGTGCGCTCCTTCGCCGCCGAGCGCGTGGAGGTGGGCCGCTTTCGCAGCGCCGTCGAGGAGTCGCTGAGCCTGGCCTTTCGCCGCATCCGCCTCGCCGCGACGTTCTTCGGCACCGCCTCGTTCGCGGCCTACTTCGCGGGGGCCGCGGTGTTCTGGTACGGCGGCCGGCTGGTCGTCCACCACGAGATGAGCGTCGGCGCGCTCACGTCGTTCTTGGTCTACACCCTCATCGTGGCCTTTTCGCTGGGGTCGCTCTCGGACCTGTGGGCCGACTTCAACCGTGCGTCCGGTGCTTCGGAGCGGGTGTTCGAGCTCCTCGACCGCGTGCCGACCATTCGCGCCGGCGGCCAGCGTCTCGAGACGGTCAATGGCCTGGTGCGCTGGGAGCACGTGGGGTTCGCGTATCCGGCGCGGCCGGACGTGAAGGTGCTGGCGGACTTCTCGCTGGAGCTCTCGCCGGGCGAGGTCGTCGCACTGGTGGGGCCTTCGGGGGCCGGGAAGTCCACCGTGTCGTCGCTCCTCTACCGCCTCTACGATCCCGACGCCGGCGATGTGACCCTCGAGGGGCACTCGCTCCGCGACCTCGACCCCGAGTGGCTGCGCACGCAGATCGGCGTGGTGGCGCAGGAGCCGCTCCTGTTCTCCACCAGCATCGGCGACAACATTCGCTACGGCAATCCGGCAGCCACCGACGAGGCGGTGGAGCGCGCGGCTCGGCTCGCCAACGCCCACCACTTCATCTCCGCGTTCCCGGAAGGCTACGCCACGATGGTGGGGGAGCGGGGCGTGCAGCTCTCGGGCGGTCAGAAGCAGCGCGTGGCCATCGCCCGCGCGGTGCTCAAAGATCCCAAGGTGCTGGTCCTCGACGAGGCCACCAGCGCCCTCGATGCCGAGAGCGAGCACCAGGTGCGGGAAGCCCTGGAGCGTCTCATGAAGGGCCGCACCACGCTGGTCATCGCCCACCGGCTCTCGAGCGTGAAGAACGCCGACCGGGTGGTGGTGCTGGAGCACGGGAAGATCGTGCAGAGCGGCACCCACGACGCGCTGGTGTCCGAGGAGGGCCTCTACCGCCGCCTGGTGGAGCGCCAGTTCGCCTCGCTGTCCATCTGACGACGCGCGCGAAAACGCGGTACGCTCCTCCGCCACGAGGTGATCGCGATGGAGAAGATTGCGCTCTTTTGGCCGGGTGATGCGCGGGCGAAGCCCAACGAGCTGGCGTTGCCCAACGTGACCGAGGCGACGGTCCAGCTGGAGCGGGCCTTCAAGAAGCTCGGCCGCACCACCTACCGGGTGGAGGGCTTCCTCGACAAGCCGCACCTGGCCATCGAGAAGCTCGGCCCCATCGACGATCCCATGGTCGGCGTGTGCGCCCACTGGTTCTACGGGCCCCACACCACCGACGGCGTGGTGGGCAAGAAGAACCCGCTGCTCCTCGCCAGCAACTTCTCCGGCAAGTGGCCGGGCCTGGTGGGCCTCCTCAACACTGGCGCGTGCCTGGAGATGCTGGGAAGGCCCTTCTCGCGCGCCTGGACCTCGTCCGAGGACTTCACCGCCGACGAAGCGTTCATGGCCAACTTGGATGCGTGGTGCACCAAAGGCGCGATCGCCTACGACACGGCGCAGATTCACGTGCCGGGCCCGGTGGCTCCGGCGGCGGCTGCCATCGCCGCCAAGGTCGCGGCGGGCTTTCGCCAAAGGCGCGCGCTCTTGCTCATGCTGGGCGACACCTCCATGGGCATGACCAACGGCTACTTCGGGCCGCGGCTCCTGACCCAGCACGCCTTCACCGAGCACAAGGTGGACCAGGCGTGGATCCTCGATCGCGGTCCGCGCATCGCCGCTTCGCGCATCGACGACGCGCTGCGCTTCGTGAAGGATCGCGGCGTCACCTTTCACTGGGGCGAGAAGGACGCGGCGGACTTCGACGAGAATGCCACCCGCGAGCAGCTCCGCGACTACCTGGTGGTGAAGGATCTAATGGAGGAGTTCAAGGCCGACTGCCTCGGCTGGCAGTACCAGCTGGGGCTCATCCCGCTGCGGCCGCCCTCGGACTTCGCCGAAGGCCTCTTCAACTCGGCCTGCCGTCCGGAGTCGAACGGCCAGCCCATCGCCTGCGCCACCGAGGCCGATCAGGGGAACGCCGTGCCCATGGAGATGATGAAGCGGCTGCTCCAGGAGAAGGGCATTCACCCGGCGGTGATGTTCCACGACGTGCGCTGGGGCGCCGAGCACGAAGGGCGCTTTCTCTGGGTGCTCCTCAACTCCGGTTCCTGCGGCGCGTACGCCTTCAATCACGACCCGGATTCGCTCCGCGGCGTGCACAGCTACCGGCAGCCCTCGCTGTACTTTCCCCAGCCCGGCGGCACCTTCGCCGGCGAGAGCTTGCCCGGCAAGATGACGTGGGCCCGGGCCTACGTGCATGAAGACCGGCTGGTGATGGATATCGGGCGCGGCGAGGTGGTGAAGCTTCCGCCCGCGGTGCGCGACGCCTGGTGGGAGGGCACCACGCGGCAGTGGCCGTTCATGGCCGCCGACATGGGGATCACCCGCGACACGCTCATGGCGCACTACCTCTCGAACCACGTAGCGGTGGCCTACGGCGACGTCTTCGACGAGATGGTGGCGCTCTCGCAAGCGCTCGGCTTCCGGGTGCGCATTCTCGGGGCGGCCGCGTGACCCGGCGTCTCTACCTGGGGGTCGACGTGGGCACCGGCAGCGCCCGCGCGGCGATCTTCGACGGCCAAGGTGCGCGGCATGGTCTCGGCACGGCGCCGGTGCAGATCTTCCGGCCGGCGGAGCTCTTCGCGGAGCAGTCGTCGGAGGACATCTGGCGCGCGGTGTGCGCGGCGGTGGCCATCGCGCTCCGGGAGGGCGACGTACTTCCCGAAGAGATCGTCGGCATCGGCTTCGATGCCACCTGCTCGCTGGTGGCGCTCGGTGATGGCGACGCGCCGGTGACCGTGAGCCCCACCGGAGACGACGCGCAGAACGTCATCCTGTGGATGGATCACCGGGCCGAGGCGCAGGCGGCGCGCATCAACGGCGGCGGGCACGAGGTGCTGCGCTACGTGGGCGGGGCCATCTCGCCGGAGATGGAGACGCCGAAGCTCGCGTGGCTCAAGGAGAACCTGCCGCGCACCTGGGAGCGGACCCGGCGCTTCCTCGACTTGCCGGATTTTCTCGTGGCGCGCGCCACCGCGGGCGACGTGCGGTCTGCCTGCACCACCACGTGCAAGTGGACCTACCTCGGCCACGAGCGACGGTGGGACGACGCCTACTTCCGCAGCGAGGGGCTCGGCGATCTGGTGGATGAAGGATACACGCGTATCGGCACCCAGGTGCGGCCACTGGGCGAGCGGGCAGGGGAGCTCACCGCCGTCTCGGCGAAGGAGCTGGGGCTCGCCGCAGGAACGCCGGTCTCGGTGGCGATCATCGACGCGCACGCGGGCGGCCTCGGCATGCTGGGGGCCTCGCTCGACGGCGACCCGCCTCTCGACTGGGACACGCGCTTGGCGCTCATCGGCGGCACCTCCACGTGTCACATGGCGGTCTCCGCGGAGCCGCGCTTCGTGCCCGGGGTGTGGGGGCCGTACTACGCGGCCATGGTGCCGGGGCTGTGGCTCAACGAAGGCGGACAGTCGGCCACCGGCGCGCTGGTGGACCACGTGATCCAGAGCCATGCCCGGGCCGCCGAGCTCGCCGTGGAGGCGAAGACCCGTGGCACCACCGTCTACGCGCTCCTCAACGAACGGCTCGACGTGCTGGGGGCGGACCGTGCGTTCCCCGCCGAGGTGGCTGCCGATCTGCACGTGCTGCCGGATCACCACGGCAATCGCTCGCCACGGGCCGACCCCTCGCTGCGCGGCATGGTCTCCGGGCTCCGCCTCTCGGACTCGGTGGACCACCTGGCTCGCGTGTATCTTGCAACGATCCAGGCGGTCGCCCACGGGACCAAGCACATCCTCGATGCGATGAACGCCTGCGGCTATCGCATCGATACCCTGTTTGCCTGCGGCGGTGACCTGAAGAACCCGGTCTTCGCGCGCGAGCACGCCGACGCCACCGGGGCGCGGCTTGTCCTCCCGGCGGAGCCGGAGTCGGTGCTCCTGGGCGCCGCGATGCTGGGCGCCGTGGCTTCCGGCGACGCCCTTTCGGTGCCGTCGGCCATGGCGACCATGGCGCGCGTGGACCGGGTCGTTCTGCCCGCGACCGGTGACGTCGCGGCGTTTCACACCCGCAAGCACGCGGTCTTCCTGCGCATGCACGAAGACCAGCTGGCCTACCGGGCGCTCATGCACGGTTGATCGTTCTGCCTCAAGGTCGTGGTCGTTCGTCCGTTCTCTGCATCACCCAGGATGACCTTTGCCTTCGAGTCCTCGGCGATTCCCCAGGGGCGCGGGACGCTCCTCGCCCACGCGACGGCGTTCGTGCGCGAAACCATGGGCGCCGACGAGGGCTGGGGGCGCTTCCTTCGCGGGATGGACCCCGCCGACGCGGAGGCCATTCGCAACGCCGTCGCGGTTGGCTGGTACGATACGCGGCTGTACGTGCGTGTGCTCCACGCGATGCGGCGGTTCTCCGGCCGGGCCGATGTGCTCGACGCCTTCGGGCGCTTCTCGGCGGATCGCGACGTCTCCACGTTGTACCGGGTCATGCTGCGCCTCGCGAGCCCGAGCTTCGTGGTGGAGAAGACGGCGCAGCTGTGGGGCCGGTATCACGACAGCGGCCGCTGGGACATGAACCGGGTTTCGCCCACCCGCGCCACCGGCGAGCTCTCCGGTTGGCTGGTGGTGGACGAAGGCGCTTGCGAGGTGCTCAACGGCTACCTCGAGCGCATCCTGCAGCTCGTGGGCGCCGAGGGCGCGGTCTCGCGTCACGTCGCGTGTCGCAGCCGCGGCGCCCGGGCGTGCACCTTCGAAATGGACTGGCGCTGACCCTCTGCGGGCGAATTCTCAGGGGACCAGCAGCACCTTGCCCACGGCCTTGCGGTCGTGGATGAAGTGGTGTGCGTCGGCGGCCTTGTCGAAGGAGAAGCTCTTGTCCACGTGGGGCGCGATCTTGCCCGCGCGATAGAGCTCGAGGAGCGACTCGAACTGCGGCCGCAGCAGGTCGAGGCGACCGAACAGGTGGCCCATGTTGCAGCCGCTCACGGTCTTGTTGTCGTTCATGAGATCCATCGGGCTGTACTTCTTGATCTGCACGAACTGCACGAGGGCGTTGAGCAGGTTGCGGGTCTTGCCGCTGGCGGCCGACGACATACCGAAGCAGACGATGCGTCCTGCGGGGCTCAGGAGATCGTAGCCCTGCTTCCAGGACGGACCGCCCACCGGATCGAGGATCAAGTCCACGCCGCCGTCGCCCACCAGCGCGCGCAGGGCCGGCGCATACGGCGCGCCGGAGTCGAGCGGGTGATCGCAGCCTTGCTCCTTCAAGAAGTCGTGCTTGCTCTGCGAAGCCGTGCCGTAGATGACGCAGTTCTTGGTCTTCGCCAGCTGGATGGCGGCGAGGCCCACGCCGCCGGCTGCCGAGTGGATGAAGACCCGCGAGCCTTCCCGCAGGTTCCCGGTGAAGAGCATCATGTAGTACGCGGTGACGTAGACCACCGGGAGCGCGGCGCCCTGCTCGAAGCTCATGGCTTCGGGCATGTGGAACGCTTGCTCGCGGGAGATGACGAGCGTGTCGGTGTAGCCGCCGAACCTGGGCATGCCGAAGACGCGATCGCCTTCCTTGAAGTCGGTGACGCCCTTGCCCACCTGATCCACCACGCCCGAGACCTCGTAGCCCACCACGCAGGGGAGCGGCGGCGCGTCGGGATACAGGCCCACGCGCGCCATGAGGTCGGCGAAGTTGATGCCGGCGGCGCGCACGCGAATGCGGATCTCGCCGGGCCCTGCTTCCGGATCGGGCGCCTCGCGCACTTGGAGAACTTCCGGAGAGCCCGCTTTGGTGATCCAGACTTGGCGCATGGTGCGTTCGACGCTACGCGAAAGCTTTGCGCCTCACCAGGGGTGGCGGTGCATGCGGCGCGCGGGACGTGCAGCGCGTACCATGAAGGGGATGATTCCCATCACCGAGTCCATCGCGTGGCTTCGACGCGCGCGGCGCGCGATCCCCAAGGAGCATCGGCGCGTGCTGCTCAATCCCGTGCGCCTGGCGATGCGCTTCTTGGGCTTCGCCGCGCTCCGCGTCGCGCATCGCGATCACGGCCGGATCTCCGACGACGTGAGCGCGCGCGATCCCGAGCTGGTGGACCTCTTTTGCGAGGGGGTGCGCATTCTCTCGCGGAGCTACTTCCGCCTTCGCACCGAGGGCGTGGAGCACGTTCCCGCGGTCGGCCCGGTGCTTCTGGTGGGCAACCACTCGGGGGCGCTGGTGCCCACCGAGGGCTTCTTCACCGCGCAGGCGATCCGCGACGCGCAGGGACCCGCCCGCGCCCTCTACGCGCTGGTGCACGACTTCATCTTCGAAGACCCGCTGCTCCACGACTACGCCGCGCGCCTCGGTATGCTGCGCGCGAGCCATGCCAGCGCCCGCCATGCGCTCGATGCCGGTCACTGCGTACTGGTGTACCCGGGCTCCGATCACGACGTGTTCCGGCCCTTTCGCGATCGCCACAAGGTAGTGCTCGCCGGGCGAAAGGGCTTCCTCAAGCTGGCGCTGCAGACAGGGGTGCCGATCGTGCCGGTGGTCACGGTGGGCACCCACGAGCAGCTCATCGTGCTCACCCGTGGCGATCGCCTGGCCAAGCTCGTTCATGCGCACGCGTGGGCCCGCGCCGACGTCTTCCCGGTGGTGCTCTCGTTTCCGTGGGGCCTCACCTCGGGCTTTCTGCCGTACGTCCCGCTGCCGACCCAGGTGACGCAGGCCTTCTGCCCGCCCATGCGCTGGCCGGAGCTGGGGCCCGCCGACGCGAGTGATCCCGCGGTGCTGGAGCGATGTTACCGCGAGGTGGAGGCGGTGATGCAGTCGACGCTCGATCGGCTCGCGGTCGGCCGACGTTTCCTCCGCGGCCGCGCGACGCCGTGAGCTACGCCGTCTTCGCGCCGGCGGCGACGTGCAGCTCCAGCTCCACCACCGCGATCTCGCGCATCCGGTACTTCTGCACCTTGCCGGTGACGGTCATGGGAAAGGCGTCGACGAACTTCCAGTAGCGGGGGATCTTGAAGGTGGCGATCTTGCCCTTGGCGTGTGCCAGGAGGTCGGCCTCGGTGAGCGTGACGTCGGGCTTGGGGCGCACCCAGGCCATGACCTCTTCGCCGTACTTCTCCGAGGGCACGCCGATGACCTGCGCCTCGCTCACGCCGGGGTGGGTGTGCAAGAACTCCTCGAGCTCCCGCGGGTAGATGTTCTCGCCGCCACGGATGATCATGTCCTTGATGCGGCCGGTGATGTTCACGTAGCCGCTCTCGTCCATGGTGGCGATGTCGCCGGTGTGCATCCAGCCGGCGGCGTCGATGGCGGTGCGGGTGGCCTCCTCGTTCTTCCAGTAGCCGAGCATGACGCTGTAGCCGCGGGTGCACAGCTCGCCGGGCTCGCCGCGGGGGACGATGGCACCTGTCTCGGGCTCCACGATCTTCACCTCCACGTGCGGGTGCACCCGGCCCACCGTGGCCACGCGCTTCTCGATGGGATCGTCGCTCGCGCTCTGGGTCGAGACCGGCGAGGTCTCGGTCATGCCGTAGCAGATCGTGATCTCCTTCATGTGCATGCGCGAAACCACGTTCTTCATGACCTCCACCGGGCAGGGCGATCCGGCCATGATGCCGGTACGCAAACTGCGCAGGTCGAGCTCGTCGAAGCGCGGGTGATCGAGCTCGGCGATGAACATGGTGGGGACGCCGTAGAG
>Ga0075163_10005964_pt1 | contig 16173 bp, 9 predicted proteins | sample JI1023141ADNA_FD_71478 | JGI IMG/M metagenome (GOLD analysis project Ga0075163, IMG submission 71478) | Wastewater effluent complex algal communities from Wisconsin, to seasonally profile nutrient transformation and Carbon sequestration -... | ecosystem: Engineered > WWTP > Effluent > Algae...
TTAATAAATATTTGGAATTAAAATACGGTGAGTTAGACGCCAATTTTAGTTATATGACTGAAGCTGAAAAATTACAGTTTCTTGATAATCTTGAAAGCGCAGTAAAAGCGTTTTACACAACCATTTCAAATCATGCAGAAAAATATCCTGAACTAATTCAGGTGCTGCTTAATTTCCGACTACAAACAAAAGGTATTTTATTGAATAACCTTTCAAAAATAAAAAAGAACCTCGCCTTGCTGAACGATCCAGTATTGAATAAAAAGTATGATCAATTAAAGTTGAATCGTGAAAACATCTCCAAATTAATGTCGTTAAATACTGATGAATACGCTGCTGCACAAACAGAAGTAGCCGCTTTAAAAAAGGAAGCAGACCAAATGGAGAAAGATATTTCGCTTAAGGTATCGCAAAGTAATTTTACGGGTAACGAAAAAATAACCTGGCAGAACATACAAAAACAATTGAAGCCCAACGAGTGCGCTGTAGAAATTATGCGGGCCAACCTTGTTTACCAAAATGATAGTGGTGGCACAAATTATACATATATAATCATAAAAAATACCGGTACCCCCACTATTTTTATGATCGACCGACCTTTAAAATGGGAAGATGAAGTGCTAACGCTTTACCGAACAAGCATCGACAATAAAAAAGATGAACCCGATCTTTATCGTCGTTTATGGAAAGGCGTAAATGAAAAAATCGGTAATTCTAATACCGTTTATGTTTCACCAGACGGTGTTTATAATCAAATTAATTTAAACACACTTTTTAACGCTGAAACAAATAAATACCTTATCGAAGAAAAGAATTTTCATTTTCTCACAACGCTTCGCGATCTAATTGATATAAAACAACACCCTTCAAAAGCTCCTGTAAATGCGGTTTTGGTGGGCAATCCAAAATTCAGTTTTGATCTTAGTCAGTTACCACAGAACAAGCAAAATTTCGGAAATGATCTTACCAGCAGAGGAGGTTTTGGTTTTGTGTTGGACGAATTACCGGGGACAAAAACGGAGGTAGAAACTATAAAATCGCAGTTGGATAAAATGTCAGTTAAAGCAACCCTACTTACAGAAGAAAAAGCAAATGAAGCGGATATTAAAAAAATAAAGAGTCCGGATGTTTTACATTTTGCAACTCACGGTTTTTTCATGGAAGATTTTCCGGAAGAAACTTTGGCCGAACTTTCAAAAACAGAACAGGCTTATTATAAAAATCCAATGATGCGTTCAGGAATATTTTTTAGCGGCGCTAATAACACCTATTCTTTAAACACAACTAATATCAAACAATTAAAAGAATTTGAGGACGGCATTTTAACTGCTTATGAGGCAATGGGACTGGATCTTGATAAAACGGAATTGGTAGTGTTAAGCGCCTGTCAAACCGGTTTAGGGAAGGTTAAGAACGGTGAAGGTGTTTTTGGTTTGCAGCGCGCCTTTAAATTAGCTGGTTCTAAATCTATAATTATGTCGTTGTGGGCAGTTAGCGACGATGCTACAACGGAGTTAATGATTGCTCTATACAGCAAATGGACAGCCAGCGGCGATCTTTATACTGCTTTTAAAGAGGCGCAGTTGGAAGTAAAAAAGAAATATCCGCAACCGTATTACTGGGGCGCATTTGTTTTAAGCGGTAGATAGTTTTAAATTATAAAACGGGGTCGGAATGTTCGAAATAACTAAGACCTAACTGTGTAGCAGATTGTTTCCTGGTTTTGTAACATAGTTCTTCATTTTGTGATAACAGTTGTCCGTACGATGGAATAAGTTGTTTTAGTTTAGATTGCCATTCGGGAGAATTTATTTTTGTTTTAAAGCATTTTTTTAAAACGTCAAGCATAATACCAACAGAAGTTGAAGCGCCCGGCGAAGCACCTAACAATGCGGCTAAAGAGCCATCGCCGGCGCTTACGATCTCGGTTCCAAATTCAAGCACGCCACCTTCTTCTTCGTCTTTTTTTATCACTTGCACCCGTTGCCCGGCAATTTCAAGTTCCCAATCCTGTATCCGGCCAAAAGGAAAATAATCTTTAAGTGCTTCAACCCGATCTTCATGAGATTGAGTTGCCTGATGAATTAAATATTTTGTAAGAGGAATATTATGAATGCCTGCAGACAACATTGGAAAAAGATTATCTAATTCAATGGAAGAGGTGAGATCCCAATAGGATCCATGCTTTAAGAACTTAGTTGAAAATCCTGCGTACGGACCAAACAGCAAATTCTTTTTACCATTAATGATGCGAGTATCCAGATGGGGTACCGACATTGGTGGAGAGCCAACAGAGGCTTTTCCATAAACTTTTGCATGATGTTGTTCAATTATTTTTTCGTTGGTACACCGCAACCACTGTCCGCTAACCGGAAAACCGCCGAAACCCTCGGCTTCTTCGATGTTCGATTTTTCGAGTAAGGGTAAAGAACCACCACCCGCGCCAATAAAAACGAAATTAGCTAACAGATGTGTTTTCTCATCTGTTTTAAGATCTTTAACAATGACATTCCATTGTCCGTTATCTTCTTTATCAAGATCACGTACTTCGCAGCTTAATTGAATATTTACCCCGGGTAAAGTTTTTAGATGTTCAAATAATGATCTCGTGAGCGCGCCAAAATTTATATCGGTTCCGATCTCCATATAGGTTGCCGCCACTTCAACTCCGGGATCGCGCCCAGCCATAACAAGTGGCATCCACTTTTCCAATTGCGGCCATTTTTCTGAATAAAGCATGCCTTTAAATAAAGGATTTTCAATCAAAGCCTTATAACGTTTACGTAAGTAAAAAACATTTTCTGCGCCCCACACAAAACTTATGTGAGGAATGTTAGTTATAAATGTTTCGGGAGATTTGATCGATCCCTTCTTAGCTAAATACGACCAAAACTGTCTTGAAAGTTCAAAAGACTCTGCAATCTTCACTGCTTTGGAGATGTCAATTGAGCCATCTTCTTTTTGCGGTGTATAATTAAGTTCGCAGAATGCAGAATGTCCTGTGCCTGCGTTATTCCAGGCGTCAGAACTTTCGCCGGCAATTACATCCAAACGTTCTATAACTTCTATCGTTAATGCGGGTTCTAATTCTTTTAAAAAAATGCCAAGCGTGGCACTCATGATGCCTGCACCTATTAGAACCACATCGGTTTTTTTTGAAATAGTATTCATACAACTAATATCGTAATTAATAAACCAAAATGAAGGTAAATTTAGAAGAAAATAAAAAGGTAATTATTTTTTAGCGCAAAATGTTCTTAAATTTTTTTTGCATCCTGCTACTGATTGATGATATAAAATAAAAAAACCCCCGAAAATAATTTCGGGGGTTTTAATATAAAGTGTAAAAACTTAGCTCAAGTGTTTAGATAAGTGTTTACCCATTTCAAACATAGAAACTTGACCTTTACCACTAAAAACTGGTTTTAGTTTAGCATCAGCATTGATCATACGTTTGTTTTTTGAATCTTGTAATTTGTTAGCTTTGATATAAACCCAAAGTTTTTTTACAACTTCAGTACGAGGCATTGCTTTGTTACCTACAATTTCTCCTAAAGCTGCACTAACGTTATACGGTTTGTTTAAACCTACTCCCGGAGTGCCGGTTCTTTTTTTCTTAGCTGCTTTTTTTGGAGCTGCTTTTTTAGCTGCTTTCTTAGCTGCCTTTTTTGGAGCTGCTTTCTTAGCTGCCTTTTTTGGAGCTGCTTTCTTAGCTGCTTTTTTAGGAGCTGCTTTTTTTGCTTTTTTTGCCATTGTTTTATAGTTTTTTTAGATTATAGTAACAAATCTATATTATTTTCTCTTCCAAAGCAAATACATTACAAAAAGCAATTATGTTTTTATGAACAAGTAGCGGCGAGTTTTAAACTGTTTTTATAAGCGCTTTCTATTGAGAAAACTTGTTTTTCCATTATTTACAATAGTTACAGGCATATTACAAGGCAATTTCCATTGGTAAATAAAGTTATATAAATGGTGAATAAAATTATTTTTGGTAACATTCTTTTTAAAAAATATGCTAAATCGGCTATTTTACCTATAATTGGTAATACAACTTGTTACTTTACTAAAGGAAAAGCGTTATGATAAAAAGATCTATGATAAAAAAGTACGTATTTATATCACTGGCTTTATTAGATATATTATTAGTAGAGGCCCAAAACATTGGTAAATATACCTTTCAAAATAAGTCTTATTATGTTTATCCTTATCGCATCTCATCCGACGATATTCCTGCTTTAGGTATTAAAATACCCGATGGCGAATACGTGGTATTTAAGAACTATACGTTCCAAAAAAAGTTCAGTTTTAAACGAAAGAAAAAATATGTACTTTCCGATACCGCCCAGGTAAGTGCAGTTATATCCGTAAAAAATAACCTTGCCGAAGGGGCTGCCTCATTTTATAATTACTCGCGTAAAAAAAGACGAGGGTTTGAAAAAAAGCCTTACTCTATATCCGCCGGTAATTTAAAGAATGGTTTAAAGAACGGAGAATGGAAAACGATAGAAACTCTTAACAACAAATACGAAATTAAAAATTATGAAAATGGTATTTTAGAAGGCTATTCTTATAAATACAACAACAAAAAGGAATTAAGGCAAAAAGAAAAGTATTGTGGCGGAAAAGAATGTGATACCGTGTTTTATTACACCAATGGAAAGATCACAAAGGAATATGACGTTATGGAAAAAACTGTTTTAGAGAGTGAAAGATCTATTTATTCTGAAGCAGTAAGAAGTTTTGGAGAATATTTACCCGGTAAGGTAAAGAGCTATTATAAAAAGTACAATTATGCCGGCGAACTGGAAATGGACCTTAAATTTAAAGAGGGCATTCTACAACCTTTTGATAGCATAGGCTCTTCTTCATCAGGAGAAACTAAATATGATTATTTAAAATACGTAACAGTAAAGAATCCTCAACCCGGCCAACAAATATTTACAATCTACAACCGATCTTATTACAATACGCATAAAGGACAAATGTATTTTAATAAAGGCTTTAAATATTTAGAAACATCTTATAATGCCCGTCAAAAATTTAAACGCAAAGGGTTCCTGAGCAGAAAAAGAGTTCCTAATGGACAAGATATTCGTAAAATGGAGAGTGAATATCTGCATCCGGATAAGATAGATACTAACAGCACAAAGCCTATTGTAATTTTAAAAAACATTAATAACGATGATACTGTTGAGACATTTTACATCCCAAAGTATAAATTAGTCTACACTTCGGGCGCCGGTAAATTAACCGCAACTGATGATCTTAACAGAGCAGCTTATTTTACCGAAGAGAATTATAACTGGCCGGAAAACATAAAGAGGGAAAGACTTATTAAATATGTTAATCGCAAAGATCATTACGATGAAAAAGCAAGGATCAACCCTTTTATTTTAAAAGATTTTATAGTGCTAAACCGCATCGATCTTAAAAATAAATCAACTGATCATTCTGGTAATATCAAATTTGGCATTCGTTCCGAAAACTTTGAAAAGATAATTGTGCAAAACAGTTACTCAAAAGATAACGTACCTCTTAATGGACAATTTTGTTTTAGTTATGGCAAGAGATCAAAAAAATGGTCAAACGATAAACAATTAGTTCGCTATGTGTCTTATGATGATGATGCGAATTCTGGTAATTTTACAGATGGTAAAAAAGAAGGGCTTTGGACTGACATAGACTGGAAGAAAAGACCAAACAGAATTCCTTATGATTTCCATACTGATTTTTTTGCTCATCCAAAAAATGCCCGTACACTACGCGAACAATATTATAAGAATGGCTTGCGCGACGGTAATTGTATTATTTACGCCAATACATTCGGAAAAGACGATAATGATTATCACGAAACGGATGATCATATATGGTATGGTGCTTTTGGTAGTGGAGAACTATCTAAAAAGAACATATTGTATAAGAATTTTGAGATGGAATTTAAGAACGATACTTTAAATGGCAGCTACAAAGAATTTTATCCAGACGGTTCAGTAAAAACAGAAGCTACTTTTGTAAATGGAAGACCCGATGGAGATTATCGCAAATACAACAAACAAAAAAAAATGACATGTTTGATCCAATTTGATAAAGGGCGCTTGAATGGAAAATACATGACACTTCAAAATGATGTTGCTACCTGTTACGCAAATTTTAAGAATAATGTTTTGATCGATTCTTTAATTTATTATTATAGTGATGGTAAACCTTTAACTTGTATCTATGTGGATAACGAAAGAATAAAAAGTAAGCGAACTTATTTTCCGAATAACAAATTAAAAGAAGAAGTTATTTATAACACTACATCTCAGTATACTCTTTCGAAAGAAACAATTTCGTCTGAAAGTTTTATAACCAACCCAAAGAGGTTTAATAATTCTTCTGTTAATAAAGCGTCTGGTAGTTTTTGCAGTTATTATGACAACGGACAAAAATTAGCAGAAGGAACAATTAATAAAGGTACTTTCTCCGGTAACTGGAAATTTTATTCTATTAACGGGCAGCTATTACACCATGTAACTTTTTACGATTCGGTTGTTGTGTTCCGCACCGGCGACTCAACAAAAATTAAAGGTGCGTATACCGGTTATTATTCTAACGGTAAAAAACGTTGCAAGGGATATATTACCAACGTAAACTTAAGTTACGATTGTTTTACGAAACAAGATAAGGCCGAACCGGATTTTTATGTTGTTGATTTTTTTGATAATAACGGAAAACAAACTATTAAAAACGGTAGTGGTTATTATATTAAATACGATCCAAATGGTTTAAGAAGAGCTGCCGGTAAATTGATAAATAGTTTACCCGATAGTTTATGGCGTTATTATACACCGGAACAAAAACTAGACGAAATAGGTTATTATACAAATGATGAGAAAGATGGAGTTTGGTATAGTGGCGACCTTGAAGGAATTAATTTTGAAGATGGGGCTTGTTTTGATATGAATGATCCGGCGGAGGTAAAAGCTTATGAAGAAAAAAGAAAAGATCTTAATATTACTAGGTCCATTTATCGCAACGGAAAAAGGATCGGCTATGTAAATTTTAAATCCAATTTAAGTAAAACCTACAAACCTCGTTCGCATCGTGGAAACCCTTCTTTTTAAAAAAAAGAACTTAAAAAAATCCATATTTGTAAACCAATAAATTTTCAAGTTTCCGGCGTTTTCCGTTTTTTAGCCCTTTCTTGGAACAAAAAATGGAAAAACGGCTGCATTGCTTGTTGTATAGGAGTTGCAGACGTTTTTTCTACGAATATTTTCACCTGCGGGTAGGTAATTTTACCTATATAAAAATAGGTAAAATTACCTATATGACGCTAGTGTCAGATGTGCTAAATTTAAAACACAGTTGTGGTTTGTTATGTTAAAAAAGTCATCTGATATTCAACCGAATAATTTGTTGAGCGATAATGCGCAAGGCACAGATGACTTTAATTTAATTCAAACAGAATTGCAGAAAGATCTTGTGAGAATTGACAATATGTTTTCGGTTGTCAATGCGTTGTGCGATATTTTTATGACAAAACCTAAGAACGAGATGAACAAGTGGGCCAATTCTCAAATAGATGAGAGAACAAAAAAAATAAACAATTCATTTTTACTTTAAAAATCAAGGTCACATTAAAATGAAAGATAGAATAATTGTAGCTTTAACAACCATCGTTTTCTCTATAACCAGTTGTGATAAGCCGGCAAACGAAAAACCAAGTATTGCAGACGAGATGAATTATGAATCCTTAGTTCAAGAAAAAGATTCACCTTTATTATTTATGGATGTGGAGGCCAAGATCCGCAATGAAAGTGAAGAAACAAATAAGCCTGCAAATTTTTTATACGGCACCATTAGTAATACAGCTATGAATACAAAGTTTAAAGATGTAGTATTACTTGTAAAATATTATTCAAGTACAAATGATCTTATTGAGACGGTTGAGTTTGTAGTGTATAAATTCTTTGAACCAAATACGCGTACAAAATTCGAATTAAATGTGCGCCCGCCTGATGCTATGAAAACATTTGATATTGAAGTAAAGAATGCCAAGGCAACTAACTAATTCATAAATAGCATATAAATTAAAATTATTTAAATTAGCGTAATTAAATAATGATTTTGTATGAAAAGATTAATTACTTGTAGCGATGGTACCTGGAACAGTCCGGGTATTAAAGACAGGGGACAACTTGTAAAAAGTAATGTTGAATTAATTTATAATTGTATTGCTCGTAGATCTGATAAAGACAATGTTGAGCAATTAAAAGTTTATGATGCAGGTGTTGGCAGCAGCACCTACAACTGGAAAGATAAGATCAGAGGCGGCACAACAGGCGCCGGAATTGACAAAAATATAAAAGATGTTTATTCTTTTTTGGTTTTAAATTATGCGATCGGAGACGAGATATACCTATTTGGTTTTAGCCGCGGCGCTTATACTGCACGCAGTCTGGCAGGTTTTATTCGTAATTGCGGCATATTAAAACCCGAGTATTTACATCTGATCGATCAGGCTTACGAGCTTTATCGTGATCGTAATTCTTATTCCAACCCCGATTCGGATCTGATGGTTGGCTTTAAAAAAAATTATTGTTTTGAGGATGTAACACGTATAAAATTTTTAGGCGTTTGGGATACTGTTGGAAGTTTGGGTGTTCCATTACCCTGGTATAAATTTTATAATAAAGAGCGCTACAAGTTTCATGATGTAACAATTAGTAGCACCGTTGATAATGCTTTTCATGCTTTAGCAATAGACGAACGGCGTAAATTATTTTCACCAACTTTGTGGGAGTTAAGTAATACTGTAAAAAAAGACGATAGTTACCCACAGGTAATGGAACAAAGGTGGTTTCCAGGCGTGCATTGTAATGTTGGCGGCGGTTACGTTGATCATGGTTTGAGCGATATTACTTTAGACTGGTTAATGACCAAAGCAAATGAGGTGGGTTTATATTTTGATAAAGATTGTTTAGGTAGGTTAGATCCAGCACATGTATTTAAAGCCGATCCTAACGGAGAATTGCGTAACTCACGCACTGCTATGTATTGGTTCTGGCGGCCTTTTTTACGCCCTATAAAAGAAAAAAAATACAGCAACGAAGTAATTGACGACTCTGTCATAAACCGTCAAAAAAAAGATCCACGTTATTCTCCGGGCAATCTGACTGCATTCTTTAAAGGATAAAAATTCTGGACACTTTAGTTAATAGCTCGAAAATTTGCTTAGATAATTAATTGGCAAAAATTAACGACCAAAAAAAAAGTTAAAACAAGAGCGACGCGTTTTTGGTAAAGTTTTTACTTTTAGTTTTATGAAAATTAAAAAACCCGGGCAACATGAAAAAATTTTTATTTGCAATCGCATTAAGCTTCTCTTTTATTTTATCAAACGCGCAAGACAGTCTTAAACATTTTGAGTTTGGCTCTACTTTACTCACTGTCAATTCCCTCAACAATGAACATTTTTTTATTACAGATAAATCACCTGTCGAATTTATGAATGGCTTGTTCTTTCGCTATACAAAAAACAGGTTAGGTTTTAGAACACAATTTAACTATTCAAAAAATTATTCATCCTACCATAATCAAACGACTTTCACCGAAGGATTTGGTGCCGGTTCAACAAATAAGAATTTCGAAATTAATATCGGGGGACAATATTCTTTGCTTAAGAAAAAAGACTGGCTATATACTTTTGTTGATATTAGTTATAGACATCAATTTTCAAAAGGTATTACTTATTCAAGTGGCTATGGGGTTAATAGTTTTGTCACTTCTATAAATGGAATAAATACTGCTGTTGGTTTAGGCTTCAAAATCAAAACATTCAAAAATGTTTATCTTTCTCCGGAAGTTGGGTTAAACAGTTTTAATTATAATCAGAAATATTCAAGTGTTAATATGTCAACAGGCGAAGTGCAAAATAGCAATTTTAATCACTTAAATAATTTTCGTTTAAATGCAGGACTCAGTCCTTACTTAAAGCTGCATCTTACTTTTAAGTTTAAATAATGCATTAGATCTAAATTCTCACACCTTAAATTTTGTTCTTTCCCCATGTGGAGGTAATTGCCCAATTATGGGAATTACTTAAGAAAATAACTACCACTTAGCTGCAAAATGGGCAGGAATGATCTTTGCAGCATAGAATTGATCTAATATTACTATGGCAAATTCTATCCCAAATTATTTTAAAGTATCTGTTATCATTCTCGGACTACTTGGTTTTTTCTTTATTTTATGGTTAGGACAAAGTATTCTTGTTCCATTAACGTTTGCGGGTATTATTTCAATACTACTAAATCCAATGGTCAATTTTTTTGTTGGTAAAGGCATTAATCGTGTTGTTGCCATCACTATCGCTATCACACTTTTATTAATTGTTGTTACAGGCATTTTGTTATTTATAGGTTCGCAGGTTAGTATGTTCAGCGATTCGTGGCCACAACTAAAGCTTAAATTTAATGCCTTATTAAGTGACGCTTTAAAATGGGTCTCAGAAACATTTAATATTGGTAAATCAAAGGTAAATGCTTGGATAAACGAACGTAAATCCGAAAGTCTAAATGATGCCGGAGGCATGATAGGCGATACTGTTAGTACGGTTACCGGGATGCTTATCAATATTTTTTTATTACCTGTTTATATTTTCCTCTTCTTATTTTACAAACCACTTCTTCTTAATTTTATGGCGCAGGTTTTTGCAACCGATAAACGCACTGCTGTTGCCGAAGTTCTATTTAACACAAAATCACTTATACAAAATTACCTCGTAGGCCTTTTAATAGAAATGGTTATTGTTGCAACAATGAATTCAACCGCGCTTTTAATTATTGGAATTGATTATGCAATAATGCTTGGTGTAATTGGCGCTATTTTAAATCTCATCCCATATATTGGTGGCGTAGTTGCAATTTCTTTACCAATGACAATGGCCCTTATAACTGATACACCGTTTGATGCGGTTTTAGTTTTAATTGCCTACTTAGTTATACAGATAATTGATAATAATTTCCTGGTGCCAAAAATTGTTGCTTCAAAAGTTAAGGTCAATGCCTTAGTATCCATTGTTGTAGTGTTAATTGGTGGCGCTTTATGGGGTGTTGCAGGTATGTTTCTTTCTATTCCAATAACCGCTATTTTGAAAGTAATTTTTGATAAGATCCCTCACCTTAAACCTGTAGGTTTTTTAATTGGTGACACCATGCCACCTATTGGCAAAGCCATCTTCGATTTCCGCGAGATTCAGGCGCGCCTTACTCCCAAAAAGAAGATCAAAAAACCTAAAGTAGAAGTTAAAGATCCTAAAGTTGCTTAACTCTTTAAGTCACTTTTTGCTTGATGAGGGCAGTGTGAAGGATTGAGCGAGATAGTGTGGTGGTAAGCAAAAAATCAAATCTCAGAAATTTCTGAACTTTATTTTTGGAGTCACTTTTTGCTTGATCAAAAAGTAACCAAAAAATCAAGGCTTACAAACAAATTGCTTGATTTGTAGTTTTAATTTTAAGCGGTCGCCCGCAAACTCGCCACATTGTAGAAATACTGTGCGAGTGGCTCAAACAGCGCGGGCTCATAGGATTTTAAATGCAGCAATACTGCTCAAATACATAAAACTATTTATGCATTTAAAATCTGTCACCAAAATTAAAACACAAATCTATCGCAATTTCTTTGAGGCCAGCTCGCATTGTGTGCTTACGCGAAGGGCATTGCGGCTGTAGCTTTGCGGTTAGAAGTTTGAGTTTTCGGCGCATGGGCCGGGCAAAACGCTTGGCGTGGGCTGGGTGAATTGATTTTTTTGTGGAAAGAGGGCTGAGCGTAAATAAAATATGCAAAGCATATTTTTAGCGAAGAGCCGGCTTGTGGGTTGAAAGGCGCTTGTCGTTTAAAATTCTGTTCTTTCCAGTTAAAAACGAGGAACAGAATTTTTTACTTTATTAGCCTTTCAAAAAAAATCAAGAGGGGGTTGAAAGATCGTTTTGCCTTGTCTTTTGTTTACTTTTCGACTAAGGAAAAGTAAATAAGAAAAATTATGCCGCCACACAAAGCAGACCTAAATATGAATTATGTGAATCTCATTTTTCTTAAACGCAAAATCCTGCGCCAAAAGTGACAAAAAAATAAAAAAAATTCGACTAAGTGAAAGTAAAGAATGAGAACTGTGCTTCCATACAAACTGGTTCAATGCGTTGCACTGCCATCCAAAAACCCTGTTTTTTAGCATTTTTTTAAGATTTACCCCAAAATATTGTAACTTTTTTTATGGATATTTATTATAGATAGCATCTAAACATAAATACCAATTTAATTCATTATCCCATGAAAAAAATATTACTTGCTTCAACCGTATTTATTGGGCTTGCAACCTCTTCTGCTTTTGGCCAAGCTGCCGCTAACTTTAAAACCTACAAAACCCAGCCAACGGGTAATTTTGATGCCCGCAATCTATTGCAAACATTGGTTGGCGAAGGCGTTGTGTTAAAAAGTTTCTCTATTACCAAAACCTCTTCTGATGAAGCTTTTGGTTTTTTTGAGGACAAAAAAGCGGTTTTGGGTATGAAAAAAGGTTTAATAATGACCACCGGGGGTATAAACGGACTATGCTCCGGCAATACTTCTGTTGGTATGTCAAATTACACCCATGCAAAAATGGAAAACAGGGGGCAAAAAACTGTTTCTGATAATACGAGTGTTGATCTAGAAAAAATATTACACGGTCAAAAAACTTTTGATGCTTGCGTTATTGAATTGGATATTGTACCAACGGCGGATACGTTGAGTTTTAATTATGTTTTTGGTTCTGAAGAGTACGACGAATATGTTGGTTCGCAATACAACGATGCTTTTGCGTTTTTTATTACCGGTAAAGGTATTACCGGCGAAAAAAATTTAGCGGTTGTTCCCGGTTCTGAAATTCCAGTTAGTGTAAATTCTATCAACGGCGGTGGTTCAAGATATTCTCGCACCGTACCATCTAATCCAACATATTTTGTAAGCAACGTTGCGGGTAATATTGCTATCGAATACGATGGCTTAACAAAATTAATGGAGATTCGCCAACCGGTTACACCTTACGAAACTTACCATTTAAAAATGTGTATTGCCGATGTAAGTGACGATTCTTTTGATAGCGGTGTTTTTATTGAAGGACAAAGTTTTGTGTCCTACGAAAAAAGTTACAATGTATTATATGGTAAGAACAGTTCTGAAATTGACAAGGGTTACAAAACATTATTAGACAACTTAGCGAAACTTTATAAAGACAATACAAAAGGAAAGATATTAATTACCGGTCATACCGATAATCAAGGTCCTGAAGAATTGAACCAGGAATTATCGTGCACACGTGCGAATGGTGTGGTAGATTATTTAAAATCAAAAGGGGTTGATCCTTCGCGCATTATTATGAATTGCAAAGGCGAAACCATGCCGCGCGCAACGAACGAAACCGAAGAAGGACAATTTATGAACCGCCGCGTACAAATAAAAATAAGCGGCTCGTTTGAAGAATACACCAAAAAGAAAACCGAAGGTGTAATTGCTGAAGAACAATCAAAATTATTAACTAACTACCCTAACCCTTTTGCAACAAGCACAACGATTGATGCTTATATTTTAGAAGACGTAAAAAATGCGCAGGTAGTTATTTATGATATGACCGGTAAAATAATGAAAACTATTTTCCTGTTAGAGCGCGGAAAAACAAGTACTACATTTGATGGACAAAATTTAACCAACGGTACTTATCCTGCAACTTTAATTGTAGATGGTAAACCTGCAGGAAGTATTAAATTGGTTGTTGCGCATTAGATGACACGTGAAGGGGAAGCCCGAAATGGGTTAGCTACGCGAGCCAAAAGTCCAGTAGACTTTTGAGAGAGAATGTATGATCTAATAAACGTTATGTTGAGGAATCAAATACAGAAGCCCCTTTTGGGGCTTTTTTTATGTTTTTTTGAGTGAAGCTTATCTCTGCGTTAGCGGAATGCTACCTTTGGGAAAATAAAAAAATGTACTTTTAGCCAAGTTGTCGAGCTACAAATTTATGTTGCACAAATTTATTAAAGGTTTACCGGTACTGCTTATTTGTGTACTCATTAATTTTGGTAGTATCAGATCCCAGGATCTGAATATAGATTCTTTAAAACAAAGTTTAAAAACAGTTAAACACGACACTTCAAAACTGGCTACTTTATTATTATTGGCAGAGAATGCACCGGATGGCGAATGGGAAATTTATAACCGGCAATTGCTTTTAATGGCAGAAAAAGATCTTGCCGCAACGGGTAATAAAGAGGAAAAGAAAATATATATAAAATATTTAGCAAGTGCCAATAACAATGTAGGTTATTCTAAGCTCCAGATAGGAAATACTGATAGCGCACTTTTTTATTTTGAAAAGGCCAAAGACATGTTCGAGTCTATTAATGATAAATTAGATCTTGCAAACGCACTTTCCAACATCGGTTCTATTTACGTGCAGTCAGGAAAAATGAACGAAGCCTTTAATGTTTTTATTATCTGTTTAAAGTATCAGGAAGAATTAAAAGACATCCAGGCGCAATCTTACACGCTTAATAACATCGCTTACATTTTTCAGGAACAAGGCAATATCAATAAAGCATTGGAATATAATTTCAAAAGTTTAAAAATAAGAGAACGCTTAAATGATAAAAGTGGTATGGCCTACTCGTATTTAAATATTGGCTCTATTTATCAGAATCAAGGCGATTTTAAATTAGGGAGAGATTTTTATAACAAGAGCTACCGTTTATTTCAGGTTTTAAAAAATAAAAAAGGAGTTGCTTTTTCGTTGAATAACCTGGGTGACTTATTGTTGAAAGAAAACAAATTTACTAATGCCCTTGATTATTATACTAATGGTTTAAAAGCAGCGGAACAAAGTGGTGATAAACAAAGCGTGGCATTACTTTTATCTGGCCTGGGCTCAGTTAATGAGCGGCAAAATAACCGTAAAGAAGCCGATGTTTACTTAAATAAATGTCTTTTGTTATATGAAGAAATTAATGATAATGCCGGCATCGCAAATACCAGTTTATTAATAGGACAAAATTTATTTGCCAGAAAAGATTATCAAAAGGCTTTGCCTTACGCTTTAAAAGCGTTAAAGATCGCAGAGACTTCTGGGTATATTGACAATCTTGGGAAAACCACAAAATTATTGTACGGTATTTATAAGCAAAAGGGCAACACAGCCAAAGCTCTTGAAATGCATGAACAATTTACGTTGTATAAAGACAGTTTGAATAATAAAGAGAACAGGAAGCTATTATTGCGAAAAGAGTTTGAATATGAGTTTGGAAAAAAAGAAACGATCATAAAAGCAAATTCTAAAATTGAAACCGAAAAGTTAAAAGTAACTGCGGACGAAGATAAAAAACGACTTAATATTATTATCTTCTCTGTTTTAGCAGGATTGCTGGTGATTCTCATCTTTTCTGTTTTTTTATGGCGAAATAATAAAAAAGTACAAGCAGCCAACATAATTATTACGCAGCAGAAAAAAGAAGTAGAACTCCAGAAAGCGAAAGTGGAGGAGCACAACCAGGAAGTAAAAGAAAGTATTACTTATGCTCAGCGCATCCAAAAGGCATTGTTGGCCAGCAAAAATCTTTTAAATACCAATTTAGATGATTATTTTGTTTTATATAAACCAAAAGATATTGTTAGCGGCGATTTTTATTGGGCTACTTTTCATAATAATAAATTTTATTTTATTATCGCCGATAGCACCGGCCATGGAGTACCCGGGGCTTTTATGAGTATTTTAAATATAGGTTTTTTAAGCGAGGCTATTAGAGAAAAAGAAATTGTAAATACCAACGAGATACTGGATTATGTGCGTAAACGTTTAATTGCAAGTTTGGCTGAAGATGGCAGCTCCGAAGGCGGTAACGATGGGATGGATTGCAGCTTGATGTGTATTGATCTGAAAAATAAAAAACTAGAGTATTCCTCTGCTAATAACCCAATAATTATTTTACGCGAAGGGCAGGCGATAGAATTAGATGCCGATAAAATGCCTGTTGGAAAATCACCTTCGGAAAATATAGGTTTTACATTAAATACCTTTAATCTTAAAAGTGGCGACCGACTATTTGCTTTTACCGATGGTTTTATTGACCAGTTTGGTGGACCAAAAGGTAAAAAATT
>Ga0075163_10005965_pt1 | contig 16172 bp, 15 predicted proteins | sample JI1023141ADNA_FD_71478 | JGI IMG/M metagenome (GOLD analysis project Ga0075163, IMG submission 71478) | Wastewater effluent complex algal communities from Wisconsin, to seasonally profile nutrient transformation and Carbon sequestration -... | ecosystem: Engineered > WWTP > Effluent > Algae...
AGGCGCTGCTGCGAGATGACGCCGCTGATGATGGTGTGTTCCTGGAGGTGAAGCGACGCACGGTCATGTACCTGGAGGAGTACGCCGAGGGGGTGGAGCGGCGCCATCGCCGAGTTCGGTCCGGGATCGAGCGGCTGCGTGCGCTCGGCGTGCCCCTGCTGCTTGATGTCGCGGCCGTGGGGGCGAACCTGGCGCCGACAGCGGCCGGTGATCCCCGGCCGGAATGGATCGCCGAGCGACGTAGACGCTGGGCCGGGCTCGAGGAGTGGTTCGCGCCAGCCGGCGGCTCGGAGGCGCGGATCACGGGGCTGTTGCGCGTGGCGCGGACGGCGATCATCGAGTTGTTGCGTGTGCTCGAACGGCGGTGGGACCAGCGCCGCCGCGCTGCGTCGGTGGCCCACGACCTGCGAAGGCTCGCTGGTTGGTTCGCGGACTGTGCCGACGACGACGAGGCTCACCGGTTGTTCGGAGTGGCGTTCGGGCTCTGGCCGGCACGCCACGCTCACCTGTCTCCCGTGGACGGGGAGGCGCGCGACGTGCGACGGTCGTGGTCCGAGACGACTCCGGTGGAGGTGGCCCCGTCGCTGCGGACCAGCGGAAGTCTGTCCAACCGCGGCCGTGTGCGCCCGATCGCTGATCCATCGGCGTTGCGAGCCGCCCGTCAACGCGAGCAGGCCGAGTCGCTCATGGCGCATCGTGCGATCAGAGCGGCCTTGGCCACTGATGGTGCGGTGCGGTTGTCGCACTTCGATCGACTTCCGGCCAGGGAGTTCAGCGAGCTGCTGGACTTGCTTGCCGTCGGGCTGGACGCCGAGATCGGCGCCGACGGTGCACGTCGAGCGCTGTCGCTGGACGGCCAGGTCGAAGTCGTGCTGTCCGACGATGGCCGCGGCGAAGTAGCGGCGCTGCGGACGGAGTCGGGCGTGCTTCACGGCCCGGACATGGTGGTCACGATCTCGTTGACGGGTATGTCACGTGCCACTGCTGGGGACGCGGCCGCTGTGGGCAACCGCAGTGATTCTGGGCGGAGGTTGGTCGCCGGTGCGTAGCGATGTGTTGGCGACCGATCTCGCTGCTGAACGTTCTCGGGCGATCCGCCTGCTGTTGCGCTGGCCGATGCTCAACGCACAGGACCGGCCTGACGGCTTCCGCGAGGTCGTTCGGCACCACGACTGGCTCATTGCGTGGTTCGACGACACGTGCGGCTGGCAGCTCATCGTTGACCCCGGTGCAGGGTTCGCCCGTCTCGGGAAGCGAGCCCGCAGCGCGAAGGTCGACGTGTCGAGACCGTTGCGGCGATCCCGCGGGGCACATCAAGCCTTCGATCGCCGTCGTTATCAGCTGTTGTGCCTCGTTGCCGCTCAGCTCGTGCAGCACCCGGTGACGACTGTCGGGCTCCTTGCACGGGCGATCTCTGCAGAGGCGGGTCTTGACACGAGCCGGCACCGCGAGCGCGTCGCCTTGGTGGACGTGCTCCGAACGCTGATCGAATGGCAGGCGCTGCGCACCTCAGGCGGCACCGTGGACGACTTCGTAGAGACCGAGGACGCCAACGCGCTGCTGCAGGCTGACACCACACGTCTCCACCGGTTGCTGGTCAGCACGGTGTCGCCGACGTCCTTGGCCGACGAGATCAGTCCGGCGGCGGCCCTGGTGTACCTCGGGGCCGAACCGCGGTACGGGCGTGGCCGTGACTCGGACGTGCAACAGGCGGGGAGCGACGACGAGCAACGGTTGCGTCGGATCCGCCACATGATCGGCCGCCGCCTACTCGACGACCCGGTCCTTTACTTCGACGACCTCACCGAGGAGGAGCAGAGCTACGTCGACAACCCGGCCGGCCGGCAATGGCTCCGAAACCGGGTGGCCGAGGCCGGCTTCGAGCTGGAAGAGCGATCCGACGGGTTGCTAGCGGTCGATCCCGATGGACTTGCTACCGATGTCCAGTTCCCGGGCCCGCACGGCAACGCCCATCAACTCGCGCTGTTGTTGGTGGATGACCTACTGACCGGTGGCGATGAGGGACGCCGGGATCCGGTGGAGCTCTCACCAGTGGAACTCGAACGTGTCGTCGATGCGATCTTCGACCGGTTCCCCAAGTGGGCTCGTTCGCATAGGGAGACCGATGGCCGCCGCGCCTTGACGGTCGATGCGATCGAGCTCCTCGAGTCCTTCGGCCTGGTACGCCGCATGCGCCACGGAGGTGTCGTCGGCCGGGCGGCGATCGCCCGTTACAGCGTTGGGGCTCCAGTGCTGAGTCGCGTCGGCACGTTGTTTGACGACGAGTCAACGGGGGAGTCGACGGGGGTGGAGTTCGCATGACCGCGACGACGGAGGAGTCGATCGCCTTGAGCGTCGCGGCTGCATCGTCTCGCGCTGATCGTTGGGTGCCGTCCAGGGCTGGGCTCGTGTCGGTGTGGCGCTATGTCGAGGAGACCTTCCGCTTCCACCAGGGACGTCTGCTGCTGCGTGGACCGAACGGGTCGGGCAAGTCGATGGCGCTCGAACTCTTGCTGCCGTTCCTCCTCGACGCCGACACCAGCCCGAACCGACTCACGTCAGCAGCGAAGTCTCGCGGCGGCCTGTTCGACCGGATCATGACGGGTACCGACGAGCCCTCCCGCACCGGCTTCGTCTGGGTGGAGTTCGAACGTGGCGACGCTGCGTTCACGATTGGCGCGAGGCTGCGCGCATCCCAGTCCACCCGGCGAGTCGATGTCGACTACTTCACGACGACCGCTCGGATCGGCGACGGACTCGAGCTGCTCGACGAACAACGAGTCCCGCTGTCGCTGAAGGCCCTGAAGGAGGCACTCGCAGAGAGCGGACGGGTCTACGGAACCGCGGACGAGTACCGGACCGCTGTTCGAGAAGCGATCTACGAAGGCTTTGGTGCGGATCGCTACGCCTCAGTCGTTACCGCACTCCTGGCACTCCGCAAGGAGAAGCTGTCGCAGAACCTCGACCTCGACAAGTTGTCGGAGGTCATGTCGGAGTCACTTCCGCCGCTTGACGATCACGACATCGCCGCGGTGGCTGAAGGATTCGAACGGCTCGATCGCCGCAGAGAGCAACTCGAGGCGCTCCGCGGTGACCTCAAAGAGGTTGACCTCTTGGCGAGTCGGCAGCGCACGTACGCGCGCCAGGTCATCGCCTGGCTGGCCGACGAGGTGCGTTCTGCCGAATCGCGACGCGACACGATCACCCGCACCGCACGCGAAGCAGCCGAACGCCTGGCGACAGAACAGCAGCGCGCCCAAGAGATTGCCGACCGAGACCTGCTGCTCGAAGCTCGAATCCGAGACTCACGCGCAGAGATCAACGGTTTCAAGGACAGCGATGCCTACCGAGAAGGCTCTCGACTCCTCGAACTACGCGGACAGATCGAACAACGTCGTGCCGAAGTCAGGGCCGCCGAGAACTCCTTAGTGCGGGCCACCACGCGGGTGAGTGATGCCGAGTCCGCAGTCTCCAAGGCGTCCGACACGGTCTCGGCCGCCGAGGCGAACCTCGTTGACGCACGCCAGCAATTCGACATCGCCGCAAGCGCCGCGAATGCCGACAACGTGGCTGCACAGGCGACCGCCACGGCTGAAGGGTCCGCCGACGCCGACGATGCCGAGCGTCTGATGAACGCGCACATCGCAGCCCGCCGGCAGTCGATCAAGGACGTACGTGCAGCACTCCGAGCTCACGATCAGGCGTTGCAGCAGCGAGACGCGCACTCAGATGCTCTCGCCGACAGCGTGACCGCGCTCGACACCGCGACCGACGCCACCCGGCAGGCACGACACGCGCTCGCCGCTGCGGTTGAGACGTTCGAACGCGATGTGCGGACCTGGGCACGCTCGTGTCAGCAGGTCTCAACAGATCGCCTCCTCGCCACCCTTCCCGACCACCTGTCCTCACCGAGCGACGTCGCCGCGGCCCTTGCCGGGCTTCGCAACGACATCAGTCGCGAGCACGAACGACATGTCAGCGGGCTGCGCCACGAACAACAGCGCCTCGATGAAGCGAAGACCGACCTCGAGTCCGAACGCGAGCGCTTCGCTTCCGGGTCGCTGGTCGAACCGATGACGCCGCCGTGGCGCACTGATCGCAGCGGCCAAGCGGGCGCAGCATTCTGGCGCACCGTCGACATCGATCCCTCGGTGGTCAGCTCGGAGCTCGACGGTATCGAAGCGGCGCTGACAGCATCCGGCCTCATCGACGCATGGATCCGCCCCGACGGTGGCGTCGATCTCGAGCGAGCCGACGTGCATCTCGTCGCTGCCCCGCTTCCCGGTGAGACCCTGCGGTCGATCCTCGTACCGATGAACGATGTCGGCCTGGATCCCGATCTCATCGATCGCGTCCTTCGCTCGATCCGCATTGTCGAGACCGTCCGCGGTGATCACACCGTCCACGACGGGTCATCCGACCTCGAGGTCGGACGCGACGGGTCGTTTCGTGTCGGCGCCGCGGTCGGCCATGGCCGTATGCAGGAGGCCGAGCTCCTTGGTGCCGAAGCACGCGAACGTCGCCGTCTCGCCCGCCTCGCGGAACTCGAGTCGCTGATCGCCGCGAACAGAGACGAGCACCGACGACTCGGCGAACGAGTCGACACAGCTACCCGGCAATGGAACGCGGTAGCCGCCGAACTCGCCACCGCACCCGATGGACGCGGTGTCCTCAGCGCCGAACGTGACATCGTCGCCGCCGAGGCGGGCGAAGGTCAGGCCCGGAAACAGCACACGCAGGCCCGCGAGCGACTCGACTCGAGCGAACGTGCAGTACGCGACGCCGTTCGCCGACTCACCGTCGAAGCCTCTCGCCACCAGGTACCCGCCGACCCGGCTGGGCTCGACGACCTCACCGACGCGCTCGGCGTCTTGGAACGAAGCACAACGGCGTGGGCTCGCCGCTGGCGTGATCGACACGCCGCCAGCCTCGGCGTCGAGCGGGAGCAACGTGAGCTCGTCGCCGCAACCGGTGCGGCCGCCGACGCACAGGAAACCGTTGACCGCCACGAACGAGCGCTCGCCGACCTCGTCTCTCGCATCACCGCGATCGAGGAGGCTCTCGGCTCGCAGTATGACGACGTGCTCGAACGCATCGGCGCCCTCGAACGACAGCTCGGGACCGACGAATCAGAGCGTGATCGAATCCGCAAGGACCTACCGGAACTGGAGCGACGGATCGGCAAGCTCGAACAGCAGGTCGAGCAAGCCGAGTCCGAACGCGCGGCCGCCGACCTCCACCGCGCATCGACACACCAGCGAATCGTGACCGCCCTGCGCCGAGGCATCGGCACCGACGCCGGCATCGAGACACCGCAGGCCCTCGACGGTGTCACGGCTGTGCTCGCCGCCGCACGCGACATCACCACCAAGCTGGGCATCAGCGACACCAGCGCACCACCGCGCGAACGAGCCGGCTCCCGGGTCGAAGAGCAACTCCACGTCGCCCGGCAACGTCTCGTCGGATCCGACATCGAGCGAACCCCCAACGACGACGGCTGGACAGATCTGACCGCACTCGTCGGAGGACAACGTCGCCGGATCGGCGACCTCGCAGGCGCACTGCGAACAAACCTCGAAAGCGCAACGGCAGAGCTCCACGACGAAGAGGAGCAGCTGTTCGCTCGCGTGCTGGCCGGCGACATCCGCCGCACGCTCGCCGCAAGGATCCGGCACGCCAACGAACTCGTCGACAGCATCAACCGCCAACTCGACCAGGTGCGCACCAAGGCGGCCGGCGTCCAAGCACGACTCACCTGGAACGTCGACGACGCGCAGCCTGACGCTGTGCGCTCTGCACGAGCCCTCCTCCTGCGCGACCCAAGTGACCTCACTGACACCGAAACCACCGCCCTCCAAGCCTTCGTACGCGCTCGCGTCGAGCAAGCACGCGTGGACCTCGAAGCGAACGCAGCATGGGAAGCACGGCTGCGCGAAACCCTCGACTACCGACGCTGGCACCGCTTCACCCTGCAACTCGCCCACCGCGACTGGGACGGCTACCAAACGGCGACAGCCAAACGACTTCAGAAGCTCTCGACCGGCGAACGATCCATCGCCCTACACCTGCCGATGCTCGCCTCGATCGCGGCGCACTACACCGCTGCCGACGGCCGGCCCGCAACCTGCCCGCGGCTGATCATGCTCGACGAACTGTTCGCGGGCGTCGACCCAACCAACCGATCCCAGCTCTTCGCCCGCTTCACCGACTGGGATCTCGACGCCGTCTTCACCAGCGATCACGAATGGTGCCAGTACGCAACCCTCGACGGAATCGCCATCCATCACCTCCACCCGCCGGTCGGCAACGAGCCCGTCACGACAACACGCTTCACGTGGGACGGCCACAACCGCACCATCGACGCAGTCCCCTCATGAGCCACGTCGATGACGCCGGCAAGCGGCTCGGCCGACCGGCACTCACACCCATCGTCGACGAACTCGCTCGACGACTCGACGAAGGCCGCGGCACACCCACACGGATCACGCTCCGAGGCCTCGAGGGTGACCAGCGCAGTGCACTCGCTGACCTCCTCGGAGTCGCCAAGCTCCCGCCCGCGGACACCTCACTCGAGATCACTCGACTTCTCAGCGCGCTGGGCCTGTACGACGCAGACGAACTCCGACAGGTCATCGAGCAACTTCACGGACCGCTGGGAAATCGCACAGCAGACCGGGCAGCTGAGCGAGACGCCCGCGCGGCGTTGTGGCACTGGTTCATGGAGCAAAGCCAAACGATCGTTGTCACCAACGTCGGTCCGCTCGGCGACTGGCCGACGCAGGTCCGAAAGGAGGGAATCCGCGGCGACCTCGACACCCACCGTGCGCGCCTCACCCGAGTCTTCGACGTGCTGTCGGCGCTGACGCAGGTGCCCCAGGGGGGCATTCCGCTGGCGACGTTCGCCAACGCAACTCTGGGAGATTCACACGCCCTCGACCATGGTCAACCACTGGCCCGCCTCGTCGTCGCCGCAATCGCCGACGCCGCCAACGAAGCGCGGCCGGACAGTGCAGAGGACGCTCGTGCGCTCTGGGAGCTCGTCGGCGTCAACCCCGACCCGCTGTCATCCAACGCGCTCAGCATTGGCCTTGCCGTCGGAGCAAACCATGCGCTCGCCCCGATTCTGACTAGTCACAGCGCCGCCGCCGAGCCGGTCATCCTGACCCTCTCCCAGATCAAGAGATGGCCGATCGATCCCCTTCCCGCGAACCGCTGTGCCTTCGTCGTCGAGAACCCAGCGATCGTGGCAGCAGCCGCGAACCAGTCGTGGGATGGGCCGCCCATCATCTGCTCGTCGGGCCGGCCGTCGATCGCAGTCGTCTCGCTCCTTCGACAACTCGGTGCGCATGGAGCTGCGCTTTACCAGCACGCCGACTTCGACGCCGCAGGCCTCAGCATCACCGCCTGGCTCAGCAGCCGCGCAGGAACGACACCATGGCTGATGACGGCGAACGCCTATCGGGCTGCCATCGGTATGCAGCGCGACAGGCCCCAGCTCGGCGGCGTCCTGCCGGCCACGCCATGGGACCCGGAGCTGGCCGACGCCATGGGGAGGCACGGCCAAGCCGTCTACGAAGAAGAGCTCACAGAGCACCTGCTCACAACGATGGTCTGCCGATGAAAGGGAGCGCTCGACAACAGGCCCTCGGCAGCCGAGCGGCGGTCGGCCGCTTCGAGCGGTCAACGGGCGAGGGTACGCTGCGTACTGTGACTGCGGGCGCGATTGGCTTGTCGTGGGCGAAGCCGCAGCTGACAGGCGGCGTTGCGAAGCCGACGCTGATTTCCACCGTTGACACTGCGAGTTCGCATGTTCGGTAGACGTCGCCGGCCCGTGCTCCGGATCGACCGGATCACCGGCGCCGAACAGAAATGGGCGGGGAAGCGACCACTTGGCGGTGCGTCTGCCGATCGTGTCGGCCCGGTTCGGTACGCGTTCTCCGTTGCCCCTGAGACACAGCACCAGTTGTCGCGATGGGCGGATCTCGGTCGGGTTCTGAAGTCCATCGGCGGCACAACCGAACGAACGGCAGTGAGACTCTCGCGCTCGGTGGAGGGTCGGGAGATCGCTGCCGAGGTACTCGGAGCAGCCGCGCTTGATCGCGTGTTTGTCCGATGGTCCGACACTGGACTGCGCAGCAAGGCATCCCCGCCGTGGTACGTCACAAGGTCCGATCGGATGGGATCGATGACCCGCGTTCCTCTGGGCGAGGTCCCGACCAACTTCGACGAGATCGCCCCTGAGGAGTACGGACGGTTTCCAGGTCTCGACATTGCGGCCGTGCCCTCGGAGGCGGTGCTGACGACCGCTGAGGCAGAGGTTGCTGTGAGGTGGTTTCTCACGTCATGGCCCGATGACTCGAGTCCCGTCCTCGACTGGCTGTGAGGATGAAGCCATGACGGGTTCAGGCGGATTCCAGCGAGTCGAGATGGAGGGGCTGATGATCGAGTTCGTACTCGGTTCCAGTGCTCAACCTCTCGCCGAGGAAGCCTGGACCGTCGCGGGTCGGGAACGGGTCGATCATGAGATCGCCGAACTCGCCGAGCAGATTCGAGTCGTCGATGGTCGAGTCGACCGACTCACCAACCACTCGGATCGCCTGGACTGTGCCGTCGCCGTTGGGTGCGGTGTTCTCGCTGGAATCGTCGATTCGTTGTGGGTGGGTGAGTTCAGTCTCACGCGCGCCCACGATTGGGGGGCTGACCGGGTGAACGAGTTCGTGCTGAAGGCAGCGCGGACGCTGACCGGGTACGAGGGCAACGACTTGGCGACCGCGATCCGGCGGCTGGAACAGGAGGTTCCGTTCGCTGGTGACAAAGCCACCAACCTCTTCGGTGGCCCGACGATCCACCATCTCCGCGATCTGACTCACCACCCGTCGCCCGTGGGGCTGGTCGCATCCATCGTGATGCAGTTCACCGGACAGGCATGGGGCGTGACGAACGGCTCGCTCGGCCCGGTCAACGTCGGGCGGGACTCACCGGAGCTGATCGGGACAACCGTGTCCGAGAAGTTCCTGTTCGGGACCATCCGATGGGTCGCCCATCTCGTGAGTGATGTCGCTGGCTCCAGCACCTTCGCAGGGGCGGGAACCGGGCTCCCCGGCCCGTTGCTTTCGACTCTTCATGAGGCCGGTGCGGCGTTCGGACGCATTCGGGGTGAGACCGAGCGCACCGAGTTCCTCAAGTGGGTCGAAGGGGCGTTCCGGGGGGACCGCGACGGTGTGCCGTTCGACCTCCGAACGGAACTTGGGATCGTGAACGAGGCTGGGCGTCAAGCGTTGCCGGTCCTGCTCACGGAGACGTTGGTTCGCGCCTTCTACTTCGTACGGCGTGCGTCCGAGGCGTACCGCGAAGTTGAACCCAAGACGTTCAGCGAGCTCCTGTCGGTGGATCTGCGGCCGGCGCTCCCGTGGGGCAATCGGACGGTCACGCGAATGGTGACGGTCGCGTCTTCGACCTTTACCGCTGTCGACTTGCTCGACGCCGGAATTCGGGCGGCGGTTGCCTCGGGTGGCGACAGCGTGAGCTTCTCGGCGCAGTTCCTACTGAGGGTGAACTTTGTCGGTGTCGTGCGAACCTCTCTTGCGATCGGTGTCGACGTTCGTCAGGGCACGAAGCGCTCGGCACTTCGAAACGAACGCATCGCCCTCATGAACCAGCAACTCCAGATGCTCAACGCCCGCGCCTCCTACCGGGTAGGTGAGACGTGGCTCGCGGCGGGGGATGCGACTACCGCCGTTCGGGCCGCTGAGGAAGCGATTGCGCTCGCCGGGCCTGCCTTCATCGAGACTTGGACTGGAACACGCGAGACAACCGAGAAGATCGAACAGCAGGTCAGTGGTCTACGTGCCTCAGACCCAGCCGTGCTTGCGCAAGCTCTTGAGGACTTGGAGTGGGGAGTCGAAACGTGACCGTTGATCGAGAAGTGAACAGCGAGGTCGACGTCGTCGGCATCGAGGACTCGACGCCGGATCCCGGAGCATTGCGAGAGGCCGAACGTCGTATCAATGATGTCGCTCGGCTGGCCGAGGTCGTGGACGCGTCGATCAACGAAGCGGACCAGGCCGCGACCGCTGCCCAGGCGGCGAAATCGAAGTCGGCTCGCATGTTCCAGCAGAAGCAAGCGATCGAAGCACTTCAGGATGCCGGTGTTGCTTCATCCGAGGTACTCGTGTCGTTGGCCGAAAGCCAGAAGCACCTGTTTGAGAATCAACAGGCGCTCTCCAATCTCATCCGAGAACTGACGGGCTACGCGCTCGGGAGCATCGCCAACACGCGTCTCGTGTACGCCCGTCTGCAGGCGGCGTTGTCAGGCGCCTCTGCCGGAGAACTCAACGAACTGGCGGAGCGGGAACTCCGGAACGTCATGTTGGAGGTCAAGCGCCAACTCGATCTGGCCGATCAGCAGGCACGCACCGACCGAAAGCTGTCGGAACTCCGAGAGCAACTCGGCCAGCAGCGACGGATGGCTGACCGGGCCTTGGCCGAGTCGCTGCAGGAGCGCGAGCTACTCCACGGCCAGGTTCGAACCGCCACGGTTGTCGCGACCGTCAGCGTGGCCTTGAGCGTCATCGCGATGCTCCTAGCGATCCTGAGCTAGGCCGTTGCCGCCGGACAGCCGCTTGGATAGAGCCCCTCCGGCGGTGGCGACGTGAGCGTCTGCACACGTTCATGATCGGCCGACTGAGAGACCGCGAATCCTGCTACGTGCAGAGCGATCATTGAGGTGAGGTCATCGTGTGTTCCGACGTGGTTGGCGGTCGCGTCGACCAGAACCTCTCCCAGAACCACATCCGGCTTGCCGGATTCAAGAGCGTCGCGGTCGAGTGCTTCTACAACCCAGATGAAGCGCGGTAGATGGGCGAGCCGGTACATCTCAGCGACCTCTCCGACGGGAATGCGAGCGAGGGAGCGCTTGAACTCCCACGACGGCACGGCGTAGGTGCGGAAGGTGACGTCAGCCCCGTGAAGCGCTGCGCTCTCCGGCACCCTGGTCTTCATCTGGTCGGCGGATGCCTGCAACCAGAGGGAACCGAGGAGTTCCGCACGCTCTGCCGTGACGTAGCACTTGCGTTGGAGCGGAGTGAGTGCGAGAGCCCATGGAGTGTGTGCTGCGTTCGGTTCGTTCCAGGGATCCGGTACTTTGATGTACGGCCCAGCAGCGTCGTCATGACGGTAGAAGGTGATCCGGTCGTGCATTGGCCCGGTTCCTGAGACCGTGTAGCCAACAACGACCCACGCGTGCGAGTCCGACACGACGATGACCGGGAACTGGCTGTTGACGTGTCGGCAGAGCACTCCCGGAAGTGATAAGTGTCCCGCGGCCCGGCTGTCAGCGCGACTACGCGGCAGCGGCAGTCGGCCCGGTGACAAACCGAGGCGATCGAGCGACACCAGCATCTGATGGAACGAGAGTCCTTCGGACGGAACTTGGCGACCCACAACGACTCCCCCGAGTGCGGCCGCTTGCACGTCGGCCGTCAGCCACTTCGGTGTGTCGTAGCGCAGGCTGCTGTGACGCAGCACCATCCACTGTGCCGCATGGGCGCATCGAAGGAACTGGGCATCTTGGGAGATGAAGGGCATGCCTCGCGCGGTGAGGGATGCCCCGAACAAGTGGACCGTCTCCGAGGTACTGCAGAAGGTGCCTGTCGCAAGCTCGGGCGGCGCAGCCATCATCGTCTTGCCGACGGGCGCGTGCCGAAGAGGGCGCATGACGCTGTAGCCGACGTACGCATCGTTGAGCGACTCAAGGTTGGTCAAGTCGTCGGCGACGTCCGACTTGAAGAAGTGGAGGCGATGGCAGACTGATGGGTACCTGCGGAAGGTCGTCGAGTAGAACGCGGCGTGCTCGCTGCGGTAGTCGGCGTCGATGTAGCGACGCTCGATGACGATCGCGACAACTCCGTGCTCCTGCGCAAGTTCGAGAACTCGCGTGAGCGGCGCTCCATCACCTGCCTGGGCGTACCGCTCGTGAAGGCCGCGCCAATCGTCGGCGGATTGCGGTCGGAGGATCTCGGCCGGATTGTCGTCTGGGGTCCAGTCGAAGAACCGGCTCATCGAGCGGCTAGCCAGTTCGCTCAGTGGATCTTGATTGCCCGAGACAGCTCATCGGCCTCGCGCTCAGCAGTGACCAGCGCTGCCATGTCCCGATCGAATCGACTCCGGTCGTCGGCAGACGGTGTCGCTGGAACCGCGTCCTTCAGAGTGCCGGCCGCAGGTTGCCCGGGCTGGCTGACGACGGTGGTAGTGGGTCGTGTCATCGTTCGAGTCCCTCTAGCACAAAGAGTAAGGCTGCCAGGAAGCTACGTCTTCGCGCCACTCGGTAGACTACTTGATCCTAGTTACGCGAATCTCGTTTTTCGGAGACCGATGGAATCCACACCAGTCCGGATGCGCTCGAAGCAGCTGCTCGGGAACGCGTATCGGATGGAACTGGCTGCGGAGCTTGCGGAGGCGGGCAAGCCTGTCTCGGCGATCGAACTCGCAGATGCAACGGGGATCCGCTACCCGCGCGTTCACGAGGAGTTGCAGCGGCTGAAGGCGGCGGGCCTGCTCGTTGCATCGGAGGGCCGCGGCTCTGGAGTGGTCGTGGAGTACACCGTGGTGCCCTCCTGCTACTGGCAGGGGTGCCGCGACCTGCTCACCGAGACACGCGGACTGTCGGATGAGCCGTGACAACGGCGCGGCCATCCGGCTTCTATGTGCGAACAGGTCCCCGCGCTCAGTCCACTCCGGGGAGCGGAGCTGCGGAGCCGCGTCCGGCCGCGCCGCCACAGAAGGGGCAGTCCGTGTCGTGGCGCGGAATCGAGGAGACCAGTCGCGGCGTGTGTGGATGAGCGACTGAGTAGAGCTGGCCTGCTGACCCAAGGCCTGTGAACCAGTTCCGGAAGTCCTCGACGGCCCAAGCCGCACCTATCGCGTTGAGGCTCTTGACGCTGGGGTTGGGGACGCCGATGACGTACTGCTGATCGGCTCGCTGTTCGGTGCTGACGGCCTCCTCCGCGAGGCGCGTCGAGTCGATGAGGCCGTTGCACCACATGCATCCGGCCGCTCGGCCCACCACGCGAGCGACGGAGTACACACTCCGGACGTTTCCGTCTTCGTCGAGGCGGATCTTCGCCCCAATCTGCGTGAGCGGGATGAGGTACTGGTTTGCGATGGCGTTGGCCACCAGGCGTGCGCGAGCTGTGTCTGCGGCGAGGAAGATGTAGTCACAGCGGATCAGCGCCTCGATCGCCTTGTGGTCGGCGATGTCGCACCGCAACGTCGTGAGTCGAACGTTCGGATTATTGCGTCGTGCGACTCGTCGAGCCACCCTGACCTTGGGTCGCGCAAAGCGCTGTCGGAAGCCGTCGGGTAGCAATCTGGCGAGTGGCTCGAGTGCGTCCCAGCGGTTGGCGCCGACCAGGCGCGGCAGATTGGTGATGTCCACCGTCTCGGGGTCCACGTGAACGATGTGGCCGACTCCGAGCGAGGAGACCATGTCGTTCAGCAGCGATCCTCCACCACCGAGACCGATTACTCCGATCGTGCAGCGGTCGAGCATCGCTTGGCCGGCATCGCCGTAGATCAGAGCTTGGCGGGCGAATCGCTGCGCTGCATCAGCGCGTGCAGGGATTGGTGAGGGGGTGTGAACTACTCGGCGGTGCGAATCGAGGATCACTACCTCGGTGATGGGTTCCTCACCGATGCGCGTGCGCATGACGCCTGCAGCTGCTGCTGGAGCGGTGACGAGCCATCCGACGCGATCGTTGCTACTGGCGGCGAGTAGGGGCTTGGTGCTCCGGTGCTGACTGCGCAGGTCAACGTGGGAGAACTCGACGCGGTCGAATCCGCCGTGAGGGTGAACGGCCACGTACACAAGCTGCTCGCTGCGGCCACGCAGCGCGAGGCGAGTGACGAACGACGCATCGAGTCGGTACACGCCGTCTGCGTAGTTGTAGTCAGTCCCGTCCTCGGCGAGCGCAACCTGATGCACGAGGAGGCGGTCATGGTCTCCGCCGGGGGCGACCCCACACAGGAGTACGGCGCCGTGCTCGCCAGGACTGCCGTAGAGGTGATCGTGGAGGCGTGCCCACTGGTCGCCACGGATGTACAGCTTCCAGCACCTCATGGGAGCTCCCGCAACCAGCTGATGACCTTGGTGACCTTCTGCCCGGCGGTCTGGCGGGATGCATCTCCGCGGGTTCGCCTTGAGAGCTGAACCGCCGGTTGTTGTTCCCCGGGCGGTCCAGCGAGATGACCGGGAGTGACCGGCGGTTGGAGTGGCAGGCCGTCCGCACGGCTGAGGTCACCGCGGACGAACACGGGGTAAATGTCCGCGAACGGCAGCGTCGAGGCCAGGTGAACGACGACGAACGTCGTGCCCTGCGCCCAGGCGCCACCGAGCTCGACGTCATCGATGCGTACCCAGACGCCACCGGCGTCCTGCCCGATGATCGTCACCGACGAGCACCGGAAGTGATCACAGATGTCGCGGATGGCCGCTTCGATGGTTGGAGCGATGGTGAGGTTCACGAGTTGTCGTCGCCTGGGATCGCGCAGAACTCGATGCGCTCCGTGATCTTCACGACGTCAGCGTCGCCGACCTCGCGGCCATGGCCGCCGCGATTGATGACTGACAGGACGTAGTCGAGCTCGATGTCGACGCCCTGGGAGATTGCCGTCTGCTTGATCTCGAGGCCGGTCAGCTCGGTGCCGCGATGGAAGCGGACCGGCTCATCGTTGAACTGGATGACAATGAGACGCTGGCGGCGGTCGCCGTCGGGCTCGTTGATGACTGGGTGGATGGTCTGGTCGGTGGAGGGTTCGTTCACGTCAGGTCCTTTCGAGAGTGAAACGTGCTTGCGTTCCAACAAGATCGCGCAAACGGCAGAAGATTGCAAGCACGCAACGAAAGATGTACCGTGACCAGGAGAGGAGGCACTGCATGCACGACGACAACTCAGCCGCATTCGACCTGGCAGCGTTCATCGAGGCACTTGAGGAAGCCAAGGCTTCGAACAACCTCACCAGCTGGAAGGAGGTCAGTGACGCCAGCGGGGTGAGCCAGTCCACCCTGTCGCGCCTCAAGAGCGGCACCCGCCCTGACATCGACAGCTTCGCCCGGCTGTGCCGGTGGGCCTCGGTCGACGCAAACGCCTTTCTTCGGCGCGACCGTAAGGAGGATCACGCGCCGACCTCGATCGCAGCGCTGCTGCGCGCCGACCCGAAGCTGGACGACAACTCGGCCGCAGCGATCGCTGCGATCGTCAGCGCCGCTTACGACAAGTTGAAGCAGGGCGAATGACGTCGGAGGAGATGGTCGCGCGCAGCACACTGCGCAGCAGCTACGTGCACGGGTTCAAGACCCGTGCACGACGCGTTGCCGACCAGCTCCGAGCCGATACAGGACACAACGACAGAGAGCCGCTCGATACGTCCAGAGTGCTCTCCCATCTTCAGCTTCGTCGGTGGCGACTATCAGCCTTCGCCGATCAGACAGCGGAACTCTGGGTGGCCGCCGCTCAGCTCTACGTCGTGGATTCGAGCGCGTTCTCAGGCGCGCTCATCGGAGAAGGCGACAACCGAGCGATCCTCGTGAACGACGCCCACACCGAGGTACGCCAACGAGCCACCGAGGCCCACGAGGCAGGCCACGCAATCCTCGGTCACAGCAACACGCCATTCCTCTCGGGGTTGATGGTGCGGCTCCGTGACGCGCAGATCGAGGCCGAGGCCGACTTCCTCGGCATGTGCCTCCTCGTACCCGAGGCCTACACCCTCGCCGTCGCCCGCCGCCACTCACACGCTGACGCCAGCGGACGTCGCAGTGCTGTTCAGAGCGCAGCCCTCGAGATGAACGTCAGTACAGAGATGATGCAGTGGGCCTTCAACTCTTCGGGGGCTTGGCAGCGCTCGAAGCGGAGACTGCGAGCATGAGCATGACGACCACGCGACAGGGGTCATGTCTCGCCTCCGCGTCAGCCGACGAGCGGACCCTCGTACAACAGACGTACAACACGACGGACACCTACGAGTGCCCATCAGCGCAGACGAGGGGTCGCCGACGTCGTCGCGAACCAGCGCCTGACCAGCCGTGATGCGGTCCAGCGCCTACCACGGCGTATGGAGGCCACGCGTCTCATAACCCGAAGGTCGCAGGTTCAAATCCTGCCCCCGCCACCAAG
>Ga0075163_10005966_pt1 | contig 16170 bp, 38 predicted proteins | sample JI1023141ADNA_FD_71478 | JGI IMG/M metagenome (GOLD analysis project Ga0075163, IMG submission 71478) | Wastewater effluent complex algal communities from Wisconsin, to seasonally profile nutrient transformation and Carbon sequestration -... | ecosystem: Engineered > WWTP > Effluent > Algae...
CGTGCCCCCGCCACCCAGCGGGTGAGCAGTCGACAACAGCTGCACGCCGTCGCCGCCCGCGTAGTTCGAGTCGAACGCGTAGTTGAGGATGTTCGCGCGGCGCACTTCCTTGGTGTACTGCATCGAGCGCGTCATCGCGCGAGCGATCTTCGAGCCCATCGGCAGGTACAGATTGTCCTCGACCGCTTCTTCCGTGATCGCCACCGCCATCGCGATGGTCGAATGCTGGTAGCGAGCGGTGAACGTCTCGTACATGTCGTCGTACTGCACGACCGCGCCTTCGGCTTTCACCGCGGCGGCGCCCGTGCCAGCCATCATCACGTCCTCTTCGTACGCCTTCTCCGACTGTTCTTCGTCGAAGACGTCCTTCCAAGCCGGCGCCCAGTCGGTGTATTCCAGGCCAACGACCGCATTCAGGCCCTCTTGGAGCTGCTTGCGCTCATCACTGCGAAAAATCGTCATGTGCGCTGCTCCTTAGACGGCCGACAGGCGGTTGCCGAGCGTGGTCGCATCCGGACCGAACTCATGCTCGTTGATTCGCACCAGCGCTTTCGCGTACTGGCCGAAATCGTTCCCCTGGATGGGGTCCAGATCCTCGATGCGGAACTGACCGCTGGTCGTGCCGAGCGTGCTCTGATCGAGCATGTCGCCGGACGTGCCAGTCGCTTGGCTGCCCGTGCCCACCACCAGGTCGGCAAAGTTGCCGATGTCGGTAGCCACCAGCCCCGCAGAGCCGCTGACTTGGCAGCCGAACAGGATGTCCGGGTCGTCGTAGACCTCCGCGCGCGCGATGGTACCGGTGAGGATGGTTTGGCCCGATGCCCAGAAGGGCCGGAACTGGGGCTGGCCAGTTGCATCGACGTAGCTGCACCCCTGGAAGATGCCGGCCAGCTTGTTGCCAGCGGCCGCGACCGTGATGCGCTTGCTCGTGTTGACGTTGATCACCGCGCTGCCGCGGTAGATGTTTGCAGCGAGGGCGCCAACGATCTGATATTCGTTGCTGCGAACCACCCCGCCATTTGCGTGCCGCTTCGGCTTGAAGCCGCTCGGCGCGTTGACGTTTGCCATGTCTGATTACCCCGATGGTTGAAGTTTCAGTCGCTGGCGACGCTGACGGAGCGTTTGCTCCGGCGTGCTTTCATCTTCGCGAACTCGGATGTCGACAGGTTCTTCACATCCACCAACGGCATGTCGGGGTGTGAGACGTCGAGTCTCTGGTTCGGATCGTTGACGGCAGCAGTCGTCGCATCACGGTTGCCTTCATACTCGGCATTCCGCTCCGCCCACATGTCCTCGTCGATCATCATGAGGACCGTGTCGTCATTCCCGATGCATTCGCCATGCCCGTTGATCAGCTGGGTCGGGAGGTGCTCTTCCTCGAACAGCGAGGTGCGAGCGAATTCCCAGCCGGATCGCAAGTGAGCGTTCAGGTTGGCTTGGTCACCGCGGTTGCGGTTGTCTCGGCGTACATACTCCAGATGCTTGCCGGGGAGATCGGGCATCGCGGGAAGGAGCGAGGCTCGCTTCCACCGACGCTTCGCAGGCCGCGCGACTTCCTTGGATGCGGCAGCCTCCTGTTTTCGTGAGCTATGGACGGTGTGCGTCACCGCACTCAACCCGCCATCGGACTTCTTGCGGTTGCGCTCTTTCAGCTGCTTCGCAAATTCGCTGCCCTTCTGCTCGTGTTGGACAGCTGCTTCAACTTTCTTCTTTGCGGTGGTCATCGGCTGGCTCCCGAGAATTCGGCGGCGGTTTCGCGTTTCGACTGAGCGAATGCCCTCAGATCCTTGTCGCTTTCGGGGTTCATCCCGACGGCGCGCATGGTCGCGAAGTCTCGTTCGTTCAGGTGCACCCCACCCTTGCGACGGGTCTGTGCACTGGCATCACCGCGGTCTCGGAAGTTCTGCACGGGGGCGCGGCGCGGCTGACGCACCGGCGCTTCCTCGTCCTCCACATCATCACCGTCATCGTCATCACGGGCGCTGGTCTTGAGCCACGCACCGCCGATATCGAGCTTCGGGAACTTGGCCTTCAGGCGCCGGGCCAGCTCCTCGTAATGCTCCTCGGACGCCGGGTCCGAGTCCTCGTTCTCCACCATCACGGCGTGCAGCGCATTGGCCGCGCCGCGCTCCGCCGCGAACTCGGGATCGTCCCACCAGTCCTGCTGCGCCTTCACGAACTTGAGGCCAGTTGAGGTGGGCTTGCGCGACTGCTGCTGCGCGGGCTGCTCTTCGGTGCGCTCTTCGCGCTCGCGGCGCGCGGTCGCCTGGGTCTGGCCCAGGGCGGCGGCCGTCTTGGCATTCATGAACTCCGCCTCCTTGCGTGCCATGAGCCTAGCCAGCTTGGTGGCCTCGGACGAATTGCCGTCCTCCAGCGCCTTGGTGTGCCGCGCCTCCAGGGCCGACATCTCAGCCTCATGGGCAGCCTCATCGGCGGCCGCGGTCGTGGTGCGCCCGGAGCCGACCGACTTGCGCAGCTCCTCGTTCTCACGCCGCATGCGTTGCAGCTCGGCCTGAGTTTCAGCGGTCTGCTGATCGAACTGCTTGCGCAAGTTGCGCTCGAAGCCGGCCATGCGCTTGCGCATGCTGCGCGACAGCTCCTGGGCATTCGGCGTGCTGCGCTCGGCAGTGCCCTCCGAATCCTCTTTGCCCGGTAGCCGGCGGTCTTCCGCCTCCGCTACACGCTCCACGGCTTTCGCCGCGTCTTTCTGATCTGGGTCCACGACCACACGAGTCTTCGGGTTTGCCGGCACGATGCCTCTCCAGTAGTGACTGGGTACGGGTAACGGCGCCGAATCTACTCACGCGAAAGACGGAAGTCTTTGGCGGTGGTTGTCAAGACTCCAAAGAAAAACGCCCCGACCGTGAGGCCGAGGCGCTGGAATGGATCAAGGAAACTAGCGTGCGCGATCTTACCCTAGATCGAATCCTTGTCGGTCGGGATCAGGTCGACGTAGAAGAACTTGCCGGGCAGCACCTTACCGAAGGCGGCCGGATTCGTCACGGTGAACGACAGAGCGGCGCTCGGGGTCCACTTCGACCATTCCTTGTTGGCGGAGCCTTCCTTGTCGCTGTAGACCGCGCTCGCGGTGACCTCTTCGGCGTTTATCTCGCCGTTCGGGTCCGCGCTTCGCTTCACGGTGTTGATGACCATTTTCAATCGCAGCATGTGAAATACCTCAGTTGGATTGACTCGGGTTCGAAGCGAGCCATGTCCATCTTGGGGATTTCAATGGCGAGGCGATGGTATCAAACCCAGAACTGAATGCGATCCGGCTCGCTCACTTTCAGCATCAGTTCGGTGTCGGTCAACACGATGACCCGGCGCACGCCGGTGCCCACGCGGATCTTGACCTGCTGGCCCGTGTAGCGGCCGAACAGCACGTAGTCACCGGCCTTGATCGAGGCGAACTCTGGATCGTCGTTCATGCGCAAGCCGCTGGCAGACCGACCCTCGCCGAACTGGGCGCCCTTGTGCACCACATGGCCGACCGTGGTCTGTATCTCTTCGACGTTCTTCGTCTCTTGGGAGACGTACAGGCCCATTTTGCCGATGCGATCCTTGGGCATGCGCGGCTCGACGATGAGGAACCAGGTCAGGGCGCGAAATGGCAGGTCGTCGACGGTGAGCGGCCGCGTCTCATCCACAACCGCAACGGGCGCGGCCGCGGGCGCTGCAGCCACACGCGCGCGCACCCGCGCCTTGATGCACTCATCGCACGCGCAGTTCGCATCGTGCGGAGTCAGTTTCTTCGCCAAGCTGGTCTTCGCCATCAATCTCTCCCCATGGTGGTCAGTCAATCACATGTAGAACCGGCGGCGCCTGCCGAATGGGCTGCGGCGCCTTGCTACAGGCCCGGCATCGGTCGTGGTCCATAAAGGTCCACCCGATTGAGCGCAGCGCCTGCAGGAACAGCCCGAGGTTCAGGCCATACGCCTCGGTCAGCCTCGGCGCCCACCCGTGGCACGCATCGCACTTCACGCGCCAACCATCTGCACCGTTCGCCTTCACTCCGCGTCGCCCTTCATCTTCAGCAGCTCATCAAGCTTGGCCGATACGGCATCGAGCGACTTCACGCGACCTACGGTCTTCATGTAGTCGTCACGGTCTTGGCCCTTGTTGTACGACTCCATGAGCATGGTGCGCTCAGCAGCGATGAATCTGCGCAGCATGCGCAAGGCGTCTGGGCCGTCCATCACTCCACCCGCACATTGAGCCTGGCGTAGACCCGATACTCCAAGCGATTGGCTTCGAAGTTCTGCTGGACCTCGACGCACGGTGCGCGACGGATCGTGATGCGCAGCGGATCGTGGCTGGCAATCCACATGCGACAGCGCAGCAGTGCTGCATTTGCTGCCTCGCGAGTCAGGTGGTATTCGACCCATCGCTCACCGGTCCAGCGCGCTGGCGTCTCCGGCCAGCAGATGATTCTCGGCGCTATGTCGGTGCCAACGAATGCGGCAGGCGTTACGGCGTCCATCAGTTTCTCCGTGGTGGTGGAGTCGACTACTCTTCGCTACCGCTCATCAGCACGGCTTCCCCATGAGATGACCACCGGCCTTGCACGCATGCTCGCCGTTGCCGATGGTGTTTTTGTGCGCCTGCGTGCCGCCCTTCGAACTGCCCGAGCCCTGCACGTTCTGCGCAGGCGTGCTGCCCGAGGGCTGCTCGCGCCGCGCCTTCTTAGGGTTCATGCCGCCCTTCATCTGCTTACCCGTACCGCTGCGATTCATCATGACGATTCTCCTAAGTTGATCAACCAATGCACTGCACGTTCTTCGGTGGCACGTAATACAGCCGCTCCTCGAAGCGCACCTCCATCAAGCCCTTCTTCGTGAGTCGCTGAAACTGTACGCGCTGTCCGATGATGTGCTTCACGTCACCATCCATCATGAGATCGCCTCGCCCGTTCACATGAACCTCGGCTCCAGGTGTGAGGGCCTTTACTTCCTCATGGTTCATGGCTTCACCTCAACCATCGAATTGGCCATTGCCCTGGCACATAGATCAGCAATCTTGTCGTAGCGAGGATCGCCGGCGCGTATCTCGACCACTTCGCCGTTCTCTTCGACCCAAGCACGACCAGTGCCGACCGTTTCGTGTGTGTAGTTGCTCATACGCCATGCCGGATCGCGGCCGCAGTGGCGCGCGCCAGCAGCGCCAGATTATCGAACGCTGCAGCTTCAGCGCGCGTGCACGGCGTTGCGCCATCGCGCTCAAGACCTGAGATGAACACCATGCCCTCGGCAAGCATGTTGTTTCCAAAGTCGCGAGTCGCGCGGCGCAATCCGACAGAAGTCAGGTCGCCCGTGTACAACCGAACCATCCTGCCGTTGCCATCAACCGCGTTTGCCAGATTGACCATCGCCTGCTCTAAATCGGTCATCACTCACCTCGGTTGATCTGGCTGCGCCGCATCTGGGCCCGTTCATCGCCCGACGCATAGTAATACCGGATCAGATTCAGCACAGCCCCTAGGCTGGACTTCTGCTCGGCCGCAGCTGCGGCAAACTTTCGGGGGGATATGTCCCGGGTGCCGGCCTTCGCGTGCTTGCGCAGGAACTGCTTAGCCTTTCGCACCTTGGGGGCGGGCACGCTCATTTGCGCTTACGCCTGAGCCTATCGGCAATGAGATTCACCCCGGCGTGGAGCATGACGAGAGCCTGTTGATCAGTGCGCGGGCCATCGCCCCACGAAAACAGGTGGAACTCGTCCGCTTCCATCGTCATTGCCGCGCACTCGACCGGCCCGTATTCGCCTTTCTCGATCCGATCGGCCAGATCACGCAACTGGCCAGGCACGTCACGCAGGGATGTTTCCTGCAGCGTTACTACCTTCAGGTCCGGCCTACTCACAGCGGCACCTTGCGCCCGTAGATGCTGTGGTTGCCGGCCAGCAGTTCGTTGATGCGCTCTCGAAACTCGCTGATCCGCTTGTCATTCAGCCCGCGCACGTTGGTGCGCACCCAGCGCGATGACTTCGGACCTGGCTCAGGCCCGAGACCCAGCGCATTCACCGGCCGGCGCTTGGACTTCATTTCTTGGTCCCACTTTTAGCCGATTTCCTCTTGCGCGGCTTTGCCGCATCTATCGCTACGTTCGCAACCCGAATCAACATATCCATGTTCGCCATTAAGAAATCCGATGTCTTAGCGGAATCCAATTTGCCATTGTTGAACATCTTCTTGAGATTGGATAATGAGTTTTGCTGTATCTCGTTACAGATCGCCTCCTGCACCGCATCCGGCAGCATGGCTAACTTGCCCACCTGCCTACCTACCTGCGCTGGGTTCATTTCCTGGCTCCCGACTTCTTGGCGGCCTGCTTCTTGGCCCGCACCTGCTCCTTGGCCTGCTGCACCTTGAGCTTACCCGTCTCGGCCGTCTGCTTCAGGGACTGCTTGTGCGCCTTCCCGCCGCGTTCCAGCTCCGCCTCATGGGATTCGCCGCCGCGCTCCAGTTCGGCCTGGTGATCCTCGTCCCCGTGGCGCTGCTGCTGCTGGTGCTCCTCATCGCCTTGCTCCATGAGCTTGCGATGGTCCTCGTCCGCATGGCGCAGATCCTGCTTCGTGACCTTCTCCTTGTGCTCAAGATCCTGGTGCAGCGCTCGGTCCTTGTGCTCCAGCTGCTGCTCATGGCCCGCGTCCGCGTGCTGCAGCTTCTGTCCGGTCGTGGCCTCGGTGTGCTTGAGCTTCTGACCGGTGAGCCGGTCTGCGCTCGACAGCTTTTGATTCGTTGCAGCATCGCCGTGCTGCAGCTTCTGCCGGGTGAGCGCTTCCTGTGTGCGCTGCTGTAGCTTTGCCTTCGCGCCCTCGCGCACCAACTGCGTGCCGGTGGCCACGTTCTTGCGCTGCTCCTCGCCTTCGAGTTGCTGGCGCTTGATCGACTCTTCCAGCGCCGCCTTGCGCTCGGTGCGCCGCTGCTCGTTCTCGAACGCAATCTCCTTGCGCCGCTCCTCGGCCGTGAACGCCTTGGTGTCGCGCACCACGCTCGCCTCGGACTCCTGCGCCTTGGCCTCAATGGCGGCCTGCGTCTTGGCCTTGAGGGCAGCGGCTTCGTCCTGGGGACTGACGCCACCCTGCGGCGCGGCCGCGGGTGGGGGAGGCGGCGGCAGGCGCTGGACCACGACCTGCGTCACCTTCTGCTCAATCTCAGGCGGCAGTTCGGTCGGCACGCCGCCCTGTTCGAGCGGGGGCAGCGGGATGCCTGCCTGGCCCATGATCATGCGGCGGTATTCCAGCCCCATGTGGTCGGCGATGTGCGTGTCGAGCGCGGTCATCACCATCTGCTGCCGCTCGGGCAGCATGGCCAGGAACGCAGGCGAGCCGAGCAGGATGGCGCGCTGGTTGTTGTGGATCGCGATGTGGCCGGCCTGGTCCTGCGTCTCGAACGCCTTCACGCCAGCACCGAGCAGGATCATTTGGAACTCGGCAATCGGGTCCAGGTACTTGGGCGTCTCGACGCTCGGACCGACTGCATCGATGTCCGGCACGCGCATAGCCTGCATCATTCGCCGATGCGCCTCGACGCGCTGCTGCGGCTTGTACAGGTCGGGCGCCTGCGCCTGCAGCTCAAGGGTGCCTTGGCACAGCGCAATGCGTTGGGTCTGCGACCAGATGTTCGGATCCGACACCGGCACCACGTCGATACGGCCGTCGAAGTCCGACTTGAACAGCTGCTGCTCTTTCTCGCCCACCTCGTAGGGGTATTGGTCGGGCATGAACAAGTACATGAGCCGCGCCCACATCTTGAACTCTTTGCCCATCGAGACGTGCAGGCGCTTGTGGATCGCGGTCGGCACCACGGCCGACTGCTCGATGAGCGCAATCGTTGTGCCCACTGGCCCGCGGTTATCGCCATCGCCCACCGAGACGTCGGTGATCGAGCAGAAGCGCTGCCCCATCTGCAGCAGCTGCTCCATCAGGTTCGCGAGCGCAGGTGAGGGCGGCTTGAAGTCGGGCGACCATAGAGCTTTCTGCAATTCATCGAACGCGCCCTCGATGACCTTCCACTTGCCATGCTCCAGCTCAATCTCACCGCTCATGCCAGCGGCCTTGCCTTCTTTGGTCACGAAGCCGCCTTGGAAATTGGCCGCAAAGCCAGAGTCGAGCAGCGCGTTCGCCGAATCGTTGATGGCCTTCTGCAGCGACCCGATCAGGTGCGGGTAGCCCCAACCATAGAAGCCCAGGCCCGGGAAGAACTTGTGATGCGCGAACCAGATGATCTTCTTGTGCTGCTTGTCGTCCTCGGCCCAGTTGCGCCGGATCATCAGGATTTCTTGATTGGTCTTCTCAACCAGCACGATATACGGCAGCAAGCCCCACGACTCGTTGATGCCCCTGGGTGCTCCGTCTTCATCCACCTCCAACTCAAGCTGGATGTGGTACTCGACGATGTCGTAGAGCGCATCGTCATCGTGCTGGCTAAAGGTGCGCATGTCCGAGATGTCGGACGTCTTCGAATGCTTCGACTCGCCATCCGCCGGGCGTTGCAGTGGCACATCGGCAAACATGCCCTTCTCCATGGCGCGGCGCACGTCCTGGCCGCTCATGGTGTACCTGTCCGCGTAGCGTGGCGCGTCTTCAAGCGACTTGGCGGCGTAGGGCACGATGAAGTTCGTGGCCTTCACGTAGCGCAGCTCGGGCAGCCCGGTGACCCAGTTCTGGGAGGCTTTGCGGAAGGCGGAGCCGGCGAGCGGCAGGTAGAGCAGCATCTGGTCGGTGTCGGGGAAGTAGCCCTCATCGACTTGGGTGAAGTAGTAGTTGCCGAAGGTCTCGACCCGGTCGGCCTGCTCCATGCGCTCCTTGGTTTTCTTGCCGATGACCGTGCACTTGACGGGGCCGGTGGCCGGGAACAGCTCGGCGATCGCGCGGCCTTCGAAGGTGATCGATGCTTCCAGCATCATCGGCAGCTTGACCTGCGCCTGGCCCGGGGAGTTCACGTAGCCGGCGGATTCGTCATCGTTCGGGATGTCCTCCACCCCCATGAGCGCCAGACCGCGCCGCTCGCGCTCCTCCCAGTCCTTGCGGCTGTCCTTGTCGAGCTCCAGGTATTCGAGCAGCCGCGTGGCCAGCGAACGTCGCTCATTGGCGTCCATCAGCTCGGCCAGGTTCTCGTCGTGCTCACCCTTCTTAGGGATGCGCGGGCCGATGGGCCCCTGCTCATCCTCGACGGTTGCCCCGCCAGGACCGCGGATGATGCGTGCACCGTCGTAGACCGATACACCGTGATTACCGGCCAGAGCCGAAACAGGATTTGCAGCCAAGGCACGCCCCCTCCCAGAAGACGCGCCGACTGTACATCAATGACTTACGGGTGGCGAGGAGGCGCTACCTGAACAAAATCAAGGGACGACCGCCAGTGGCTTCCATACCCGACTTCCGAGTCCTGGCGGACGTGGGCTGTATCTTACTTGTCGTAAGCCTATTTCACGACCCTTACCATGCCGCGCTGCTGCCGCGCCAGGCGGGCGGACTTCTCCCACTCCGCGCTGCGCTCTTTCTCCACCTTCAGCTGGTCGGCCAGCACCCGGTTCTGCTGCTCAAGGCTTGCCACGTACCGGTCGTGGTCGGCCGCCAGCACCACGAGCTTCCTGCCATAGGTGAAGTCCGGGCTCTCGATCCAGAAGCGCTCGATATTCACTCGGTCACCGTCGGCACGTCGCGCCATTCGTAGGTAGTGCCCAGCAGCACCGGTTTGGGGCTGATCACACTGGCGGCCAGCCAGCGATGAACACACCATTGCTGCTGGAGAACCAGCACCAGCTTCGTGACGAAAAATCCTGCCGAGTTCTCGTACTGAACGGGGCGCTCCAGCCACCGTACTGGCGCCAAGTACTCCTCGGTCGTGTACTCGCCGAATTCAGTCGTCATGTGATCACCAATTCCCACTTTGTCAGAAGTGCCCGCCGGGCCGATGGTCATAAATTCCCACTCGCCCCTGTTTTTGACGCTCGATTGCGCGCCGCGACCCTCCCGAGCTGGTTTCTGTGGTATCGGCGCCGTTTCGGGAGGGAATCCACCGGCACCGGTGGGGCATCCACCCGGTGACCCATGCGCAGCATCACGAACTTGGCGGCGTTCAGGTCCAGCAGCGTGGCACGGTTCTGGCCATTGAGCTTCGCGCGCAGAGTGCCGTAGGGCGTGCCCATCAGGAAGGCGAACGAGTGCACTGGCAGCTGCGACTGATCAATGAGCGTCTTAAGCTCTTGAATCTGAATGAAGTTACTCTCAGGTCGCTTTGGCATGGTGCGCCTTACTTATCGTGGAGCGGCTGTTCGCGGATCTGTAGCTCGCTAATCCAGCGTTCCAAGTACCAGCGCAGGCGGGCACGGTTGATGCGGCTCCCAAGCAGGTTACTGCTGACAATGAATGCGTCCAGGCACTCGGACCACTCCTCTGCGTGCCGGCACTCGAACTCTTGGGGCTCGGGGGCGCCTTCGGCGCTCTCTGCGGCTGCCGCCGGAGCTTGCGGAGCTGCCGCTGCGCGGGGCGGAACACCAGAGGCAGGCGCCGCGCCAAGCGCCACCAAGGCATCAATAACCTGCTGCCCATAGGGCGTCTGCTCCCCATCAGAGAACTGCACGCATACCTGCACTGCGTTGTGGTGCTCGCCCACCTTCAGACCGCGCCAGTACTTCCTCTCATCCCGGCTGACGGTTATCCCATCCCCGTCCTCCAAGGTGATCTCAGGCAGCAGCGGCGCAGCGCTGGGCGCAGGTGCCAGATACAGCGGCGTCCAGCCGTGTGGCTCGGTTTCCGGCACGATAGGTCCATCCCAGAAGCGTGTCGCCCCGGTGGCCGAATACTTCCGCCACGCTACCGGCTTCGCATCCTGCGACGCGCCGGCTGGCGGGCGCTGCTTGTACAGCGGTGTCCAACGCTTCAGCCCAGGAGGATCGCCCAAGAACGGGGCAAGCGGTGGCGGCGCCTTCTCGCCAGCAATAACCATTGTCGTACCTTCCACGATCCAAGCTGCCGGTGGCCAGTAGTCCTCTGGGCGTACCGATGCGATGGCCTTCGCTATCGAGGTAAAGCCGTCGTTCGGCGCAGGCGTGGGCGCCAACACTTCCGCAGCCCGATCACCAGCAAGAAAGATATCGACGATCCTGAGAATGTCGATCGCGCCTTTGACTGGCTGAGCACCACCTATCGCAGCCGCCATCAGCCCCAGCAGCGAGCGATCATCCAGCCGCACCGGCGGCATGGGAATGGGAATCAGAGGTGGCTCCGGCAGCAGCTGAAATGCACCGCCGAGCTTACACCGGTGTGTCGGAACCCCATCGGGCGGCACGTCCTGCCAGCAGATGCTGCACTTGAAATTATGGCTCATACGCCACCCCGGCTCAGGAAGAGCGCCGCCATCGCGCCCGTAGCTCCACAGGCAGCGAGGAAGCTCAAGATGAAGATCCCCATGACCCACTCGGGAACCGACCACACTGTCATGCGCCGCATGCACAGAGCGCACGCCAGGACACTGACAGAGGCAAGACAAAACACGATCATCGCAATTCTCATGGTGGTGGTCTCACAGAGGTTTGAAGCGGTTCTCGCCCGCCCTGTCGGCGGCAATCTCATCAGATGATCGGTGGCGCGGCTCATCGCGCGCCTCGTGGGCGTGCTTGTCAGAAACCGAATCCATCGGCTCACCGTTCTTGCGATTGGCCAACCGCCATTCCAGCATCTTGTCGAAACGCGCTTCCGATTCAGCCCGCTCCTGCTCGACCTTAGTCGCGAGCGTGCGGCATTTCTTGGGCGGGCACCGGCTGTCTTCACGCATAGCTACTTGCTCCTGTCTCGGCTGGCTCGCTCTCAGCAGGTCGCCACTTGAATTGCTTCGCTAACCTAGCGGGCGGCTTGTAGTCGTGCGGCCATACAGTCCAGCGACGGCAACCGGGGCAGTACCATTCCAAGCTACGCGGCTGAATCGTGCCGGTCCGCTTCGGCCGCTTGAATTCCCAGCCTTCCACGCCAGTTGTCACGCAGTGGGCCATCACCGACTTCCTCGTGTCTCGACAGCGGGGCACCTCGACGCCTCGTCCGTATGCAGGTGCGCGTCGTAATGCCCGCCGCAGTTCCTGCAAAAGAACCGATTGACATCGCCGCGCCAGAAGTGACCTGGTGGTACGACTGGCGAGGCGGTGGTGGCGACGCTGGCGGGCGGCTGAGCCGGACCTAGGGGCGAGAATTCTTCAACCGAGTCCTGTAGAAGCTGCGCAAGGGGTCTCAGGTTGTCGTCGATCTCGTCCGGGTAGAAGTAGCGGGCAAGGTCCAGGCACTTCTCATCAAAGCTGTACTGCTTCATGGAGTTGGCTCCTTCGTTAGAGCACTTCGCTTTACGCCCTCGTCGTATCCAAGACCGTAAGCGCGCGATTCGTGGGGCGAGTGCACGGGGTCATACGGGTTCTGGTACTCGCCCATGGGGCGATTCTTCAGGCCCTGGCCCATGCCGCTTTCGTATGCGTCGGTGATGGCCAGAACTTCCACCATCGTGTGAGCTGCCTTCGGCGGTAGAGCTGTGCAGTTCCCAACTGGGTACAGATCGTGCGTGCCATCCGGCAGCCCTGGTGCGTAGAACCCGGAGCCGACGATCTCTCCATTGGAAACCTCAATCCATGCGGTTGGAGCGGACGGGGCGGTCAGCTCCGCCAGCCTCTCCACCAGCGCATCGCGCTCAAGCTGCAACTGCAGGTATGCGAGGCGGTCTCTTTCGGCCCACGCAGGAGGATTTGCGCGAGAATCAAGCAGGGCCTGCTCCAGCTCCGCGATGCGCGCGGCCTGGGATTCGAGCATCGCGACTTTCGTTCCTGCCAATGTCTCAAGCCAAGCGATGCGAGCGATTAGAACCTCTATGTCCTGTCGGCTCAATTCTTTGCCAACGCCGAACAGCGCGATGACATAGTCGGCGCCGACTAGGGTTTCTGCGGGGAGGTGGTCGGTCACAGGTGTTGCTCCATACGAACCGCTTGCTCTTGGCTAAATGAGTAATTTCTGCCGTTGATGGTTTTTGACCAGCGCCAGATGAAATCAGGATGTCCGCTAGAAAACTCCCATCCGGCCAATCGAAGAAACTTCCGCTCGGCGTTATCAAGATCGTCCCTGGCCCTCTCTACTTCAGCGGTCGCCTGCGTAAGCTGCTCTTCTTTGGTCGTCATGGCAGCACCTTGTTGAGCCAGTCGCGAAACTGCCTCGCCTCATCCACGTTCATGCTTGGCTCGTCGCCGATATACAGGCGACGACGATCACTGCTGATGAAGCACTTAGAGTCGCCGGCAACCGCTCCTTCACAGTAGTCGCCCTTGAACAGATCTTCTTTGGGGAGGTTGTCATTCACCGTCGTCATCCTCGTAATACGGGCCACCATCATTAAAGTCATCCTCGGCGCAGTACGGACATTCGCAGCCCCGACAGAACTCAACTTTCTTGTGCTTTGAGCACTGACGCATCCACTCGATGTCCCAGCCGCCGCAGTCCGCGCACATCGGGTCTTTGGTGATAGCGCTCATACTCGGTTGTTCCATTTGCGTGCGGCCCATTGCCGTTCTGCTTCCAGAGTTTCGCCGTTGCCGTCTGTGAACTCGCACGAGAGACCGCAACCAGTGCACACGATGTAATGGCAGTCGTGCTTCTCTTCGCCAACATCCTTGCACCACGACGCCACACCAGAACAGAACGGGCAAGGCTTTAGCCGCTCTTCCGAGGCTTGCTCGCTCATAGCGCCTCCAGCTTGGCCAGAACTGCATATGCCTTAGCCTGCTGATCTTGGCTCAGCAGCAGGTAGTCGGTCTGGACGATCTTCGCGCACTCGATGAGGGCGGCAACTTGATCAGGGTGCAGGGACACGTTGCTTTCAACCACGCGCGCAACTTCTACGCGCTTGCGCAGGCGGGTGAGCAGATGATCCGAGGGGAGATGCTCCGGTGCAGGATGAATAGGGCACGGCTCGCTGGGAATCGTGCCGGCTTCATCCGTGTGTTCGCACTTGCAGTAATTGATCGTCATCGCTGCAATGCCTCTCGTGCGCGGCGAATGCACTCTGCTCGTGGCACGCACAGCACGCTCTCCACCCATGCGCGGCCAACACCACTTGAGGTCACTTTGCCGTCCCACGCCTGTGCGTACTCGCGCCAGATACGCGCTTGAAATAGCTGGTGCGTGGTGACTGCCTTCTCAGAAGGACGAACGTCGCTCATAGATACCTCAGCGCGATTCCGTTGATCAGGACATGTAGGACGTTGTCCGCGATGATCAACAGCCAAACGGTGAGCCACGCGGGGCGGTCGGCCGGGTAGCCGGTAGCCGAGCACTCAGCCCAGGGCTTGTTCGGCCCTAGCCAGTTCTTAGCCCACACGACGTACCTCGCCAAGCGATAGCGGTCGATCACGAAATGCGTGCCCATGATCACTGCCAGGGCCGCTGGGGAGCGCGTCAGGAACAGGAAGGGCAGTGTGTACGTGAAGGCGTGCGCAGCCGCAGCGGCGTTCTGCTTCGTCTTCTCGGTCGCCATCCAGTCCGATTGCAGGATGTAGTCGCCGACGGCATGCGCTACGAGTTGGTCTGCTGTGATCATGGTTCACTCGAATGTGTGCAGCGCGAAGTAACCGAACTCCATGCCGCATTTGGCGCAGGTCGCGCCGCCTTCATATCCGCCATAGGCCGTCTCGCGCTCATAGCCTGGGCCGGTCCAGTCATGCTCGCCTTCGTTGCACGTCGTCTTGAGGACGTGGATTACGACGCCCTCTTCGGGTGTCCGTAACTCGTTCATTTACCACGCTCCCTCAATAGCCGCTCGTTCTGCGCGCGAAGCTGGGCGATCAAGATCATCTGCTGCGCATTTCTTTCAGTCAGGTCTTTCACGATCTCTCTCAGCCTGGCGTCCACTCGCTTCACGATTCCAACTGCAGCTTTGTCGAACTCGGCAATCAGTTCATCATCCGTCATGAGTCGCTTCATAATGAACTCCCAGATCGGTTGGCGGGTATTCTCTTGAATTCACAGCGGGTCAGGCTTCGATCTCCGCGACCAGATCACGCGCCCGCTGTACCGGGCAGCCGGCTTCGCCACAGTTATGATTCAGGTGCTGCGTGTCCTCAGCGATGTCGCAGAGGGCGAGATACAGCTTCTCTGCCCGCTCCTGCGCTCGTTCCGTAACTTTGGCGCGCTTTAGATATTCGGATTCGTAGCTCATGGATCGGTTCCTGTTTACTGTTGGCGAAAGCGCCGTGATGAAGTCCGTAACAATTGCTGTTGGCGTGTTCATTTAGACTCTCTGGCTATCCGTGAGCGAGTCGCAGCAGCACGTCCCGGAACTCCGGTGGCGTTGCGTTGCGAATCGCTGTCTTGTTTTTGCCGCCGATCATCGACAGCATCCCGATGCGACGAGCCTTCTCGTATCCATGCTTTGCAAGCGCCACGGGATGCAGCCGCTGCTCGCCGATAGTCCAGTTCAATTCCGGCAGTTCAACCTTGCAGGCGTATAGCCACGTCGGCTTGCGGGACATGTGGCCGTAGTGGCCCTGCTCGACGTAGCACGAGCTGCCGCCGTATCCATCAGCCGCAGTCCAGCCAGCACCGCGGATCGGCTTCGCCAGCCCGAAGTAATCCCATGCCTGGCTGTCGGCGGGATGCTCAAGCACGCCGCCGTAATTGCGCACCGAAGTGAGCGCCGCAGCGAAGCAGCCGCCGTCCTCGCCCAGCCGATACTGGTGCGGCTTGCGGGTGCTGCCGTGCCAAAAGCGGCCCCAGCGCTGGCAGGGCGGGTGCGCCACCACAGGGTGCGGGCCGGTGTAACGGCGCGCGTCGCGCTGCTCGTCCCACATGTCCACGTTGTCGAGTCCCGAGTACACGCCATTGGTCTCCACGAAAAGGGCTGCAATCACAGTCACTGACCTATCGTTCGGTTGCCGCAGCGCGTTCGCGGCGCTTGATGGCACGGCGGTAATCCCGTTCCGCTTTCTCGGCTTTAGCTTTCGTGCTGTGAGTCGAGACAAGGCGGCGGTTAATCATCGCCCGCCAGTAGCCCGCAATCTTCTGTGCCATGACGCTCGTTCTCCTGTTCAGTGACTGACGGGGCAATAATCGCCGCGCACGCAATCCCCGGCGACTGCCGAACGGATCGATCCGCAGGGGCACAGCAGCCCCTTACTCGCGAGCCACATAGCGTGAGCATCACAA
>Ga0075163_10005970_pt1 | contig 16163 bp, 16 predicted proteins | sample JI1023141ADNA_FD_71478 | JGI IMG/M metagenome (GOLD analysis project Ga0075163, IMG submission 71478) | Wastewater effluent complex algal communities from Wisconsin, to seasonally profile nutrient transformation and Carbon sequestration -... | ecosystem: Engineered > WWTP > Effluent > Algae...
AAAATTCCGGTGGTGACTCCATACTGAAAGGTGTAAAGTACATTCTCCAAGGTAGCAAAGCCCATGCTTACCATCAGCGCATATACAATGCCATCAAAGGGTTCGTTGAAATTTTTATTCGGATACAATACAAAGCGAACAAACAAAAACTTGCTCGACTCTTCCACCAAGGCAACCAGAAAGAAAGCATTTAGAAATTGGTCGCTGAGGCTACCCTCATCGATGGTCACGTTGGCCGTAAGTGGCCAACTCACCAAGATGGTCACCACGGTGCTGAGGGCGCCATAGAAGAAACTCATCAGCAAAAGCCCTATAGGTTCTCGCTCATGTTTATCCTTCAAATAAACATAAATGCCAATGGCAATACCTGGTGCGAGTGCAAGAGAGAGTAGGCTCAGGAAGTTCATTCTGAAATTTACCATTTTACTTTTATGATTTAAGAACTCAGGATATGAAAATCATAATTCCTGCTGGGTAAATCGTACCTTGCAGCATGATCAACGAAGAACTACAGGAAGAATCAGACGATATACTTTTTGAACACCAGCGTTTTGTGGTAGATCCGGGCCAGAGCCTTTTGCGAATCGATAAATTTCTAAATGCAAAACTGCAAGGAGTGACCCGTTCCCGAATTCAGAATGGGATTGAAAGCGGCTTTGTAAAAGTGAATGACCTTGTGGTGAAGTCGAATTACAAAGTGCATCCGGGTGACGAAATTGTGCTATCCTTTCCGGAGCCACCCCGCGATACCGATGTAAAGCCAGAGAATATCCCATTAAACATTGTGTATGAAGATGATTACCTGCTGATCATCAATAAAGACCCCGGTATGGTCGTGCACCCTGCGTATCAAAATTGGTCGGGCACTCTGGTAAATGCACTTACCTATCATTTTCAGCAATTACCTACCATGCCCGGCAATGATGGGAGACCCGGACTGGTGCACCGTATTGATAAAGACACTTCCGGACTTTTAGTTATTGCCAAAGATGAGCACACCTTGGCGCATTTGGCAAAACAGTTTTACGACCATAGCATTGAGCGGAAGTATTGGGCCGTGGTGTGGGGAGAACCTGAACCAGCAGAAGGAACTATTAATATAAATGTTGGGCGAAGTTTAAAGGACAGAAGAATTACAGCAGCCTTTCCGGATGGAGATTTTGGAAGAACCGCCATTACTCATTATAAAACCCTGGAGACACTTCGGTACGTCACCTTGATCGAGTGTCAATTAGAGACCGGGCGCACGCATCAGATACGAGCCCACATGAAGCATATTGGTCATCCGTTGTTTAACGATGCTACCTACGGTGGCGATCAGGTCCTAAAAGGTACAGTGTTTACAAAGTACAAGCAGTTTGTTGAAAACTGTTTTGAAGTAATGCCCCGACAAGCATTACATGCTAAAACATTGGGGTTTGTGCATCCACACAGTAATAAATTTGTGCGTTTCGAGAGTGAGCTTCCAGAAGATTTCAAAAACCTGTTGGCCAAGTGGGAACACTACGTGAAGTACACGTAAACCTTACATAAGTCTAGTAATTGGGTTTTAAAGAGGGTAACTTAAGGTATAAACCCTCTATTTCGCCCTATGAAAAAATCCCTTTTCTCAATAACCATGCTGCTTATGGGCAGTATGCTTGTGTTTGCTCAGGAGGAGCAGACTAAACAAGACGATTACTACGAATTATCACTCGAAGAATTGATGAATATTCCCATCAATTCAGCATCCAAGAAGGATGAAACACTTTTTGATGCTCCCCTGTCCAGTTACACTATTACAAAATCAGACATCGAAAAGTCGGGTGCTACCTCCATCATGGATGCCTTGCGCCTTGCACCGGGTGTAATTGTGCGTGAGCAAACAAATGGTAATTACGATATCCACATTCGTGGATTTGATAATTTATTACAGCACAGTGCTACCTACAGTAAAACGAATCTATCAACCTTGGTGATGATCAACGATCGCCCTGTCTTTAACAATAACCTGGGAGGAACTTTTTGGGAAGCACTTGCCATCGATCTGAACGATGTGGAGCGAATTGAAATAGTGAGAGGTCCCTCTGCTCCCCTGTTCGGTCCTAATGCTGTAACAGGTGTGATAAACATCATCACCAAAAAGATTGAAGATAAGCCACAAGTAAGTGCTTCGGCACAATACGGAACCCCTAACACATTGATCGGAAATGTTTTTGTAGGAAAGAAAATCGATGAAAAATTGTCCATTGCAGCCTCTGCGAATTACCAGAAGCGAGAGCGATGGGAAGAAAGTTATTACAACCCTACTACAGATGCCTATGGTCCGGCTCTTGATCCTCTCGCGTACCCAGATCCTTCTATTTCGTTGGATAAGTATGGTGTGAATGCCTATGTTGGATACAATGCAAATGAAAATATTTCTTTCGATCTGATGATGAGCACGCAAGAGTCACAAGCTATCAGAGCCTTTATCGGTGACTTGGGAGCCTCTCCGCTCACAACCGTTACTTCACGGTCGCAGAGTGCTAATTTGAAAGCAAAGCTTTACGGTGCTACTATCCGTACATCCTTCATGGATGGTAAGGATAACCTGAGTGTCAATTCTCCACCCAATCAGTACGATCAGCAGGTGTTTGACTTCACTGCTGAATATGATATTAAACTTGGTGACAAGTTAAATGTAGTGCCGGGTATCAGCTATCAGGATGTAACCTTTGACGATAGTAAGTATACACTTGATGGCCCTGTGTTTCTTGGAGGTAAAGAAGTTAATATAAATACATCCAGCGCATTTGTGCGAGCCGACTACCGCCCCTTTGCGAAGTGGAGAATTATAGCAGCAGGAAGAGCGGATAAGTTCTCATCACCGGACGATACGTACTTTGCCTACGAGTTTGCAACCACGTATAAACTCAATGAAAAGAATCTTCTTCGTGCAGCGGTAACACGTTCGAATAGTGGTTCCTTTATTGGTAACAACTTTTTGAACCTGAACCTGGTAGTGCCCAATGGTGCAGGTCCAGGCATTGATATCAACTACATCCGCAGAGGAAATCAGAATGTGAAGCTTTTTACAGTTGACATGGTCGAGTTAGGATTCCGCAGCCAGCTTTCAAAAAATTTCCAATTGGATCTGGATGTGTTCTCTCAAAAGGCATCGAATTTAAATGCTTTAATTTTTAAAGGACCCGATGGCACTTTCACTGGCTTTATGCCCAATGTAATTGAAGAATTTGATGCGATTTCAACCACGGCATCACAAGTAGGAGCTACTGTTTCCATCAACTATGTAGCAAGCGAAAACTTCCAGCTAAAGCCTTTTATGACGTTCCAGAAAACGGATGTTGAAGATTCTTACTCTGCCTATAACTTGACAGCAACCGTTTCTGACAAAGAACATAAAAATACTCCGTCCGTGTACGGGGGCTACTATGCCAATTACAAAGTGTCTGAAAAATTCAACATCAACTCTTCTGGTTATTTCTTTGGAGCACAACGACAATATGATGCTACCGATCTGGATGATAATAGCGCAGGAGGAGATATTAAGGGTAAGTTCATTCTCAACATCAAAGCCAACTATGCGCTTACTCCACAATTCTCTGTATTTGTAAACGGAAGAAACATGTTGGGATCAGACTCTCAGGAGTTTTATGGTGCCGATAAAGTAGGAGCTCTGTTTTTGGGAGGGCTTTCCTTTAATTTGAAATAAAGATTTTAACACACTCGTTTTGAAGGCCACTCCATTGGAGTGGCTTTCTTTTTTTAGAGTAAGTGTCCTATGCCTCTAGGGTGTAGGACATTTGCTCTTTTAAAACAAGTTCAGCATTCCTCCTTTTCTGAAAGCCGTCAGATTATAGGCAGGCATTTCTCTTCCGGCAAAATACTTTTTCTTAGAGTTTCTGAAGAGTTGATGAATCATGTCTGCAAAAACACCTTCTCCACTCATTCGCCTGCCAAATTGAGAATCGTTTACGTGCCCTCCATGCACATCGCAGATTTGATTCCACACTTTATCAAAACGATCCGGAAAATTCTTTTGTAACCAGTCTTCGAAAATAGTGCCAATGGAACCATTTAATCGCACGATGGTCATTCCCGCTGTACGCGCCCCGTGGTCGGCAGCAGCTTTCAAAATGGTTGGTATTTCATCCTGATTTAATCCCGGAATAATAGGAGCATTCATAATGCCTACCGGAATATTCGCTTTGGCAAGTTGCTCAACAACGATTAGCCGCTTCAAACCACTGGCGGTGCGTGGCTCCATCACCCTTCGTAGATCCTCATTGAGTGTTGTAATGGAAATATAGATGTGTACAAGATTGTCTTTTGCCAGATCTTGCAACAAATCCAAGTCGCGAAGCACCAAGCTATTTTTCGTAATCATCCCGACAGGATGTCGGTACTGCGCAAAAATCTTTAACAACCTACGTGTGATCTCTAATTTTCTTTCCACAGGTTGATAGCAATCGGTATTACCTGATACACTGATAGGCGTTGCCTGCCAATCTGGATGCAGCAAAAATTTTTCTAAAAGCGCAGGCGCATTCTTCTTCACAATGATTTTGCTTTCAAAATCGAGCCCTGCACTGAAGCCCCAATACTCATGTGTGTTGCGGGCATAGCAGTAAATGCATCCATGTTCGCAACCCTGATAGGGATTGAGTGAATACATCATGCTTAAATCAGGACTGGTGACTTTGTTCACTACCTTCTTGGCCTGCTCATAAAAGAGTTGAGTGCTGGGTGCCACCAACATTTCCTCATCCAATCCTTCGATGTGTTCTGTTACATACTGCTGTTTTAAAAACCTATTGACAGTTTTGAGTTGCGCACCTCGGCCTTTAAAGTATTCATCTGTATGATTCGCTCCCATACTTCAAAGTAATGTCAGGGAGGACTTTTTTTCTACTGAAGAATGGGGGAGCGACACCAGGTGTCAAATTATTTTAAGAGATCATTAAAATGCCTTTTATAGGAAAGCATTCACCGACAGCATTCCTGCGTTCACCTACTTTCTTCCTGTGCTGGCCTATCGACTATGGCCAAAAACGATGTTTCCCCGTTGATTTGAGTATAAATTCAAACACTATGGAAACGTACGACAAGGGCGTGAAGCCTCTACCCACCGAATCACAACCAGAAAGCAGAAACAATGGTCGTCTGTGGTCAGGACTTATCATTGTAGCGGTTGGTCTGCTCTTCCTGGCACGCGAACTTGACTTTGATTTGCCACATTGGATCTTTAGCTGGAAAATGATTGTAGTCGGCATAGGTTTATACGTAGGCGCCAAGCAATCCTTTAAACCTGGTGGCTGGATGATCGCGGTAGCCATTGGTACCATCTTTATAGCCGATGAATACATCGATGAATTGTATCTGAAGCCCTACATTATTCCTGCAGCTATTATCGCAGTCGGGTTATATATCATCTTTAAACCGAAAGGGAGAGACAAGCAAGGTTGGAAGGGAGCGGTGTATACCGAAACGAGTTCTGAATCGCAGTGGGAATCTGTCTCCATCTTTGGAGGAAACAAAAATGTAATCTCTAAGGATTTTAAAGGCGGTGAAATGGTCACCATTTTCGGTGGCAGTGAGTTGAACATGAGCCAGGCCGATATTAATGGAGTGGTGACAATAGAAATTGTACAGATTTTTGGGGGCACAAAATTGATTGTTCCTGCCAACTGGAAGATTCAAACTGCAGAGTTGGTTTCCGTTTTTGGTGGCATAGATGATAAACGCCCCTCTACAGCCTCTGCCGATGATACAAAAGTGTTGAGGCTTATTGGTACGTCAGTTTTTGGAGGCATTGATATACGCAGTTACTAATTGTAAAATCTAAGAACCATTATGAATTGGTACATCGTTAAAATCGTTTTCAGAATAAGCACTGAAGGGAACGCGCACAAAGACCAATTTGACGAGCACCTGCGCTTGATCGCAGCCGATTCTCAGGAAGAGGCTGTATTGAAGGCGCGCGTGCTTGGCTTGAAGGAAGAAGATTACTTTTTGAATGATAAGCAGCAGGCAGTAAAATGGGAGTTTGTCAATGTATCCGATATTCAGCCACTACAAGAATTGAAAGATGGCATTGAACTCTACTCGCAAATTCACGAACGAGAGCAAGGTGCGGAGTATGTTCATTACGTACATTTACGAGCGGCATCTCTTCACAGTAAAAGTCTTGCCGTAGAAGCATGACAACATCCCTCTCTGGCAAAACGAAAATACTTCTCATCTACCTGGCATGGTGGCTTGTGTGGATCTTGGATCAGGCTTTAGTGCTTTCACAAACCGGTTTTGATTGGGAAACAGCGTTAACGGATGCCGTAATCACACAAGTAATTGTAGCGATTGCGGGATACGTGATCAACACCTCCATGCACTCCTATCAACCCAGCGCTAAAAACTCTGTCTATGTAGTGATCTGGAGCATAGCACTAGCCGCTTTGTGTGCGGAGTTTCAACGAAGAGTGTTAATGCAGGTAATGAGCGATAATGCTGCATATCTGAACTTTCTAGAGGGCACTTTAATAGTGCGCGGTGCCTTTGCCTGGTTAATGATTACGTTGGTGGCCGTGCTCACATGGTTTTGGGTGTATATAAATGACAAGCAAGACAGTGAAAAAAGAAAACAAGATGGTGAACGTCTGGCGCGAGAGGCGGAACTCTCCAACCTGCGCTTACAATTACAACCCCATTTTTTATTCAACAGCCTTAATTCGATAAGTGCTTTGGTGGGTACAGAACCCGACAGAGCCCGCACGATGATTCACCAACTTTCCGATTTTTTGCGTGGCACTGTGCGAAAGGACACGACTCTTGTTGCGTTGGAGGAGGAGCTGGAACATCTTCAACTTTATCTGGAAATTGAAAAAGTACGATTTGGGCACCGCTTGCAAACCAATGTAGAAAGCAGTGAAAAGATTTTAAAACTGAAAGTTCCTTCACTTTTACTTCAGCCGGTTGTTGAAAATGCCATCAAGTTTGGTTTGTATGATACGGTGGGTGAGGTAACAATCTCCATACTCGCAAAGCAAGAAGGAGATGCCTTGATGATAGAAGTAAGAAATCCTTTCGATCCGCAAACAACACAACCCAGAAAGGGAACCGGTTTCGGTTTAAGCTCAGTACAACGAAGATTGTATTTATTGTATGCTCAAAATAATTTAGTGCAGACTCAACAACTAGATAACACATTTATCACCACCCTTAGAATTCCCCAGGCATGATCAAAGCATTGATTATAGATGATGAGCCCTTGGCCAGAAGCCTTGTAAAAGAATACTTAAAATCTTTTCAGGAAATACAGGTAATGCAAGAGTGCAATGATGGGTTTGAAGGTGTAAAAGCCATCGCCCAACACCAACCGCATTTGATCTTTCTGGATATCCAAATGCCCAAGATTAATGGTTTCGAAATGTTGGAACTTATTGAAACCCCTCCGGCAGTAATTTTTACAACAGCCTTCGATGAATTTGCCATGAAAGCTTTTGAAGCACATGCGGTGGACTATTTGTTAAAGCCTTTTAGTAAAGATCGTTTTGAAAAAGCGATACAAAAATGGTTGGCACTTCGTATAACGCAGAAAGACAACGCTACACAGAATTTTTTAGAGAAAAGGACAAGTCAACCAGAAGAACATACACGCGTGGTAGTGAAGAAGGGAAACAACATTGTGATCATTCCTGTAAACCAGATTCATTACTTAGAAGCCTACGATGATTACGTGAAAATTCATACCAAAGAAGGAATGCATTTGAAGAAGAAGACGATGAGCTATTTTGAATCGGTGTTGGATGCCTCGCAGTTTGTACGCGTGCATCGTTCGTACCTCATTAATCTTCAGGAATTAACACGGATCGAGCCGCTGGAGAAGGATAACCATATTGCGTTGATGAAAAGCGGAGTGCAGATACCGTTGAGCCAAAGTGGTTTTGTACGACTGAAGGCAATTTTGGGAATCTAACAAGTTAAACAGGATAGTATGAAGCAATTAATTGCTGAACGCTTGGCCGTGATGATCATGATGATCATTTTTTCTTGTGTGTTGGTATTTCATGCTCTGGTTATCTCTGAAGTAATTCCTTATGGTATTGTTTGGGCAGGTAAGTTAAAGAGCTGGGAAGAAATGGTGGTTTTTGAAACCATCTCCATTTTATTAAATACCCTTATGATGCTGATAGTTGCTATTCGGGGGAAACTAGTAAGAGGTCCAGCGAGGGCTAAGTGGTTAACAGGAGTATTGTGGGGAATGGCAATTCTTTTCGGAATGAATACGGTAGGAAACCTGTTTGCTGAAAACAGCTGGGAGACAATTATCTTCACGCCACTAACATTTATTTCATCCTTGCTAAGTATTCGTTTGGCAATGGGCTAAAACTTAAAACCGGATTGCAACGCAATAAATAAGAAGGTTAAACTTCTTGCAGGAAATCAATCCACTACCATCGACTTAGTTACCCCTAAGCACGTTCCTAAAATTCAAGGATCAGTAACTATTCTTATACGACTTGCCTATATTTTTCTCTAGTCTCCGTAAAACTTCTATGTTCATGGAGACTGGGTTATTGGCTAAGGAGTCTGCGTAGCGTGATAGGGTGTTACCATCGTTTTTCAAAAAGGCAATGGTGCCCATTACATAAAAATTCCACGACCTGTTTAACTCATCCTGCGTGCCATCGATCGGCCGCAGTGTTTTTATCATTTCCTGTATTGCTTTCTCGTATTCGTTGTTCGTAGCATATAGCTGACCCAGGTGCCATGTCAAGATTTCTTCCTCTGTTTTATTGATGGCCATATAATTAGTCAGCAAGTCGATCATCAGTGGAACGTTATCTTTGAATTGTCTCCAGCCCTTTTGTGTTTGATCAAAGTCATGCAGACTCATGGCCATTAAGGAATCGCGCTTTGCCTTGCTTATCGTTTGCGCAGTGGTGTCAAACGATAGTGACACAACCAAGACTGCAACAAGGGGCACCAGAGAAAATCTGAAAGAGAAACCTTTCATGATACCTAGCAGGAAATTTTTCCTACTCTATTCGCGTGGCGTCCGCCTTCAAAGGGAGTGTTCAAAAATGTCTCTGTGATTTTTTTAGCGGCCTCTTCTGAAACAAAACGAGCAGGAATGCAGGCAATGTTGGCATTGTTGTGTTGACGCGCCAGCAAAGCAATTTCATCTGTCCAGCAAAGCGCAGCACGAATGCCTTGATGCTTATTAGCAGTAATGGCTACACCATTGGCACTTCCGCAAAGGAGTATGCCCAAATCAAATTCATTTTTCTCAACAGCATTCGCTACCGGATGCGCAAAATCCGGATAATCGACAGAATCCAAACTATGTGTACCAAAGTCTTTTACTGTGTATCCCGCGGCTGCTAACCAGGTCTTCAATTTTTCTTTGTATTCAAAACCGGCATGATCGCTGCCAATGGCAATGGTTGATTTCATAAGTTCAATGTCAAATTTCTCAGGTAGTCGAATTTTTTAATTCTTCTTCTTGCTCTTCGCGCAGCTTGCGCTTGTAAACCCTTGCGGAGATGAAGATACTAAATTCAAAGAGCAAGTACAGTGGAATTGCAATGATGGTTTGGCTAAATGGATCGGGTGGCGTTACAATGGCCGCTACGATGAGAATGATTACAATAGAATGTTTGCGATAGGTCTTCAAGAATTGGGGAGTGATCAAACCAATCTTTGTTAAGAAGTAAATGATCACAGGCAATTGAAAAAGCGCTCCGCTTCCAAATACTAAGGAGACTACCGTAGAAACATAGGAGGTAATATCAAACTCGTTCACAATTACATCACTAATGGAATAGGTGCTTAAAAAGTACACCGTCATGGGCGTAACAATAAAATACCCGAAGGAGATGCCCAGCAAAAACAAGAATGAAATAACGGTGACGGCTCCACGTGATTTCTTTTGCTCGCGGTTATGCAAGCCCGGGCGAATGAATTTCCAAACCTCCCATACTAAATAGGGGAAGCCCAGAATAAGTCCGATTACAAAGGAGGCTGTCAATTGCATCATAAACTGGCCCGTCATCATACGACTTTGTACTTTGAAAGGAATGGCCTCCACACAAAGTGAGTCGGCTAAGCCAAGACTATGGCCAAGGTCGCACACAAATCGGAACGTGATAAAGTCGGGACTGGTGGGTGCAAAAACAATGTTAGTGAAAATCCATTTGGCAAAAACGAAGGCCACAATCATGATCACAATAATCACCGTTAATGCACGCATGATGTGCCAGCGCAATTCTTCGAGGTGATCTAAAAAGGACATTTCTTTTTCGGAAACCATATGCTAAAACAAGATGCCCCGAATGTTCGAGGCATCCCTTTTTGTTAGTGATAAAATGTTAATCGATATTTCTATTACTCGAGATACCGAAATGAATTAGTACAACGGAAACTTAGCCATCAGGCGGTTCACTTTCTTCTTCACTGCTTTTAAATGCTTGTCGTCTGCTGGTTTTTGTAAGGCCTCATCAATCAGTTCAACAACTTTCACCACATCCTTCTCCATCATACCGCGTGTGGTAATGGCCGGTGTTCCGATACGCATACCCGAAGTAACCATCGGAGATTGTGTATCGAAAGGCACCATATTTTTGTTAATGGTGATGTCGGCTTTAATAAGCGACTCCTCGGCAATTTTGCCGGTCAGGTTTTTAGAACGAAGGTCAATCAACATTAAATGATTGTCAGTGCCACCAGAAATAATTTTGTATCCGCGTTCTACGAATGCTGCGGCCATGGCACTGGCGTTCTTCTTCACTTGCATAATGTACTCGAAGTATTCATCCGACAAGGCCTCCTGAAAGGCAACTGCTTTGGCGGCAATTACATGTTCCAGCGGTCCGCCCTGTGTGCCGGGGAATACACCAGAATCAAGTACTGATCCTAATTTTCTGATTTCACCTTTGGGAGTTTTTAAACCGAAAGGATTATCGATGTTTTTTCCTACCATAATCAATCCGCCACGAGGGCCGCGTAAGGTCTTATGAGTAGTGGTGGTAACAATGTGGCAATGCTCCATCGGGTCGTTTAGCAAACCACGGGCAATCAAACCTGCCGGATGGGAGATATCGGCTAGCAACACAGCGCCTACGCTGTCGGCCGCTTCACGCAATTTTTTATAATCCCAATCGCGACTATAGGCGGAAGCACCGCAGATAATCATCTTTGGTTTTTCACGTTGCGCAATTTCAATAACCTTGTTAAAATCGATAAGACCCGTGCTTTGCTCTACTCCGTAAAAGGAGGGCTGATATAATTTACCGGAAAAATTTACGGGTGATCCGTGGGTGAGGTGCCCACCATGAGAAAGATCGAAACCTAAAATTTTATCACCAGGTTTTAGGCAAGCCAGCATCACCGCTGCATTTGCCTGTGCCCCCGAATGAGGCTGCACATTGGCCCACTCTGCTCCAAAAAGTTCTTTAGCGCGATCAATGGCTAATTGCTCGATTTCATCCACAACCTCACATCCACCATAATATCGCTTGCCGGGAAGACCTTCTGCGTATTTGTTGGTAAGAACAGAACCTTGTGCCTTCATCACTTGAGGTGACGTGAAGTTTTCAGAGGCAATCAATTCGATGCCGTGTTGCTGGCGGTCGTTTTCCTTTTGGATGAGGTCGAAGATGATTTTATCGCGTTTCATAGCTGTATGGAAGGGCTGGATTTAGTGCGCCCAAAAATACAGTAGAAGAGGGAGATAGCATAATAAATTAGCCTCGAGTTACAAGCCACGAGCTACGAGCTAGGTTTTAAGCTCGGGGCTCGTAGCTCATGGCTTGAAACTCTTAATTATCATCTTCAGTCTTAGCCAGCTCCTCATCAATGATCTTTTCAATCACCGCTCGCTGCCGCTCATCAATTTTCTGATCCACTTTGGCTTGCTTTTTCATGAAGCGCAGCATCGCGTTTTTCTTTATTTCATAGGCGATGAAGACGGTGTATTCATTTTTCTTCGCATCGAAATACTTCTTCTCGTCCATTTTCCGGAGGTCGGCTATTTCGGTATTCATTACCTGTCGAATCAAGCTTTGAAACTTATCAGCTACATCGGCCGCGTTTTCATTTTCGGTCTGACCAAGGTATTGATCAGTTACCTGTTTCATGGTGGTATTTACCTGACCAGCCAACTGCGCTTTTGCATCAATATCAGCTTTGCCACGGGCAATATTGTCTGCGGAGCTCTGCCCCTTGCCAGAAGCGCGCCAAAAACGATTATTGGATTGGTAAGCAGCACCAGTAAAAGGCTCTTTTACTTTTTTGCCAAAAATGGAAGCACATCCAGCCGCAAGAAAGGCCGCAAAAAGAAGGATTACGAATGATTTCATAAATGAAATTTAGTCAATACACTTTAAAAACCATGCCAGTTTGGTTAAGTAGTTATCCGTTAATCAGTAACTCATAACTAAACCCGAATAATGACTTGCCAGCGGAAGGCCCACATCCACCGGATCGTATAATTTCTAATTCCAGCCTTCTCTAAAATTTCCACCAACTCTTTTTTGCGAAAGGCGCGTGCCACCGACAAGGGAGCATCGTGGATAACCATAGGCGATTTGGAGAATAATTGGGTGAGCCATTTAATGGAGTAGTAGGCAAACCAATGCCGGTGAAGATCATTGATTACAATGCCAACCTTGACTTGCTTTTTGAGCTGTTCAAAAAAGATCGCTAGTTGTTCTGATGAGAAGTGATGAAAGAAAAGCGTGCTCACCACCACATCGAAATGTTGTTGCTTAAATTCTGGAGAAAAAATATTAATGCTTTGGTAGCAAATATTAGGTTCTTGCGTATGAGTCTCTGCGTAGGTAATAATGTTTGGATTGGCATCAAACCCAATTAATTGCAGAGAGTAGTTTTTTCGATCTCCCCAATCCGCAATAAGCCGTAAAATATCGCCACCGCCACAACCCAGATCGGCCACGGTAAAGGTTCGCTCCTTCCCTTCGCCATTCAGGAGCGCATCAAGGCCATTCAACGTAACATAATTTCCTCCTAGCAAGGTATTAATCGTTTCGAGTTCTTTCAGTGTTTGACTGATGATGGGTCCGGATGAAGTCAAATCATCCATGATTTCTTCTTCTGACGAGCGATGCGATAAATCAACCATGATACTGATAGGTAAATACCATACTCTCTAACGTAAGTCCGGGGCCAAAGGCGAAACTTAGAATGCTTTCTTTATCATTTTTCTTCCCGAGTCGGTCAAAAATTTCTTTTAATACGAACAGAACTGTTGGACTCGACATGTTTCCATAATTTTTAAGCACGTAATAGGCCCACTCATTTTGCGTCTTTTGCAAACCGAGTTCCTGCTCAATGGCTTCTAAAATTTTTCTTCCTCCGGGGTGAATCGCCATGTGCTGAATCTCCGCAAGAGACAGATTTAATTTCTTCAACAGAGTGGCGGTAAGCTCTTTTATCCCGCTGCGAATAACATCGGGTACGTAGCTGGAAAGTTTCATTTCAAAACCAACATCACCAATACTCCAGGCCATGTCTTTGTTCCCTTGGCGAGCAAGCTCACTATAATAAGTTGAAATGTGGAGGCGATTGGCGGAATGAGTCGTTGCTTCTACGATAACGGCCGCAGAACCATCGGCAAACAGCGCATTGGCCAGTAAGTTGTCTTCTGTATTTTCTTTTTGAAAGTGCAGACTACAAAGCTCTGTACAGACAATTAATACTTTTACGTGCTCCCCTGTTTTACAAAAAGCATCCGCTGCTTTTAGGGCATTAAAAGCTGCATAGCATCCCATGAAGTTTATATTGGTTCGCTGCACGCTTAGGGGTAGTTGTAAAGAGTCAACCAAATCAATATCCAGCCCAGGTGCATACATGCCTGTGCACGAAACGGTGATAACGTGTGTAATGTCTTTAGCAAGCAATGCGCTTTGACGAAGTGCTTTAGAGGCAGCTTCAGTACTGAGCAACGGTGCGTATAATTGAAAGGCTTCGTTTCTCTTTTTAGTAGAAGGAAAGGGAGACAAGGTGGAGGTGTTAGAATAAAAGGTAAAGTTTTCAGAGCGACCATAATCCTCCAACATGGAGTATCGCGTTTCAATGCCGCTCATTCTAAAAACTGCAGCAAGTTTTCGCGCATCCTCAGCGCTTACTTGCATACTGCGCAGCATGAAGGCCGCAATGGCCTCTTGTGAAAGTTTGTGAGGAGGGTTTGCGGTGGCAATGGCTGTGATGAAACTCATGTTACGGGTTTCTTTATAAAGTCAAATGTTCTAATTTAGTCGAATATGCTTTCAAAATCTTCGTGGTTGCATTTGCGCATACCCTTTTCGTACTTCCTGCTTCCTGTTTTTTTATTCTCTCTAAGTGTATCTCCTAACATCAGCGAGCAGCCTTTGTTATGGACTTTCCTGATCATTCACTTTTTATTGTATCCGGCCAGTAATGGATTCAATAGCTATTTTGATAAAGATGAGAAAAGTATTGGGGGGTTAAAGAATCCTCCCCCTGTAAATAAAGGACTGTATTATCTGGCCTTGCTGTTTGATGTGGCAGCTATTCTTTTCGCGATCTGGAAAGTATCGATTCCTTTTGCCATAATGTTAGTCGTGTATAGTGCTGTTTCCCGTGCGTACAGTCATCCCTGGATTCGCTTAAAAAAATATGCGATTGCCAGCTGGTTGGTAGCGGGATTATTTCAGGGCGCGTTTACATTTATCATGTGTTACATGGGCGTCAATAAATACGAGTGTATACAAGCGTTAAAGCCCTCTATTCTTATCCCCGCACTTTTAACAAGTTTGATGTTATGGGGCAATTACCCGATGACACAAGTCTACCAACACGAAGAGGATGCCAAGCGGGGAGATCAAACCTTAAGTATAAAACTAGGCATTAGAGGAACGTTTTGGTTTGTGCTGCTCATGTTTATGGTAGCCAGCGCAGGGTTTGTGAGTTACTTTTCAAATGTTTTTGGGCTTCACTATGCAACAACCTTTTTGTTGGCACTTTCTCCTGTGGTCTTATTTTTCTTGTACTGGTTTTACAGCGTTTACAAAGACGAAAGCAAAGCAAATTATACCCATACCATGTGGCTTAACTTTATTTCGGCCACCTGCCTCAATGCATTTTTTATATATCTCTTTTTAAATTCTTCCCACATTTTAGATGCGCTCTAATTAAACGTGCAGTCTCCGAATGGCTGAGTATGTTAAAAGGGTTTGCCATGGGTACTCTTCACAATGGCTTGAGCTATCGGTTTTGAATAAAGCGCTAGCCGGACAGCTACCTGAGAGGAAAATGAATTTCCGAACAATCGTTGAACCTGCCGACCGAACCACAAGCGGCCCGCAAAATTTTTTCGCCATTCCCGTGCATAATCACGTTCCAGCTGAGTTCTGGTATAAGAACCATCACTACAAAATCGAAGAATTAGAGAGCTAACAATTTTGGAAGAATGAATAGCGATGGCCATACCATTACCACATAAGGGAGTAATCATTCCAGCGGCATCACCTGTCATTAATACATGGTTGAAAACCGGTTCTTTTGTTTCAAAACTAATTTCATTAATGACTTCAGGTTTTTCAAAAAGAAAATCACTGTGTTCAAAAACTTCCTTCAACAATGGATTTTTACAGAGCATCTTTTTCTCTAACTCAGGAATGCTACCACGCTCACGCAGAACATCTCGGTGAGTGAGGTAGCAGATGTTTACAACACCCTTTTCTACGGCATTAATACCACAATAGCCACCCTTGAAATTATGAAGTGCTACTAAATCATTTGGAAAATCACTTCGTACATGATACTTAACCCCCACGTAGGGAGAACGTTTCTTCAAAAAACTTCTTTGTAAGCAGACATCTGCTTTAGAACGCTTTCCAAAACTACCAATCACAAGGTCGGCCGAAAGTGTTGAGCCTGAGGTATGGATAGTGAACTGCTCGTTCTCGAAAAAAATATCGCTTACTTCTGTGTTGAGTAAAAACTGAACACCGCAATCTTTTGCTCTTTCAAAAAGGAAATGGTCGAACGCATACCGACTAATGCCAAAGCCTCCCAAATCTAATGCAAGCACTGTCGATTTTCCTTCTACCGATGAAAGCTGGAAGCGATGGATGGTAGAGGGAGACAATTCTTCAGGGAAAAGTTGAAGTGATTTTAAGAAGGGCAAAACCTCATTTGAA
>Ga0075163_10005971_pt1 | contig 16160 bp, 15 predicted proteins | sample JI1023141ADNA_FD_71478 | JGI IMG/M metagenome (GOLD analysis project Ga0075163, IMG submission 71478) | Wastewater effluent complex algal communities from Wisconsin, to seasonally profile nutrient transformation and Carbon sequestration -... | ecosystem: Engineered > WWTP > Effluent > Algae...
GCGCTCGCCGGCGCGCAGGGCTTCGAGCAGGCGCGCATCTTCTGCCGCGAGTTCCGCGCCGAACTCGTCGCCATCGCCGGCCACTACAAGGTGCTGGACGACATCCCGCGCGAACTGCACGGCAAGCCGGTGCAGATCTCGCTCCACGACAACGAACTCAGGATCGACGCGCTCGAATGAGCGACCACGAAGGAGAAGTGTTTTGGCAGAAATCATCGTAGTCACGTCCGGCAAGGGCGGCGTCGGCAAGACCACCACGAGCGCCTCGCTCGCGAGCGGACTCGCCCGCCACGGCAAGAAGGTCGCGGTCATCGACTTCGACGTCGGCTTGCGCAACCTCGACCTGATCATGGGCTGCGAACGCCGCGTGGTGTACGACTTCGTCAACGTCATCCAGGGCGAGGCTTCGCTGAAGCAGTCGCTGATCAAGGACAAGCGCTTCGACAACCTGTTCGTGCTCGCCGCGTCGCAGACCCGCGACAAGGACGCGCTGAACAAGGAAGGCGTGGAGAAGGTGCTGAAGGAACTGGCCGACGACGGCTTCGACTACGTCGTCTGCGATTCGCCCGCCGGCATCGAGAAGGGCGCGTTCCTCGCCATGTACTTCGCCGACCAGGCGGTCGTCGTGGTGAACCCGGAGGTCTCCAGCGTGCGCGACTCGGACCGCATCCTCGGCCTGCTCGCCTCGAAGACGCGGCGCGCCGAGGCCGGCGAACGGGTGAAGGAATTCTTGCTGCTCACCCGCTACAGCCCGCAGCGCGTCGAGAACGGCGAGATGCTGAGCGTGAAGGACGTCGAGGAAGTGCTCGGCCTCAAGACCATCGGCGTCATCCCCGAGTCGGGCGACGTGCTCAACGCCTCGAACAAGGGCGAACCGGTGATCATGGACATGGAATCCAGCGCAGGCCAGGCCTACGACGACGCGGTCGCGCGACTACTGGGGGAGGAACGTCCGATGCGCTTCACCACGGTGGAAAAGAAGGGCTTCTTCAACAAGTTGTTCGGGGGTTGAGCATGGGAATGTTCGATTTCCTCTTCGGCACGAAGAAGAACACCGCCTCCATCGCCAAGGACCGCCTGCGCATCATCATCGCCCAGGAACGCAGCCTGGCCGGTGGCCGCGACTACCTGCCGCTGCTGCGCCAGGAACTGCTGGAGGTGATCCGCAAGTACGTCAACATCGACGCCGACGCGGTCAAGGTGGACGTGGCCAAGGAAGGCGAGCACGACATCCTCGACATCTCGGTCACGCTGCCGGACGAGCGCGCGAGCGCGGCGTGATGCCTGAACCCCTCCCCTTCACGGGGAGGGGATGGGGTTGATCGTCGTGGAAGAACACCATCCCCGTCCCGGCCTTCCCCTTGAAGGGGAAGGAGAAACGCCCGGCGAAGTCCTGCGCATGTCGGACGTCCGCTTCGACGACGCTGCCGCCCTGCTCGCGCGCTACGGCCTCGGGCTCGCGTGGGTCGCCGACGGCGAACCGATTCCCGGCAGCTACTGGGGCGAATCCGAAGCCGGCATCATCGGCGACACCGTCCACGTGCGCAGCGACACGCCGGTGCATTCGCTGCTGCACGAAGCCGCGCACCTGATCGTGCTCACGCCCGAACGCCGCGCCGCGGTGCATACCGACGCCACCGATTCGATCGAGGAAGAGGACGCGGTGTGCGTGCTGCAGGCGCTGCTCGGCGACGAACTGCCCGGCGTCGGCCGCGAACGCGTCTTCGCCGACATGGATGCCTGGGGCTACACTTTCCGCCTCGGTTCGGCGCGCGCCTACGTGGAACGCGACGCCGAGGCCGCCTGGCGATGGCTCGCCGAGCGCGGGCTGGTGGAACCGGCGGCCCGAACCCTCGTGCTGGCGCGTGCGGGCCAGGCAACGAAACCCGGATAGGAGCGCGACATGTCGTCCTTCAACCAGCTCGTCGCGGTGCGCGACGAAAGCGAATGCGCCCGGCTCGCCGAGCGCTTCCAGGGCGCGTATCCGTTCCCGCACGTCTGCATCGACGGTTTCTTCCGGCCAGAATTCATCGCGCGCCTCGTCGCCGGCTTCCCCGCTTCGGGAACGCCGGAATACGACCGCTTCTGCGCCGGCGAAAGCGAAGGCCCGCGCCGCAACTACGCCAACAGCGAACCGGCGACCTTCCCGCCGGCGTTCCGCGAGCTCGACGCGGTCTGCGCCGAACCGGAATTCCTGGATTACCTGTCGCGTATCACCGGCATCCGCGACTACGAGTTCGACCCGGCCTACTTCGGCGCCGGCATCCGCGAAAGCCGCAACGGCGCCATGCTGCCGCCGCACCTCGACTTCAACTACCACCCGGAAACCCTGTCCCACCGCCGCCTCAACTTCCTGCTCTACCTCAACCCGGAGTGGCGACCGGAATGGGGCGGCAACATCCAGGCCCACCTGGACCCGAACGTGTACGGCGACGCCAGCATGGTCGCCTCTTTCGCGCCGATGGCCAACCGGGTCTTCGTCTTCGAGACATCGGAAACGTCGTGGCATGCCTTCGACCGCATCCGCGCGCCCGAGGGATTCGCCCGGCGCGCATGGTCGATCTACTACTACACCCGCGACCGCGACGGCGCCGAGGACATCAAGCGGCGCAACACCGAATACGTGGAACCGGGCCTGCCGCCGGAGTTCGCCGAAGGCCACGTCCTGGACGCGGGCGACATCGCGCTGCTGCAGGAGATGCTGCAGCGCCGCGATTCGCGGATCGCGATGCTGTACGAATTGCGGCGCACGTTCGAGCCGCGTTATTCGCACCTCTGGAACGAATACAAGTACTACCTCGAGCGCTACCAGGAATCGCAGAAGTCCTGAACGCGATCACTCCGCCGCCAATGCAGTGCCGAGGTCGAGGACGACGTGCGTTCCCTGCGGCAGGCGCGGTTCGATGCGCAGCCCCCAGCCGAGGTGCTCGCACAGGCGCGCGATGAGCTCGAGCCCGATCCCGTGGCCGCTGCGCGCGTCGCCAACGCCGCCCTCGCGCGCCATCCGCGCGTAAAGCCCGCCGATTTCCTCCGGGGCCATGCCGTGCCCCGGGTCCTCGATGGAGACCACGCCGCCGTCGCCCAGCGCGAGCGTGATCGTGCCGCGGTCGCTGTTCTCGATGGCGTTGCGCAGCAGGTTGCCGATCGCGGCGCGCACGATGCCCGCGGGCGCGTGCAGCGTGCATGGCGGCGACGGCGCGATCGCCAGTTCGAGGTCCTTGTTCGCGCACAGGTGGCGGTGGTCTTCGACCAGTTCCGGCAGCATCGCATCGAGCCGGAACGTTTCGCTGATCGCCGACAGGCGCGCCGGATCGCGCGCGAGCACCAGCAACAACGCGATCAATTGCTCCACGCCGCGCGCGGTGCGCAGGATCCGCTCGAGCTGGTGGCGGGCCGCGTCGGGCACCGGTCCGCCATCGAGCGCGAGTTCCGCCGCGCCGGCGATCACCGCGACCGGCGTGCGCAACTCGTGGCTGCTGGTGGCGATGAACTGGCGCTCGCGGTCGACGTAGCGTTCGTTGCGCGCGAGGTAGTCGTTGAGCGCGTTCGCGATCACCACCATTTCGGAACTGGCGTTCGCCGCGGGCGCGATGCGCTGCCCGGCGTGGTCCGGGCGCAGGCGCCCGATGTCGCCGGCCATGTCCGCGAGCGGGCGCACCAGCCGCCGCAGCGTCCAGCCCATCCCGGCGCCGAGCAGCACGAGCACCAGCACCACGCCCGCGAGCATGGCCGCGGACAGCCTGAATTCGTCCCGTTCGAACTCGCCGATGTCCATCATCAGCGCCTGGCGCTGGCCGTCCACCATGCGCACCAGCAGCACATGGTTGCGTCCTTCGAAGCGCACGTCGTCGTGCAGGCCCGGCTTGTAGCGCGCGAGTTCCGGCGGTATCGGCCTGCCGCTGCCCCAGCCGAACAGCGACGCGCCCTCGATGTCGCGCCAGCGGTAGGTCGGGTCGTCGGCGCGACGCCGGTCGAAGTGGTCGATCTCCGAATGCAGCATGGACTTCCAGACCATGCGCTCGGCGTGCTCGTTGATCGAATTGCCGAGCGCGATCACCGCCACCGACAACACCAGCATGTAAAGCACCACCCACAGGGTGATGCGCAGGCTGAGGCTGCGCCTATTGGTCGCCATCGCCTTCTTCCGCGATGGCGAGCCGGTAGCCGACGCGCGGGATGGTGTGCAACAGCTTGGCTTCGAACGGCCCGTCGATAACCCGGCGCAGGTCGTAGACGTGCGAACGCAGCATGTCGCGGTCCGGCGCGTCGTCGCCCCACAGCGCGCGCTCGAGCTGTTCGCGGCCGACCGCCGCGGGACTCGCGCGCATCAGCGTTTCCAGCAATTTGCGGCAGGCCGGGTACAGGTGCAGCGGCGCGGCGCCGCGGCGCACTTCGTGCGTGTCGAGGTCGAAGCGCAGGTCGTGCACCTGCAGCACGCGCCGGCGCGAACGCGCGGTGGAGCGCGCCAGCAACGCGTCCAGCCGCGCTTCCAGTTCGAGCAATGCGAACGGCTTGACCAGGTAATCGTCCGCGCCCGAGCGCAGGCCGTGGACCTTGTCCGGCAATTCCCCGCGCGCGGTGAGGATGATCACCGGCACGTCCGACCCGTGTTCGCCGCGCAACCTGCGCAGCACTTCCGGGCCGTCCATTCGCGGCAACATCCAGTCGAGCACGATCGCGTCGTAGGCATGGTTGGTCGCCAGGTGCAGGCCGACCACGCCGTCGGGCGCGGCGTCGAGCTCGTGGCCACGCGCCTCGAAGTACTGGAACAGGTTCGCGACCAGTTCCCGGTTGTCCTCGATCACCAGCAATCGCACCGGCCCAAGCTCCCTGCCTCGCATCGGGGCAGTGTAAGCCCGGCCCGCAATGCCGACGAACCGGGCTTCCGACGGTGCTCCGACACCACGGAACGGAGCATGCGCCCGTTCGCCACACGCAGCCACGCCTTGAGCAGACACACCATCGCCGCAACATCGCCAGCGGGCATCGATGCCCGCCATGACGATGAGTCCCTCGTGGGCGGCGTGCCGCGCTGGGTCGCGTGGCAGGTACTCGCGCCGCTCGCGCTGCTGGCCATGGCGACGGTTTGCCTCATTCCCCTCGGCGGGGACCGCTGGCTCGCCGACCATGTCTACGCGGCGGAAGGTGGGCGTTGGGCGTTGCGGAACAGTTTCGTGCTGACCCGCGTGCTGCATGCCGGCGGCAAGGCAGTGAGCATGCTCGCATGGCTCGGCGTGCTGGCGATGACCTTGCGATCGACCTTCGATGCGCGCTGGAAACCCATGCGCCGCCCCCTGCTGGTGCTGCTGCTGTCGGTCGCGCTGTCGACGCTCCTGGTTTCCGTGCTCAAGCACACGACCGGGATGGATTGCCCGTGGAGCGCCGCGCCCTACGGCGGGCCGCATCCCTACTTCACTTTGTTCCAGGGCGCGCCCCCGGGCATCAAGCCCAATGGCTGCTTCCCCGCGGGTCAGGCCAGCGCCGGCTATGCGTGGGTGGCGCTGTATTTCTTCTTCGCCAGCATGCATCCCGCATGGCGCTATCGCGGGCTCGCGATCGGCATCGGCGCCGGCGCGATCCTCGGCATCGCGCAACAGCTGCGCGGCGCGCACTACCTCTCGCACGACCTGTGGACGCTCGCGATCAGCTGGTTCGTCGCGCTGGCGATCCATCGGCTGTCCCCGCGTCGGACATTGCATCGCGGTACGCAGGCCGCGAACGACGCGGATCGAAGTTCGTGAGCATGGCGACCACGAGCAAGGTACCGGAAGCCACGCTCGCGTTCTGGATCACCAAGGTGCTGGCCACCACCCTCGGCGAAACCGCCGGCGACGCGGTGACCATGTCGATGCACGCCGGCTACCTGCTCGGCACCGCCATCTTCGGCGCGCTGTTCCTGGCGGCGGTCGCCGCGCAGATCCGCGCGTCCACGTTCCGTCCTGGCCTGTACTGGCTGGCGATGGTCGGCGCCACCACCGTCGGCACGACGATGGCTGATTTCGCCGACCGTTCGCTGGGCATCGGTTATCCGGGCGGCGCGTCGCTGCTGTTCGCGCTGCTGATGGCCTCGTTCTTCGCGTGGCATCGCGCGACCGGTTCGCTGCAACTCGGTTCGGTCTCGGGCGGCAAGTCGGAATTCTTCTACTGGCTCACCATCATGTGCTCGCAGACGCTGGGCACCGCGCTCGGCGACTGGACCGCGGACAGCCTCGGGCTCGGCTACGCCGGCGGCGCATTGGTGTTCGGCACACTGCTCCTCGCGCTGTGGCTGCTGTACCGGTGGACGACGGCGTCGAGGATCGCCCTGTTCTGGGCCGCATTCGTGTTGACCCGTCCGCTGGGCGCGGTGCTCGGCGACCTGCTCGACAAGCCGGTCGACCACGGCGGCCTCGCGCTCAGCCGTTATGCGGCCTCGCTGGCATTGCTGGCGGCGATGGCCGGCATGGTCTTGCTGGTGCCGCAACGACCCGCGCAATCGCTCGCCCACGGCTGAACCCCGGCCGCGCTTGCGGCCTCTTCGCCATGCGGATCGAAATCGCAGCGGCATCGCGTGCCGGAACCTCGGCGCCCGCCACGACGGGCCTGCTCCGCGCCATACTCGCCCCATGGACGACCTCGCCCCGCAACCCGCCGCCACCGCCACCGCCCTTCCCGCGCGCTTCTACGTCGAACCCGCGATGGCCGGCATCGACCGCCGCGCGATCTTCGACCGCGCCTGGCAACTGGTCGCGCACGTCTCGCAACTGCGCGGCGCCGGCGACCACGTGGTGGCGAACCTCGGCGGATTGCCGGTGATCGCGGTGCGCGGCGCGGACGATGTCATCCGCGCGTTCCACAACGTCTGCCGGCACCGCGCCGGACCCATCGCGCAATGCGACGGCCTCGGTGCGAAGGCGCTGCGCTGCCGCTACCACGGCTGGACCTACACGCTCGAGGGCCAGCTGCGTTCCGCGCCGGAGATGAAGGACGCGGTGGATTTCGATGTTTCGAGCATCCACCTGCCGCAGCTTGCGGTGAAGGTCTGGCAGGGATTGGTCTTTGCCGCCGTCGATGAGGCGAACGCACCTGCGTTCGACGCATTCGTCGCCGGCATCGATGCGCGCCTCGGCGCGGATCGCGGCCTGGAGCATTACGGCAACCATCACCGCGCGAGCTACGACATCGATTGCAACTGGAAGGTGTATGTCGACAACTACCTCGAGGGCTACCACGTCCCGCATGTGCACCCGGGCCTGAACAAATTGCTGGATTACCGCAGCTACCGCACTGAATTGTCGGATTGGTATTCGCTGCAGTGGAGCCCGCTCGAAAGCGACGCCTCGCTCTACGGCAACGGCGATGCGCTGTACTACTGGCTGTGGCCGAACACCATGCTCAACATCCTGCCCGGTCGCTTGCAGACGAACACCGTGGTGCCGCTCGGCGTGGATCGCTGCCGGGTAATGTTCGACAGCTACTACGCGGCCAGCGACGACGCTGCGAAACGCAATGCCGACCTCGCCTTCAGCGACGAAGTGCAGCACGAGGACCTCGGCATCTGCGAGGACGTGCAGCGCGGCTTCGCATCCGGCAGTTATGTGCCCGGACGCCTGAATCCCCTGCGCGAAACCGGCGTGCACCATTTCCACGAACTGCTGCGCGCGGCGTATCGCATGGCCGCGCCCGACCACGCCTAGCGTTCATCAAACCGGGCCGGGGGGGAATCGCATGAGCACCGAAAGCAGACCGCTCGGCCTGTGGATGGCGACCGCACTCGTGGTCGGCAGCATGATCGGCAGCGGCTTGTTCCTGTTGCCCGCGTCGATGGCGCAATACGGTGGCGCCAGCCTGCTCGGCTGGGGCATCACCCTGGCCGGCGCATTGGCGCTGGCATGGACGTTTTCGCTGCTGGCAAAACGCTGGCCACAGACTGGCGGTCCGTATGTATTCGCACGCAATGCCTTCGGCGACGCGCCGGGGTTCTTCGTGGCATGGAGCTACTGGATCTCGATCTGGTGCGGCAATGCCGCGATCGCGGTGGCCTTCGCCGGCAGCGTGGGCGCGTTGTTCCCCGCGGCCACGGCCACGCCGCTGCGCGCGGCCGCGCTTGCGCTGGGCGGGTTGTGGCTGTGCGCCGGCGTGAACCTGATCGGCGTGCGCGAGGCCGGCCGCATGCAGTTGCTGCTGACGATCCTCAAGTTCGTGCCGTTGCTGCTGTTCGCCGGCATCGCGGTGTGGTTCGTGGATGCCGACCGCTTCGTCCCGTTCAATCCGAGCGGCGAGTCCTTGCCGAGCGCCGTCAATGCGAGCGTCGCGCTGGCGCTGTTCGCGTTGTGCGGCGTGGAAGTCGCCACCGTCCCGGCGGGCGCCATCGATCAGCCCGAGCGCACCATTCCGCGCGCCACGATCATCGGCACGCTCCTCGCCGGCGTGGTGACCGTGGTCGCGGTCACTGCGGTGATCGGCATCGTGCCGGCTGCACAGCTGAAGATATCGACCGCGCCGATGGCGGATGCGGCCAGCATGCTGTGGGGCCCCTGGGCCGGCGTCGGCATCGCGGTTGTCGCCGCGATTTCCTGCCTCGGCGCCTTGAACGGCTGGGTGCTGATGTCCGCGCAGATTCCGTTCGCCGCCGCCCGCGACGGCCTGATGCCGAAACCTTTCACCATGCTCGACAAGGGCGGCACGCCGGCGTTCGGCCTGGTCGCCAGCAGCCTGCTCGCCTCGCTGCTGATCGCCGCGAACTTCAGTCGTTCGCTGGTGGCCTTGTTCACGTTCTCGATCCTGCTGTCCACCGCGGCCATCCTCCTGCCCTACCTGGTGGATAGCGCGGCATGGGTGTGGCGCGGCGAACGCAAGGGACGGTTCGTCGCCTTGTTCGCACTTGCATACAGCGTGTACGCGCTGATCGGCACCGGCGCCGAAGCCCTGGCCTGGGGCGCGGTGCTGCTGCTGGCCGGCCTGCCGGTCTATCTGTGGATGCAGCGCAAGGCCAAAGCCTGACCCCGATCCGCGCCGTTCCGCGTTTCCATCCGCATCGCCTTCCACCGGGGAACACGCCATGGCCATTCCACGTGCCCTGATTCCCGTCCTGCTGTCGCTCGGTGGAATCGCGACCGCGAACGCCGCCAGCTTCGATTGCGCCAGGGCGCGCACCGGCGTGGAAAAGGCGATCTGCGCCGACCCGAAGCTTTCGGAATACGACGAACGCATCGCCGCCGCGTACAAGCGCGAACTCGACGAATGGAACGGTGCGATCCGCGGCTACGTGCGCAACGACCAGCGCCACTGGCTTGCGGAAATCCGCCGCATCGACGACAACGACGGCGAAATCGAGGCGAATTGCGCAGCGGGAGACCTGCCCTGCCTGCGCCGGGAATACCAGCTGCGCACCGACGAAATCGAAAGCTCCGGCTACCGCAACAGCGGCGTGTACCAGCGCAGCGACGGCGGCGGCAACCTGCTGGTGCAGGCGATCCGCAATGCCGACATCCGCCTGCGCCTGTACGACCGCAGGAACTCGAAGATCGTCGCCACCGCGCGGGACGAGGCGGAAGCGCAGCGCACCGGCCTGCCGCAGCTGCAGCGCGACACCTTCCAGTGGGACGGCCCGGACACCTTCCTCCTCGAGGCGGCCGACGCCGATGGCCAGGCCCCGGCCGATGGCTGCGCGCTGACGGTGCATTTCACCGAAAAGGCCGCGACCGTCCTGCAACAAGGCGGCTGCGGCGGCGCCCGGCTGGAAGGCACCTACCTGCGCGACCTCGACGACCTGCTCACCAACTACGAATTCAGCCCGGACTGACCCCGGCCCCGGGCTATAATTCCGCCCGCACGGAGGGAGAAGCGCGGGGGCCAGGCCCATCGCGCTGCCGAAGGCGCAACCGCCCGGAATCGCTCAGGCCGAAGACCGCCGTGTGACCACACTCTGGAGAGATCGGCGTCGTTCGATGCCGGCGCCGAAGGGGCAAGAAACCGCGCGGCCCTCCCTCCCCGCCGCGCGTTTCCAAACTCTCAGGCAGAAGGACAGAGCGGGCATCCCCTTCATGCGCCTCGTGCGCTTCCGGATGCCGCCATGACCCAGCCTTCGCTCCGCTCCCTCGAGCACCACGACGCCTTCATCGAACGCCACGTCGGCCCGAACGACGCCGAGATCGCGGCGATGCTCAAGATCGTCGGCCACGATTCGCTGGAGGCGTTCACCGACGCCATCGTGCCGGCCTCGATCAAGTCCGCCGCGCCGCTGGCGTTGCCCGAACCGCTGGCCGAAGTGGACGCGCTGGCGACGATCCGCGCGATCGCGGCGAAGAACCAGGTGTTCCGCAACTTCATCGGCCAGGGCTATTACGGCACCCACGTGCCCAACGTCATCCTGCGCAACATCCTCGAGAATCCGGCCTGGTACACCGCGTACACGCCCTACCAGGCGGAGATCTCGCAAGGTCGCATGGAAGCGCTGATCAACTTCCAGACCATGGTCGCCGACCTCACCGGCATGGAAATCGCCAATGCCTCGCTGCTCGACGAAGCCACCGCCGCGGCCGAAGCGATGACGCTGGCGAAGCGCTCGGCCAAGGCCAGGGGCAATGCCATCGTGGTGTTCGGCGACGCGCATCCGCAGACCATCGAAGTGATGCGCACGCGCGCCGAGCCGCTGGGCCTGACGGTCAAGCTGGCCAATTCCGCCGAGGAATGGGATGCCGCGATCGCCGGCGACGATTACTTCGCCGCGCTGATCCAGTACCCGGCCAGCAGCGGCTGGCTGATGGACTGGAACGAAGAGGTCGCGAAGATCCACGGCAAGAACGCGCTCGCGATCTTCGCCACCGACCTGCTCGCGTTGACCCTGCTCAATCCGCCGGGCGAAATGGGCGCGGACATCGTGATCGGCAACACCCAGCGTTTCGGCGTGCCGTACGGTTTCGGCGGCCCGCACGCCGCGTTCATGGCCTGCCGCGACGCCTACAAGCGCTCGATGCCGGGTCGACTGATCGGCGTGTCCATCGACGCCGAAGGCAACAAGGCTTACCGCTTGACGTTGCAGACGCGCGAACAGCACATCCGCCGCGAGAAGGCGACGTCGAACATCTGCACCGCGCAGGTGCTGCTCGCGGTGATGGCTTCGATGTACGCGGTCTACCACGGACCCGAAGGCCTGACCCGCATCGCCTCGCGCGTGGCGCGCCTCGCCGCGATCCTCAAGGCCGGCCTGCAGCAGCTCGGCTTCACCGTTTCCCACCACGAAAACGCGTTCGACACACTGAGCTTCAGGACCGGCGACAGGACCGACGCGATCATCGCGCGCGGGCACTCGCTGGGCGCGAACCTGCGCAAGGCCTGGGACGAATACATCTGCATCTCGCTGGACGAAACCAGCACGCGCGCCGACGTCGAACTGCTATGGCGCATCTTCGGCGGCGACGACGCCAAGTTGCCGAGCATCGACGCATTGGACGCATCCGCGCCATCGCTGATCCCGGCCGAGTTGCGACGCAAGTCGAAGTTCATGACCCACCCGGTGTTCAACAGCCACCACAGCGAACACGAGATGCTGCGCTACATGCGCTCGCTGGCGGACAAGGACCTGGCGATGGATCGCACCATGATCCCGCTCGGCTCATGCACGATGAAGCTCAACGCCACCGCGGAGATGATCCCGGTGACCTGGCCGGAATTCGGCAACATCCACCCCTACGCCCCGGCGGCGCAGGCGCAGGGCTACGGGGAACTGATCGACGGGCTCGAGAAGATGCTGGTCGAATGCACCGGCTACGACGCGGTCAGCCTGCAGCCCAACTCCGGCGCGCAGGGCGAATACGCCGGCTTGCTCGCGATCCGCGCCTGGCACCGCTCGCGCGGCGACGACAAGCGCGACATCTGCCTGATCCCCGAATCCGCGCACGGCACCAACCCGGCCTCGGCGCAGATGTGCGGCATGCAGGTGGTCGTCACCAAGTGCGACGCCAACGGCAACGTCGACGTCGACGACATCCGCCGCATGGCGGAGAAATTCAGCGACCGCCTCGCCGCGATCATGATGACCTACCCGTCCACGCACGGCGTGTTCGAGGAAGACGTGGTCGAGATCTGCGAGATCGTGCACAGGCACGGCGGGCAGGTATACACCGACGGCGCCAACATGAACGCGCTGGTCGGCGTTGCGAAACCCGGCAAGTGGGGTTCGGACGTCTCCCACCTCAACCTGCACAAGACCTTCTGCATCCCGCACGGCGGCGGCGGTCCCGGCGTCGGCCCGTGTGCGGTGAAGTCGCACCTCGCGCCGTTCCTGCCGGGCGCGCTGGGCAAGGACGGCATCCGCACGCCCGGCACCGGCGATGGCGCGATGGTCAGCGCGGCGACGTTCGGTTCGGCCTCGATCCTGCCGATCAGCTGGATGTACATCGCGATGATGGGCGCGAGCGGTTTGCGCAAGGCGACGCAGGTGGCGATGCTCAACGCGAACTACCTCGCCAGGCGCCTCGCGCCGCACTATCCGACGCTGTACACCGGCCGCAACGGCCTGGTCGCGCACGAATGCATCCTCGACCTGCGCCCGATCAAGGACGAGACCGGCATTTCGGCGGAAGACGTGGCCAAGCGCCTGATCGACTTCGGCTTCCACGCGCCGACGCTGAGCTTCCCGGTCGCCGGCACCCTGATGGTGGAGCCGACAGAATCCGAATCGCAGCACGAACTCGATCGCTTCATCGACGCGATGATCCAGATCCGCGAGGAAATCCGCATGGTCGAGCGCGGCGAGCTCGACCGCGAGGACAATCCGCTCAAGCACGCGCCGCATACCGCGACCCAGGCCGCCGCGGCGGAATGGAACCATGCCTACAGCCGCGAACTGGCGGTGTTCCCGCTGGCGACGCTCAAGCAGCAGAAGTACTGGCCGCCGGTCGCGCGCGTGGACAACGTCTACGGCGACAAGAACGTGTTCTGTTCCTGCGTGCCGATCGGCGATTTCAAGGACGAACCGGAAGCCTTCAGCGAACCGATGGTCTCCTGACCGAACCCGGCGAAAAGCCCCGCGATGCGGGGCTTTTTCTTTTGACCGTCGGTTCCAGCCTCGCAAAGCGGAACAGTCGATTCATTCCACGCCGCCGCCCGGGCGGGCCGGTTCCGGACCGAGCTTGAAGCGGCAGACCTGGCCGCCGCGGACGATGCATTCCATGTGGTGCACGCGCCGCCCGGTCGCCGCTTCCATGTAGGCCAGGTCGAACTTGCATACCTGCGGGTGCTGGCTGGCCAGTCCGTGGAAGACGCAATTGAACGCCTCCACCTGCCAGTCGTCGCCATGGCGTGCCGGCATCGCTTCGTATCCGACCGCATCCAGGCGCTTCGCCAACTCGCGCGCCAGGGTTTCGTTGTCGTCGGCCTGCAGGCGCGGCTGGGTGGAGGCCACGGTCGCGCCCAACTCCTGCAGCATCGACCCGACTTCGGCTTCGCCAAGCCTGGCCTGCAGCTGCATGATCAGCGCCGCCGCGATCGCCCCGTAGTTGCGCGGGAACAACTCCCGCCCGCCGGCGGTGAGGACATAGCGCGCCTGCGGCCGGCCGCCGGTGGCCATCGGCGCGGTCCGCTCGACCAGGCCACCCACGATCAGCGCGGTCAGGTGTTGCCGCACCGCGTTGTGGCTCACGCGCAGGCGCTGGCACAGATCCTCGACGCCGACGCCCGTGCGCGACAGCAGCAGCTGCCGGAGCAGCCGCTGCCGGGTGTCGCCGAAATGCGCGAGGTCATCGGCCATGCATCGCCCTCAGTGCGCCTTGTCCGGGAACTGCTTGGCGATCGCGCCCGCCAATGCATCGGCGATCATGTCCATGTGCGCCTGCATCGCGGTCCACTCCGTGGCTTCGCCCGCGGTATCGCCGGACATGATCAGGTCGATCTGCTGCGAGTGGTGCGCGCCATGCGCCAGCAGCAGGCCGCGCACGGTGTCCTCCGGCAGGTTGGGGTTGGCGCCGGCGAGGAACTTCGCGATCTCGCCCGCGTTCGCGGTGAGGTCGGCCATTGCCTTGTCGGCGGCGACCTGGTCGTTCTTCGCGCGGGCGTCGGTCAGGGCCTGCACCGCGCCCCAATGGCCGCCGAGCAAGGTCAGCATCTGGTCGCCACCGGCCTTGCCGTAGAAGCCGGCGACCGCGTTGGCGATGTCCTTGGCATTGGCGACCACGGCATCGGCCGCGGCCTTGGCGTCGGCGTCGTTGCCGGCGTGCACCGCGAGCGCATAGTCGCGGGCGTGGACGATGTGGCCATGCCAGAGGTCGCGCATGGCGGCCTGCAGTTGCGGCGCCACCGGCGCCGGCGTGGCTTCGGCGGCGGGCGCGACCGTGGATGCGGCGGTCGCTTCCGCCGGGGGAGGCGTCGCGTCGGCGGTGTCGGCCGCCGGCGCGGCGGGCTTGCAGGCCACGAGCGCGGTCGTGAGCGCGAGCACGGGTAACAGGGATTTCGACGGGCGGTACATGGCGGTCTCCGATGACGTCGCCGAATGCGACCGGAACAGCATCTGCCATATCGAATGAATTTACAGTGAGATATGTGTAAAGCCGTGGATCAAGCACTTGCGAGCCACAGAACACGCCAGAAACCTCCAGCGAACCGATGGTCTCCTGACACTGCGCAGTCGCAAACGAAGGCCCCGCGATGCGGGGCCTTTCTCTTCCGGATCAATTCAATCCGCGCCGACGCGCGAGAACGAGAACAACCGCGCGAGCGGATGCCGGCGCCGTTCCATCCGTGCGCGCAGCAGCCCGGCACCGAGAGCCGAATAGGTGATGCCGTTGCCGCCATAGGCCATCGCGTAATGCACGCGCGGCCCGAGCGTCGCGTGCGGGCCGAAGAACGGCAGCCCATCCTCTGTTTCCGCGAAGGTGCCCGCCCACGAAAACGCCGGCACGATTTCCGCCCCGGGAAACATCCCGTGCATGCGTTGCAGCAGCTTCGCCGCCTTCTTCGGCACTCGCCGGCCGCGTTGTGCCGGAATATCGATCGCGTCGTCCTCGCCGCCGACCAGCAGGCGGTTGTCGGGGGTGATGCGGAAGTAGAGATAGGGCCGCGCGGTTTCCCACGCCATCGTGGTTTCGAAGGCATCGAGCACGCCCGCATCGAGCGGATCGCTGATCACGGCATAGCTGCTGCGATTCTTCGCCACTTTTTCCGGCAGCCAGCGCTGGGTCGCGTAACCGGCGGCCAGGACCACGTGTTTCGCGTAGATCGACGGACCGCGTTCGGTCCGCAGTCGCACGTCGCGCGAACGCGGTTCAATGGCGGCGACACGGGTGCGGTCGAACACATGTCCGCCCGACTTCACCACCCGCTGCAGCAGGCGCAGCGCGAAACGATACGGGTCCACGCCCGCGGCCGGGCGGTTGAGGATGGCCGCCGGGGCGTCGAAACCGTAACGCTCGCGCACGTCGTTTTCGCCCAGCCATTCGACGTCGAAACCATGCCGCCTGCGCATTTCGAATTCGTCGCGCAAGCGCCGTTCGTGCCGGCGACGGCTGGCGAAATACAGGCTGTCGGACGCGAGGTAGCCCACATCGCGCATGCCTGCCAGCATCGACTGCAGCGCTTCGACTGAGGCGACGCAGGCGCGATATGCGAGCAGCGCATCGGCCTCGCCCACTTGCCTGGCCAGTTCGACCAGCGGCGTGTCGATTTCGTACTGCAGCAGCGCGGTACTGGCGGCGGTACTGCCCCAGCCGACGTCGCGTTCCTCGACCACCGCGACCTCGTGCCCATGCGCGGCGAATCCGTCCGCGATCAGCGCGCCGGTGATGCCGCCACCGACGATGGCGACGTCGCAACGCACGTCGCTTTCCAGGCGCGGGAAGGCTCGCGGCAGGCCATTTCGGATCGCCCACCACGGATAGCCGCTCTTGAGGTCCATGCGGCTTCATCGCACGCCAGCCGGATTGGTCGCGTGAACGCCGCCGCGCCATTCCTGGGCGGCGGCGATGCACGGCATCGAATTCCCGCTAGTCCACCGTGACCCGCTGGCCGCTGATCGTGCCACCCAAGTGGGCGACCACGGTGCCGCCGTCGGGCGAATACTGGTCGATCGTGAACTCGCCTTCGATCGCGTTGCCGGAAGTGTCCACCGACACCATTTCGCGGATGTTGGTCGGGCCGACGAACTGGGTCCCTGTCGGGTCCCAGGACAGCGCGAAGTGGTTGAG
>Ga0075163_10005972_pt1 | contig 16156 bp, 12 predicted proteins | sample JI1023141ADNA_FD_71478 | JGI IMG/M metagenome (GOLD analysis project Ga0075163, IMG submission 71478) | Wastewater effluent complex algal communities from Wisconsin, to seasonally profile nutrient transformation and Carbon sequestration -... | ecosystem: Engineered > WWTP > Effluent > Algae...
CGTTCGACGGGTACAGGGCGAGGCGCCACACGGCGGTGCCGACGACGGTCTGCTGCAGTGCGAGCCGGTCGTAGGAGCCTGCCTCAAGGTAGACGGGGGTGAAGCACCCGCGTCCTGCTGCGCCGGTGGCGTAGACCGCCGACGTGCCGGCGTGCCCGTTCGTCGCATACCAGCCGTTTGCGACGAACGGGATCGTGTGCGTCGGCACCGACCCAACTAGGTCGTCGAGCTTCTGTGCGATCTCCTGCACCGTGTCATCGCTGGTGGTCAGGTTGCCGTTGAACCCCGACGCATCGACCGTCACCTGGGTGCCGGTGTGGGTGTGCGACGCAGCAGCAAAGTCGCCAGTCGCCGCCGTCGCCGCGGTACCGAGTCCGAGGTTCGTGCGGGCGGTCGCCTGGTTCGACACACCCGACAGGTCATCAACCAGCCCGGCCGCGGTACCTGCGGCGTCGGCACCCACGTCGGCTGCGGTGGTGCCGTGCGGGTTCCCCGACACGACCTGTGAGTGGTCGTACGCGGTCTTACCGCGGTCACCCCGGTACGCGGTCGATGACGTCTCGCCGAGCGCCAGCGATGCGCTGATCTCGACGTACGCCGATCCCGACCACCGGTAGGTGACGTTCGTGTCGACGGTGACATAGATCTTGCCGGTCTCGCCCGTGCCGGGCAGCGCCGCGAAGTTCGCCACCTCGACAACATCATCGACGTACGACGGGAGCTGCGCCGACGGCACCTTGCCGGTGACGTCCAGCTCAGCGACACCACCGGCCGAGCCCGCATCCTTCGTGGCGGCGGTGCCGAGGCTGTCAGCGACCGCCTGGGCGGCACCATCAGCATCAGCTCCCACGTCGGCGGCGGTGGGCATGGCGTGGACATGGTCGTCGCGAGCCGCTGCCGTACCAGTGCCTGCCGCTGCGGTGCCCAACGCCTGCGGAGTCGTGTCCGACAACGCGGCGCCGCCGCCGCCAGCTACGAGGTCGTCGACAGCGGCAGCGAGGAGCTGGGCGTTCGTGATCGTGCCGTCGAGGTTGCCGTTGAACCCGGTCGGGTCGATCGACACCTGGGTGCCGGTGTGGGTGTGCGACGCGTTCGCCATCCCCGGTGGCGTGCCCTGCGAGAGCGCAAGCGTGACCTGCTGATCGGGGAAGTAGAGCGTGATCGGCTCATCTTGGATGATGATGGAGATGTCATCAGCCATCAGGTACTCACGGAGTTGGAGAGCGGGAACTTCCCCCCGAACAGCGTCTTGCGGGTGCCACCCGGCGGAGTCCACTTCACGTCGTAGTAGTAGTCGCCCTCGGCGGGCGTGCCGACCACGGTGGCGGTCATGGTGACCCAGCCGTTGCCCTCGGTGAGGTTGAAGGCGATCGTGGCGATGAGGTCGGAGTTCTTGTCCGCGAATCTGCGGACCTGACCCTCGAAGGTGTACCCGGTGAAGTTGGCCGGGATGACGCCGTTGCGCGTGATCTGGAAGCGACAGCTCCAGCCATCGCCCTCGATATTGGGCCAGTCGATCTGTGCCCGGAGGCCACTCTTGATCTGACTCACTTGTGACCTTTCTCCAGAAGCGACCGTGGGCTGCGACCCCTCGCAGGGTTGCAGCCCACGGCCCGGTCGCACCGTGGGCGAGCTTCACGGGGCTATGGCGACGGGCTTGCCGGCCTTGGATCAGGCCAGCGGGATCATCGTGTAGGTGAGGTCGAGGTGGGGGAACACCGGGAACGCCTTGATGCCGGTGCCACGGTCGAGGCCCCACGGGTCGCGGGTCTCGATCTCGTACTCGTAGAAGCCGGTGCCCCAGTTGCCCTCGGGGTGCGGCGAGGTCAGGGTCTTGCCGAAGCCGATGGCGTCGTCCAGCTCGGCCACGTCGGCCGGGTCGGGCAGGAACAGGACCTTGTTCTCCGTCATGAAGCGGTTGTTCGTGACCGTGGTCGACCCGATGGGCCGGGTGCGGTACACCGAGTCGTAGACGCTGAAGGCGCAGCCGGTCTGCTGCTCGATGATGGCCTGCGCCGCCGTGGGACCCCAGCCGTCGATGAGGTACATCGGGTCGACGGGGGTGCCTGCGGGGGAGCCGACGGTGCCGCCGGAGGGCACGCCGTAGCCGGGGATGGCGAGACCGGAGCGGGCGGCGAACTTCGTGCTGTTCAGCAGGTTGTTCAGCACCTTGCGGCTGGTCACCGCACGGGTCATGCGGACACCGTAGGTGTCGTACATGAACTCCTGCATGGCGAGGATGTCGCGGATCGGGTCCGACGTGGTGAGGTCCCACGTCCCGTTCGCCGGGGCCTCGTCGGTCTGGTTGGCGGGCCGACCGTAGTTGACCGAGAACATGATCTTGCCGTCGTTGTAGACGATCTGACCCGTCTCCAGAGCGGTCATGATCAGCCACTCGATCCGGTTGTCCATCTTGCGACGGCGGGTCACCTCGTCCCGAGCCAGCTTGGCCTGGAACTCCGAGACGTTGCCAGCGATCGACACGGGCAGCTCGGACAGGCCGTTGACCCCGAGCTGACCGGCCAGCAGGAGCGTCTCCCGGTAGCGGGTCACGTCGGAGGCGGTGTAGTGGTCCTTCACCGCCCAGTCGATGATGCTCGCCCGTGCGGTGCCACCGAAGAAGTTGTCCTTCTGTGCCAGCTCGGACTCGGCGTCCTCGGCGCGTGCGGGGGCGAGGCCCTCGGTCAGCGGCTTCGTGTAGTCGAAGATGACGTCATCGGACGCCACATCGAGGAACGGAGCGATCGACAGACCGATGTGGGTGTCGGGTGGCGTCATCTCGCGGAGGGTGCCGAGGGCAACCTCCTTGCGGACGAGCCGGTCCTGTGACAGTTCGGCGGGCATCTGGGTGACTCCTTCTTCTCGGTCTGAGAGTGCGGATCGTCAGGCGACGATCAGTGGAACGTGATGGACAGGCCGGGGTCGGCCTTGATGGCGTCGCGGGTGGCGTCGGTCAGGGCGACGAACGCATCGGATGCGCCCATCTCGAAGCACCATGCCTGCACGACGGCGCCCCGGTACAGGACGCTGACCTCGACATCCCGGTACTTGGTCTGCCACGGCAGGAAGGTCTCCAGCACGCCGACGATGTTGGCGGTGGACTGGCGACCGTCGGAGGCAGCTCCGGTGCCGCCCTCGGTGCCGGGGGTGACGGTGGCGGCGTAGGAACCGCCGCCGGTCAGCGAGCCGGTGGCGAGGGTGATGTTCGGCATGTCGCCGCGACCCGCCCACGTCAGCACCACGTCAGCGACCCCGGCGGGGCCACCGGAGGCGACCACCTCGCCTGCCGACACGGTGTCGAGCAGCTCCAGCGCGGTCTGGATCGCCGCGGCCGTGGCGTTGTAGGCGATGGCTGCGGTGGTCTCACCGCCCACGCTCAGCGTGAAAGTGCCGCCGGAGACGGTGCCGGTGCGGGCGATGGTCACCAGCTCGGAGCTGGCTGCACCCGGCTCGTAGGGGCCGATCTTGCCGGTGTCGCCACCGGAGGTGATGCGGGCCATGACGGTTCCGGGCTGGAGGTACTTCTCCGTGAAGCCGTCGATGGTGACCTCGGGCACGGTGCCGTCGGCCAGCGTGTAGGACTCGAACCCGAGACCACGGGTGGACCGCAGGTACTGGTTCTTGCCGAACGGCGTGCGAGCCGTGTTGGCGGTGCTGAAGCTGGGCATTGTGGTCTCTTCCTCCTACTCAGCCGTTGAGCTGGGTGTTGAGTTCGGTGAAACGGCGGAACGATGCGGTCTGCTCGATCCATTCCGGGGTCTTGCCGGTCATCCGGTGGCGGTCCACGATCGCGCTGTGGACTGCCAGCTCGTCGCGCAGAGCCTCGATCGACTTGCCTCCGGCGACGGGTGCTGCCTCGCCACCCGTGCGACCGTGGGTCGCCATCAGGGGGTTGGCTCCGGCCACCTCGTAGGACGCCGTGAACTTGGCGTACTGGGAGGCGTCCATGCTGAGCGCCAGCTCGGTCATCGACTCGGCCTGACCGGCGAGGATCTTGTTCTCGCGGACCAGACCGGCGACGAACTCCTTGCGCTGGCCGTGCACCGTGCTCGACTGGAAGGCTTCCAGCGAGTCGATGTGGGCCTGCACCAGCGCCGGATCGGTGATGGGCACCCCGCCCACACGGAAGGTCAGCACCGACGGCGCTGCACCGTGGACGGCGGGGTCACGAGGCTCGGTCACGGGGGTCGGCTCGCCCTCCGGCGCCACGACGGCAGCGGGGGGATCGACGGCGACGGGCGCCGGAGGCGTGGGCGGCTCGGTCGGGTCACCCTCCACCGCTGCGGGAGCGGGGGGGTCGACGGCGACGGGCGCCTTCGGGGTGGGGGACTCGGCTGCCGGAGCTGCCGGTGCCCCATCCGCGGCCCCAGCCTCGGCGGGTGCCTCTGCCGGTGCCTCCACCTCGGCTGGGGCCTCGGCTGCGGGAGCCTCTTCCACGACGACGACGGCAGCGGGCGCCGCAGCGGCGGGCGCCTTCTTGGCCGTGAACGTGGCGGCGAGGTCGGCTGTGGTCATGTTCGCCAGATCCGGGGTGCCGGTGCTGGTCTTGGCAGAAACGATCGTTGGCATGTGATCCTCCAGAGCCACAGACTGCTCGCGATCGGACTTGGAGTCCAGCATCGAGGGATTCACGAACACTGCTGTGACCTTCTCGTTGGTGACACCGGATGCCCGGTACAGTCCCTCGACTGCGGGAATGTCCACGAAGGCGACCCCGATCAGGGTCGGGTAGTAGATGTCCCCGTCGTTGGTCTCGTAGGGGGCCAGCTCAGAGGAGACCGGCTCGAAGGTGCCGTTGTCCCACTTGCTGAACGCGCTCGACTCGGTGAAGTGGAGGTCACCGAGCAGGAACTCGCCCTCACGCTTCAGGTCGCTGACCCAGCCCACCACGTCGCGGGCGCTGAACGTGTGGTCGACACGGACGGGCACACCGGCCAGAAGGTCGTTCGCACGGAGGTGGTTGAAGTTCGCCACCACGGCGTCGAGCTGCTCGATCGTCCATGTGTGCAGGACGCCCTTGGAGTCCTTGAACGTGCCCGCACGGAAGATCTTCTTCCCGTGCACGATGTTCGTCCCACGAGCGGTCTGCGTCACCGGCAGGCGCCGTGACACGACTTCATCTTGGGGAAGGAGGTAGTCCACTCCGGGCATGGGCGTTGAAGCTACCTGCCCTGAGCTGACTCTTCCAGTACCCGAACGATTCCTTCTTCGGGGGGAGAGTTCCTGAGCTGCTCAGGGTTGGCTCCGTACACCACCTTGATGGTGTGCCACTTGCCGCACTCGCGACAGCGAATCGACACCTCGCCCGACGTGACGACAGCCTCGGTCAGCAGTCGCTTGCCCTTCCACGCCTTGATGTGGACGAAGCCTTTGCCGTCGGGAGTGCGACCGCAGACCGCTAGTAGCGGTCGATGGGTGCAGGAACACCGAGCATCAAGATGCCCGTTCCGCACGATCCAAGCTTCCGCTGAAGACGGCCATCAGGTCGTCCACCGTGTCGAACTCGGACACCGGCAACCCGGTCAGGGCACCGATGATGTTGTCGATGGGGTCGGCCAGATGGTGCAGGGTCGACCGCTCGAACTTGTTCAGCGGGGCGATGTCGACCACGCCGGACTCCCACGACAGCGCCGCCTGTGAACGCACGCGGGCCGTGACCGTGCGAGTGCCGGGAACACGGTCACGACCCGCTGTGCGAGTGCTGGCGTTGCTTCGGTCGCGTTCGGTGCGCTGCCGGGTGTCGACCTCCGGGGTGTCGGGGTCAGTGGTGTCGGCGGTGTCGCCTGCGGCGTCGGGGTTGTCCTCGACCACCTGACGGACTTGCTTCACCGTCATGCCCAGATGGACGCCCAGCTCCTCCAGATCGACGCTGGCCTTGTCGCTGCGGATCAGCTCCGTGATGATGGCACGGGTGGTCTCGACCGACTCCTTGCCCATCTTGCGGGGGACCCACTCGCAGCGGGGAGCGTTCGGGCTGAAGTTGATGGCCTTCAACCGCTCGCAGATGAAGCGGTCGATGTACTCCTTCATGTCGCCCGTGATGGCGTTGAGCTCCCAGAGGTAGGTCTGGGCGTGCTGGACGCCGAGGTTGTGGGAACCCACGTCGGCGTTGCGGAGCAGGAGGAGTGGCGTGAACAGCGCCAGCGACATCTCCTCGTCCAGCCGGGTCATATACCGCTCGAAGTCGACGCCACGGAGCTGCGACTCCAAGTACTCCACGTCATAGTCGTAGGCACTGTTGCCCACGTTCACGTCGCCGTTCTTGTCCGACGGGAGTACGACGGCAGACCGGCTGCGGATGCCAGCGATCACGTCCTCCATGATCTGCTTGCCGGTGTGGCGGGTGCCGTCCGGCTCCACGATCTCGTCCTCGAAGGGGGCACGACCGATGGGCAGTGGCTCACCGAACCGCTCGTAGTAGCGGTTGGTGTAGATGTGCATGAGCTGGCTGAAGTACCACGGCATGAAGGCCGACTTCAGGAGCTTGCGGCCACCGTGGTCACCGTTCTCCATCAGGATCGGGTACCAGAAGGTGTTCATCGCCGGGATGGTGCCCCACCCGTACTGCTGGATGCCGTCGTAGCTGTAGAAGTGCCGCTCCCGGCCATCCACCGAGCGTGTGGTCTTCTTCCAGTTGACCTCGCACTCGTGGGGCGAGAGATCCTTGATCTTGTTGATGATGGTGTAGCGACCCTGTGGATCGTTCTCGTACTCCAGCACCGACGGGCTGTAGCCCGCCCAGAACGCCTGCGACATGGCCCGGACCAACCGGGTCCACATCGTTCGGAGGTTCTCCTCCACCATCTCAGCGATCCGCCGATCCTCGCACTCGATGCGCCAGTCACACTGGTGGATCATGAAGGTCAGCACCGACAGCGAGGAGTTGATCTGCGGGTGGTACCGCATCGCTTCGAAGTCGTTCAGGTTGAGCTGACTCAGGTCGAAGGCCATCATCTGCCCACCGGGCAACTGCCCGCGCACGATGTCGGGCCTGTTCTCCCATGCGCCGTAGCGGGGTCCCGTCTTGGGCTGCTCACCCTTCTTGAAGAGTGAGATCGCTCCGGTGTCGTCCATTCTCAGCGGCCTCCTCGGCGTACCGTCGGGTGCCACGGTACAGGAGTGACTGCCGCCGCGTCCGCTCTCACGGCTCTGTGGTAGCTGCCACTGCTCACGGTACCCCGATCGCTGGGGATCAGGACAGGACCGCTCTGCCCCACCTGACTGCCCCTGCGGCCACGGGACATCAGCATGTGGCACACCCCGGCCACGGCATCAGCGAGATCCTTTGACCCGCTCGGGGGGTGGTCGATCTTCAACCCCAGATCCTGCAACTCCACCAGCTCCTTGCGGAGCACGTCGATCGGCGGGTCACTGGGGCGAAGCCTCGACAGCACGGTCGGCAGGGCCAAGCGGTTCTCGTAGAGGGCCTCACGAAGATCGTAGTAAGGCACGATGCTCTTGTCCACCGACAGCAGGTCACTCTTGAAGTGCGCCCGACGGAGCTGCTGCATCATGTCAGTGCTCTGGTACGAGTCGAGCGTGACCATCTTGAAGCGGAAGTTCAGGTCGTCCCGAAGTCGATAGAGGAGCTGGCGCACCATCGACAGCTCGATCTGCCCGCCAGGTGGAGCGACGATCCGGTACACCATGTCGATGAAGATGAGCGGCTTCTGCTCGCCGTTCACGTCCACGGTGCCGCTGGTGTGGCCGATCGCCACACCCAGAGCATCGTTCGTGACGCCGATGTCGATGTGGCACGCCCTCTGAACGCTGTCCGGCGCCATGAACCAACGCTCGATGCGACCATCGGGGTCGACCGGCCACTCGTCAGTGCCCCACATCCCCATCGCCATCCGCTGCCACAGTTCGCGGGCATCCTCCACCTTGTAGTCGAGGCTGATGAAGGGTGACTGCGTGGCGGGCGGGATGCCAGCGAGGTCTCGAAGGGCCTTCTCTGGGTTGTTGTCGAAGTCCCGCCGGAAGGCGTTCGGCACTTCGATCAGATGCTCGCCCTCGGCAGTGCCACCCATCAGGTCGCCCATGTCCTTGGTGATCATCTTCTTGCGTCGGATGTCGTAGTAGAAGCTGTTCCGCGTGCCATCCGGCAGCAGGTAGTTCTCCCAGCCGATGGAGTCCCAGAGCGCCAGCTTCACGGCGTAGCTGTCCGGGTCCTCCTTCATCTCCTCGTAGTGGCGGCTGGCGAAGCTGCCCTCATACTTGGTCTGACCGACGCAGAACACGAACCCACGATCCCTGAACCGTGAAGTCATACGGCTGTAGATGGTGGTGAAGCCCTGCTCGGCGTAGTCCTTCTCCTTGGTGACCTTGTGGGAGTCGATCTCGTCAATGACTCCACAGAGGATGTTGTAACCCTCGAAGGTCGTTTCGGCGGAGTCACCGGGAATCACCCAGATGTCCTTGGGGAACCTGATCTGGTTCCTGAACTTCGGGTCGTAGGGGTACTTCGCCTTGAACCACGGGCTGTTGTCGATGCGGGCCTTGATGTCCGAGAAGATGACCTGACGTGCCTGACGCTCGGAGGTCGACATCATCATCGCGGCGATGCGTGATCCCGGCAGAAGGTTGAAGAAGTCCTGCGGGTCTCGGAGGCAGAGCAGCCAGTGCACCATGTAGCACAGGGCGATCGAAGCGACGGTCGACTTGCCCCAGCCGATGCCTCCCGTAGCGATGGCCTGCCGGTACTTCGACAGCTTGAAGTTGTTCGGCTCCTCACCGAAGATCTCGACCAGCACCCGCAGCACCTCGGGGCGCACACCCTTGGCGATGTTCAGGTAGTGCGGGCCGACGAACTCCCTGATGGAAGCTGGCCGCTCCGAGAAGTCAGGATTCGCTGCCAGCCATGCTATCTCCTTCGCTGCCGTCCTCATGACGGCAGCGCCGCCCATGCTCACGGAGCCTCCGGGCGGCTGCCGACGATCGGGTCGTAGGGGACCACCACGGCGTCCTCGATGTCCTCCACACCCTCGCCCAGCTCGCGGGCGATCAGCTCGGGCGTGATGTCCTCGCGTCGCACCCCACGGGCCTCCAGTTCGGCCACGACACCCGCTGCCAACTGCTGGGGGCTGCCCTGCGTGATCTGCCCCACGGCGTTGTTCGTCAGCGAGACCTGCACCTGTGGCCCACCCTTCAGGCGTGGGTCGTTCAGCATCGCCAGCTTCGCACCACGGTCGAACAGGCCGTGGATCATCTTGGTCACGTCGTCACGCAGAGCAGCAGCTTCCTCGGGGTCAGCTCTGGCCTCATCCGCCATGACCGCCTCGACCCGATCCGCCTGCTTGCCCAGCAAGTGACCCAAGCCCTCGATGACCCTCTGTGCGTCCCTTGTCTTGAAGAACTCGGCCAACTCACCCATGTCAGACTCCCGAAGCGTGCAGATGGCGCCTACCCTCGCCAGTCGGCACTGGTCGAACAAGCTGCAAGCGTTGCAGGCAATCATGTCACCAGATGCAGGAGTAGGTGAAGCCCCACCCTTCTTCCGAAGTGCGATCTTCGTCGCGGGCAGCATCTTGAGTAGCTCTGGCGCTGCCCCGACCTCTGCGACCTTGACGGCCCAGTCAGGGTCGTCGTCGGGCTTTTCAAGTCTTGAAATACCGTCGTTCCAGTTGCGGCTTGCCCACAGTGCGCTTGCCAGCGAGAGAGCCCTGCGGTTCCTGACCCCGACCGGCCCACTGAGGCACACGTCCTCCAGCTCGAAGCCAACGACGTGCAGCCACTCGTTGATGCCGGGGCGATCCCATGCCTTCTCCGTCTGACACGATCCGCCGTTGGGTATCGTGATTGTCTTGCCGTTCGGCAGCATCGACACCGAACCGAACAGCCCACTGAACATCTTCCCGAACTGGGTCGGCAGCATGTTGGAGTTCCGCCGATTGCGTGCCATGTAGTGAAGGTCGCACGATCCCTCGTCCATCTTCACGGCTCTGTCAAGGGTGTTCCAGAAGGAGGCGGCAGTCCGTGCCGGTGGACAGACCACGGCGACCATGCGCCGCTGGCCGGGGACGAAGTTGGCCTCAATGTACTTGCGGTCGGCGGGCGTCAGATCGTCATAGAGCACCGAGTCGACCGACATCATCTGGAGCAGGGCTTCCATCATGTCGACGTTGAAGTCCCAGATCAGGTGAACTCCGAGTCTGCCCTCGACGCTCCACTCTTCGATGAACCTTCCGGTCTCGATCAGGAGCTTGCCGTCGTCAGCGATCTGTGCCGCCGTTCCGGGGTTGCCGACCAGTTGGTGCCCGCCCTTGATGCCGAGCAGTTGCATCGTGGGTGCAACTTCTTTCCAGTTCTCGACGTACAGCTCCGGCCAGCTCACGGTGGCGACGATACCCCAGACGCGCAACAGCGCCACCTCGGAGGACCCCAGATCCCCCTTCGTGGCGCTGCTGCTGGCTGGGACAACGACGACCCATGTCACTCAAGATGACCGTACCACCATACCCCGCAAGGGGGTCAGGGGCAACTGATAATCACGGCGCAGGCTCGTAGCCCTCCGGCAGGTCCGGGGTGCTCATCTCGTTGGGATAGAGCCACTTGGTGGACTTCTTTGATCCGACCTTTCGGAGATCCACCTGCCGGAGTGCCCCGCTGGCTGCCAGCGCAGCAATCATCATGTTGAAGTCCTTCGCCGGGACACGCATCGACTTCGGAAGCAGTCCACGCAGCGCGTTCTGGGCCATGCCGTATTCGGAGCCAACCTTCTCAAGGGTTGCAAGAAGCCATGACTCAAGTTCCGAGTACTCGGTACTGAAGACCCGCTCTGCTGCGGTCAGCCAGCCGTGGTGGAGGTTGTCCCAGTGCCCGATCGCCGCTTCCACGTCGGCCTCGGTCCAGTTCTTCCCGACCTTCTCCATGCCCGCCCCAACGATGCGGTTGACCGCCATCATCAACACGAGCTTCTTCATGATCAGGTCACGACGGGCCAGCATGTCCACGATCATGGAGTCAGTTTCGATCTCCTTCATGATCGCGTTCTGCTCGATGATCCACTCGCGCAGACGGATCAGCCCGCCCGAGTCGGGAGACAGCTTCCACGGCTTGTCCACGAAAGCCTTGTCGTGCATCGGGATGAACACGTCGGCGCAGTTGAGGCGGTTCTGGATGAGCTGGAACTCGTCCTGCACTGCTGCCCAGTCGGGACCGAACCCCATCATCGGCGTGCAGAGCCGCCGTGGCGCCCCGCTGGCGAACAGGAATCTGTTCATGAACCCCGACGCCACGTCGTAGCGGTCCAGCATCGTGGCGATGCGGTTGGGCTGGGTCGTGGTCAGGATGCTGAGCATCGGCCCGGTCACAGGGAACGAGACACGCCCCATCGCCTCGGTGGGACGCAGCACCTGATCGCGCCGACAGCCGTAGGTCTGGAGCATGTGGGAGCCGAGCGTGCTGCCAGCACGGGCCATCGAACTCGCCAGCAGTGAGAACTCGTCAATGTTCATGAAGCTGGCCGAGTTGGGACACTCGGCCACCTCTGTGGTCACGCCGATGCCGAGCACCTCGTCACGACGGAGCATCTCCATGAACCGTTCGCCTGATGCTGGGGTCCCCACGATCTTCGTTCCCTCGGAGCCGGACACCGGGGCGACGTGCGAGAGGATTCGATCCATCTCGGTGGCGATCGTGGACTTCTGAGTGCCGGTCGAACCCGACAGCACGGTCCAGAACGCAGGGTCGACGGGCTTCACGCTGTCGATCAGCTCCACCCGCCGCCCGATCATGGACCCCAGCGCCGTGTAGATCGACCACACCACGAACTCGTCGGGGATGTCGGTCACGCAGGCTGCCTTGAACATCCGGTAGAGCGGGGTGTCCGGCGGGATGATGTCCTGCCACGGGATCGGATGGGACTCCGGGTCCATGCCGATCTCTGTCAGGAGGCCCTTCTCGACCGCATCGTGGTACGAGGTGCTCATCTCCGACGACACCGTTGGTGCCATCTTCGAGAGCTCGATGTCCATTTCCCTACTGAGACCCTCGTCTAGCTCGGGTCCGGCCAGTTCTTTGACTTCAGCATCCCGTCCAGCGATTTCGCGTCGGGCCACGACATCGTGCACGGCCAAGTCCTTGGCGTTCGGCACACCTGAGTCGTCCCATGACTCGTAGAGCCTCTGAGCGTAGGCCACTTCATCTTCGGTGAAGTCTTCGGGCCACCCACTGACGACATCTGCTTCCTCCGGAGGACGTGATTCCCTTGTGTATCCAGCGGCCCGCGCTGCTTCCTCGGTCATGCCGAGCCGCTCAGCGACTTCGTTGACCACCTCACCGAACTCGACCGCGTTGGACTTGTAGTCAGGAACACGGTGTCCTGTGGCGTGTGCGGCGAGGTCGAACACGTCGCCCCCCACAGCACAGGCGGCGCAGTACCAGAGGCCCTCGCCCTCCTGCATCCATGCCGACGGCCGCTTGTCGACGTGCGACGGCGACGGGCACCGGATGAAGGTCTCCTTGCCCCCGCTGACCGGCCTCCCGATCCCGCCCGCCTTCGGAACGAAGGTCGTGTAAACGGTCCTGATGGAGGCGGTTGCCTTGATGTAGCCCGTGAGGTCCGGCCAGTCCGTGTGCACGTCTGGGCCGAGATCTGGGATCAGCTCCGGGTCCCATTCTGGGGATGGCGTGTCTGTCATCAACTATCTCTGTTCTTCGAGTGATGGATGGTGTCGTTGTCTTGCCGTTACAGGCCGGTCATCTCCAGCTCGGAGAGCAGCCCGGTCGCCAGCCCCATGTTCGCCCAGCCCGCCATGTGGATTGCCTGTCCTACTGCGTTCCGCATCTGGTGTACCTCGCTTGTTAGGAGCGCCGCACACCGACTGTGGAAGCTCTTGTCGTATCGCTCGCCCAGATGACCTTCGAGCCAGTCGAGAGGACCACCGTCGTCCAGCGCCACCTGAACAGCCCGACGTGAGTGTTCAGCGGCCCCGATGGGGTTCACACGATACATCGGCTGGACCGTGGTGTCCTCTGTCACCGCTGGGGGGTCATCAGTGACCACAAGGCACTTCCTGCCGGTGGTCGGGTCGGTGCCGTTGGGCAGCCGGATCAGGTTCCCAAGGCCCTTTCCGGCCTCGTCCTGCTTCGGGAAGCACTCCACGAAGAAGTCACCCGACTGGTGCGCCCACTGCAATCCAGACCGCTTGAGGCCCATGTCGACGCACATCCAGTGCAGTTGGCGCCGGATGATGGCCGCTGGTGCCCGCTCAGGCAGCACACAGGTGGCGTGGGCGCCCTTTCCGCCGGTCAGGGTCACATGGACGCCCGACGCCAGCGCGACGCTGAGAGCGGCACCTACGACGCGTGACCAGTGGGCCAGATCGAGGTAGGGGTAGTACCGACCGGCGAGAAGACCTTCCTTGAGGTCCCCCTCGGCGTCGATGTCGCACACGGCCACCCCGGTCATGTCGTTCTCGTCCAGCAGGTACGCCCCGAGCAGCCACTTGCCGGTCAGGTGCCGAACGAAGTCCTCCTTCGTGAGGTCACGATGCTCGGCGTGCCACTCCTTCCCCGGTCGCCGGATCGGCACAGGGTTCCGCTTGCCGACGAAAGCCTTGCCCAGACGGGCGATGTTCTCGGCAGTTGGTGGCAGATCAGCCCCCATAGCGAGCCACGGCGGCGCATCGAGGGCGAAGCACTCCTCGATCTGCTCGTCGGTCAGGTCCGAGATGTCGGTGTCGTTCTTGAAGTGGAACGGCTCCCACAGAGGAGGCTCAGGCGTCTGCGGCGGCGCAGCCGCCCGAGGCGCCATTTCTGGGGCTTCTTCTTCTTCTTTCTGGGGCAGAGCGGGGGGCGCCGCTTCCACGGCACCCCCCGTCAGCACGCTCTCCCAGAGGTCGGGGTCGCTCATCGCTTCCTGCCCATCAGGTTGTCCGGCACCCCGGCCTCCCAGCGGCCACGGCGAACCCGACGGTGCTGGAGCTTGATCTCCAGTGAGTCGTGCACGTCGCCCACGAAGTCGACCACACGGGCCAGCCGGAAGTGCCCCTTCCCGACCAGATCCTCGGCCAGCTCCCACAGGGACGCCTTCATGTCCGAGAGGAACTGCTCGAAGCGGGTCGGGAACATCGCTGCGATGATCCTCTGGTTCTGCTCATCCTCCGACGGCGCGGTCACAGGGGGAACACCCGGTAGAGGTGCCACACGAACGGCGGCGCCTGCCACGTCTTGAGGTGCTCGGCACAGATGACCGGGCCACCCACGGCGTCCGAGTGGGCGGTGGGCACGGGGTGCCCGGTCCCGACCACGGCGAAGTCGTGCTCCGCCTCCGGCATCTCGGGGTCCACCTCGACCCACATGAAGGACATGCCGTCCTGCACCTCGACGTGCAGCACCTTGAACGCACCGGGCAGCGAGACCGTGAACCGATCCGTGATGGGGACCGGGTACTTGTAGATGGTCCTCACACGTCACCCCCGCTCAGGATCTCGTCACCTGCCACGGGGCGCTCCGTGAACACCTCCCCGGTGCCTGCGGCGACCTCGGTCACCGGGTCCACCTCGTCAGCCGGGTCCGTTGCGGGCCACGGCTCGGTGACCGCCGGGGCGAAGGGGTCGTCGGGGTCCGACTCCACCGGCACCTCGGCCCACTCCGGCTCGCCGTCCTCGGAGGGCTCCGGCTCCACGATGTCCGACTGCCGCACCGGGGCATCCGCCGCCAGCGCATCCAGCTCGGCCTGCGCCGCCATCACGCTGGCGTCGTCCACCGGGAGGGTGAGCTGCTCACCATCCTCGTCCGCAGCCAGCGCCGCACGGGCCTGCGCCGCGGTCGGGCGACCCGCCTGACCACCCGTGGGCGACACGTCGGTGCCCTGCACGAACAGCACCTTCCGCTTCACCCGCACCGGCTCCTCACCAGGCACCCGCACGACCTCGACCACCTCGGTCTGGGTCTTCGTCCGCACCGTCCGCTTCACGCTGCGCCGCTTGCCCGCGTTCCGGGCATACGACCGCAGCTTCTCGACCTCGACGCTGAAGTCACCCTCGATGACCTGCTCGGGCACCACGAGCTCGCTGCCGTCCTCCGACATGATCGCCGGGAGCGTCACGGTCTCGACCAGCTTCCAGACCTGCCCGTCGAGCCACTGCTCCCAGTCGTACTTCTGCCCGCTCTGGGACCCCGCCCCACCCTCGGGCATACGTTCCACCGTCTCAGCCACTACCAACCTCCGTAATTCCACGCCCAAGCGACATGCTGGGGGACGTGCACCCAACCACAACCACACCCCAGAACACCAGCGATCAGCCCTGATAATCGCCCAACACCCCAGCCAGCAGCCCCAAAAAGAGGTGAGGAGGACCAACGATGTCAAAAGGAGGACGGGCACTTCGCCGCCCCACCATTGGGATCGCGGCCAAAAGGAGGACGAGAGGCGCGAGCGCTCCTGCCCCTGCCCCCAGCCCGCCCCGTTCTGGCAGCCAGCAGGGACCCCCGACGGCCAGCCCCCCAGAAATGGGACATCGAGACCCCACCTCCTCGTCCTCCTTTTCCCATTTACCCACTGTCAAGTAGATCCCCACCTATATTCTTATACATAATCATATATATATATGTATTTATATAAATCAGTGAAACTAATAGGGATTTCGCCTGATTCGGGCTGATTCTGGCTGTACTTAGGGGTTCTCTCGGGGAATTATACTGAATGTCAGCTATCTAATACGTTCTGACCCCAAAAGAAGGACGATCCCGCCTCTTTCTGACCTCCTCGACCTCTTTTTCAGCCGAACTACTGCCTTCCCTCCGTGACTGGAATTGGATGGGACCCAAACTATCAAGATATACCCGGAATCGGCGCATTTTGGTGCGCGTCGAGAGGGGCAAGAGAGCACTCTGCGAGTGCCTCTCTTAGAGAAATGCGACCCGCCGCTAAGAGAGTTATCCACAGGCTTATCCACAGGCTGGCCGGGACTTATCCACAGCTTGTCCACAGACTTGTCCACAGGCTGACACATCTATCAATCGCCCCGCCATAACATGGATTACCGCGCCGCCGGACACCCTGACACATCTATCAACCTGCCCGATTTGGCACTATGGCATCCCCCCGCATCCCCCCGTCGAAACAATGGCATCCCCCCACCCTGTGACTATGCCGACACCCCGTGTTAGGTGATGTGAACCACCCTGTGTTCACCAACTATGCGCCAAC
>Ga0075163_10005973_pt1 | contig 16154 bp, 16 predicted proteins | sample JI1023141ADNA_FD_71478 | JGI IMG/M metagenome (GOLD analysis project Ga0075163, IMG submission 71478) | Wastewater effluent complex algal communities from Wisconsin, to seasonally profile nutrient transformation and Carbon sequestration -... | ecosystem: Engineered > WWTP > Effluent > Algae...
CGAAAGCGGGCGCAAGCCGCGTTTTAGCGAGCGCGAGGACATAATAAGCCGTGCGCTCATACGCGAACGTGACAGTTGGTTCCGCCCTGAGCGGTACGCGTTTGAAGTGGCAGGAGACCCCAAGGCCGAGGCCGACTTCCGGGCCAACCTTGAGCCGGGCGATGCCGCGCGTTTGGTTGGCGTGCCAGAGCAGGATATAGCGCAGATAACTGAAGTGCTGCGCAAGCGTGGCACCGCCATCACCGCGGAGAACATTCAGCGCATGTACAACGAGCGCGCCCGCCAACAGAGCAAGCCCTGATGCCCACGAGCAACCCGTACGAAGACGTTGGCCTGGGCCTTGTAAGCAGCGAGCCCGTGCTTCCGAAGCCCCCAGGGGAGGCTGAGAACCCGTATGAGGCCATCGCCGACAGCATGATCGCGCAGGACAAGAACGACCTGCGCGCCAACCTCATGGCCGATCACGCCCCGGACAAGGCCGCGCGCGCCCTGAAGCTGGCGCCGACACAACCATACCCACGCGAGTTCACCCTACGCAATGTCGAGGAGATCAGCAAGCAGCAGGCACTGGAGCTAGACCTGGACGCGCTCAAGGACGCCCCGCTCACAGCGTACGCCCTGCGCCGCGACCCGATACTCGCCGCCGCGGCGCGGGGAGACATCCAACGGATAAAAGAGCTTGAGCAGTTGTTCGCGCCGATGCGCACCGGCGAGATTTTGCCCCGCACGTTAACGCAACTACCGCGCGCGCTGGTTCAAGAGGGCATCCCCGTGATAGGGGAGGCTGCCTTTCGCCTTAGCGGTATCGCCCTTGACATGCTGGACGAGGTGTTAGAAGAGCCTGTGTGGGCCGGAGAGGAGCCCGGCTACGCCGGCGGTAAACTGCGCGCTTTGGCCGACCGGTCGGCGGAAGCCCGAAGCTTCTTCAGGCCCCCGCCGCGTGACCTAGTGGATCGTGGCCTGTGGGCGGCTGGCACGTCCATCCCTGTATCCTTGATGGCCCGCGGTTTTGGTTTTGCCACCGGCGCGGCGGCTGCGACCCAGACCCTCGCCGCAGCGCTCGCAGGAGGCGCGGTCCAGCTTGGCCAGCAGTACGGGGAGGAACGAGGCCGAGATCGTGGCGTAGGGGAGTCGCTCCTGCGGGCCGCGCCTTCTGCGGCTGCGGAGGCCGCCGGGGAGCTGTGGCCGGGGCATCAGCTATTCAAGGCCTTGGAGAAGGCGAGCGGTCTCAGCCTGCCGGACCTCGGCAAGAACGTCCTCATTGAGAACATATCCGAGGCAGGTACCTTCGGCTTGCAGACCTGGGACGCCCTCCTTCAGGGGCGCACCACCACCACCAAGGAGGCGGAAGCCCTGCCGGGTAACTTGGCCGAACTGTTTATCGCCACGACGGCGGGGTCGGCAGTGCAGATAGGCCTCGCCCGCGGGATGCAAGAAGCTGCGGGCCGCGTTGAGCGAAACGCCGGGCAGATCACCGATGCGCAGGCCGCTAACAGCGCCATAACCAAACTGATGGAGGCGGCGAAACAGATCAAACTGCGCGAGGCGGCGCCAACCGAGCTGGCCAAACTGGTGCAGTCCTTCGCTGACGGCAACCCGGAGGCGCCGTCAGCACTGTTCGTGGATTCGGAAGACCTGGCGCAAGTGTTCGAACAGTCCGGCATGACGGAGGAGCAGCTTGCCACCGCGCTGCCGAGCCTGCGCGCGCAAGGCGTTCACCAACACTCCGGGGGCACGATCACACTACCGATAGGGGAGCTGACCGCCGGGGTGCCGGGCACGCCGCTTGAGGCACTGCTGGTGCCGCGATTGCGTGCGACCGAGGATGGCCTGAGCGCGGCCCAAGCGGAGGAAGCCGCAAAGGCCGCCGAGGAGTTCGTGCAGAAGGAAGCCGAGAACGTCATAAAAGGCGCCGAAGACGCCCAGGCGCTGCAAGCCAGCGCGGACAGCGTGTTTACCATCATGCGCGAGCAGATAAAAGCGACGGGGCGCTACCGGGGAGACGTGGCTGACAACTACGCCGGGTTGGTGCGGGACTTCTATACGGCGCTGTCGGCCCGCATACCGGGGGAGACGCCTGACAGTCTGTACCAGAAGTATCCGTACAGGGTCGTGGCGCGCGATACCGACGGTGCGCAGAGTGGGGTGCTGACACAAGGCAACCCGGTTACGCTTGACTTCGACGCCAAGCCAGAGGGGGCTGACGCCTTTCTTGAACAGTCGGGGGATCGGGCGGGAGTGGCCCTGGGTGATGCTTTCTTTGCGTCCAGGAAGTCTCCCGCCGGCGGCCTCGCGGAGGCGGTGGCGGAGGTTGCGCCCGGCTTCAAGGTTAAGAAGCTAAAAGCCCTGTCTGGATACGATCAAGAACTCTGGAGTATATCAGGTAAGTCAGTAGCTGGGGAACGCGTCGGGCCTGCTGTGGTTACGCTGGACACCACCGACAATACGGTTCAGTTGGACATAGCGGCCTTCACTACGGGGCAAGGCGGCAACGCCATTTACCAAGCGGTCAGCGACTACGCGCACAACGCGGGCCTTAAGTTCATCGGGGACATCGGAGGGCTGAGCCCGGTGGCGCAGATTAGGCGCGCGGAAAATATGTTGTCAAGCGCGCTCCGATGGGGTACAACACGCCACCTCGGGGGCCATGAGCTGATGGAGAAGCCGCAAGTTGAAGGCGTGGCTTCGCTGAATTGGCGTGAGGGAGACGACGCCCACAACACACGCCGGCTAATAGAGGTTACGCGGGAAAACACCGTAGCCTTGGCCCCTGAGGCTGAGGGCCTTACCTACAACTTTGAGGAGAAGCGTTTTGAAGACCAAGCCGGAAACAACGTTACAGAGGCCGACTTCGACGCAATTGCGGCGAGCGCGCGCGGGCGAGCACTGGTTGACAATCGGCGGGGAAGAACTCTGGAACAGGGTGCTCCAATTGGTAGCAGAACAATTAAAAGAGCAGCGCTCTTCAATTCCCTTCTACGCCAAACGGGCGGCGGAGTACAAGGAGTTGACGGGGGACGAGATGGGCTACTGGCGAGACTTAGCGAGCTCAGCGCCGAATCTAGTGTAGACCTCCCGCTACGGGGAGTTTTCTACGCCACCGCCGACGGTGGCCCACAGGGCACGTTTGACCCGAAGACGCTGACAGCTACCCTGCTGAAAACGGAGAACCTGACTACATTCCTCCACGAGACGGGACACTTCTTCCTCACGGTGCTGGCCGATGTGGCCTCGCAGCCCGGCGCGCCGGCGGGCGTAGTGGCGGACATGGCCACAGTACTAGAAATGTTCAATGTTCCTGATCTGGCCACCTGGAACGCCATGTCGGTAGACCAACAGCGTAAGCACCACGAGGCGTTCGCCGGGGCGTGGGAGCAGTATCTGTTTACCGGTAAGGCCCCCAGTCAGGAGTTGAGGGCTGCGTTCAAACATTTCAGCCAGTTCCTGCGGAACGTGTATGGCTCGCTGAAGGCGCTTGTAACGCAGCGCGGAGGAACGCTTGACCCCAGCATATCGGGGGTGTTCGACCGGCTGCTGGCCACTGAGCAAGCGATTAAAGAGGCCCAAGAGATAGCCAACATGGAGCCGCTGTTCAGCGACGCCGAGGCGGCCAAAAAAGCCGGCATAACCGACGCCGAGTTCGAGTCGTTGCAGCGGGTCATGGAGCAGGCGCAGGACGCGGCCCTGTCCGAGCTCCAGGCCCGTAGTCTGCGCGACTTGCGCTGGGTGCTGCGCACGCAGACCAAGGCGTTAAAGAGCGTAGCCAAGGACGTGAAGGCCAAGCGCGACGCCATCCGGGAAGAAGTTTCAGCCGAAGTGCGCGCAATGCCGGTGTACGCGGCGCTGCGTTGGTTTCGCACCGGCGTTCTGGTTGACGGCACCAAGACCGACGGCTCCCGACTGTCCACGCCGGAGCTGAAGGAGATGTTCGGCACCGAAAAAGACGCCGCGTGGCGGGCGCTGCCTTTCAGTATTTTAAGCAGCAAGGCAGAGCTTACGGTACCTGTGAACGCCGCTGCGGAGATGTTTGGCTTCGGGCCAACCGGAGGCGAAGCGTTCGTGCGCGCGATCATAGCCGCCCCGACAGAGGTGCAGATGGTGGACGCCCTCACCGACCAGCGCCTGCTTGAAACCTACGGCGACATCACGTCCAAAACAAGCATGGAGCGAGCGGCCAATGAGGCGGTGTTCAACGAAGCCCGCGCCCGCGCCGTGGCGACTGAGTACCAAGCCTTGTCTCGCGCCGGCTCGACGACTGAGCGCACCCCCGCCGGGGGGCACGTTAACGTTGTCATGCGCGCCGCCCAGCGTTTCGCCGAGCGTCTTGTCGGCGAGCAGGCCGTACGTGACATCAAGCCCCTTCGTCACACCGCGGCGGCCTCGCGCGCAGCCAAGCGCACGGCAGAACTCCAGGCGAAGGGGGACACCGCCGGGGCGATCAAGGCGAAACGCGAGCAGATGCTGCAAACCTACGCGGCGCGCGAGTCCTACGACGCGCAGGGCGAGGTTGAGCGCGCGGTCGCCTATCTTAAAAAGTTCAACAAGGCCGACGCCAATACCCGTATCGACCAAGACTACCTGGACCAGATAAACACGCTGTTGGAGCAGTTCGATCTGCGCAAGGGCACGACGCGCAAAGACGTTGCCCGGCGCAAGTCCTTCACGGCGTGGGTGGAGCAGCAGCGCGAACGCGGGCACGAGCCGGTAGTAGACATGGACGCGCTAGCCGCTGCGGGGCGAACGTCGTACCTCGACCTGTCGCTCGACGAGTTTAGAGACGTTGTTGACGCGGTGCGTAACATCGAGCACCTGGGCCGGCGTTGGAAGACCTTGCTGACGGCGAAAGACAACCGGGCGTTTGACGCAACCGCCAAGGAGATTTCCGACACCATAAGGGCCAACGCCACGCAGACCCATGTACCGCGGGTAAACGCGGCAACGGCGATGGACGACCTAGGGGACTGGTTTAAACGGTTCGCCTCAGAGCATCGCAAGTTCTCTGAGATCGTGCAGCAGCTAGATGGGGGCGACAACCCGGCGGGTCCGCTGTGGCAGGCACTGGTGCGCCCAATGAACGAGCGCAGCGCGTGGGAACAGGCGCGGCTTAACGAAGAAGCGGTAAAACTTTCGGCGCTCACCAAGCCGGTCCTTGGTCGCAGAGCGCGCCGCGAGGCGAACATTCCAAGCCTGGGCCGCTCCCTGTCGTTGGAGACCCGGATCGTTGCGGCGCTTAACTGGGGTAACCTCGGAAACCGCCAGCGCCTCATGTCCGGCGATGGATGGAGCGGGCAGACCATAAACCAAATACTGGGCACCTTGACCTCGCAGGAGCTGGGTTTTGTGAACGACGTGTGGGCGTACGTAGACAGCTTCTGGCCGGAGATCGCGGCGAAGGAAAAACGCGTAACCGGTGTTGAGCCCGAGCGGGTGGAAGCCACGCCGTTTGTGGTCAAGAGCGCCGACGGAGCGATGGTGGACATGCGCGGCGGGTATTACGCCCTCCGGTACGACCCGCTGCGCAGTGGGATGTCCGCTGCGCATGACAAAGCTGAAGCGGCGCGCGCGACCATGCACGGCGCGTACACGAGAGCGTACACTCGGCGCAGCCACGCCAGGGCGCGCGCGGACAGCGTTACGGGCCGTGCTTTGGACAAGAACCTTACAGGGCTGTTCACTCACGTCAACCAGGTAGTCCACGACTTGGCATGGCATGAGTGGTTGATAGATGCCAACCGCCTACTGGACCCGAAAGGTACCATCTCTGCGGCCATTCAGGACACAGTGGGTCCCCACCTGCTGCGCGAGCTTACCGACACGCTACCGGACATCGCGGGCGGTAATGTCGAGGTAGCCACAGCCAACGAGATCGGATGGGGGTGGGTACGCACCGGGGCTACCATAGCCTCGATGGGGTGGAACTTGAACACGGCAGCGTTACAACCGTTGGGGCTGCTCCAGTCCATACAGCGCATCGGCCCGCGTTGGGTAGGCGTCGGGCTCGCCAAGTGGCTTGGCAGCGCGGCGCGTATGGAAAACGTAACGAAAAGCATCTACGCTAAGTCTCCGATGATGAAAAACCGCAGCCGCACCTTTCACACGGGCGTGGCGGAAGTACGCAACCAAGCGCGGGGGCGAAAAGGCGCGGTCCGCACCAACACGGAGGCTTCCTTCTTTTATTTCATCGCCAAGATGCAGCAGGTAGCGGACATCCCCACCTGGCTGGGCCAGTACGAGAAGACCCTCACCACCACCGGTGACGAGGGCCTGGCCGTAGCGCAGGCCGACCAGGCCGTTATAGACGCGCAGACCAGCGCTACAGTGGAGAACCTGGCACGAATACAACGCGGCGGGCCGTTGGCGCGATTGTTCACCAACTTCATGTCCTACGCCAACGGAACGTATAACCGAGGGGTCGCCTCCTGGCACAAGACCAACTTTAAAAACCCCGCGCAGGCCACTCATTTCGCGGTGGACATGATGTTGCTTATGACTCTCCCCGCGACGCTAGCTGCGTTACTGCGCATGGCTCTCAAGGGCGACCCGCCAGAGGACGAGGAAGAGCTGGTAAAGGCCCTCGCCGTGGAGAACTTGACATACCTAATGGGTATGTTCGTAGGCCCTCGCGAGCTGAGCGGCGTGGTGGCCGGGTTCAGCGGGTACTCCGGCCCCGCCGGCACGCGCGTGTTCGACGACCTGAGCAAGTTCTATGAGCAGTCTATGCAAGGCGAAATGGACGAGGCCTGGCTTACTTCCGGGGTTGGCGCCGCGGGCGTTTTGTTCCACTTCCCGTCTGGGCAGCTAAACCGAATGATTACGGGCTACGTCGCAGCGTCCGAGGGCGACGCCCCTCCTACCGCCATGATGTTCGGCAAGCCCCGCAAAGATTGAACAGGCCTCTGGCTGTGGTATGCTTCTAGCCTAGAGGGCGCACTACGTCGGAGGCACCACCGTGTTGATTAAACAACTAACTCACTCCGCCATACTCCCGGCGTTCTCGTTGCTCCCGCCGGCCATGAGCTCTAAAGCCGCGCTTGTGATGGTGTTGGCCATAGCGCTACAGGAGTCCGGTGCCGAACACCGGCGGCAGATCGGCGGCCCTGCTCGCGGGTATTGGCAGTTCGAGCGGGGCGGCGGTATCGTGGGGGTGCTCACGCACAAGGCCACGGCTGAGTACGCGGCATCGGTATGCGCGGCGCTCGACTACCCGGCAGACACGCTAGCGGTTTACACGGCCGTCGAGCACAATGACATACTGGCCGCTACGTTCGCACGGCTGAACCTTTGGTGGTTGCCACAGCCGCTGGCGACGAACGAGGCCGACGGGTGGGCACAGTATATAGACGCATGGCGCCCCGGTAAACCGCATAGGGATACCTGGAGCGGGCACTGGAAAACGGCGACTGAAACCGGGCAGGAGGTGGCACTGTGAAGATGCCAACCGTAACCGACTCGCGCGGCCGGGAGTCTACGACGCTGACTTTCGTAGCAGTATCCTGGGCAGTAGTGGTCCTGCGCTTCGCCGTGGGCGGGCTATCCTTCGGCGAGTATGGCACAATAGAAGCCACCGGCGCGGGTGAGTTCGGCGCCGCCGTGGCGCTCATACTGGGTATCTGGTTAGGCCGCGAGTGGACGGAGAAACAGTGATGTTCGGTTTAAGTAAGCTCTACGGTTATGCAGCCGCGGCGCTGGGCGTTGTGCTGCTTGTAGGTGCCTACACGGGGTTCATCTACTCGAAAGGCGCGGGCGCCAATCAGGTGAAGAACGACGAGGCGCGCGCGCGCGAGCAACAGGTGTTCCTGACCAAGTACCAGGAACGGGTATCCGAGAACGCTAAGCTGGTCGCCGATAAAACCAAACTGGCAGAACAGGTAGGTAAGTCACATGAACGCACAAACCAGGCTGTTGCTGAGCAGCGCCGTCTTAACGCTAAACTTGGTCGGTTGCGCGACCACTACGCCACCCCCGGTTCTGACGGACCTACCCTGCCCGGCGGTGGTGCGGCCCCCGGCGTCGCTGCTGGTGGCGCCCCCGGCGCCGACCTTTCAGCAGAGGCTTCGAGCTTTCTTCTTGACTTCGCCGAAGACGCCGACAGAGCGGCCGCCTACGGCGAAGCCTGTCACGCCTGGATAACCCAAGGACAACCACAATGACCATATCCGCCACCCCGCGCAAGGCCGGCCCCTACGTCGGAAACGGCAGTGTATCGCAGTACAGTTTCGCTTTTAAAGTGTTCAGCGCTACACACCTGCTGGTGGTTGAAGCCAACGCCACCGGCGCGGAGACTACGCTAATACCGGTAACGGATTACACGGTAGCGCTGAACCCAAACCAGGACACGTCCCCCGGTGGCACGGTGACCCGCACTGCCGGCGCCTTGCCTCTTAACTATCGGTGGACCCTCCTGTCCAACGCGCCATACTCCCAGACCATGGACCTGCCGACTGGCGGGGCGTTCTCGGCCGGCGTCGTGGAGAACGCTACCGACAGCCTAGCGATTCAGATTCAGCAGGCTATCGAACAGGTAAGCCGCGCGGTGCTGGTGCCCCCCACGTCGGGCACCGACCCGCAGGTTCTGGTGAACACCCTTACCGCGGGCGCAGCATCAGCAACAGCCGATGCGGCCAGCGCTGCGAACAGCGCCAGCGCCGCGGCAGTGGGCAACGGCGGCCGGTACAGTGCGACTGTGGGTGGTACCGCCGACGCCATCACCCTTACCCCCTCCCTGGCCCTTGGCTCCTATGTACCGGGCGAAGCAATCACGTTCATTGTGGCCAGCACCAACACCGGCGCGGTATCCGTGAACGTGTCAGGTCTCGGCGCGAAGGAGGTGACCAAGACCGGAAGCACCGCGCTGGTGGCGGGGGAGCTTGTGGCCGGGCAGATCGTAACGTTGCGCTACGATGGCACGCGGTACAAAATAGTGTCGCCGGCTGGCGGCCACACACAGGTGTTGGTCAGGACGGACGCCGGGGGGGTAGGCCCCATCATGGCTTGTTACCACGATTCCGCATCCCCCGCCGCCCTGGATGTTCTCGGCTTGGTCCGGTATAAAGGCAACAATTCGGCCGCCGGTGTGGTGAACTACGGCGACATGCGGATGGCAATTGCGAACCCCGCGGCTGGCAGCGAGACTGCTAACTTTCAGTGGTGGAGGTACCAGGCGGGAGTTGAAAGCGTTGCCCTGGTCCTGGGGGCGGGCCTGTTTACCACTGCTGCCTCGGGAGGGGACAAGGGCGCCGGTACCGCCAATTTCAGCGCCGTCTATGACGACAACGTACTGTTGACGTGCTACGCCATCGAACATGAGCTTACCGGAAAGGTCACCAAGAAGCGCTGGGACGACGCTACCTTAAACTTGGACGTGAAAGAAGAGGGGGGAAACGTTCGCACAGAAGTACGGAAGCATGCGCCAGCCGCACGGTTCGCGGCGCGGGCCGCTGAGATGCTGGACCCCAAGACTTACGGCCAGTCCTGGAAAGCCACCGGCCACTTGGCGGCTATGCCGAGCCCGGCGGAGTGGGAGGCAGCCGGCAAGAAGATGGGTCTCGGCGACCTTCAGCAACGCCTGTGGGAAACGGTAGAGGTACAAGCCATCCACATCGACAAGCTGCTGACACGCATCGAGGCGCTGGAGAACAAGCCGTGACGGCGGTACGAACGCCCAGACAGGGTAGTCAGGGCGCCATCTCCAACAACCTAGAGTCCGTTGACTTTAGGTGCCACTTGATGCATTGGCCATCGACGTAACGGGAGCAATAAAACCGACCAACGTACAGGACGGCGCCCAGGACAAGAGCGAAAATAAAAATGCGGACTAACACCGAATAGCGCATCGACTCTTCCTCACCTCTGTTCGTTAAGTACGGACACCAACTTCTCCAAATAGTGTTTGGCCTTGCGGTAGTCCTCTACCCCGCCCTTGCGGTCCGCGCGCATGAGGTATTTGATGGCGTTACCGCGAAGGTATCCTAGGAACTCCGCGCGAGGCATACACGCCTCCATCACCTCCCACGGCTGGATACCCATCTCGGTATAGTGCGCGGGGCCTACCGTACGGTCCGGTGTGGGGGTCTCGCCCCCCGCGTGTTCGGCCCCGCGCACTACGCCCCATTTGCCGCGTTTACTGGTTGTGTTACACATCACAGCGTCTCCTCTTTTTCGCGAATAGACATCGCCTCTTTCAAGGCGTCTTGAACGCTTGCCTTTTCCACCAACCGGGCAAGAACGGCCATGTCGAGGGTGTCCTTGGCCGCTATGTAGTATACAAACACCGGGCGGTCCAATCCAGCTTGCTTCTGGCGCATCGGGCCGATACGCTCGATAACTTGGTCGTGACTCTCCAAGTTCCAGTCATAGGAATAAAACACCAGGATGTTGCCGCCGAACTGGAGGTTGATGCCGTGGGCGGCGGACTGCGGCTGTATAAACATCAGCGGTATGGCGCCCGCGTTCCAGCGCGCGATGGTGTCGGGAGCGTCGCGCAGCTCAACCCCGGCGGGGAACGCCGTGCGCAAGGAAGCAAGATCAGCGCGCCGCGTGTAAGACACCAACACGGGGGCGCCTGCTGATTCCGCTATGATGGACTCAAGGGCTTTTATCTTTTCGGTATGGACGACCACCCAGTTACCCGTAGGTTCTCCCGTCTCTGGCGCCGTTGTGTACACCGCCCCGCTGGCCAGTTGCAGACACTTGCCACTTTTCGCCGCCAGCGTGATGGCCTCTACCTGGTGGTCGCCAACCCATGTAAACAGCTCTTTTTCCAGTTGGCGGTAGTGCGCGCGCGCCTCCGGTGGGAGCGATATTTTTACGGTGGTAACGATGGGTTTATCCAACGAGAACCAGTCTTCCGGGCGCACGACTACGGTTATGTCGGCCAGGGCGGCTATTATTTGTGGCATCGCCCATTCAGTGGGCGCCGAGCGCCGCCCACACACCCGGCCGTTGGCGTCCTTGATGTCGAACGTCTGGAACCACCGGGTTTTGAACGCGGTAAACGAGTGGCCAAGCCGCCGGCCTTCGTCGAGAAACCACGTCTGCCCCCACAAGTCTTCCAGCCCGTTCGGGGTAGGCGTGCCTGTCAAGTTTATCCAGCGCTCGACTTTGGTGTGCGCTACGCGCCCCAGCGCTCGCGCGCGTATCCCGCCGGAGTGCAAACGAAACCCCTTGATCCGGGTGGATTCGTCCGCCACCACCGTGGCGAAAGGCCACGCCGCGCCGTAGTGTTTAACCAACCAGGCCGCGTTTTCGTAGTTGCACACAAACACGTTGGCCCCTGAGCTGAGCGCGGCTTTGCGCTCGGCCAGGGCTCCCACCACCGACACGACGCGCAGGCTTCCGAACTGCCACTCGGCCGACTCTACTGGCCACACATCAGTAGCCACTCTTTTCGGCGCCAGCACTAAGGTTGGCCTGTGTTCGCCCAGGACGCCGTACAGGAGGTCGAGAAGGGCTAGGGTGACCGAGGTCTTGCCCATCCCCATGCCGGCCCACACCGCGCAGCGTGGAGTGCGACACAGGGCCTCCAACATCTGCTGCTGGTGCGGGCGTAGGGCGCGAGGCTTACCGGCTATCAACGGGATGGGCTCCACGTTCGTGCGTCCTCCACGTTGTTGATGACTATAACTGTCTGTCCGGCCGCCTGTAGTCTAGCGTGCTCGCGCACCTGCCCTCCCGACAGCCGGCCGTGGGGGGCTTTTAGTTCGACCCACAGCACCCGGCTGTCAGGCAGCAGCACAACCCGGTCAGGCGCACCGCGCCTGCCGACCCACTGAACCTTGCGCTGAACCAAGCCCAGCGTCGCAACGCGAGCACAGAAGGCGCGCTCTACCGCAGACTCGCGCACTAAGGGGTGCTCTCGTTGGCCTTGGCGGCGTAATAGGCGGCTTCGTCACGCCGTACAGCGCGCGCCCCGTCGCGGGTGGTCTTGAACACGTCAACGCACGACAGCACGAAAGCCACTACGAGAAAAACGTTGAACGCAATTGCAAGAACCATCAACGGGTATAGCAGCAGGGGATGCAGGTCCATTTTATTTCTCCGGTTGTGGGGTGTGCTTATCAGTCTTTGCGGTAGCGCTTGGCCTCGAAGCCTTTAGCTGCCAGCGGCAGGCCCGGCGCCCAAGAAATCGGCGCCGACATTATCGCCGACAGTGCGGCAGGCGATACTGTCGGTTCGTCGGGCACTTCCGTGATTATCTCGTCATGCACCGTCAGGACTATGGGGTACCCGGCGGCCTCTACCCGCGGCATGGCGTCGGCCAGCACGTCGCGAGCCACTGCCTGGGTGACGTTTTCCGTCAGTTTTCCGCCGAACGTGTTGATGCGCGCCCACTTTCTGCTGTAGGTATCCACCCCCTTGTACGACAGCAGGTTGTCTTCATCGACCTGGGGTGCCAGATAACACAAATACCGGCCGGAGGGCAGACGTATGCGCAACCACGGCCCGTCGCGCCGCAGCGCCAAGAACGCCCCCGCCCGAAACACGACGCCCTCACTGCTTATGGCGGCGCGAAACGCGCGTTCAAGATCACCCCACAGCGCGCGGGTAGCCGGGTGCGCTTCTCGCCACTGCCCCGCTACCAGGGAGCACGCGGCGTACACGTCCTCAGACAGGCCGTAGGCGCTTCCTTCAGCCACGGCCTTGGTAGCGTACCGCTTCGCCCGTGATGCAGCGTCAGGCGAGGCTACGGCGAACACCGCGACGGCCATAGCGTCCAGGTCCATACGGTATACGGTGGCCATCGCCACGAACGCACCGACCCAGCCTTGGAACCCCAGGGCCAGCTCCTGAACTTTTCCGATTTGTCTCTTGTCCCCGGTAGCCGTCTCGGGGGGCACGCCAAACGAACGCCCGTAGGCTACCTGATACAGGTCCGGGCCTTGGCCAGCGTCGAACAGCCTGAAGGCTTCTAGCTTCCACTCCTCGCCAGCCAGGAAGGCCAGCACCCTGCCCTCGATGTTGGCCAGATCGGCCGTGACCAGCTTGCCCCCCGGCGGGGCGACGATGCACCCGCGCGCCACGTCGCCCAGCAAACCCATCACGTCGGAATAGATCAACGCTTCGTGGCCGGACTTGATGGCCTCTATGCCCAAGTCTATGGCGTCCTGCTTCAAGGCTGGCCGTTTCATGTTTTGCGGTTGAAAAAGGCGGCCGCTCCACCGGCCGGTGCGCCCGGCTCCCGCGAACTGAAGCCCGCCACGCAGGCGCGAGTCGTCGCACACCGACCGCAGCAGCGCAGCGAACTTACTGACGCTGGTAGCGCTGGCTTCCAGCCGATTGCGCAATAAGTCTTTCACCTCGGGCGGCAGCTCCGGGTCGTCTAGCCGACGTTGAAGGGTGTCTTTTTGAAGGTCCGGCAGGGTAACTCCGTGCTCTATCAGCAGATAGCTCAGCAGTACGTCGCGCTGGGTTGTGCTTTCTACTGCCCCCGCCGTAATCGCCCGCGCCTCGGCCCGCAACGTGGCCTTCGCCCGCGCGGCGGCGGCGGAGGCCGCCTCGGCCAGCTCCGCGTCCGCGCGGAACCCGCGGTCGTTAATCGTTTGGTCCAGGTGCCACAACGCCAGCTCGCGCCCGGTGAAGTTCCACTTCGGGAGCCGGCCCGCCACCTCCCGCAGCGTTATTATGTCTTGGTGCGCATACTCAAGGAGTTCGGCCCACTCCACAGGGTGGGTGTCGCGGGTGGCACGCGGCGGCCCGCTGAAGGCTTTGGGCCTGGGTTTGCAGAACAGACTAATCAGCGCCCGCCCGCGGGTGTCTTTCTGTTTATCCACCGGCAGTCCGAGCGCCGAGCCCAGCATGGCAAGGCCGGCCGGTAGGCTATGGGCCAGGGCCTGCGCTTGCGTACAGCGCCACCGTTCTACCGGGGTGGCCAGGCCGAGCGCGTGCGCCAGCAGCCCGCGGTCGAACGCAACGTTGTGCGCGACCAGCTCGACGCTCGGGTCGTTCAGCAGGGATACGAACGTGTCCGAGGGCGCGCCCCCGGCCGCGAGGGTCAGGTCTTCAACAGTGATCGGCCCGTCGTTGAGCGCCCACTGTACAAGCAACACCTCCGTGCTCGGGTCGCGGGCATACCTGTGCGCCCCCGCCGTCTGGAGATTGCACTCTGAGTAGGTTTCAGTATCCAAAAATAAAGTATCCACAGCTACGCCCACGGCGCGGGCCACCCCAGGGCAGCATTCCCCCGGTTTTTAGCAAACAGCAGCGCAGCCTCGTCGGCGGTTTCTGCGGCCTTTTGTAAAGCATCGGCCAGCAAAAAGCCCACTCCCCAGGTCCCAAGCCGCCGTGCTTTAAGCAACTTAGTATCGGGGTCAAACACGTAAACAACGAACGTTTTGGTGCCCGCGGCGGTAACCACTACGTACACCCCCGGCCCGACACACGTCAAATACGGGCGCCAGATCGGCTCAAGTTCCGCTATGTTGGCGTCGGTAACGCTGCGGAAAGGGCCGCGCGCGCCTTTACGGGTTTTCGTACCCATATTCCGTGCTCCTGTATTTCACTCCGGTAGTTGAGAAAGTAGCGCTGGCGTGCAGTTATTTGTGTTGCGTGTGGGTTTGTTCATGGCGCTTCCTCCCCTGCTCATATTCGGCCATCGCGTCGTCAAGCGCTTGGTCAAGCTCCGCGCCGCCGCGACCCTTAAAAGTCTCCGTCGTCACCGCTTGGCCTTCAATCGTCTTGGCAAATGCGTAGCGGTCGGCGTCTTCCGTCGCCAAGTACCAAAGCCGCTCAAAGTGCTCGGCCTGGCCGTTGGCCTTCTTCGCCACGCCGGTCAGCCGCCCAATCTCGGCATGCAGCAAGCGTAGGCACTCGCTCTCCTGGTGCGCAGTGTGCGTGCCGTAGTGGCGCAGTCCACTGTCACTCGCCGGCAGCGGAAAGCGACAATGCGAGCAGTGTGGCCTAACCTCGCGGTCGAGGCGCCCTTCAGCGGCAGGTGATTTCATAGATCCGCCCCTTGATTTTCCTCAGCCGTCGCCAGCAGTCGTAGCACGCTAGTGTCGGCTGCGCATTCTTTTTTCCACGCCTCTTTCCCGGCTATCCAGTTGGCAGCGCCCCTGCCGCAGCATGGCGCGTGTGCAACCGATTTCAGGCGGCGCACCTCTTTCCCTCCAGCAAAAAGCGTCGGTGCGCACAGCATCCCACAACAGCTTTCCTCCGCCCGCGCGTCCGCGTTTTCCAGGATCTCATCCAGTGTGGTTCCAGGCAATCTGGAAAACGTGTGGTTGTCGTGCATGTAGTAAAATCTCACCTCGTCAGGTTGCGCCTCTGCGGGTATGTACCGCACGCCGTTAATTAAAATATCCACTGAGCCTCCCGCTCAAGCCGGTAGTTGGCGGATCAGTGCCCAGACAACGATAGCAATACCCAGCCAGAACAGGGTAACCAGAACGGCCTCCGCCGTTGCACGCCAGCCAGTTTTCCGCAAAGGCAGCTTTTGCCGGTTGCGCTCGATTTCCCGCCGTGCAGAACGTGCCCTGTAAATAATATATTGCTGTTCTGGGGTACAGTTGTGGATGTCCACGGAGGGCTGTGTCATACAAAGTCCTCCGCGTTACTGCTTTCTTCCAGCGCGGAAAACTCCTCCGGGCGTGCCGGTGGCGTGCCCGCGAACGCATCCCCATCAGCCCAGAACTGAACCCCTTTCAGAACCGCGTTTATCCGCTGGCCATAGCTAGGGCTGTCCTGCGCGTAAATCTCAACCAGCGCGTTAACGTAGCACCCCGAGTACGGGCGGCCGTGCGCTTCGGTCAGTGCTATGGTGCGGTCCCTATCCACCACGGTGACCGGCCCGGCGCCTTCGATGGTTTCCGCGCTCTTGGCGTTGGCGGATAAGAACCAGTTGCCCTCGAACCCGTCGTATTTCGCCTTCGTTATGCCCTCGTGCAGACATACTTTATCCTGCCGGTGGAGCAAGGCCAGGATAGCCGCACGTTTTTTTACGTCGGGCCATTTGCGCTCTGCCGCTCGCTCAATAGCCGCGTTCACGACGGCCAGATTAGCGGCATCGTCGCCTCGGATGATGAACAAGGCACCGCGGCGGTAGAGGCCGTTAAAGTCCGTCTTACTGGGCGTGAACAGGTGCGGGAACGCCAGTCGTACGTTGCTCAACATGATGGTGGTTTCGTTGCTAGCCATTTTCATTCTCCGGTGTGTGTGTG
>Ga0075163_10005974_pt1 | contig 16154 bp, 13 predicted proteins | sample JI1023141ADNA_FD_71478 | JGI IMG/M metagenome (GOLD analysis project Ga0075163, IMG submission 71478) | Wastewater effluent complex algal communities from Wisconsin, to seasonally profile nutrient transformation and Carbon sequestration -... | ecosystem: Engineered > WWTP > Effluent > Algae...
CTATGAGTTAGCTCGTAGGTTTGTAGGTACAAAAATCACTGCTAATGCCTTACATCCTGGTGTAGTAGGTACAAATTTTGGGGCAAATAACAAAGGGATTATGGCCTTATTTGTACGATTATACTTAAAGCTTTTCTCTATTAGCGATAAAGAAGGAGCAGAGACAAGCATTTATCTAGCTAGTTCACCAGAAGTAGAAAATATTACAGGGCAATATTTTGTTAAAAAGAAACCTCGTATATCTGCACCAATTTCTCATGATAAATCTATTGCCTTAAGACTTTGGCAAGTAAGTATGGATTTAACAAAATTAAAAAATTCTATTTAGAACAAGATTTAACTATTTGTAAATTCACTAATTAAACCGATAAGGAGAAATTTTATGACACAAGTTAATCGACAATGGCGGCTAATTTCCCGCCCTGTTGGAATGGTAAAAGAATCAGATTTTGAATGGCGTGAAGAACCTATCCCTACACCTAATGCAGGAGAGGTTTTAGTTAAACAAATTTATTTATCTTTAGATCCTGCTAATCGTATCTGGATGAATGAGCAAGATAGCTATATGCCTGCAGTAGTCCTAGGCGATGTAATGAGAGGGATTGGTTTAGGAATAGTTTCAGAATCCAAAGACCCCCGTTTTAACCAAGGTGATTTAGTTCAAGCTATGATTGGTTGGCAAGATTACGCAGTATTACCAGCAAATACTCTTACTGCTCTTCCTAAAGGCTTACCAATTCCTATGACCACCTATTTAGGAGTATTAGGGCATATTGGGCTAACTGCTTATTTTGGATTACTAGATATTACTCACCCTAAAGCAGGAGAAACTTTAGTAGTTTCTGCTGCAGCCGGTGCAGTAGGATCACTTGTTGGGCAAATTGGTAAAATTAAAGGTTGTTATGTAGTAGGTATTGCTGGTAGTGATGAAAAATGCCAATGGCTTAAAAATGATTTAGGTTTTGATGCTACGATAAATTACAAAACTGAAAACGTAGCTAAACGTCTAGCAGACCTTTGTCCAAAAGGTATAGATATTTATTTTGATAATGTTGGTGGGGAAATTTTAGATGCAGTGCTTGGACAAATTAATAAAAGAGCAAGAATTTCTCTTTGTGGCTTAATTACTGGTTATAACGCAGAAAAACCAAAACCTGGCCCTTATTATTTCCCAAATATCCTAGTAAAAAGCGCTAAGGTTGAAGGCTTTATTGTTACAGACTATTTACATCGTAGCGAAGAAGCAATAAAAGACCTAGGACAATGGTTTATGGAAGGTAAACTTAAATTTAGAGTTGATGTTGTAGATGGACTAGAAAACGCCCCTCTAGCAATAAACAAGCTTTTTGATGGCTCAAATCAAGGGAAATTAATGATTAAAGTTTTTGAAGAAACTAACTAATAAGAAAATTTAGTAATTTACCTTTAGCCCAGTACATTAAGTGCTGGGCTTTATTATTTACTAAATCAAAATAATTTATAGGTCAACAGAGTATTATATTATCTAAAACACACTTGACAGCATTTTATGCTATCAATATAATCTGATTATGGATAAAAACACTATGAAACAGACTTGGGACGATGAGCTTGATGAAATGGATTTAGAGATTTTAAGGCTACTTCAACAAAATGGCCGTATGACCAATGCTGCTTTAGCTGAAGCCGTAGGACTAACCCCAACACCAATGCTACAACGTATTAAAAAGCTAGAAACTCGTGGAGTAATTCGGGGTTATCGTGCAGTGATAGATCCTTTAGCAATGGGACATAGTTTGCTTGCTTATGTTGCAGTACAAATGACAGAACATAAGCTAAATACACACCAAGGTTTTGTTGATGCAGTGTCAAAACTTCCAGAAGTTTTAGAATGTCATCATATTTCAGGAGAAGAAGACTTTCTCTTAAAAGTACTTACTAAAGATATGTTAGGCTATGAGCATTTTCTTCTTCATAAATTAACAGGCATTGCTGGAATTGCTAGAGTAAAAACAACTTTTGTGCTTTCTTCACCAAAAATGGAGACAGCAATACCAATAGAATCACCTACAGGAGGAAAAAAACATGAATGATGTAATTTCTTTTGGGCTATTAAGCTTTACTTCTTTGTTTACAATAATTGATCCATTTGCTGCTGCTCCTATTTTTGTAACGATGACAGAGCGATATAACCAAAACCAACGCCGTCAAGCAGCTTTTCGTGCTTGCACCTCTGCCTTAGTGATTTTATTAGTATTTGCAATTTGTGGAGGAGTAATTTTTAAGATTTTTGGTATTACTGTTGATGCACTACGTATTGCTGGAGGAATTTTATTTTTTATGATGGCAATTCAAATGCTGATGGGTAAAGAGCGTAAGGCTGATAATGAGTCTTTAGATTTAGATCAAGCTATAGTTCCTTTAGGTATCCCGCTAATCTGTGGCCCAGGAGCAATTAGCACTGTAATGGTATTAATGGGACAAAACCGTTCTTTAGGGCATGTGGCTGTACTAGTTTTAGCTATTGGGCTGGTTATAGTACTTACAGCAGTGGTTTTATTAATTTCCCCTAAAATTATTAAATTTATTGGTAAAACAGGTATTGCGGTAATTACCAAAGTAATAGGTTTAATTGTTTGCACTATTGGGATCCAATTTGTTATTGATGGGCTTAAACCCATAATTCTTAATATTTTGGCTAGTGCAAAATAAAAAAGCTGGGAGACTGTCTCCCAGCACATTATTATCAGAGGTTCTGCTCACACTTGTTAGGAAAATTAAGGAAAACTAAGCTGCATTAGAAACAATTGTTGGTAATACAGAAATAGGAGTTTCAAAATTTTCAATTGCATTGATCAACACTTGATCAATATTTCTTACAGCAATAAACTCCATTTCTTGTTTTACTTCTATTGGTAATTTCACCAGATCTTTTTCATTAGCTTTAGGTAAAATAATTCGTTTAATTCCTGCTCGACGTGCAGCTAGGACTTTTTCTTTTAACCCGCCAATGGGTAGCACTAAACCAGATAAGGTAATTTCACCAGTCATTGCTGTATCTGAACGCATAGGCTTATTAAGGTAAAGTGATGCAAGTGCCGTAGTCATAGTAACACCAGCCGATGGCCCATCTTTTGGTACAGCACCAGCAGGAACATGCAAGTGTAGACCAGAGTTTTTAAATACATCTCGATCAATACCAAAACGATTAGAGTTAAACCAAAGATAACTCATTGCTGCCTTAGCTGATTCTTTCATTACATCACCAAGTTGTCCTGTTAAGGTTAAATCCTTACCACCAGGTAGGGAAATTGCTTCAATATATAAAACATCGCCTCCAACAGGAGTCCAAGCCAGTCCTGTAGCCACTCCAGGTTGTAACTCAGTACGCATTTCTTCAGGGAAAAACTTATGTGGTCCAAGTAGGCTATTTAGTTCTTCTGTGCCAATAGTCATTTCTTCTACTTCATTAACAGCAATTTTAACTGCTACTTTTCTAGCTAATTGTCCTAGAGTTCTTTCTAGCTGCCTTACTCCTGATTCACGTGTATATAAACCAATTACTTGACTTAAGGTTTCATCAGGAATTTGCAATTGTTTTTCAGTTAAACCAGTTTCTTTAATCTGTCTAGGAATTAGATAACGACGTGAAATTTCTAGTTTTTCTTGTTCTGTATAACCAGAAAGAAAAATTACTTCCATACGGTCTAGAAGTGGGCCAGGAATGGTTTCTAGGCTATTAGCAGTACAAACAAAAAATACTTTAGAAAGATCAAAAGGTAGATCTAAATAATGATCACGAAAAGTACTATTTTGTGCTGGGTCTAAGACTTCTAGTAAAGCAGAAGTTGGATCACCTCGAAAATCTCGCCCTACTTTGTCTACTTCATCCAACATTAAAACAGGGTTTTTTACTCCTGAACGTCGCATTGATTGAATTAATCGCCCAGGCATTGAGCCAATATAAGTTCGTCTATGGCCTCGCAGTTCTGCTTCATCATGAACTCCACCTAAACTCATACGCTCAAATTTACGCCCTAAAGCACGTGCAATTGATTGCCCAAGAGATGTTTTACCTACTCCTGGAGGGCCAACAAAACAAATAATAGGTGATTTAGCTGTAGGGTTAAGCTTCATTACTGCTAAATGTTCGATAATACGATCTTTAATTTCTTCTAAACCATAATGGTCTTCTTCAAGTACTTGGCGAGCATGTTTTAGATCTAGGTTGTCTTCTGTTTGTTTATGCCAAGGTAGTTCATGCACTACTTCTAAATAAGTACGAATCACTTGATAATCTGGTGCTGCGGCAGGTAGTTTTTCTAGTCGCTTCATTTCGCGATTAACTTCTTTTTGTATATCTTCTGGTAATTTAGCTTCAGCTATTTTCTGGCGTAGCATTTCTATTTCTGTTTTTTCATTTTCTTCTTCGCCTAATTCTTTTTGAATTTGCTTAAGCTGTTGTCTAAGGACATATTCACGTTGTGCTTTATGGATTTCTGCTTGTGCTTCGCCTTGAATCTTTTGTCGTAACTCTAAAACTTGTACTTCATGAGTTAGATATTCATGAACTACTTTTAATAAATCTAATTGAGTATTAGCTTCTAAAAGTTTTTGTTCCTTTTCAGTGTCCATATGAAACATAGTTGCTAACATATAACTCAACTTTATTGGATCTTCAGTAGATACAACAATAGAAGCTAGGTCTTCAGGTACATTTTGTAACATTGATAAAGCTTTGCTTACTAAATCATTAATTGCACGGTGTAAAGCTTCGCTTTCAGTGGAAGTTTCACTTAAGAGATCTAATTGCTCTACATTACCAAGTAAATAATTTTGTGGTGTTAATTTTAGGTCATGGATTTTTACTCGCCCAATTCCTTGAACAATAAGTTGGACATTAGTGTCATTCATACGAATAGATCTTTTAATTACGGCTAATGTTCCAACAGCATGTAGATCAGTTGTGGTTGGTTCTTCTATAGTAACTTCTTTTTGTGTTACTAGTACTACTAGTTTTTCTTCTGTATTCATAGCTACTTCAGCAGCAGCTAAGGAGCGAGGTCGTCCTACCGAAAGGGGTAATACCATATATGGAAACACTACAGTGTTTTTAAGTGAAATTACTGGATATTCTGTAACCTTAGATGAATTCATAATTTTTAACCTCCCTAAACACTTTCTTCTTTATTAGTGCTTCTTATCCCTCTATTGGTGTTATCGACCTCTAGAAATTTATTTTTGCAAAGAAGTTGAGTGTCTTGTTGTCAAATATTTTGCGTGTCGTGAATGAATCTTACAAGACAAAGTTTTAAATGTCCAAGAAAATTTTCCGAAACAAATCCGGAAATTTTTGCTTGACAGGTAAGCACTCAAGTTTTATATTGTGTTCACCATCAAGTTTAATTATTTATCAAACATCATAGGAGGCAATATGTCAAAACCTGCTGTTGCAAAATCAATTAGTAATCTAGAACGTCAACTAAATAGTTTGTTTAATCCAACCTTTTTCTCTACTAGAACTGAAGACCTAGGCTTTACTGGGCAAGGGCCAAGCATTGATATTTGTGAAGATGATAACAACTTATATCTAATTGCAGATTTACCAGGCTTTAAGTCTGAAAATATACAAATTCGCTATGAAAACCGCACTTTAACCATTAGCGGTGAGCGCAAACATCAAGAACAACCAGGTATTCGCTACCATCGTACAGAAAGCTTTTCTGGACGCTTTGAACGCTCATTTTCACTACCATTAGATATTGATGTAGAAAAAATCGAAGGGACTTTAAAGAATGGGATATTAACCATTACTTTACCTAAGCAAGAAGCTGTTAAACCTAAACAAATCACTGTAAAGATTAACTAAGGCAAAAATAACTAATAAATAAACATAATCATTTGGAGGTAAGATTTTATGGGAAGCAACAAACAAACAACTTATAACCCTTATGGTACAAAAGGTGAATTACAACAACTACAAAAGTTTTACCAAGACTTTTTGGGCCTTCCAACCTCACGTACTACTACTACTAGCCAAGAATGGTCACCAACTGTTGATATTTATGAAACAGAAAATGAGCTAGTACTAGAGAGTGAATTACCTGGAATGACAGAAACAGACTTTAAGCTAAGTTCAGAGAATAACGTATTAACACTAGTTGGTGAGCGTAAATTTGCTGATCAAAGTAAATATAAAATGCATCGCCAAGAACGTTCCCAAGGTGAATTTCAACGTAGTTTCACAGTACCAAGTGCTTTTGATTTAGACAACGTATTAGCTAGTTATAAAGAAGGGATTTTGTCTATTTCTATTCCTAAAAGAGTAGCTGCACGACCTCGCCAAATAGAGGTAAAAATTAAGTAGTAATCTTATGCCTAGTGCTTTAGCGCTAGGCATTAAATTTGCGTGTTGAATAGATATTTCTTTAATAGTGTTAATTTTTCGCAGATAGAAGATATTTAGTTTAATGTGAGGTGAAAATTATGGATATCAATAAAATGACACAAAAAGCACAAGCAGCCATTCTAGCTGCTAGAACTATTGCAACTCGCAATGGTAATCCAGAAGTGGATGTTGAACATCTGTTGCTAGCATTACTAGAACAAGAAGCCGGGCTTGTACCAGCAATATTAGAAAAGGCTGGGGTGGCATCAGATGTCGTAATTAATCACCTCACTAAGGAGGTTGATAAATTACCTAAGGTTAGTGGAGGTGGTGCTCCAAGCCTAGATCAAATGTATATTACCCAGCGCTTAAATAAGCTCTTTGTTGTAGCTGAAGATGAAGCCAAACGCCTAAAAGATGAATATATTTCTGTTGAGCATCTACTTTTAGCTATTGTTAAAGAAGGCCGTCGTTATCCAGCAGGTAAACTCTTGTCTGAAATGGGGTTAACTGAAGATCGTTTAATGAAAGCACTTCAGGAAGTTAGAGGCCGTCAAAGAGTGACTTCACAAAATCCAGAAGACACTTATCAATCTTTAGAAAAATATGGTCGTGATCTAACAAAACTAGCTAAACAAGGCAAAATCGATCCAGTAATTGGACGAGATGATGAAATTCGACGTGTTGTTCAAGTCCTTTCACGTAGAACAAAAAATAATCCTGTTTTAATTGGTGAACCTGGTGTAGGTAAAACCGCAATTGTTGAAGGACTAGCTACACGTATTATTCGAGGTGATATACCTGAAGGCTTAAAAGATAAATTAATTGTAGCTCTAGATATGGGTGCTTTAATTGCAGGGGCAAAATATCGAGGTGAGTTTGAAGAACGACTAAAAGCTGTACTTAAAGAAGTGTCTGAGTCTCAAGGTCAAGTTATTTTGTTTATTGATGAGCTTCATACCATTGTAGGAGCAGGAAAAGCTGATGGGGCAATGGATGCAGGTAATTTGTTAAAACCAATGTTAGCTAGAGGGGAACTACATTGCATTGGTGCTACTACTCTAGATGAATATCGTAAATATATAGAAAAGGATGCAGCCTTAGAACGTCGCTTCCAACCTGTGCTAGTAGACGAGCCAACAGTGGAAGATACTATTTCCATTCTACGTGGATTAAAAGAACGTTATGAAGTCCATCATGGCACTAGAATTAAGGATTCTGCTTTGGTTGCTGCTGCAATTCTTTCACATCGCTATATTGCAGATAGATTTTTACCTGATAAAGCTATTGATCTTGTAGATGAAGCTGCTGCCCGTCTTAGAACAGAAATAGATTCAATGCCTCAAGATTTAGATGAAATCCTACGTCGTGTAATGCGATTAGAAATTGAAAGAGAAGGGCTAAAACGCGAGACTGATAACGTTTCAAAAGATAGATTACAGAAATTAGAAAAGGAATTAGCTGAGCTTCGTGCTCAATCAGATTCGCTTAAAGCTCAATGGCAAGTAGAAAAGCAAGCTGTATTAAGACTTCGTAAATTAAGGGAGGAAATTGAACAAACTAAGATAGATATTGAGCGAGCAGAAAGAGATTATGACTTAAATAAAGCTGCAGAACTTCGTTATGGTAAGCTTTCTGCGTTAGAAAATAAGCTTAAGACAGAAGAAGAGCATTTATCTAAAAAACAAAGTGGTAGCCGAATGATTAAAGAGGAAGTAGACGAAGAAGACATTGCAGCAATTGTTAGCCGCTGGACACATATTCCAATCAATAAGCTATTACAAGGTGAGATAGATAAATTACTTAAGTTAGATGAATCGCTCCATCATCGTGTAATTGGTCAAGATGAAGCAGTACAAGCTGTTTCAGATGCGATTATTCGGGCACGTTCTGGATTAAAAGATCCAAATCGTCCAATAGGTTCTTTTATTTTCTTAGGGCCAACAGGTGTAGGTAAAACTGAACTTGCTCGCGCTTTAGCAGAGTTTCTCTTTGATGATGAGCAAGCAATGGTACGGCTAGATATGAGTGAATATATGGAAAAACACTCTGTTGCTCGTTTAATTGGCGCTCCTCCAGGCTATGTAGGTTATGAGGAAGGCGGTCAATTAACTGAAATGGTCAGACGTAAACCCTACACTGTAATTTTATTTGATGAGATTGAAAAAGCTCATCCAGATGTTTTTAATGTATTGTTACAAGTGCTTGATGATGGGCGTTTAACTGATGGTCAAGGTCGAAATGTTGATTTCAAAAACACTGTAGTGATAATGACTTCTAATATAGGTAGTCAGCTAATCTTAGATTTTACTAAGAATGGTGATGAAAATGCTTATGAAAAAATGAGAAAGAGTGTGTTAAACGCAATGCGAGGAGCATTTAAGCCAGAATTTCTTAATCGTGTTGATGAAATTGTAGTTTTCCATGCATTAGATACAACACACTTAAAACAAATTGTAGATATTCAAATTGCTCGCTTACAAAAACGCTTAGATGAACGTCATATCAAATTAGCAATGACTGATGAAGCAAAAGAATTTTTAGTTAAAACAGGTTATGAAGCTAGTTATGGTGCACGTCCATTAAAACGAGCAATTCAACGTGAAATAGAAACCCCTCTAGGACGAGAGTTACTTCGAGGAAACATAAAAGACCATCAAACCGTAGTCGTTAATGTAGAAGGTGATAGATTAAGCTTCTTAGGGTTAGCAGAGGAAGCCTTTTTATCAGGTAAACGCAGTGTAGCAAATGCCTAAGTAGTAAATTTCTAAAAAGCTAGTTGCTTTTTAGAATTAGCGCTTAACAAGCTAGGAGGGAAGATAATAGCTAAATACTTAGCTATTGTCTTGCCCTCCTTTTGACTTTTATTAGTAAGATTTAGGGAAAGGTTAAAGGTTTGTTATGAAAAAGAAAATAGCGTTAATTTTTTTAGCCATTATCTTTATTGTTTTTGTTGCAATTCAATTTATTCCTTATGGGCGTAATCATTCCAATCCACCAATCATAGGAGAACCTAACTGGGATAGTGCACAAACTAAAGAGCTTTTTTCTCGCTCTTGTGCTGATTGTCATAGTAATCAAACCTCTTGGCCTTGGTATAGCAATATTGCACCTGCGTCTTGGTTAGTGCAAAAAGATGTTGATGAAGGTAGAGCTAAATTTAATATTTCAGAGTTAGGTAGAGGTGGGAAAAATGAAACTGATGAAGCCGCAGAAGCAGTTCAAGAAGGTGAAATGCCTTTGACGGTTTATGTAATAATGCACCCAAGTGCTAGTTTATCTAGCCAAGAAAAAGCAGATTTAATTAAGGGTTTATCTGCTACTTTTGGTACTGAGGCTAGCAAAGGAGATTACAGACAAAATGAAAAAGCAAATAAGCAAGAACACGATGATGATGATTAATAATTGATTATTGATGATTAGTTGGTTTATCTAAAAATTAACCATATTTGCCTAGAAAATAACTGCACTCATCACAAAAAACTCGCAGCTTTCTAGGTATTTTACTATTTTCCCCTAGGTGATTATTATTTTTTACTTAGGAGCAAGATATGTATAAGTTTTTGTATTCTGTCTCAATAATTATTTTTATATTAGCTTTTTCTGTTCTTACATATGGGCAAGAAACCCCTAAATATGAACTCTACACAGGGTATTCACTTATAAGGATGAATGAGTTTGTTTCTTATAATGGGGCTACTACTTCTCTAACAAGAAATTTTACCAAGTCTTTTAGTATGGTTGCAGAAGTTGGAATTTTTTCTGACTCTAGAGATAAAACTTTTGTGTTTGGAGATAATTTTATTAGAGATATCTCATCAGCAAAACTCTTTACTTATATGGCAGGGCCAAGGTTTTCTATTCGTAGCAACTCAAGATTTACTCCTTTTGGACAAGCTTTAGTTGGTGGATATCGTAGTAGCGGGACTTTTTCCACACAAATAAATGGCTCTACTTGGAATTCAAAACAGGTAATTAATAGTTTTGCTTCTGCCTTAGGAGCAGGGGTTGATGTTACTGTAAATAAACGTATTTCTGTTAGACCTGCACAAATAGATTATTTATTTTTACGCAAAACTAATAATGAAAGTCTACGAGTTTCATCTGGTATAGCATTTAAATTTTAACTATTAACCCCTGAGTATAGACTATAAATCTATACTCAGGTTGCTTTACACTTTAGAGAATGCTAAAGAAAATTTATAGCTATTTAGAGAAACATGACATTGCTATTTTCCCTAAAGAAGTTAAATCTTGGTTATGGATTTGGCTAGGATGTAATATTTTTGCCTTGTTCAATGTAGTATGGTTAGGCTTTTATGACTCTTTTATTACAATGCGTGGGCATAATTGGGCACGCGATTTATTAGTGCAATTACTGCGCTGGAATATTTGGGCATTATTAATTACACCAATTGTAGTTTTTGTTAAAAACCATCCTTATAATAATAAAAAACTTATATCTACAATAATTATCTATTTTGGAGCAGGGGTTAAATACTCTTTTATTCATAATTTTTCTTTTACTTTGTTAGTTTATACTGCCACAAGTATTGGAATACCTGGTAGATTACCTTTGACTTTAGGAACATTAATTGATGTTACTGTTAACTCTTTTTGGAGTAGTTTTATTGTTTATATTGCAGTAATAGCCTTTATCCAAGCCTCTTCATATTATGAAAATTACCAAAAAAGTGAATACAATTATAAAGAAAGCCTCTTACATGCTTCACAATTAGAAACACAACTAGTTCAAGCTCAGCTAGATGCCTTAAAATCCCAACTCCAACCGCATTTTATCTTTAATGCTCTAAATTCTATCTCTGCTCTACAACTACGTGACGTAAGAGCAGCACAAAAAATGATTGCTAACTTAGGACAATTTTTAAGACTAGTACTTAAAAGCAGAGATGCTCAAGAAGTTATACTTAAAGAAGAAATAGATTTTCTTAAATGTTATCTTGATATTGAGCAAGTACGCTTTCAAGACAGGTTAACTATAAATTTTAATATTGAAGATGAAGTTATGGATGCAAAAGTTCCAAGCTTAATGCTTCAGCCAATAGTAGAAAATGCAATAAAACATGGTATTTCTCAAATTACTTATGCTGGTTATATAAATATATCTGCAAAAAGAATAGAGGGTTTACTGATGTTACAAGTAGAAGATAATGGTCTTGGTATAGCCAATATTGAACAACTATGGAAAGAGGATAAATTAGGCGTTGGATTATCAAATACCAAAGCACGTTTAGAACATCTTTATGGGATAAAACAAAAAATGGAACTAAACAACCGTAAAGAAGGTGGGTTAAAAGTAACTGTTTTATTACCTCTTCAATATTTTTCTGAAACTACTTTGGAGGTTCTTTCTGTTGAGTGATAAGAAAATTAGGGTTTTAATTGTTGATGATGAGCCTTTAGGTAGAGAGATTGTTAGGGCTATGCTTGAGCATGAAACAGAAATAGAGATTGTTTTAGAATGTGAAAATGGTAAACAAGCAATAGATGCAATTAACACTTTAAGACCAGATTTAATGTTTTTAGATATACAAATGCCTCAAATAAATGGGTTTGATGTAATTAAAGCTGTTGGTGAAAGTAAATTACCCTATATTATTTTTATTACTGCTTATGATCATTATGCCATCAAAGCTTTTGATGTTAATGCACTAGATTATGTGTTAAAGCCAATAGATCCAGATCGTTTTGCTCAATCAATTAGTAAAGCGCTTAAAGTAATTAAAAATAAATCAGAAAGTGAATTTAATCAGCGTATTTTAGCTTTATTTGATTCACAAAAACCTTCTGATACTTATTTAGAAAGAATATCAGTAAAAAGTGATGGTAAGATTTTTCTACTACGTACAAGTGAAATAGAATGGATTATTGCAGAAGGAAATTATGTTTCAGTTCATATTAGTAAAAGGTCTTATTTGTTACGTATAACCATAAGCTTGTTAGAAACTAAACTACAACCAAATAAATTTCATCGTATTAACCGATCAACAATAGTAAATATAGACTTTATTAAAGAGCTTGTTCCAATGTTTCGTGGTGAATATCAAGTAATTCTTCAAGATGGTACAAGCTTAAAATTAAGCTCGCGTTTTAGAGATAATTTGGTTAAATTTTTAGGAGGTTTATTTTAATAATAAGTTTGTATCTCTAAATTTTTGATTTGTTTGGATTAACTAAATGCTCGAAAGATAAAAATATTTGTAGTAAGATTTAGCCAGTCTAAAAAATCTTAAGAAAATCTAAAAATCTTAAGCCATCTTAAACAAACAAAGCATCTAACAATAAATAATAAAATTTCGTGAACACCTTTAGGTGTTGCTAGTAGCAAGAGTTTATGAAATTTACTAACAACAAATCACAATACAAAGTCCTTACTCAAAATATTGTAATTTGTTTTTTTATACTACTAACAATAACTATACTAGCTAATGCTCAACAGGGTGGAGGTAGAACTTATACTGGAAACACAAAAGTAAAAACTGCACCTTCAACACCTAAAACAGAACCAAAAACTAAAATTATCCCTAAAACTACTCCTAAAACTACTCCTATTAAACCTCAGGAAAAAATACCTGAAAAACCTAAAATACCTGATAATTTCAAACTCCCAGAGCTAATACCAATTGCACCAGGGACTTTTTCTATGGGAACTATGGCTTTTAGACCAGAAGAGCAGCCTCCACATAATGTTGAATTAGAGGCTTTTGAAATTGGTAAGTATGAAGTTACTAATAAAGAATTTGAAGTTTTTGCTACAGCTACAAACCATCTAACTCAATCAGAAAAAGAAAAATCTCCTATTACTTGGCGTAGTTATTTTACTGCTGAGCGTGAAAATTACCCTGTAGTGTTAGTGTCTTGGCAAGATGCTGCGGCCTATTGTAAATGGCTTTCAGATGTAACAAATAAAAATTTCCGTTTACCTACTGAAGCAGAATGGGAATATGCTGCTCGTGGAGGAGTAACAACAAGATATCCTTGGGGTGATGATATTGATTCTGAACAAGCAAATTATGATAGTGAATCAAATAGAGGTTTAATTGCTGGAGTAGCATTAGATAATATAGAGCCTGTAGATAGTTATAGTGCCAATGGCTATGGCCTATTTAATGTTTGTGGTAATGTAGCAGAATGGTGTCAAGATTGGTACGATCATGAATATTATAAAAAATCACCACCTAAAAAACCTCTAGGCCCAGAAATAGGATTTTACAAAGTAATTCGTGGAGGTGGATGGGCTAATCAACCTGATGCCTGTCGGCTTGGTCGACGTAATAATAATAGTACTAGCTTTGCTGCTCCCTACCTGGGCTTTCGTATTGTAAAAACAAATTAAATAATCTTTTAGCTAAACCCTAGTCTTTAATAGGTGTTAATAATGGTTGCCAAAGTATTAATTGAAAATCTTGCACCTCAAAGAACTGTTTCTGATGTTGCTACCTTACTACAACCTTACGAACCTATTGCCTGGATCTTTATTGAAGTAGATGCCAATACAGGGCGGCCTTGGGGATATGTCTACTTTGCTTTAAGTAGCGAAGAACAAGCTAATGCCCTTGTAGCAATGTCTGTAGAAAGAGAATTAGATGGAGGTAATGATGGTCAACCACTTAGATTAAGACGGGTTGATTCTGCTCCAGATAATTATATAGATAAAAGCCCGCTACTTAAATCACCAGCACAATATATTTTTTCTCAAAGTAAGTTAGTTGTTAATGATATTCCTAGTGGATCCATTGTATTACTAGATGAGATAGTTAAAGCCAGATTAGAGATGAGCGCTAGTATAGAAATGCAAGACTTAATTCCTGGTAAATATAAACTCTCAATAACTAATTCCCAAGAAACAATTTTTCAACAAGATATAGAAATTTTACCTCTAACAACAACAGAAATTACTGTTACTAACACTAATCCTAAAGAAACTTCTGCACCACTACCATTTAAAACTATTTTAGATAAAGAAGAAAAAAAATCACGCCGTGGTTTAGGGATGATTGGATTATTAGTTGCTATAGTTCTTTCTATTGGAGCATATTATTTTTACTTAATGCCAAATTCATCTAACACACAGCCTGTAAAAGCTACCCCTATTGCTCCTCAAGGAATGGTCTATGTTTCAGCAGAACGTTTTGTAATGGGGCGTAATAGTAGTAAAGATCCAGTAGGTTTTGAAATACCAGCACATGCTACTGAAGTAGAAAAAGAGTTTTTCTTAGATAGAACAGAAGTAACTAATAAACAATATGCAGAATTTGTTGCTGCTACTTCTCATCCTGCACCACCCCATTGGAAAGCAAATACTCCCCCTCAAGATATATTAGACTTACCAGTAGTTTTTGTTAGTTGGCAAGATGCGTCTGATTATTGTCAATGGCGTACTCATAAAGATCGGCCTTGTCGTTTGCCTAGAGAAAATGAATGGGAACTTGCAGCTCGTGGCCCAAATAGTAATATTTATCCTTGGGGTAATGAATGGAAGGATGGGCTAGCAAATGCAAATAAAATAACCAATAAAGTTTTACCAGTAGGAAAAAACGCAGCTAATGCAAGCCCTTTTGGGGCTGTAGATATGATAGGTAACGTTTGGGAATGGGTTTATGATGATTTAAAAATTTATGAATTAAGTAAAGCCCCCCCTCAACCAGGCGTTAAAGTGATCCGAGGAGGAGCCTTTGATAGCGATCCAGAAGAAGCTACAGGAAGCTATAGAGGTTTTTTACTTCCTAACAAACGTGAATATGATCGAACAGGCTTTCGTTGTGCTTGTGATACAGAAAAAGAAAAATAAATAACTTACTTACGTTCTCTAATTATGTCGTAGCGTGTTTATACTAACCAGATCTATACTAGTCAAATAAACTATTAACATAATCTTCAGGAGAAAATTCCACTAAATCATTAATTCCTTCACCAATACCAACATAACGAATAGGAATTCCTAAGTCTTTTGCAATTGCTACCACAATACCGCCTTTAGCTGTTCCATCTAGTTTAGTTAAAACAATACCTGTTACAGGTATTGTTTTAGTAAATTGACGGGCTTGTTCTAAACCATTTTGGCCAGTAACCGCATCAACAACTAATAAAACTTCATGTGGTGCTGCACTAACTTCACGGGCTGCTATACGCTTCATTTTTTCTAATTCTTGCATAAGATTAGCTTTATTATGTAAACGTCCGGCAGTGTCAACAATTAATACATCAGCATTACGAGATTTAGCTGCTGTAAGTGCATCAAAAAGTACTGCTGCTGGATCTGTGCCTTTTTTCTGTTGAATTAAAGGTACTCCAGTGCGCTCAGCCCAAATTGCTAGCTGATCGCTAGCTGCTGCTCGAAAAGTATCAGCAGCACAAATTAACACTTCATTACCTTCAGCTTTAATTCTATTAGTTAGTTTTCCAATAGTAGTAGTTTTTCCAACACCATTAACCCCAACAATCATCATTACATATGGGCGGACATCAGTGCTAACTTCTAACTCAGACTTTATTCCACGAGTTTTAGTTCCTTTTAAGATATCTAATAAATTATCTTTGACAATTCGCTTTAATTCATCAAAGTTATTGATTTCCTTACGGTCAACTTTTTTACGAGCATTTTCAATTATCTCTAAAGCTGTTTGTACACCTATGTCTGCACCAATTAAGGCTTCTTCTAGGCTGTCAAGTACTTCAGCATCAATAGTTTTTTTGCCGCGAACAACGTCTTCTAAGCGGCTCATTAAATTTTCACTAGTGCGATTAAGAGAGGCTTTCCATCTTT